>JAABUY010003011.1_pt1 | contig 19141 bp, 15 predicted proteins | sample 5560271 | NCBI WGS metagenome assembly JAABUY01 (sample SAMN10711886, study PRJNA513374) | rock metagenome | isolation source: Antarctica rocks | place: Antarctica: Victoria Land, University Valley
TCGCTCTCGACGAGCTGGCCGCGGATGCTCCCGAGCGCCTCGCCATCGTCCTGGGCACCGAGGGCGACGGCCTGTCTCGCCGGACCATCGCGGCGTGCGACCTGACCGTCGGCATCCCGATGGCCGGAGGGGTGGACTCGCTCAACGTCGCGGCCGCCAGCGCCGTCGCGTTCTACGCGCTCCGTAGCCCGGCGAGCCTTGCCAGCCCGGCGAGTTGACCGACGCACGGGCACCTCACTCGCGGAGCCGGAGCATCGTGACGAGTGCCGGCCACAGAGCAAGCGGACGCGTTCGGTGTCGACCCGCCCGCTGGAGCCGGCAACGACGAGCACCCCGGTCCCTCAAAGCTCCTCCGGCATCACGAGCAGCCCGTCGGGACGGGTCAGCCGCTCCTCTGTGACCACGTGCACCTCCGCTCCGACCTCGTCCGCTCAGGACCGGAGCGACTCCCCGGACTCGGCGTCGAAGATGTGGGCCTCCTTCGGCTCGGGAGCCACGTGGATCACCTCTCCCACCTTCAGGTGGGAGCGCTTGTCGAGGCGCACGGTGACCCGGTGCTTGTCCGGGGTCGTGGACTCGTCGTCGACCAGCGAGCTCGGGGTCCCGTAGACGAACGACTCGGCCCCGAGGGCCTCGACGAGCTCCACCCTGAGCGGCACGGATTCAGTGGCGTCCGAGTCGACGAGGTGCCACGACTCGGGGCGGAGGCCGATGATCACCTTCGCACCGGCGCGGGCCGCGACGTCGCGGTCGAGGGGCACCTTCGCGCCGTGGACGCTGGCCATACCCTCGCGCACCGCCGACTCGATCATCGTGATGGCGGGCGAGCCGATGAAGGAGGCGACAAAGGTGTTGACCGGGCGTTCGTAGAGCTCCTCCGGGGTGGCCACCTGTTGCAGGGTCCCGTCCCGCAGGACCGCCACCCGGTGCCCCATCGTCATGGCCTCCACCTGGTCGTGGGTGACGTAGACCGTAGTGATCCCGAGACGTCGCTGTAACCCGGCGATCTGTGAACGCGTGGACACCCGCAGCTTGGCGTCGAGGTTGGACAACGGCTCATCCATGCAGAAGACCTTGGGGTTGCGGACGATGGCCCGGCCCATGGCAATTCGCTGACGCTGGCCGCCGGACATCGTCCCGGGCTTGCGGTTCAGCAGCTCCTCGAGCTCGAGGATCCGGGCCGCCTCCTTGACCCGCTTCTCGACCTCGCCCTTCGGCACCTTGGCGTTGTGCAACGCGAAGGCCATGTTCTCGGCCGTCGTCATGTTGGGGTAGAGCGCGTAGCTCTGGAATACCATGGCGACGTCACGGTCGCGGGGGCGCACCCCGGCCTGGTCGTGGCCGTCGATGAGGATCCGCCCGCCGTTGACCGGCTCGAGACCGGCGAGCATCCGCAGCGTCGTGGACTTTCCGCACCCCGACGGCCCGACGAGGACGAGGAACTCCCCGTCGGCGATGTCGAGGGTCACGCGGTCCACCGCCGGCTTGTCACCGGACGCGTACCTACGGGTTGCCTCGTCAAAGAACACGGTCGCCATGCGCTTCTCCTGTCGCGTGGGTGCGCCGAGTGGTGGGCGGCGGAGGCGGGCCCACCACCCGGCATACGGGCCGTGCGCTCGTCAGAGCTTGGGCTTAACCTGGGTGTCGATGACCTTCTGGGTCTCCTCGTCGAGGGCCTTGAAGGTCGCCATAACATCGGCGCCCTGGGCGATCTGGTCCAGGGCCTTGCCGATCCTCGCCCCGCCGCCGGGAACGAACACGCGGGCGTAGTCCTGGGAGCGGGTCTTCGGCAGCTGCTCGACCGCGGTCTTGGCGTTCTTGTTCTTGTCGAGAAACGCCTTCTCAGCAGGGTCGTCCAGCGCCGACTTGCGCACCGGCATGTATCCGGTGGCCTGGGTGAAGGTGACGGTGTTCTTGGCGTTGGTGAGGAACTCGATGAACTTCACCGCGTTCTTCTTGCGCTCGTCTGAGAGGCCGGCCGGGATGCCGACCCCGGCCCCGCCCGTCGGGCACCCGAGGACACCCTCGGGGCTCGGGAGGAAGGCTGTTCCGACGGTGAACTTCGCGGCCTTGGCCACCCCGCCCAGCGAACCCGTCGACTCCATCATGCAGGCGGCCAGGCCAGCGCCGAAGTCGGTGGCCGGGCTCTTGTTGAAGCGGGCCACCTTCTGCTGGGCCAAGGACTGCAGGAGCTTGCCGGCGGCGACGGTCTTCTCGTCGGTGAAGGTGGGTGTCCACTCCTTGGAGTAGGAGCCACCCAACGACCAGACGATGCCCTGGAAGTACCAGTCGAGGTAGTTCGACCCGTCGGCGAGCAGCAGGGCGCTCTTGTCGGCGCCCACCGACTGCGCCAGCTTCGGGCCCCACCCGGCGAACTCCTCCCACGTCTTCGGCCCGCGGTCCGGGAGGCCGGCCGCGGTCCACAGCTCCTTGTTGTAGTAGAAGAGGGGGGTCGAGCGGGCGAACGGGAGGAGAAAGTGCTTGTCGGTGTAGAGGTAGTCCTTGTAGAGGCTGTCGACGTAGTCGGTCGTCTTGAGGCTCGCCGCGCTGAGCAGCTCGTCGAGCGGCGTGAGCTGCTTGTTCAGGGCAAAGTTGAACCAGGTCACGTCGGAGGCGACGACGACATCGGGCAGCTGGCCGCCGGAGAGGGCGGCGTTGAACTTCTGCGCCACCTCCTCGTAGTTCTTCCCGGCGTCGGTGAGCTTGACCTTCAGGCCGGGGTTGGCCGCCTCGAAGTCGGCGATGAGCTTCTGCTCGGTCGGCTTGGAGTTGCCGGGGTGGTTGCTCCAGAAGTCGATGGTGTTGCTCGCACCTCCGCCTCCGCCGGCGGCGGAACCGCCGCCGGATGGGCCGGTGCCCGTGCCGGCGCAGGCGCTCAGGCCGACGGCGGCGGTTGCCGCTCCAGCTAGTCCCAAGAATCCGCGTCGCGTCACGTCGTTCATGCTTTGGTGCCTCCAGCTCGGGTGGGTGGGTGGTTGTCGCTCGCGGGTGCCAGCGGGTCAGCTCTTGACGGCTCCAGCGGTCAGACCCTTGATCATCTGGCGCTGGAGAAAGAGAAAGAGCACGAGGATCGGAAGCATCGTGATGATGGTGCCGGACATGACCGGCCCCCAGTTCGTCAGGCCTTCGTTGTTCTGCAGCAGGGTCAGGCCCACCGGCAGAGGCGCCGTGCGCTCGTCGTCGGACATGAGGAACGGCCACAGATACTCGTTCCACTCGTTGACGATGGTGATGAGCGAGAACGCCACCAGCGTCGGCCACGACAACGGCATGACGACCCGCCACAGGAGCTTCAACGGCCCGGCACCATCCATCTTGGCCGCTTCGATGATCTCTCCCGGGAGGGAGAGAAACTGGTTGCGCATGAGAAAGGTGCCGAAGGCCACCCCCGCCAGCGGGATGATGATGCCCTGGTAGGTGTTGCGCCACCCGAGCTGGCTGACCAGCGCGTAGTTCGAGATCACCGTGATCTGGTTCGGCACCATCAGAGCCGCGATGACGACGAGGAAGACGATGTTGCGACCCGGGAAGCGCAGCAGCGAGAGGGCGTACGCGCTCAGCACGCCGAGGACGATCTTGATCGCCGAGATGGTGAGGGTGAGGAACAACGAGTTGCGCAGGAACGACAGGAACGGGATCCGGGTCGTCACGTCGACGTAGTTCCCGCCCGTCACGGGCTGCGGGATCCAGTGTGCAGGACGGACGTAGATGTCCGAGCGCTCCTTGAACGACGTGGCCAGGATCCAGAAGAGCGGTACGACGACGACCACGACGATGATGAGCATCCCGAGATAGCCGGCGGTCGTCCGCACCGGTCCACGGAGGTGGCTGTCCGCCACCTGGTGGTCCGCAGGCTGTCGCCGGCCATGCTTCGCCGGGCGCGGGGCGGTCGCGGTGCTCATCGCTGCCGGTCCATGACGCGGACCTGGAACAGGGTGATGGTCAACAGCACGAGGAACATGATCGTCGCGATGGTGGCGCCGTAACCAGCGCGGAGGTTGACGAAGGTCTCCTGGTAGACCTGGAAAACCAACGTGGTCGTGCCGGTGCCCACCGGACCTCCGCGGGTCATGACGTTGATGATGTCGAAGACCTGCACCGAGTTGAGCAGCACTGTGATCGAGAGGAAGAACGTCGTCGGACGCAGCTGTGGCAGGAGCACCTTCCTGAAGCGGTTCCACGGCGAGGCGCCGTCGATCTCCGCCGCCTCGTCGAGGTCCTCACGTCTGCCCTGCAGTGCCGCGAGATAGATGACGAAGGTGTAGCCCAGGTTCTTCCAGATGTAGGTGACCGTCACCATGAAAAGCGCCCATCCCGACTCCTGGTAGAAATCGGGCACCGAGACGCCGATCCTCGACGCCAGGTCGCGGACCAGCCCGAAGCTGGGATCGAAGACGAACTGAAAGGCCACGCCCACCGCCGCACCGGACAGGACGAACGGCGCGAACACGATGGACCGCACGACGTTGCGTCCGCGCAGCCTCTGGTCGAGCAGCATGGCCAGGGCCAGGCCCAGGATCATCGAGATGCCGACGGAGGCGATGGTGAACACCACGGTGTTGCGCACGATGACCTTGGTGTCGTCGCGCCCGAACCACTCGATGTAGTTGCTGAAGCCGACGCCGTTGGCGAGCGGGGAGGAGATGTTGTAGTCCGTGAACGACAAGCGGATGTTGTCGATCAGCGGACGATAGGTGAAGAGGATGAGCAGCACGAGGTTGGGCAGCAGCAGCCCGGCAGCCAGCAGGATCTCGCCGCGTCGGCTACCGGCCCGGCGCGGAGGCGGACCCACCGGCTCTGGAGGAGTTGGGCGCGCGACAGCACCCCGCACCTTCCCCGTCGGGGTGACCGCCGCGCCTGTCATAGCCATGCCCGAACCATATCCGTTTGAACGCCGCAGGGAAGGAGGTCGGCGAGAGGGCCGCAAGTCGTGTCCCAATCTTTGTCAACGGGCCTTCCGCCGCGGATGGGATTTGCTCCGACGGCCGCCGCTAGACCGCGCTAGACCCGCTGCGAGCGCTGCCGTTCGAGCCAGCCCAGTGCCGGTTTCACGGTCATGCCGTGGAGGAAGACCGACATGGCGATGGTGAAGGCGATCGTCGACCACAGCCAGCGTTCGTCGGCGAAGTGGGCGTGCCCCGCGGCATACGCGAGGTAGTAGAGCGAGCCGATCCCCCGGACTCCGAAAAATGCGGTGACCCACCGTTCGCTGTTGCTCAGGGGCGCGGCGTCACGGTCGCGGCGCGAGCGGAGCACCAGCGCGGCCGCGCCGGCGAGGGGGCGGATGACGAGCAGGAGGGCCGCGGCCACGACGACGCTGCGCCAGTCGAGGTCGGCCAGCAGCCCGTGGGTCACCGCCATCCCGAGGAGGAGCAGGAGGAACAGGGTGAAGAGCCGCTCGAGCCGCTCGACGACGCCGTGCATCGCCTCGTGGTAGCCGTGGGTCCGGTCGGCCGCGCGGAGGGTCATCGCACAGACGAACACCGACAGGAAGCCATAGCCACCGACGAGCTCACTGAGCCCGTATGCCGTGAGCAGCGCGGCGACCACGAGCAACGGGTCTCCCAGCTCGGCGAGCCGCAGCGAGCGACGGTCGGCGCGGAAGGCCGCCGCCGCAAGGACGCGACCGACGACGACGCCGGCGACGACCCCGAGCGCGACCTTGCCGAGCAGCTCCCAGCCGACCCAGCGCAGCCCCCAGACGCCGACCGACCCGGCGCCGGCGAGCAGGATGGAGGCGTTGACGAAAGGGAAGGCCAGGCCGTCGTTGAGGCCCGCCTCGGAGGTCAGCGCAAAGCGGACCTCGTCCCGCTCGTCGATGTCGTCGTCGGTCTCCACGGCCGGGCCCTCGACCTGCACGTCGGAGGCCAGCACCGGATCCGTGGGCGCCAGGGCGGAGCCCAGCAGGAGTGCGGCGGCAGGAGCAAGACCAAGGGCAAGCGCGCCGAGCAGGGTCACGGCAGCGATGGTCAACGGCATGGCAACCAGGAGCAGCCGCCAGGTCGGCGTCCACCGCCACCACGTGCTGCGGTCACGCAAGCTGAGGGGACGGTCGAGCGCCAGCCCGACGCCCATGAGCGCAACGAGGACGGTGAGCTCGCTCAGGTGCTCGACGAGGCTGCGGTTCGCGACGGGGTCCAGGCTTACGCCGTCGGTCAGCGGCAGCAGACCAATGAGCATCCCGAGGCCCACCAGGACCATCGGGGCGGAGACGGCGTAGCGGGTCAGGGCCCTGGGCAGGACGACGGCCACGAGCAGGGCGAGACCGGCAATGAGGTAGACGGCTGCTGAGGTCACTCGACACCGATCAGGTCTGCGTTGGCGTGGGCGTCCGGCTGGGCGTGGGTGCCCGACCGGCTGCCTGGACGGCGGACGGGGTCCTCGGCCAGCGCCGGGAGACGGTGACGGCGATGAGGAGGTACCAGACCGAGGCCGCGGCCAACACGGCATACGACCTGCCGTCGAGGGGCAGGACGAGCGCCGCGAGCACCGTGGCCGCGACGAAGACGGCGTTGAAGAGGACGTCGTAGAGGGCGAAGATGCGGCCCCGGTAGACGTCGCCGACGACCCGCTGGACCGTCGTGTCCACACAGATCTTGACCCCCTGGGAAGCGAACCCCAGTCCCAGTGCCGAGACGACCACCGCCCAGCGGGTGAACAAGGCGGCGGGGAACAGCTGCAGGACGGCGGCGAGGACGCTGAGGCCGGTGACGTAGTGACGCATGCCGAAGCGGTTGGACACGGTCGGAGTCAGAAGTGCGGCGAGGGCGAAGCCCGCACCTGAGGCGCCCACCGCGATGCCGAGACCGGCCAGCCCCGCACCGGCGTCGGCGGCCTCGAAGTGGTTGCGGTACAGCAGGACGGTCGCGACGATCATCACGCCGTAGGGCAGCCGGCTCGCGCCGACGACGCCCAGGGCCAGGCGCCCGAGCGGGTGCCGGGTGCCTCGCGGCGTCGGCAAGCCCGAGGACGACGTTGCCCAGCGCCTCCCGGACCGCGGTGTCGACGTCATCGAGGTCCGGCCCGAGGTTGGGCAGCCGGGTGGCGGCGACCGCCGAGAGGAGGTACGACGCTGCTGCCACCACCAGGACGACCTCGTCGTGGTGCGCCACCGCGTGCACGGCACCGCCCGCCGCGAGGCCCCCGAGGAAGGCCAGCGTCCCGCACGTCGGCGACACCGCGTTCGCCGTGACGAGCAGGTCGCGGTCGACCACGTGCGGCAAACCGGCCGACAGCCCCGCCAGCAGGAACCGGTTGACCGAGAACGCCGAGAGGACGAGGAGGTAGAACAAGATGTCCAGGTCGTGGCGCATGACGAGAAAGGCGATGACGAGGAGCAGAGCGGCCCGGACGGCGTTGCTGAGCATCAGGATCCGACGCCGCTGCCATCGGTCGAGGAAGACCCCGACGAAGGGTCCGAGGATGGTGAACGGGAGGAGGATGGTGGCGAACGCGGCGGCGATGGCTCCGGCGCTGGGGGCGCGTTCGGGGGAGAAGAGGACCGTGGACGCCAGGGCCACCTGGAAGACGCCGTCCGACCCCTGCGAGAGCAGCCGCACCGCGAAGAGCCGACGGAAGCCGGCCAGTCTCAGGAGGACAGCGAGTTCCCGGAAGAAGGTCACCCGCGCAGGATAGGTGCTCCGGGCGTCCGGGGTGGCGGCCGATCCCCTCCGGTGGGCAGGCCCAATCCGCAGCGGCCCCCGTGACGAACAACGGTTAGTCGCGACCCGAGGAGACCCATGAAGACCCTGCCCGCCGGTGTGCTCGCGCCAGACTTCACGCTGCCCGACCAGAAGGGCTTCGACCACCAGCTGTCCGTCCTGCTCCGGCAGGGGCCGGTCGTCCTCTTCTTCTATCCGGCGGCCTCGTCGTCGGGGTGCACCAAGGAGGCCTGCCACTTCCGCGACCTCGCCGCCGAGTTCGCCGCCGCCGGCGCCCAGCGGGTCGGGATCAGTGTCGACGACGTCGCTGCGCAGGCTTCGTTCGCCTCCGAGCAGATGCTCGACTACCCGCTGCTCTCCGACGGGGACGGCGCGGTGGCGACGTCGTTCGGCGTTCGGCGCAAGTACCTCACCCCGGTCAAGCGCGCGACGTTCGTCATCGACCGTGACGGCTGCATCGCGGAGGCCATCACCTCCGAGGTCAGCATGACTGTCCACGCCGACAAGGCCCTCGCGGCACTCGTCCGGCTCGGTTGAGGGGAGCCGCCCGGACGGGCTCTGGGCGCGGGCGATAGCGTCGAGCGAGGTCGTTCACCTGCCCGGGACTCGCCGAGGAGGCTCGGCCCGCAGCGCCCGGAACCCAGCCGCAGAGACGAGAGCTTCCCATGGTCCATGACCCGTATGCCGCCCTCCCGCAGGTCCCCTCCTTTCAGGTCCGCTCCGCGGACGTCGCCGAGGGGGAGAAGCTAGCCAGCGCCCAGGTGAGTGGCATCCAGGGCGCCGGCGGCCAGGACGTGTCGCCCCAGCTGAGCTGGTCGGGCTTTCCCCCGCAGACGAAGGGCTTCGCCGTCACGGTCTACGACCCGGACGCCCCCACCGCGTCCGGCTTCTGGCACTGGGCGGTCCTCAACATCCCGGTGACCACCACCGAGCTGGCCACCGGCGCCGGCGACGACACCGGATCAGGTCTTCCGGACGGCGCAGTCCAGCTCAAGAACGACGGCGGGATGCGCCGCTTCCTCGGCGCAGCTCCGCCGGAGGGACACATCCGGCACCGGTACTTCGTCGTCGTGCACGCCGTCGACGCCGAGACCCTCGACGTGCCAGCGGACGCGACCCCGGCCGCGCTCGGCTTCACCCTGTTCAGCCACACCCTTGCGCGCGCCCAGGTCGTCCCCTGGTACCAGCGCTAGCGCCAACCGAGGGTCAGCCGAAGGGACAGCCGGCCGCGACGACGGCCGCGGCCTGCCGGGCGATCTCGAGCTCCTCGTTCGTCGGGACGACGAGGACGGTGACCCGGCTCGAGCTGGTCGAGATGCGGTGCTCTCCGGAGGTCGCCGCGGCGTTCGCCTCGCCGTCGAGCTCGATGCCGAAGCCCGTCAGGTCGTCGAGGGCGGCCGCCCTCAGAGCGGGACTGTGCTCACCGACACCCGCGGTGAAGACGACGGCGTCGACGCGACCCAGCACGGCGGCATACGCGCCGACGTACTTGCGGATCCGGTGGGCCACGACGTCGAACGCCAGCCGGGCGTCGGCGTCGCCCTCGTCGACCCGCTCGGTCACCTCGCGGAAGTCGGTGCTGCCGGTGAGGCCCTTCAGCCCGCTCTCCTGGTTGAGGGCTGAGTCGTAGTCCTCGACCGAGATGCCGGCCCGGGCGAGATGCGCAGGCAGGGACGGGTCGAGGTCGCCCGGCCGGGTGCCCATGACGAGGCCCTCCAGTGGAGACAGCCCCATCGAGGTGTCGATGCTGCGGCCGCCGGCGACCGCCGCCGCACTGGCGCCGTTGCCCAGGTGGAGGACGATGACGTTCGCCTCGGAGACGGACCGGCCGACGAGCTCGGCGGCCCGCCGGGACACGAACGCGTGCGACGTGCCGTGGAAGCCGTAGCGCCGGACGCCGTGGTCCCGGCGCCAGGCCAGTGGCACGGCATACGTGTAGGCCCGTGGCGGGAGGGTGTGGTGGAAGGCCGTGTCGAAGACGGCGACCTGGGGAGTGTCCGGAAAGTGTTGCTGCGCCACCCGGATGCCCTCGAGGTTGGCGGGGTTGTGCAGCGGCGCCAGGGGGACGAGCCGCTCGACCGCCGCCAGGACGTCATCGGTGATGAGGACCGGTGCGCTGAACTCCTCGCCGCCGTGGACGACCCGGTGACCGACCGCCGTGAGGTCGACCGAGTCGAGGTCGGGGCCGTGGGAGCGGAAGCCGTCGAGCAGGATGTCGAAGGCCCCGGCGTGCGACGCGCACCTCACCTCGCCCTCGTGCTCTCCGTCCGGTCCGGAATGCCTTGCCCGAGTTGTGGACTCGCCGATCCGCTCGACGACGCCCTTGGCCAGCGTCTCGCCGGTCGCGGCGTCGAGCAGCTGGTACTTCAGTGACGACGACCCCGCGTTGAGGACCAGGACCGGCTTCTCGGCAGTCACCCGGTCGTCTCCGCCTGGATCGCGGTGATGGCCACGGTGTTGACGATGTCCTGCACGAGGGCGCCGCGCGACAGGTCGTTGACCGGCCGGCGCAGGCCCTGCAGGACCGGTCCGACGGCGACCGCGCCGGCACTGCGCTGCACCGCCTTGTAGGTGTTGTTGCCCGTGTTGAGGTCGGGGAAGACGAAGACCGTCGCGCGGCCGGCGACCGGACTGTCCTTGAGCTTCGTCGCCGCGACGGCAGCGTCGACGGCGGCGTCGTACTGGATCGGCCCCTCGACGGACAGCTCGGGGGCCCGCTGCCGGACGAGCTGCGTCGCGGCCCGGACCTTGTCGACGTCGACGCCGCTGGCCGAGACGCCGGTCGAGTAGGACAGCATCGCGACCCGGGGATCGATGCCGAACTGGCGCGCGGTCGCGGCAGAAGAGATGGCGATGTCCGCGAGCTGCTCGGCCGTCGGGTCGGGGTTGACGGCGCAGTCTCCGTAGACGAGGACCCGGTCGGCGAGGCACATGAGAAAGACCGAGGAGACGATCGCGACGTCCGGGGTCGTCCTGACCACCTCCAGAGCCGGCCGGATCGTCTGCGCCGTCGTGTGGACCGCCCCCGAGACCATGCCGTCCGCGAGCCCGTCGAGCACCATCATCGTGCCGAAGTAGCTCGGGTCGACGACGACGTCCCGGGCCTGCTCCACGGTGACGCCCTTGTGGGCCCGCAGGACGGCATACTCCTCGGCGAACCTGCCGCGCAGCGCCGCGTCGTGCGGGTCGAGCAGGGCCGCCCCGCCGAGGTCGAGCCCCAGCCGGCCGGCCCGGGTGCGGATCGCCTCGGGGTCGCCGAGCAGCGTCAGCCGCACCACCCGCCGGCGGAGCAGCTGGTCGGCCGCGGTGAGGATCCGGTCTTCCTCGCCCTCCGCCAGGACGATGTGCTTGTCGGCGGCCCGGGCGCGGTCGAGAAGCCGGTGCTCGAACATCAGCGGCGTCACGACGGTGCTCGGCGAGACGTCGAGCCGCTCGAGGAGCGCCGGCCCGTCGACGTGCTGCTCGAAGAGGGCGACGGCGGTCTCGATCTTCCGGGTTGCGGTCCGGGTGAGCCGGGGCGCGACGCCGGACAGCGCGGCCGCCGTGGCCATCGTGCCCGCCTCGCAGGTCAGGACAGGGACGTGGATCCAGACCCTCGACGAGTCTCGAGATCGGTTCTGGCAGTGCGAAACCGCCGTTGAGGACGACGCCTGACGGACGGGGAAACGTCCTCGACCGGTGGGCGAGGAGCAGCCCGAGCAGGACGTCGCCGCGGTCGGCGGGGGTGATGACGACGCATCCTTCGAAGATCCGGTCGAGCACGTTGGGCATGGTCATGGCGGCGACGACGAGCCCGAGCGACTCGCGGTCGAGCAGGGACTCGTCACCGTGGGCGAGGCTCCCCTTCACGGCCGCCATCAGCTCGCGGACGGTGGGGGAGTCCAGGACCGGCTCCGCCGGGACGGCGTATGCCGGGACGTCACCGAGGCTGCTCGTCAGGGCCGCCGCCGTGGCAGCGACGGCCTCGGGCGCCACCCGGTTGGCGACGACGGCGAGCAGCCGGGCGTGGTGGGCGCGCGCCTCCTGCGCAGCGGCGTCGGCGGCCGTCCGCGTCTGCTCCGGGGTCCGGCCGGCGCCGGTGATGACCAGGAGCATCGGGGCGTCGAGGTTGGCCGCGACGCGGGCGTTGTAGGAGAACTCGGTCGGCGAGGTGACGTCGGTGTAGTCGGAGCCGAGGACGAGCATCGCCTCGAACCGCTCGGCCACGGCGTGGAAGCGCTCGACGATCGTCGACATGGCCGCGTCCCCGTCGGCGTGGACGTCGTCGTAGCCGACGCCCGAGGCGACCTGCGCTGACAGGTCGGCCTCCAGCCGGAACAGCAGCAGGTCGAGGACGTGGTCGCCGGCCGCGTCCCTTGCGCGGACGATCGGCCGGAAGACCCCGACCCGGCCCACTCCTGCTCAGCTGGTCGAGCAGGCCCAGCGCGATCGCGGACTTGCCCGACAGGCCCTCGGAGGAGGCGAGGTAGACGCTGGTGGCCACGGCGTCAGGCTATCGGCGGGGCGCCGTCAGCATGTGACGTCAGCCGCGCCAGGTCCAGTCGCGGACCTCGGGCAGGTCCTCGAGGTGCTCGCGGATGTAGGCCCAGTGCCGCACGAGCTGGGCCTCGCAGAAGTCGGTCAGCTCCCGCCAGCCGGCTGGGCGCCGCGCCGTCCGCCGCAGCGCCTCGCGGGCCAGGTGGTACCGGGAGGTCCTGTTGAGGACAACCATGTCGAACGGCGTTGTCGTGGTGCCCTGTTCGGCGAAGCCGCGCACGTGGAAACGCCCGGGGTTCGAGCGTCCGTGCACGAGCTGGTGCACCGCGCGGGGATAGCCGTGGAACGCGAAGACGACGTGCTTGTCCGGCGTGAACAGGTCGTCGAACACCGAGTCGGAGAAGCCGTGCGGGTGGTCGTTCTCCGGCAGCAGGGCCATGAGGTCGACGACGTTGACGACCCGCACCGTCAGCTCAGGGGTGTGCTCGCGCAGGAGCTCGGCCGCCGCGAGCGTCTCCATCGTCGGGACGTCTCCCGCGCAGGCGAGGACGATGTCGGGGCTCTCGGAGGTCGGCCCGTTGGACGCCCACTCCCAGGTCCCGGCGCCGGCGGCGCAGTGCTGGTTGGCCTCGTCCAGCGTGAGGTACTGCAGGTGCTGCTGCTTGTCGACGACGATGAGGTTGACGTGGTCGGTGCTGCGCAGGCAGTGGTCGGTGATCGACAGCGCCGTGTTGGCGTCCGGCGGCAGCCACACCCGGACGACGCCGGGGGCCAGCGGCAGCAGGGAGTCGATGAGCCCCGGGCCCTGGTGGGAGAAGCCGTTGTGGTCGTTGCGCCAGCAGGTGCTCGTCAGGAGGATGTTGAGTGACGAGACCGGGGCGCGCCACGACAGCTCCTGCGCGTGCTGCATCCACTTGACGTGCTGGATCGTCATCGAGGCGGAGACCATGGCGAACGCCTCGTAGGTCGCGAAGAGACCGTGCCTCCCGCTGAGGAGGTAGCCCTCGAGCCACCCCGAGCAGAGGTGCTCCGAGAGGACCTCCATCACCCGGCCGTCGGCGGAGAGCTGAGTGTCGGTGTCGACGAGCGGCGCCTGGAGGCAGCGGTCGGTGACCTCGAAGACCGCCTGCAGGCGGTTGCTCGCCGTCTCGTCGGGGCAGAACAGCCGGAAGGTGCCGCCGCCGTCGTCGGTGGTGTCCGCGGTATACACGTCTCTCATCAGCTCACCGATGGGTCTCGTACTCTCGTGGAAGAGCACTCCCCGCCGGTCGATCTCGAGGGCGAACCGGTCCAGCGGAGGGATGGGAAGCTCGCGCCGCAGCCGTCCGCCGTTGGCGTAGGGGGTGGCGGACATCCGCTTGTCCCCCTCGGGCGCCAGGGCGCCCAGCTCGTCGACGAGCCGCCCGTCCCCGGTGAAGAGCTCGTCGGGCGCGTAGGTCCGCAGCCACGTCTCGAGGAGGGCGAGGTGCTCAGGGTTGTCCTGGAGGCCGGACAGGGGCACCTGGTGGCTGAGGTTCGTGCCTTCCACCTGCTTGCCGTCGACGGTGTGCGGACCGGTCCACCCCTTGGGGGTGCGCAGGATGACCGCCGGCCACCGGTGTCGCAGCTGGGCGCTCGGTCCTGCAGCGCGGGCCTCCTCCCGCAGTGCGGTGATGGCAAGGTGGCTGGTCACGAGCGCGTCCCAGAGCTGCCGGAAGACGGTCGCCGGGTCGTCGCCCGAGACGACGACCGGTGCCCAACCCTGGCTCGAGAGGTAGCCGGACACGTCGTCGTCCGACGTCCGGCCGAGGACGGTGGGACCGGAGATCTTGTAGCCGTTGAGGTGCAGGATCGGCAGCACCGCCCCGTCGCGTCGGGGGTTGGCGAAGTTCGGCAGCCGCCAGGAGCCGGCGAGCGGGCCGGTTTCGGCCTCTCCGTCGCCCACGACGCAGGCGACGAAGAGGTCGGGGTGGTCGAAGGCGGCGCCCGCCGCGTGGGCCAGGGCGTAGCCGAGCTCACCACCCTCGTGGATGCTCCCGGGGGTCTGGACGCTGACGTGGCTCGGGATGCCGCCGGGCGAGGAGAACTGCCGGAACAGCCGACGCAGTCCCTCGGCGTCCTGGGTGATCTGGGGGTAGATCTCGCTGTAGGTACCCTCGAGATAGGCGTTGGCGACGAGCGCCGGGCCGCCGTGTCCGGGGCCCGTGACGTAGAGCCAGTTGCTGCCGGTCCGGCGGATGAGCCGGTTGACCAGCGTGTAGATCATCGACAGACCGGGGCTCGTGCCCCAGTGCCCGAGCAGGCGTGGCTTGATGTGCTCGACGGTGAGTGGCTCACGCAGCAGCGCGTTGCCCTGCAGGTAGATCTGCCCGACGGTGAGGTAGTTGGCCGCAGCCCACCAGCGCAGGTCGAGGGCGAGGTCGTCGTCGCTGTAGGCCGCGAGCCGGGACCCCGGCCTCGTGGCAGTGCCGGTCTGCGTGCCGTCGGGCGTGCTGCTCATCGTCAGTCCCTCGTCGAAGGTGTCGGGTCCCGTCCCGCGCCCGATCCTCGCAGGCCGGCCCCGGGGCTGCACAGGAGCGGGCCGGGGTGGCTGACCACGGTGGATCGAGGCTCAGCGGACCGGCGCGTCCGACGGTGCCGTCGCTGGGCTGCGGATGAGCCACCACGAGAGGAGGCCACCAGCCGTCAGGAGGGCGGAACAGATCCACATCGCGTGGACATAGGCGCTCGAGAACGCCTCCGGGCGTTGGTAGTCCGTGCCGCTCAGGCCGACGACGGCCGGCAGGGCGGCGACGGCGAGCAGGCCTCCCGCGCGGGCGACGGCGTTGTTCACGCCACTGGCCACCCCGGCATACCGGTCGGGTGCCGCGTCGAGGACCGTCGCGGTGAGCGGTGCGACGAGCAGGCACAGGCCGAGGCCGAAGATGCTGATGCCCGGGAGTACGCCGCTCCAGTAGGAGGAGCCGGCGCCGACCCCGGAGAGCAGGGCCGCCCCCGCGGCGCACACGACCGGCCCGACGGTCATCGGGATGCGAGGGCCGATCCGGGCCCCCAGCTCGCCGCCCTTGGCCGCGAGGAACAGCATGAGGACGGTGACGGGGAGGCTGGCCAGACCCGCCTCGAGGGGTCCGTAGCGGAGGACGGTCTGCAGCTGGAGGGTGAGGAAGAAGAAGACGGCACCGAGGGACGCGTAGACGAGGAGCGTCATCGCGTTGGCGGCGCTGAACTGCCGGGATGTGAAGAGGGAGGGCTGCACCATGGGATGGGCACTGGTCCGCTCGACGAGCACGAAGCCGATGCCGATGCCGAGGCCGGCGACGAGCACGACGGTCGTCCAGGCCAGGCCGAGCGGGTGGTACTGGATCAACGCGTAGGTCGTGACGGCGAGCGCGACCGTGGCGAGCGTCGCCCCGGTGACGTCGAACTGCCGCGAAGCCTGCTCGTCGCGGGTCTCGGGGACGGTGACCCGGGTGATCCACACCGTGACGATCGCCAGGGGCACGTTGAGGAGGAACGCCCAGCGCCAGCTGGCGTACTGGACCAGCCAGCCCCCGACGAACGGGCCGATGGCTGCGGAGATCCCGCCGAGCCCCGACCAGGCACCGATCGCTGTGGCCCGGTCGGCCCGCTGGAAGGTCGCCTGGATGATGGACAGGCTGCCCGGCGTGAGCAGGGCGCCGCCGACGCCCTGCAGGACGCGGGCGGTGATCAGCTGGACGGGGCTCTGGGCGAGGCCGCAGGCCGCGGAGGCGGAGGCGAACCACACGATCCCGACGAGGAAGACCCGGCGCCGGCCGAATCGGTCGCCGAGGGAGCCGCCGAGCAGGATGAGGGAGGCCAGCGACAGGAGGTAGCCGTTGCTGATCCACTGCAGGTCGGCGAGGCTGGCGTCGAGGTCCTGGCCGATCCGCAGCAGGGCGACGTTGACCACCGTGCTGTCCAGCATCGCCATGCCCGAGCCGAGGACAGCCGCCGTCACGATGAACCGTCCCGTGCGGGAGCTGAGGGCGATGCCGGTCACCTCAGCAGTCTCCCACCGTGCCCGGACTGGCTGCGGGCGGCTGTCAGGTGGTCGGGCTGGTGGTGGCCACGAGGCAGCTTCGGGGCGAGGACGGCCCACCGGTCCGTATGCCGTGCAGCCGTCACCGTCGCGATGGTGACCCGATACCGGTGGTGGCCGCCCGGCATACGGAGTCTGGCAGCCCGGCAGCCCGGAGTTGAGTCCACAGACGTGGTGTACTCGTTCCTCGCCAACCGGTTGGCGAGGTTGCGCTCGACCATGGAGACGCTCACCCGGCTCTGGGTTAAGCCGTCTCGGCAGACGCGGAAGCGCCGCCGGTGTCGGCGTTCGCGGCAACCCCGACCGAGGCCGTGGGTTACGTCTACACATGCGAATGCACATAGAGATGGACGACATCCTCGTCGCCCAGGTCGACGAGCTCGCCGGTGCGCGGGCCGCAGTGCCTTCGTTCGTCGAGCCATCGAGCAAGCCGTGCAACTGGAGCAACGGTGGAACGCCCTTCGCTCCTCCGCGGACGCGGTGGCCGGCGAGGGTCACGACTGGGATGTGGACCCGGCCGCGTGGGTCCGCGACCAGCGTCGCGCCGATCGGCGCCGCGCCGGCTGACTTGTGCTCCACATCCTCGACTCCACGGTGCTCATCGACTACCTGAGGGGCCGCCCCGTGGTCAGGAGGGTCGAAGCACTCCACGCTCGAGGTGACGTTGCTGCGACCACCGCGATCAACGTCGAGGAGATAGTCAGGGGACTGCGACGCAGTGAGGACCAGGCGGCCCGGCGTCTCTTCTCTGGCTTGGAGGTGTTGGACGTCGACTCGGGCGCCGCATTGCAGGCAGGAGAATGGCGCAGGGAGTATGCGGCCCCCGGCGTCACGCTGTGGCCGGCTGACTGCCTCATTGCTGCCGTCGCACTCCAGGCTGGCGGACTCCTCGCGACCGGACATCCGAAGGACTTCCCGATGGTTGAGGTCGTCCACTGGCCTGTGGGTGAGTGACATGCGGACTTCGGTCGATGTCCCACATCGGCGAGGTGGGGTCTGTCGCGGACCGGCGTAGCAGCCACAGGTAGGGCTTCAAGGTGCACCGGGGACATCACGTTCCTCCCCGACAGTCTCCACCGCGTGCGAGATCGCGGCGCGGGAGTTGGAGGTCGTCGCGGAGGCGGACAGGGTCTCGAGGTGTTTTCCCGCAGACTGTTCGGGTATGCGAGCCAACACTTCCCTGTTCGGCTGAACCAGGCGCGGCGCTGCTGCTGGAGCACCGCAGCGTCGGGGGCCGGGTCTTCGAGACCCAGGTCGGGCCCGCCAGGCCAAGCGCCGGTACGCCGGGCTGGGTCGAGCTGACCGAGGCTGCGTGCTAACGTTTCCGGTCGCGGCAGGGCTTGTTCTGAGGGCCTACTGCGCATCCGGTCCGGGTGGCGGAATGGCAGACGCGCTAGCTTGAGGTGCTAGTGCCCTTAACGGGCGTGGGGGTTCAAGTCCCCCTCCGGACACGATTAAGTACACACGCTTCGACCGCGATCGCACTGACGCGTCGCGCTAAATGGTCGTACTCCAGGCGAATGCCCAGCGATCGATACACGCTCTCGCGAGCGAGGGGGTCCGCGGTGGCCAGAACCTTTGGTAGGCCGCCCAACTTCTCGACGGCCTGCACTAGTGGGCTAGGTCCGGCGAAGCCGGAATTGTGGGTCAAGTTTGTGTCTGTGGGGTCGGCTTGATGCGGCGAGCCCGTTCTGGTCGAGCAGGTTGTCGAGGGCGTGTTGGTAGGCCAGGGCGGCACGGTGCAGTGGGCCTGTGTCGGTGGTGTCGGTCAGGTGGGACAACCCAGTCGGCAGGAGTCGGTCGTGGACGCGGGTGAGGAACATGGCGGTGCGTAGGCCGTCGTGGGTGATTCGGTATCGGTGGGTGTGCGGTACGCGTTCGATGAGGCCGTGTAGGCGTAGCCGGCGCAGGTTGTAGGTCATCTGGCCGGTGGTGACGTCGTGGGGGTTCAGGCCGCGTAGTTCGGCGGTCAGGGCGCGCAGGTCGTGGTTGGTGAAGCCGTGGGGTTGGAGGCGGAACGTCAGTAACGCGGAGAGCAGGGCGTGGCTGCGTTGCTGGCCCAGCCGCAGCCCGGGTATCCGGGTGCCGGTCGGTGTGGTGACCGGGTCGGTGACGGCGGCCAGGGCGGTGGTTCCGGTGATCGGGTCGTGGTCGAGTCGTTGGACGCGCAGTAGGCGCCTGTTGGCGGTGAAGCCGACCTCGCGGAGTGCAGGCAGGTTGGTCAACCGCTTCCCGATGGTGAAGTCGTTGGTGTCGTTGATGGTGGTCTCGGTCCGTAGGGCTCGTCCTTGTTTGTGGTACTGCTTGATGGTGGCGTGCTTGTAGTCCACCTGCAGGCTGGGAGTGACGCCGGCGGTGATCACCCGGGTGCGGAACCGTCCCGGGGTGGGCCGCTTGCGGCCGCGGTGGATCCGCCGGTCGAAGATCAGTCCGACCTGGTCGGGGCGGCCGAGGTCGAGGTTGTCGCGGATGACCTGTTCGAAGAAGACCCGCCCGCTCACGGGCTGGTCGAGCATCTGGGTCAGGGAGAACTCCGCTTGCAGGATCGAGAGGTCGTAGCGGTACCCGGCGTCGCGGTCGGCTGGGCTGAACGGGTGGGGCAGGATCGCCAGCCACTTGCGCAGCAGGGCATCGATCTGCTCCGGACCCAGGCGGTCACAGATCGCCTGCAACGCGGCCGGGGAGCTTGTCAAGTTGTTTGTGTAAGTGATCTAGGTCACCATGGGTGTTACAGGTTCGGGGTGATGCGGTCGGGTAGATGAGCGCGAGTTCGCTCAGGGCGGCTTTCCAGCCTTGGGTGACGCCGCCTTCGACGAGCCGGCCGGCGGCCTTGCGGGGTTCGCCCTTGGGGGTGCCGGCCTCCTTGGCGCGTTCTCGGGCTCGCTTGTCCTCGATGTTCATGATCGCCAGCCAGAGCAGCTTGATCGCGGCGGTGTCGTTGGGGAAGTGGCCGCGGTTCTTGATG
>JAABUY010003012.1_pt1 | contig 19137 bp, 22 predicted proteins | sample 5560271 | NCBI WGS metagenome assembly JAABUY01 (sample SAMN10711886, study PRJNA513374) | rock metagenome | isolation source: Antarctica rocks | place: Antarctica: Victoria Land, University Valley
TGAGCAGATCAATCATGTAGTTCAATCAAGACATGTTGCATTTATTCATTTGATGATTGCATAACTTTCACATTATTATCAATCACTTTCTGAATACAGTCATGAAAATAAGCACTCTGTTCAAAGTTTTTCATGAGTAACACAGCTTTAACATCTTGTTGTGAAGATTACATTCAAGCGTTTGATGATGCAAATCATAGTTCACATGATTGAAAGATGAGATAATGATTATCATAAAGTCACTGAAATGTGATGTCGTTGTTGATTTGACAGCAAAGAAAGTCAAGAAATTTTCTTCAAGTCAAGACATTAAAGAACAAAATTCTCAAATTAAAGTAGATTCAAAGAATCACTATTCAAGTTCATTGAATATTACACACTTCAATTTTTCAAATGTATTGCATAATTTTACTTTCTTCTCAATCGCTCTTTGCATTACTTGTGACTTAATAGACATCAAATAACACTATCATGAAGATAGTGTTGACTGAACGCATATGAAACATCACGACTAGTGCTAAACAAGCTCTCACTACTTAACATGTTAAAAGACGAAGAAATACTACTTTTAAACTTCATTCATCTTTCAAACCTGTCAAAAAAGCAGTCGTAAAGAGAATATTGAATGTTTTGAAGCAAACAAATAGAACAGAGTCGTAAGATAAACAGTTTAATTTGAAAGACATTAAGTATCTTTTTAAAAATACTGTCTTATTTACTGATCTGAACTCACGACTCAAACATAATACACAGCATCAATTCAAGCAAATCTTGAGTGTTAATAATAACAGTTGAAAGAACAAAGTTAATTTTGAAATATATGATGAAAGAATAAATGAGAACATGATCGAGAAGTCTGTAGACTTTCATGATGATGATTCAGATGTATATGATCTGTCTTACATTGTAAACTGAACAATTGTACTTGATGATAGAAAGATTTTACACGACTCAGATACAAAAGTATTCAATCATGCAAATGAGTTTGACTTTGAGCTTTGATGTAGTGATCAATCTCATTTAATCTTTGACTGATGTATTAACTGAAACTACATGCATTTTTCGCTTTGCAATCAGACTATTGTTCATTACTTTGATTAATCAATCAAGATGACAAAGATGTTGAAAAGATGTAATGATTAAACTGATCATCAAGTTGAGTTTCAAGTTGATATTTTGAACTCAAATCAAGATTGAGTTGAATTGCTCACATTTTCAACTTGATTCAAGTTGAGTTGCTTATATTTTCAACTTGACGCAACTCAATTTGACTGAGAATTGAGTTAATTTAACTCAACTCATCAAGAACTTGAGCTTGACATCAAAAGAGTTAAATATAGAAATTTTTTCAATTTTTGACTTTTGCATTATCTTTTTGCATTATCTTTTAATAGAGAGTCATGAAGAGAAACATGAAGATCATTTGATAAAGAATCATGATGAGAAACATGAAGAAAAACATGAAGAAAAAACATGAAGATCGTTTGACTTTGATAGAAAGTCATGACGAGAAAACATGATAGAAAGTCATGAAGAAGATCATGAAGATTGTTCAATCAAGCTATTTACATTTATTTAATATCTTGTCGAGTCAAGTTGAGTTTTCAAATTGAGTTATTGAATCAAGCTTCTCAACTCAACTTAAGTGCTTGAATTCAACTTCTCAACTTAACTCGACACTTTTTTAAAAAAAATTCAATTCAACTTAACACTTTTTAAGTCAAATACTTGACTTGAACTTAAGTACTCAACTTGACGCAATCAGTCTAGTAACGACTGAAGAAATCTGAAGAATATATTGTTTCATTTGCAGAATAGTGACAAAAGAGAATTCATCATTGAATTGATCAGTTTATGAACTTGCAAAGATCTCAGCGATTATATCACAAATGATGAAACTTTTTTTGAGCTCAAAGTATCAAGAAAAGACAGAGAAATATGAGTGTCAAAAGATGAAATCTTAATTATCATTTTAAGTTGCTTTTTCTGTGTATCAGCTAACTGATTGCTTTCATTCAGATCAGCGACATCACTCATGCAAAGTGTTTAAAGAACAAACGTAAAAAGCATTTGCAGAGAGACAAGTTATACATACTCGATCTTTTTACTCGTTGATGATGTTGTCATGAACAGTTTAAAATCTTCACTCGCATCTGTTATCATTGAAATATAGATCATTCTCATGAAGCGATAAAATCGAAAACGATATGATATTAAGCAACAGCAATCGCGAAAGATGATGAAGAGATTGACTGCAACAATTCTTCATTCAGTCTAGTCATTGAACAACTTCATTCATTCTTAAGAAATGAAGATTCATTGATGAAATTGAAGTCTTCATCAAGCAGTCAGTTCATTGCAAACATTGTTTATAATGTGACATCATCAAGTACATTCTCATTGAAGTCAATGTATGCAGCAACATTTGATTCATTAATATGCACATTGTAATCAAACTCATAATTTAACTATTAACAGTAGCAATAAATGAGTTCAATCAAGATGTGTTGTCAGATGCATCAAAATTCTTGTCGTCATTCAAACAAGCAGTTGACATCACATGAAGAATCATTAAACGAGAAACTATTTGAAACAAAACTATATCATCTTCAATGTCATTTCATCGTCAACAATCATCTTCGCTCGTTACTGTCACTTATTTGACTGATGAGATCATCTTTACGTTTGTTGATCAGCTAATTTCTTCATCTAAGTTCAAGTCTTTAGTCTTTGATACTTGAATTCTCTCAGTCTTCATTGTACATCAAATAGTAACAACTATAAAATCTAAGCAATCTTGCACTTATGATAAGCTCAGAAGAAGTAACAATGAGTTTAAGCATAATTGACATGCTATCAAAGAGTTTCAAATGAAGATGAAGAAGATAAATGCATAGTCATATATCTTTCAAATTGCTCATCAAGTCATGACAAGAACGAGATAAATGATGATGATAAGATAAAATTTGTAAACTTTGAAGATTGCTTCAACTTGAGATATATAACACTTTAGCAATCATTACTTTCATCTCATAAAAGATTTAAATGATTGCATCATGAGTGATAATAGCTAGATCATGAGAATAATGATGACATTTGTTCAAGTGATTGATTTCGTTCTCTTTACAATTTAGCTAAATATAGTTTATATGATTTACATATTTTAACTATCAAACTCAAATTGAAGTTGATAACTTCTGAACAAACGTGATTCATCAACTTTATGATTGACATTTTTTGATTTATCTCATTACTGACATTTCATGCACAGATAAACAGTTGAGCGTAAAAAATCATTACAATTCATCATTGCTTCATACAAGTTATATAAAAACACTAATCAAAGACTTACAGATAATGCAGCGCGTATGCTCTTCATATGAGATGAAGATAAACAACATCAGCGAGCTTGAATGTCATCTTCATCACTGTCATGTTCGCTTGCATGATTGATCGCGAAAGATTCTCTGATGAAAGTTATCATCATCATCAGAATCATCATTATGCAATTCAATGCAACTCATTTGATGTAATCATGAAACTGCAGAATTAGATTCAAACTCAAATGATTTTCATGATAAGAACATTCAGATGAACATTGAAGATGAGAATCAAGAATATATGTTAATAAATGATTTTGCAAAAGAGCACATAAACATTGAGATGAATAGCGCTGATTTGAATCAGAATATGAAACATATATCATCAAGAATCGAAACGATGCAACTTCAGACTGAACTTTTCTTCACATCATCAGCGTTGCGAGTTGAAATCTTCGTTGAAACAACTGATCATGATGTCAAAACAACAGTCGACGTGTCAAAGAAAGTATCAGAGTCATTGAGCTTGAATTCTCAAATAATCAAGAACATAAACAACAATCAATATTATTCATTTCAATGCAAAGTGAATTACACGTTCGTTTAATGTAGACTGATCGCGTCAAGTCGAGTACTTGATTTCAAGTCAAGTACTCAACTTGAAAAATGTTGAGTTGAGTTAAAAAATTTGAAAAAGTGTTGAGTCAAATTGAGAAGTTGAAATTGAGCACTCAAGTCGAGTTGAGAAGCTTGACTCAATAACTCGACTTGAAAACTCAACTTGACTCGACAAGATATTAAATAGATGTAAATAGCTTGATCAAACAGTCTTCATGATTCTCTTCATGACTTTCTATCATGTTTCTTCGTCATGACTCTCTATCAAAGTCAAATGATCTTCATGTTTCTCTTTATGAATTTCTATCAAATGATCTTCATGTTTCTCTTTATGACTCTTTATCAAATGATCTTCATGTTTTTCTTCATGACTCTCTATTAAAAGATAATGCAAAAAGATAATGCAAAAGTCAAAAATCGAAAGATTTTCTATATTTAACTCTCTTAACATCAAGCTTGAGTTCTTGATGAGTCAAGTCAAATTGACTCAATTTTCAGTCAAGTCAAGTTGCATCAAGTTGAAAATATGAGTAACTTGACTTAAGTTGAGTTGAAAATGTGAGTAACTCGACTCGATCTTGATTTGAGTTCAAAATGTCAACTTGAAACTCAACTTGATGATCAGTCTAGTTCAATGATTTCATTAAACAAAGATTATCAAAGACAGTGTTAATCAATTTTTTCAAGATTCGCGCTTGCGAGTCTTACATCAATATATCAGCTTTCACGACATGAATAAGTGATTGACACTTCTACATCAGATTTCATATGATGTCAAAAACGATGAGTGACATTCTTGAACATTCACAGTCAAATTCAGTTACAAAGAAGTTCAAGAAGAGCAGCATTGCATTTTGTATTGCAACATCATCGAGACATTTTGATTCTTGTTAAGTCACTCATCATTTCAAGACAAGCTGATCTACGCACTCATTCAACATTATAATGTCAGCAACTTTTAAATCTATGACAAGATGCATACTTGTCATGATGTTAAATCATCAACTCAATTTAAAACATAAATCATCAATGTTTTAAATAATCTCAATTCATTGAATCTGTTTTGCAGTTTAATGAATCAAGTCATCAATTTAATCATCATCATTTTAATCTAGTTTCAGCAATTCTGTTTCAATTATCTCAGTCATGTGCATGAATCTTTGCAATCTTAAGTCATAAAACTATTGTCTAGTCTTGATTCTGCTCAATTCATGTATATAAAAGTTGAATTTTCATTTTTTTCTTTCATTCTTTGTCTTTTATCTTATACATTATCTGATGTATTGTTTTGTATCTAAATTCTATCAAAGTAATAATAATATCAGTCTTTTATATTAATAGTATCTTTAGTCTAGCTCAGTTTTTAACATTATGAAAGATTTACACTTTCTGCAACGTTTTCATACATTGAAATCTCATTTAGTTACTCTTTCGCTTAAATGAAGTCATCTCACAATTTCTTAATTAACGATGAGCGTGCTGTTGAACAATTCACTTAAAGTATGATTGAAAATTCAGTTGAAATCTTTCGCGTAATGCGTGAGCTTCAAAATCAAGTTCAATAATCTGATATCATCATTTCATTCTTGTTCATCATTTTCAGTTCTTCAATTTATATAAAGTTGAATTCTCAGTCTCTTGCAATGATAGTTCAGATTGTTGCACAAATCTTGAACAATCAATCTTCTTTTGTCATTCATCTTTCTGCAAATTCTGTTGCTGTCTTCATTGCTTTTAAATTCAAGAAGCTTCTTGACATATTTGAATATGAGAAGAACAAAGATTGATTGAATGCATGAGAGCAGAGTTTGATACAACGCATGAATGTGAATGATGATCATTATTTCTCTCATTGAGTCAAGATCATTTATGTTGAGTCATAACTCATCATAAATAAGAAGACTCACAATTTAATGAGTCAATATTGAGTCAATGATCTTTGTATCATTTTCATCTTTGCAGATTGACAACACAAGTTGCATCATTGCTGTGACAACTCTTTCAAGACAGAAAATGCTCATTTATATTTTTGCAAAATTCTGAAGCAAGACATGAATAACTTTGTTGACTACTACAATCTCTTCTATCAAAAGAAAGAATGTTCTTTAATGAAAGATTTCTCATTGATTGACTGTCTGAAGCGCAATGTCAATTATTTCATTTAAGTTCTCATTTTCTTCTGACGAAATCTCAATGAAACTTGATCATTCATCTTTCATCAGTGAGTTCAAGCATTCTTTAACATCAATGAAGAGCTTCAGCAGCTTAAGCATCATCAATCTCGCTTCGTCTTCATCATCATTTTATTCATCAAAGTCAAGAGCATCTTTGCATTGACTAGTAATTCTTTGAGTTCAAAGATCATCATCTTTGTGACTATTGTCTCAACAGTATCTTCGTCTCTTTCTTTCTCGTTCTTCGATGAGTCAATGAATTTAAGCTTCATCTCTTGATATACAAGAACAAAAGAGCAGATAGACATGTAAATATATTGACTGAACTATGTAGTGAATAGAGCATATGAATGAAGAAAAGAAGTGAGCGAAGAGTAAATACTCATTCACTAGCGTTGAATAAATGCGAAGATTACTAATCAAAGTAACAGTACTGTTCTCTGTTTTTAACACTTTCTCTTAGAAATTAAAGCTTTATATGAAGCTATTCAAGCTCTTTACTGACTGTATATTCATGCTCTTTTACTCGTCGACGTCATGCTTGACGAGAGTAGCTTCATTTCTTGAAGCTAGTTTCATGACTAATCTGAATCTCAGAAATTTGCCTGACTTCAGAGACTTGATGAGATCATTGATCATCATTTGATCAATGAGTATGTATTTCAATCTAATTGCTTTCTCTTCTACCTTGTTTTGAACATAGTGATACGATGTATCAATGTGCTTGACTCGAGAATGATTGACGAAATTGCTACTCATTTTTATAGTCGCTTGATTGTCAGCTAAAATGATAGTTGAATTCGTATTCGAATCATCATATTTCATCTCTTTCAATGCTTGAATCAGAAAGATCAATTTCTTGACTGCATTACATTCATCAACGTATTCAAATTCAGCAGATGACGTGCTAACACATTGCTGACGTTTGAAGCTTCAGCTAATTGATTCATTTCATAGAAAAAACATATAGTTGAAGATAAATCTTTGAGAATTCAAGCAATTCGCATGAGCTGAATCAATATATTCAAAGAATTCAGCTTTCTCAACTCTCTTCGCTTTGAAAAATTCATATTGAAGTCTCAGCTGAGCAGTTTCAACTAGATAACGAATGATTTGTTTGACAGCTAAATCATGATTGAGAGTAGAATTCGTCGAATATTTGCTGTATTTGCTCACTGCATAAACTATGTCTGATCATGTTTGACAGACTATTCACATCAGTGTTTTGATGATTGATTGATAACTTTCTATTTCTTCAGAGATAGCTTGATACTTAACTCACTTCTTGAACTTTCAATAAACATTCTTTTTGAGCTGACATTTGTGATGCATCAATGTTTTAGTTGAGCTGCAGTCGCTCATGCTCAGAAGCTCGATGACTCGCTTGATATAAATGCTTTGATTGATTCAAAGAGTTTACATCGACGTTTCGACAAAGAGCTTAGATAGCTTGTGAGCTAGTGAGCAGAGTTCATTCAATACTAATGCGCTTGAGGCGCATATGCTAGCTACTAGATGAGACGTTTGCTACAAGCTAGCTGTCAGCTGAGTTTGCATCGTTGATTAGCTTACATGCTACATAGATCAGCTACAAGCTGATTTAGCTGATTTAGCACTACTCTTCACTCTACTCGTCTATCTACTCGCTCATCTACTCTTCATTCTACTCGTCTATCTACTCACTCATTTACTCTTCATTCTACTCGTCTATCTACTCGCTCATCTACTCTTCATTCTACTCATCTATCTACTCGCTCACCTACTCTTCATTCTACTCGCTCATCTACTCTTCATTCTACTCGCCTATCTACTCGCTCATCTACTCTTCATTCTACTCGTCTATCTACTCGCTCATCTACTCTTCATTCTACTCGCTTATCTACTCGCTCATCTACTCTTCACTCTACTCGTCTATCTACTCGCTCATCTACTCTTCATTCTACTTGTCTATCTACTCGCTCACCTACTCTTTACTCTACTCGCCTATCTACTCTTCATTCTACTCTCTATCAAACGCGTCGATCGAGCGCATAAAACACGTCAAACAGTGCTTCAAACAATGCTTTCTACATGACTTTCTATCTACTCGTCATTCTACATGCTCAGCTATCTACTCGATAATCTTCGCTTCGAGCTCTATAGAGCTGACGCTAGAAAGTTCAAAGTTTTCATCTTCTTTTTCCCTTCATAGTTTCTACTTTCTAGAACAACAACAATCAAAATATCAACATGTTCAGCTATCAACTCAACTATCAACTCAGCTATCTACTCATTCGTCTACTAGTCAGTCTACTCGCTTCAAAACATGCTTCAAAAGACGTGTTGATCAAGCGCATAACATGAGTCAAACAGTGCTTCAAACAATACTTTCTACTGAGCTTTTCACTGAGCTTTCTACTGATCTTTCGATCGATCTTTCTACTGATCTTTCGATCGAGTCATCTAGTGAGCTTTCTACTGATCTTTCTATCGATCTTTCTATCAATCTTTCTATCAATCTTTCTATCAATCTTTCTACTGAGCTATCTATTGAGCTATCGACTGAGCTTTCTATCAAACGCTCTATCAAACATTCTACATGCTTCAAAATACGCGTCGATCGAGCGCATAACACGGGTCAAACAATGCTTTCTACATGACTTTCTACATGACTCTCTACATGACTTTCTACCAAGCACCCTTCATGTTTCCCTACCAAGCGTCCTTCATGTTTTCCTACCAAGCGCTCTTCATGTTTCCCTACCAAGCGCCCTTCATGTTTCCCTACCAAGCGCCCTTCATGTTTCTCTACCAAGCGCCCTTCATGTTTCCCTACCAAGCGCCCTTCATGTTTCCCTATCAAGCGCTCTTCATGTTTTTCTACCAAGCACTCTTCATGTTTCCCTATCAAGCACTCTTCATGACTTTCTACATGGTTTTCTATCAAGCATTCTTTATGTTTAAATAGATGATTAAATAGCTACTTAAATAATCAATTCATCAAATGATTTATTTGATTACATACGAATCTTGAATGTAGAAACGTACGAAAAGCGAACATGTATTGTGCATTATATCTTTTGAGCAATTGATGTCTTTTGAGCAAATGACTGTCATCAAAAGATACAAGCGCTTGTAGCTAGCTATTAGTTGTTGGTGAGTGACTATTAAAGCTTGTGAGCTAGAAGCTCGGCTAAACAGATATTTTTGACTGATGCTAGCTTGGTGAGCTTGTAGCCAGTTTTAGCTGGTTTCGTCAAATGATCGATGTATTCAGCTCTATCACGAGTTATGTGCATTTCTAAATATCACTTGATTGAGTCAAGATCTTTCATTTGAAAGCGCTCTGCAAATTGCAGCTTCAGTGCTTTGATATTAAATATGTTCGATTCTAGAATGAGTAAATCGTTCACATAGATAGCAATAATGATGTCATTATCATGAATGAACATTAAATGATCAATTTCTATTCTTTGATAGTTGATGAAGATGAGATAAACTTTCAGAATTGCATATCATTCTCAAGATGTCTGTTTTAGTTTATATAGAGTCTTGTTTAGATGACAGGTCAAAAAGGTTTCATTTGATTCTTTTTGCTCAAATCTTGATGATTGCTGCATTCAGATCTCTTCTTTTAGATGTGCTTCTAGAAAAGTGATGATGACGTTCATTTGTTCGACTTCGTAGTCATATTTGATCGTCAATGCTAGAAGCATTTTAATGATTGTGACTCTGATCATTGAAGCAAAGATCTCATTGTAGTCAATTTTCTGTTTCTAACGAAATTCTTTACACATTCATCTAGCTTTGTATTTGATTATCTCTTCTTTTGATTCTCGCTTAATGATAGTTACTCAGCGCGTCAACAGTATTCATCGATTTGACGAAAATATCTTCAAAGTAAAGATATCATTTTTGATATGAACGTTCAGCTCACTTCTGAATGCGAGCTTTCACTGTTCTCAATCGAAACTAGCTCTCGCTTGCTTCACTGTTTGTGAAGTATTCGATTCAATTTGAACTTGATTTGCTCGACTGACAAAGTCTTGATTATGATCTTTGACTCAGAAGTTGTTGAGAACTTTGTAATCAACAGATTCAGCGATAGCTCGTTTGAGACGTTCGCTTGAAGCATCAGAATCGCTTGAGTTATTTGACTCATTTGATTCTAGTTCTGATGATCTGCTTCTAGCTTTCTGTGAAGTGACTGATGTTTCAGATACGATTGTACATTTTGAAGTAACAGGTGAAGTTCTTGCTGAGTAATCGTCGAGAATTTTCGTGATCTTCGCATTTTCAGTGCTTATTATCGAGAAAGATTTTGACGAGAAAGATTCATCTTTGATTTGATCATCGAAGAATAGTATCGAAAGATCTTCATCATATCTCTCGACTTTGATGACTATCTTGTCTCATTGAATATGACTAGATATTAGTATCTTCTTATCATTTCACAAGCGAAACTGATTGACTCTCTCGTAGCTCAAAAACTGACATTTTAAGCTCTTGTCATCGAGCTTTCGATAAACTCTCTTCACATGATGATAGACTATGCATTCAAACGTATGTAGATAGCCAAGTTCAGACTTTTTATCATGTCATGCCTCATAGAAAGTTATATTGTTCAACGCAGTGATAGAACTTCTGTTCTTCAGATAGATGACAGTTATTATTGTCTTTTCTCATAGTTTTATCGACAATTTGACGCTAGTCAGTATAGCGCGAGTTCGTTCAAAAAGAGTGTGAAAACATCGCTTTGCAATCTTATTTTGACTCAAGTTATATGATGTCGTTGACTTTCATTTGATCTCATGCTCTTTGAGCAATTCAATGATTTGATGATCAGCATACTCATCTTCATTATCTGAATGCAGTCAATGAATCAAAGTGCTTCGAGTCTTCATCAATTACAAATAATCTCAAAGTACATCTTTTAGTTTGAATTTTCGTTCTAGTAGATAAATGATCGTATGTTCATTGTAATCATCTGTTAGAAACCAGCATAGAGCGAGTCATATGAATGTCATTTAACTAATAGATAAATGCTAAGAAAGAAAAGTATCTACAGGAAAGAACTCGATTCTTATATGTGTGTTTCTCAGCTCTGTGCTAGGCTCGATTGGGTTGACGCCTTACACATATGATGCAGAGTCTCAATGACATCACTTCTAGCTCAAATGCTCACTAGACTCGATTAGAATGAAACCAAGGCGAAGGCTAGAAAGAATAGACGAAGGCTAAGCTCGTAACATTACTTTCCCCTCTTGACTATTCATGTTCGCATGAATGTTATTTCTTAGTGCGCTTTTGTTGAATATTTGATATGAAAGTCGTCAACCATCTCTTGAGCGTTCATAAATTCGTCGTCGTCAGCGTTGTATCAGTTGAGATCGTTGTCATAGCTCTTTCATTTAACTCGATATTGAAGTCGTCTTCGATATTGTCGAAAGTTCAATATATCGTTGATTTTTCATTCATCTTCATCGTTTATCACTATTGATTCCGAAAGTTCATTCTTCTGATCAGACAGAGAATCATCGACGACAGAACGAAGAAGCTCTGAATGAAATACATTGTGTATACGCATAGTGTCTGATAGTTTCAATTTATAGAAGAAGTCAACAGAGTTTGTGATCTTGAATGAATCGAGCATCTTGTCATCTAGCTTTTTGAAGAATCTCGCGATAACGATGTTTCTTTCGTTCAGAAACATCTTTGATTCGATCTCGTAATTGATCTTCTTTCTATGCTTGTTAGCTTGATTCATCATTTGTTCCCGTGTTTTGATCAGAGCTTCACGAGCGAAGATCAATGTCTTGTTCATTTGTTTAGATATATTCTTGGCTCGATCGATCTGCAAGCGTTCGCGAGTGCTTTCATACTCAATAATGTCAGGGTCGAAGCTCATACGAGAATGAAAGCTCTTGTTCATGAAGAAGAAAGTCAAGAAGATGACTGAGAACAAGACGTTATTGTCAACAAACTCGATCATGAGTAGTCACTTAGACCAGTCGTTCTGCATATACAAACAGAAGAATCGAAGATATCGCTTGACGTTCTGATTGACTCGTTCGCTTTGATCGTCGATCTGAGAATGATAGACGATGAACAATCGAAGGGAAATGCTCAGTCGTTTGCAAAGGAACTTTCATAGTATAGAGGTGAATTGCGAACCTCGATCAGATACTATGAAGCTTGATAGATCATGAGTTCAATATACTCATTGAATCAGCATTTCAGCTGTCTTTTCGACAGTGATATCTTCATCATCAGTGATGCAAGAAATATAATGTCTTTCTTTTGACAATCTGCAGATGATCGTCAGAATAGCGTTGTATTCGCTCGAATCAGATAGATTGATAATAAAGTTCATTGCTATGTCTTGTCATCGCTGTTCAGATATCGATAGAGATTGAAGCAAGTCATTTGATTTATTTCTAAATGTCTTTGAACGTTGACAGATATAGCAGTTTCGAATATATCAATCTATCGTTTTTCGCATGAATGATCAATAGTAGTTTCGCTTTATGACTTTTAAACTGATTATCAAGTCAAGTTTCGAGTTGACATTTTGAACTTGAATCAATATCAGGTCGAGTTGCTTACATTTTCAACTCAACTCAAGTTGAGTTGCTCATATTTTCAATTCAACGCGACTTGACTCGACTGAAAATTGAGTCAACTCGACTTGATTTGTCAAGAACTTGAGCTTGATGTCAAGAGAGCTAAATATAGAAATTTTTCCGGTTTTTTGCTTTTGCATTACCTTTTTGCATTATCTTTTTGATAGAAAGTTATGAAGAAAAACATGATGAGAAACATAAAGAAAAACATAAAGAGAAACATGAAGAGAAACATGAAGAGAAACATGAAGAAAAACATGAAGGGAAACATGAAGATCGTTTGATAGAAGATCATGACGAAAAACATAAAGAAAAACATGAAGATTGTTTGATAGAAAGTCATGACGGGAAACATAAAGAGAAACATGAAAGTCGTTTGATAGAGAGTCATGATGAGAAAACATGAAGGTCGTTTGACTTTGATAGAAAGTCATGACGAAAAAACATGATAGAAAGTCATGAAGAAAAATCATGTAGACTGTTCGATCAAGCTATTTACATCTATCTAATATCTTGTCGAGTCGAGTCGAGTTTTCGAATCGAATTGTCAAATCAAGCTTCTCAATTTGACTCAAGTTCTTGAGTTCAACTTCTCAACTTGACTTGATACTTTTTCAAAAAAATTTCAATTCAACTTGACACTTTTCGAGTCGAGTACTCGACACAAACTCAAGTACTTGACTTGACGCGATCAGTCTAATGACTTTCACAGTTCTAAGAATATCAGAATGATCAACTGATGATTGATCGTGCATCTCACGAATCAGATTCATTTGTAGAAGCTCGTTGAACGAGACTCATAGCTGACTATCATGATACAAAATTTCATTCTGAGTTTGACAATTCTTCAATTTGATATCTTTATATTGTGTCTCATCTCTTGCTATTGCTTCGCGAAGTAGCATACAATTCTCGTCGATCTCATTAGTCTCAAGAATCTGTTTATAGATTGATTCACTGATGTTCTTCTTTAGATTAGCAATTTTCATTCAATTTGAAGTCAGAATAGTGATTTGTTGATAGCGAACGCGCTCATCTTCTGAATCTCTGAGCACGACGTCAGCTCGACGAGTTAATGCATTGATCTTGATGTTCTGTTTGTCAGATCAATACATTATTCTGAAGTTGAAGTCAGCGAGCTTCTGAACTCAGCGCATCTGACGTCTGCTCAACTCTTTATCTTTCATCAACGAGATGAGCGCTTGATGATCAATGAACATCTTAATAGAAATGTCAGTTAGCTTCAGTTCAAGTTATCAGTGTTCAAATGCTCAAATGATGATCAGAAGTTCTTTATCATATATTTCGTAGTTGCATTCAGCAGAAGACATGTTCTTGTTATAAAAGACAATTGAATGTAGTACTTCTTCATTATCATATTGAGAGAGAACTTCATCGTTAACGTAGTTGAATGAGTCAATTTCAAGAATAGTCTCACAAGTTTGATCAAAGTGACGAAGTATTGAAGTCTTAATCATACATCTTTTCATATGATCGAATGTCATCTGACAGATCTTATTTCATTCAAATATGATTTTCTTTTGAGTAAGTTGAATCATAAGACAAACAATCTTCGAAAAGTTCTTGATAAAGCGTCGATAGAAGTTGCAGAAGTTGATGAAGAACTGTATCTGAGTGAGATTGATAAGAATAAATCATTCAACGATCATCTGTATCTTTCGAGAATTCATCTTTAGTTTCTCGATGAATATCAATAGTTCTAGAAAGATAGTTTCTTGCACATGAAACTTGCATTTGTTGATGTCTATCTGTAGATCAGCTTCTCGTAGTCTATTCAAGATTAATTGTACATGTCACTTGTGTTTCTTCAAGATCTTGCTGTAGATGATAATGTCATTTAGATAGATCTGACAAAACTGATGTAGATATTCAAACAACACGTCGTTCATATAGTGTTGATAAAACGTCAATTCATTTGTTAATTTGAAGAGCATTACATGATATTTGTATGAGTTGAAAAAGATAATAAAGATAGTCAAATCTTTGCTATCTGAGTGCATACGAAGTTTATTGAACGCGACAATGATGTTCAATCGAATCAGATACTTGCTTTCTTGTATACGAGCGAGAATCTCATCTATCAATGATAAAGAATAATGATCTCGTTTGATCAAAGCATTGAGCTTTCTGTAATCAACGCAGAAACGCAGACTTTTATCTTTCTTTTTGATGAACAAGATGAGCGAGACGTATGATGCAAAGCTGAAGAAAATGAATTCTTTGTTTAAATGATCGATCAGATATTTCTTTATCTTCTGAAGTTTGTGATTGAACATCTGATAAAGTTTGCTTCTAGAAGATGTTTCTTCATTGATTAACTCAATTTTGTGATCATAGAAACGATGAGATGATAGCTGATCGATCATAGCTCGATCAAACACGTCTAGATAGTCATGATACTTGAAGAGAAGCTTGACTTTGACCTTCTCAAGAATCTTGACGTGTGAGAGCTCATGCAGATTCACTTCTTCAGACTTATTTTCAACTGTAGTTATGAGTCGATCAATTTTCAAGATGATAACAGCAAAAATCTTCACATCTGATCATTTGACTAACATTCTATAAGTTGCAGCTTCAATCATGACAATGTTCAATGAATCTGACGTTGATTTAGAGACTTTGACGCTAGTCAAAGTCGCGTCGCGCTGTTTTAACTGTTCAATAAACTTCTTGTTTTAACTGATTTGAGATGTAACGAAAGTGAAAGATCTCTTCAGTATATGAGTAGAAGTCAAGCTCTTTCGTTTCGTGATTGATTTATTGCTTGAGAATAGAGCAATCGATTTCTGACTAGTAGGGTTGAAATTCGAAAATCGAAGAGAATTGATTCGCATATCAATTACTAGGTCGATTTTGTTCATTCATGTTTTTTCAAGAATCATTTGATATTGATTTAATTGAGTGATCAACATAGAAGCTGTGTCAATTGTATGATCTTGAACAGTCAGATTTAAATAGATGGCATGAGTAATGAGTTTCTTAGCATAATGATCATCGAATTCTTGAATTAACTTCACTTTGATCAAAGTCAGAAGCTTGATTTGCAACTGATCACAAACAATCTGCGCGATCACTTCATCAATGAACGAATAGTCAGCAGCTTCGATGTCAATCAATGACTTCAATGAGTAACTAATTTCATTGCTAGAAAGTACACATTCAGTAGTCAAAGATTCAGAAGCAAAAGAATCATCTGACATGCTCATCGTTGAAGAAATTAACACATCTTTCATCACGTCTTTGATGAAAGTCTCTAGTTTTTTGCCTCGCTATTCTTGAAAGATATTTTCTCATTTTCTTTATTCTTCGAAATGACAATTTCATGTAGACGAAGAGTGAATGCATGAGAAGCAAAGATGTTGATCTTGTTCTGAGAGCAATTCTGGAATAAATGTTTTAAAGTCTTGCAGATGTAGCAGATGATAGACAATTTTGCTCGATCAGACTCAGAGATAGAAAAGATGATAGACTTAACATAATTGATTATCAAAGTCATCATTGCTGACAAGAAAGTAGTAGCGCGTTTGTCAGATATGACAGTGACTTTGACGATGACAGTGCGACGTTCGCTGCGAAGCTGATAATTGACTCGTTGTTTACTATTCACATCTTGAAGAAAGATTCTTAAGCGAGTGAGCGAAGTAAAGTTCTTTGAACAGACTGATAGAGCGTTCTGCAAGCGATTATTGATTTTATTCTGAAGATCGTTCATCAGAGTGTGATCATCGTATTCAAGATAGCTGAATAGCTTCATAAAGTTGAAGTAAAAGACATTGAAAGACTTGTTTGCTTGTCTCAGAGCGTTGTACTCGTGATGACACTTTCGATTCTTATTCAGTTCATTGTATATTTCTTCTAGATGCTCAAATAGCTCGTCGATCGAGATGTATGAATGCGAAGCATCATGTTGACATCAAGCGAAGATGTGCTCAGCAGCATTATCTTCTAGTCTAGATATCACATAGACAATACAGATATTCTTATTATCGAAGTGATTGACATTTGTCTGAAGCTTGTCATTTATCTTGACTCTTCAGCTGTTTCATGTTGATTCATCTTCATCAATGAATATAAATGAGTTCAAAAACTTGAAGAACTTGTGATGATCATTGTTGAATAGAGTGAACGACTCTCATCGAGTATGATTCTCAATAGAAGTTTAAGACTTCGTAGACTGTCGAGATCAAGACTGATTCGCTGAACGCTGTACTTCTTTGAGTCTATCTTTGAGACTCAACATCTTCTTTCATAGTTTGATGATAGTCTCTTCTTGAATGTTTATTGTCGTTTGATTGATCTCTAGCTCATCAAGTCTCTTGATGTGATCGACTTGTAAATCGATTCATTGCTCATTGAGTTTCAAAGTAATGTTTCATTGATTTCTTAGCTTGATCAGCATCTTGATGATCTCGTCTGACTGATCAATAGCTCATTGACGAAGTTGTTAACTCATGTTGATGTTTCATGAGATAGCGACATTCTGAGATCTCGCTGAAGCATCGAAAGAAATAAGAAAAACTCGTCTACTAGCAGTGCTTCTAAGCAGACGAGCTGTTCGTGACTTGACTGATTCAGAGTCGCGTGTCATTGTGAAAGAGATAAAGATAGATAGATAGATTTGATTGTGATAAGATTGAGTGATTGATTTGATGAAAGTAATTCGAAGATTTTCTTGCGAATTTTCTGAATGAACGAAGTAGATTATTTCGTATCATCTACACGTCGATAGCAGAGTAGTTAATGAGCATTTATCTACTGTTAGAAGTCAGCATAAAGCGAGTCATATGAGTGTCATTTAACTAATAGATAAATGCTAAGAAAGAAAAGTATCTACAGAATAGAACTCGCAGCTTATATATGTGTTTCTGATCTCTGTGCTAGACTCGAAAGGGTTGACGTCTTACACAGATGATGCAGAAACTCGATGACATCATCTTTAACTCGAATGCTCACTAGACTCAATTAGAGATAATCGAGATCGAGTATAGGTCAAGAATAAATCAAGATCATAAAAAAAAGTATCTTTGCAAAGTTGTCATGACATTTCAAAGACTCAACATATACAACATTGAACAGTTTAATTCTTTTCAATCAATTAATAACAGACATACTAAAGTTTATTTTGATGATGATGATATCAACAATGCAGACTGAGAATCTGTTAGAAACTGAGCTAGACTAAAGATACTATCAATATAAAAGACTGATATTATTATTACTTTGATAAAATCTAGATACAAGACAATACATCAAATAATGTATAAGATGAAAAACAAAGAATGAAAGAAAAGAATGAAAGCTCAACTTTTATATACATGAATTGAGCAGAATCAAGACTAAACAGTAGTTTTAATGACTTAAGATTGCAAAAGTTCACGCATATGACTGAGATGATCAAAACAGAATTGTTGAAACTAAATTAAGATGATGATGACTAAATTAATGACTTGATTCATTGAACTGCAAAACAGATTCAATGAATCGAGATTATTTAAAATATTTATGATTTATGTTTTAAATTAAATTGATGATCTGACATCATGACAGTGTTGAGAAATAAAATACAGATGCAATATAAAAAGCTTTGAAATTAACAAAGTGAGCACAAACACATGCAACGATCAATTTAGTAAATAGATAGATTTAGAAGATAGACTAGATACAGATGATTATTACGAATGCGTCAAAATTAATTAGAGCTAGTCAAGATCTACTCGAGATCTGATCTAGATCTGACTCAGATTTGACTCAGATATGACTCAGCATCTTTTTTCTTTTCTAGCATCTTCTAAATCAGCTTCTATTGTCTTTTAAACAAACACACTTCTTTGTGTTACGAGTAGTTAACAGATGTCTATGACAAACACATTTCTTTGTGTCACAAACATCTTTCAGATAAACATTTTTCTTGTGTTTCAACACGTTCTCTTTGAAACTAACGTCGAATCTGAATAACTACTATATAGAGCGTGTTCTTCTTGTCTTTTGTATCTTCTTTCTTCTGTATTCTTAAAGTCTTAGTTATAGCTATCTTTATAGATCAAACATTCTAGTCACGCACGCACTCTGATTAGTTTCTAAACATGATCTCAACAATGATTAAATAAATAAATAGATAAATAAATAGATAGATATGTCTTTATGTAGATGCTCTCGTCTGAAAAAGAGATCAAAAAACAATGAGTAAAATAATAATAATAATAATAATAATAAATTCATACATTCTTGTGACATTGATTAGATCAACTCATGAGAAACTTTATGCTATTTGTATTAAGTGAACAAAACTCTCTGAGATAGAAAATCACTCGCAGTTTATATAACTGCTTCATGCAGTTGAAACAGTGAGTTTTGAGACTATGTATCAAATTTGTTCGCGTTGATTGCATGTTAAAGAATGAG
>JAABUY010003013.1_pt1 | contig 19136 bp, 16 predicted proteins | sample 5560271 | NCBI WGS metagenome assembly JAABUY01 (sample SAMN10711886, study PRJNA513374) | rock metagenome | isolation source: Antarctica rocks | place: Antarctica: Victoria Land, University Valley
TCGAGAACGCCAACAGCAAACCGACCGACACCACGAGCCGCTGGCCACGCTTGCGCCCTCACGCTGGAAACAGCCTCTGAGGCCGCTTCGCCAGACCTGTCCGTCCCGTTCCATAAGGTCACGTTTGGTAGGGTCGGCGGGAGGCGTCCCCGGCCGCACGGCACGTGCTGGCCCGACTGTCCGGAGTTGCCTCCCGCCGCCGCATCGAACCGTGCAAGCGGTTCTCCCGCACACGGCTCACCGACATCGTTCACCGACTGGCATACGCAGTCCAGACCCCCGCCCAAGTCCTCCGTGGCACGTCGCTGCGGGCGACCTTGTCGTGGAGGGCGTGGAAACGGCGATCCCGATCCTGCTTAGCGCAGCGGTAGAGCACGCGTTGGAGAGCACGAACCCGGTCCACGCCCTGGGCGTGGCTGATGGATCTAGCCGATACGGCACTCATCAGAGTCCCTCTGCTCCTTCTCGTGCATCGATGAAGTACGGGCCCTTTGCCATGTGGCCGGCTTTCCCGACCTCGGACTACTATGGCCCGCTCCGACTGCCGCTCGGCCGCCCTGACCACTTCCCGGGTTCGCCGGTTATAGGCGGGCATCGCTTCCCATCACCCCGCAGGCGACGGGGCCAAGACGGCTCTCCCGAGTTCCCAGGACGACCCTCCGCACGTTCAACGCCCAATACGCCGGAGGGTCCTTCAGCGCCCGCTTCTGGATCCCAGACGCCTTCCATGGCCTTCGCCGTTACCCAACCGGCTCGGCACCCTCTCTTTCCCGCCCGAAGACGGCACGTTTGACGACGCTTACTCAGGCTTCACTCGCGTTGCAGACCGCACGGTCGCATCCGTCCTGCTTCGCACCCGGCCTCTCGACCACGCACGAGGACATCGCTACCAGGGACCCAGACGTCTCCCCAGACCGGACTCACACCGGCAGACCGCCCTGAACTTGTCGCTCCTTTACGTCATGTCGATCGACCTTCCTTTCTTCATGACGCCGAGCAGTCTCGGCGCACTGGACAATTTCGTGACTCAAGCCGCAAATTGTGGTCACTGAGGACGCAGGTGCTGATGCTGATGCTGACCCCGCTGCCTTCCTGATGCCCCCTCACCCAGGCCGGGAAGCGCGACTCACGGCTCGTTGGGTTCCGGGCCGAGGAGGCGGGCAGTCGGGTCCGCGATTGGCTCGATGATGAGCGATGCCGGGTCGATCTCCCGCGCTGCTGTGGCGAGCGGACGTCGGAACACGATCTGGAGAGTGGCGTACCAGCCGGTCAGCCGGTAACGCCCTTGGCGACGCACGTCTCGACCTTCTTGAGCAGGCTGTCTGGCGCCTGATTGGGATACAGCAGGGCGGCCCCGATCACCTCCGCGCCGGTCACCTGACCGGTGATCTGCAGGTCCTGCGCGGCGCCCGCGGTGCGGGCGAACTGGACCGTCGGACCATCCGGCTTGGTCCCGACCTGGAACCACACGTGTCCGAAGCGCGTGACCGGAATGTGCTCGTTACGCAGACACTGGATGTGCGTCTTGCGCGGATCGTCGGTGCCCTGGCGCGCGACGGCCGCCGCCTTCAGGGTTCCGGCCTCCGGCTTGGCCGAGGACCCACACCCTGCGAGCACCAGCGTAAGCAGCGCGACAGCCGGTGCGGACTTGGCCCAGGTCATGCCGGGCGAGGGTAGAGGATGATCCCTGCTGTGTTCGCGCCCGGGCCGCCGCCGGCGACCTGCCCCTGGAGCTCTGAGACGCGAGACCGGAGCCCTCGCTAGTTCTGTCTAAGCCGGGCCATAGAATCACGTTATGGATGCAAAACGTGACTCAACGAGCAGCCGCGGCCGCGCGATGACCGCCACCAAGCCGAGGTCGACGTCGACGAGCTCGTCGGGGTCTCGCCGCCGGCCGCCGGAGGTCCTGACCGAGACCGAAGCGATCGCGCTGATCAAGGCGTGCTCGGGCCGGGCGCCGACGGGGGTGCGTAACCGGGCGCTGATCGCGGTGCTGTGGCGCTCGGGGCTGCGGATCTCTGAAGCGCTGGCGCTTGAGCTGCGCGACGTCGACCTGCAGGCCGGGACGCTGCGGGTGCGTCACGGCAAGGGCGACAAGTCCCGCACGGTCGGCGTCGACGAGCAGACAGCGGCGCTGCTGGCCCGGTGGCTAGATCGTCGGCGAAAGCTCTCCCCCGGTGCTCGCGCGCCGGTGTTCTGCACGCTGGCCGGCGGCCGCGTCGACACCTCCTACGTCCGCCATCTGCTGCCGCGCCTAGCGGCCAAAGCCGGCCTTGACCGTCGCGTACACGCCCACGGTCTCAGACACACCTACGCCTCAGAGCTCGCCCGGGAGGGCACCGCGATCAACGTGATCCGCGACGCGCTGGGGCACACCAGCCTCGCGGTCACTGACCGCTACCTACGCGACGTCGCGCCGATGCACGTGATCGACACGATCCGCGCCCGCCGCTGGGACGGCGCGTAGCGGCCCCTGGCCGCCACCGCCCGGTTTCAGACAACGCTCCGGTCATGGGCGTCTCGCCCAGAGCCTGAGATAGCCGTACAGCGCGCCTGAGCAGCGCGGGCAGGCCCGGACAGGTCCGATTCGGGCCTAACGACTCGCCGAGGGTGCCGGCAGCCTGGTCCGCTGAGACCTCAGCCAGCCCCAGGACGCCGCGCAACGAGCTGCCCGCGCGCTGTCGACCCGCCGTTCGTCGCCCTTTGCGGAGCCGGCGCGCCCTGGGACCCTTCGCGAATGGGCTCCTGCGGCTTCGCTTCGCTCTCCGCACACAGTTTCACCTCGGGGCCGGGGCCGGGTCTCGGGCGCCGTGGAGGGGCTCCAGGAGCTGCCGCGTCACTGCCTCGCTTCGCTCGGATCAGTGACGCCGGTCAGCCGGCGAGCGCGTCGTTGCCGGCGGCGTTAGCGCCACGCCCGCAGCCGGTACCGTCTCAGAGGCGATGACCGCCAAGGAGAAGCTGCGCGAGCAGGTTGAGGCGTTCTCAGAGCAGGAGGCGTCAGAGACGCTGCGGCTGCTCGAGTTCGTCGAGCTCGGAGTGCCGACGCCGGTAGGCGCAATGAAAGCCACGTCATCGGCGTTCCCGCATCGGCCGCTAACTCGCAGCAGCACGAGCTGACCGTCGCAACCGCGGCGGCGTGGCGCCGGTTAGGGATATGACGCCCGCGGTATTTGATGGTGGTCATCAGCAGGTTCAAGCAAAGGAGCAGACCCATGTCCGAAACTGACACCTACAAGATTGTCGAGATCGCTGGCACCTCGCCTGATGGCGTCACCGAGGCGATGCGGTCCGGCGTAAACCGCGCTGCCAAGACGCTGCGTCACGTCGACTGGGTGGAGGTACGCAATATCCGAGGCCACGTGGAGGGCGGCGAGATCGCGCACTTCCAGGTCGAGATGAAGATCGGCTTCAAGCTCGAGGCCGAGAGCGATCAGCCTATCTCGCTCCTTGACGTTGTCTCTGACCCACTGGAGGCCGATCCAGCCCGTCCGCTTCACCCCGATCACGACGGCTGACCGGCCCCCCAGCGGTTAGCGCTGGTGGGCGGGCTGGCCGTAGCGCTGGCGAGCGGCCTCGCCCGAGGTGCCGAGCATCGCGCCGACCGCCGCCCAGGAGTGCCCCTGGCCGCGGGCCAGGAAGACCGCGTCAGCTAGGGCGGCCTCGGACTTCGCCCGCGTGTGAGCCGCGACCCGCACGGCCCTTAGTTCCGTAGCGTCTTTGATCTCTTTGCCGTCGGGGTCGTGGCTCTCAAAGCGGGCGGCGAGCTGCTCGGCCTGATCGATGATCGCGTGAAGGCTGCGGGGCATGGACGTCAGGTGAGGTACTTGGGGCGGGCGGGCATCGCGTGGACGATCACCGGGCCGCGATCTGAGCCAACGACCCCGAGCTCATAGAGGTTGCCGGCCCGATCAGGCCCGATCAGCATCACCAGGCCCTCCTCGAGGTCCTCAGAACGGATCGGGTTATTAAACGCGTGCAAGATCGTCTGCTCATCGACGCCGTGCTTGTAGGCACTCGGCGCGATCACCGGAGCTTCCACTCTCACAAGTTACCTTGCGAGGCTTGGCGGCGCAACTAACGGTCTGCTGCGGACGGGCCTTTGGAGCGCTGAAACTAAGATTGGGCGTCAGCGGGTCGGCTTTTGATCGGCTCGCCACGGGGCGATTAGCGAATCGAAGCCGTGGCAAAGCTCCCCCTCCGATCGCCTAACGTTCGAGCGTCGGCCCGGAGCGTTCGGGCCCGATCCGGCGCCCCGGCTGTCCCCAGCTGGGCTCTTCTGAGACGCTGGGCGCGAGCCGCCCGAGCTCGGCGCGGATCTGCGCCAGGCGGGCCGGGTCAGCACGGGTCCCGAGCGCCTGCAGCCGGGCTTTCTCCTGCTGAAGCGCGCGCAGGCGCTGCCACGCGCCGAGCGGGGGCCGGGTAGCGGCGAGCAGCTCACGGGTGGCGGCTAGCTCAGCCGCCTGATGGGCCTGCTCGGCGTGGATGACCGCTCGCTCGGCCGCGTGGTGGCGCTCACGCGCGCCGGGATGCCGGGCCTCCCATTCACGCAGCTGCTCGCCAAGCTCGAGCTCCCGGGCGTCGGCCTCCTCACTGCGGCGGCGCTGATCGGCGAGCGCGTCGCGCTCTCGGACTCGCTCGGCGGCGAGCTGCGTCTTTAGCGCCCGTCCGTGCTCGCCCAGGCGTGCCAGGCGGCCCATGCTGGCCAGCTCGGCGGCGAGCTGCTCGCTGCGTGCCGCCGCCAGCCGCGCCAACTCGCCCGCGAGCTCCGCGCCGCGCGCGTGCTCGGCGTGTTGATCGCGCGGCTGACTGGCCATCACCGCGGCCGTCTCGCGGCGCTGCGCCCCGGCCTGCTCGAGCCGGGTGCGGGCCTGCTCGAGTTCCGCGTGGGCCTGGTCGCGTTGCGCACGGGCCCGGTCGTGCTGGCCTGACCCGGGCGAGACGCTCTGGTCGGCGTGCTCGCGCTCGGCCTGGTGCTCGTGCGCGAGCGCGATCGAGATCGACGGGACCTCGGGCTCTGAGCGTCCGAGCTGCTCGGCGAGTGAAGCCAGTCGAGCCTCCCGGCCGCCAGCGCCCGCCTTGACCTGGTCGAGTCGCTCGGCGCTGGCGTAGAGGTGGGTGTGCTCCCGGGCACGGGTGAGCGCGACATAGGTGCCGTTGGCGTCGGCGTACCGGTCGGCGATCACGTGCGCCCGGTCGACGGTCTGGCCCTGGGCGGGAAACGTGTGTGACACGTAGGAGAGCCGCGCGCTGCCGGTATCCAGCTCAGAGCGCTCCCAGCTCACCTCCCGGCCGTCAGAGAGCGCCACGGTCGCGCGCTGGCCGTCGTCGGCGACGTTGAGCACCACGCCGCGGGTGCCGTTTGGCACCGCGCCCAGCTGCGGATGGATGCTCGCGGCGCGCAGCACCAGCTCGTCACCGGCGTAAAGCTCATACGGCCGCCCGGCGAGCGCCACGCCGCGATCGCCAAGCTGACCGTCCTGGACGCGCAGCGCTTGCGCGCGGGCGTTGAGCTCGTCCAACTGCTCGTTTGACGTCTGGATGACGACGAGCGTGGTCTTGCCCTCGCGCCGGTCCGCGTGCGCCGCCTCAAGCGCCCGGTCCTCCGCTTGCTGCTGGGTGTCCTGCACCACAACGCGACCGCGGGTCGCGTAGCCGGCCAACGCCCGCTCATGCTCACCGGCACGCCAGAGCGCCTGATCGCGGCGGTCCGCGGCGTCTTTGGCGCGGACGATCCGCGACAGCTCCACCAGCCCACCGGCCTGGCGGGCGGCCCGTTCGATCTCAGGCCACAGTCCGCCGGCGCCGACCGCGCCGGATTGGCGTGGGTCGCCGACCTCGATCACTCGCGCCCCTGACCCCGCGGCCGCCTGCAGCAGCCACGCCTGCTCGCGGGTGGACGCCAGCGCCGCCTCGTCATGCACGACCGTCACATTGGGTCCAAGCTCCACCGCGCCGCGCGCGACCGCTGCTCGCAGCGCCGCGGTGGAGTACCCGTCCGCGGTCACCCCGGCCTCTGAAAGCTCGGCGGCGAGGCGCTGCGCGGCCTGCGCCCCGGTCGAGATGACCACCAGTTCGCGTCCGGCGGCCTGGTGCGCGCGCGCGACGCCGGTCAACGCGGTGCTCTTCCCCGTCCCGGCCTGCCCGACGACCACCACCAGCCGACGGTCAGAGCACGCCACCCGGACCGCCTGCTGCTGCTCATCAGCAAGCTTGACCCCAGACGCCGCCAGCTCGGCGCCGAGCGCCGCGACCTCGCGATCGACGAGCTCCTCGGCGATCGCGTCGGCCTCTCCGGCGGTGAGCTGCTCGGCGGCCGTGACCGCGGCGCGCTCCATCCCCCGGTGCGAGCGCGTGGTCTGGCGCCCGTCGGCCAGCTCGAGAATCTCCCGCCGCTCGTGCAAGCGACCCAGCGCTCCCAGCGCCCGGGCGGGGTCACCGCCCGCGACGGCCTCCAGCGCAACCGCGCGCGCCTGCCGGGGCGCGAACGTCGCATCAAACTCGGTCAACCGCTCAAGGATCCGCCGGTCCAGCTCACGGCCACCGAGCTCCACCACCGGGCCGTGAACCTGCAACGCCTGCACGCCGCGAGCGTCAAAGTCGTGCGCCTGGGCGGCCTGCCACCACGCATAGTCCAGGTCGCCCGCGGTGACCAGCTGCCCCTTCCCCGCCCGAGTCGCCATCGCGACCGCGCGCTGCTCGGCGGGCATCAACTGCCCCGAGCGCTCCAAGGCCGCCAGCCGCCCCGCCGCCGCGCCCGCACCCGGGCCACCCGCCTTGACCTGGGCGCGCAGCTCCCCAAGGCGCTCTGAGAGCCGCCGCTCGATCGCGTCGCGGACCTGGCGATGACGACCAGACCACTGCTCGATCAAGCCCGGCGGGACGCCCGCCAGCTCGAAGTAGCGCCCACCCCGCCCCGTCCCGGCCTGGACTCCGAAGCCGAGCTGGTCAAGCTCCCGGGCGAGCGTCGCGCGGTAGAGCCGAAGTTAGTAACGGTGCGGATTTATACGTTTAGCGTTAGACGCGGTTCAGCGTTTCTGACGTCGGCGCGCTCGGCGCTCGGGCGGTCCTGAGCGGCCGGTGTCCGTCGGGGCGGCTGGTGAGTTCGAACGGGTAGTGGCCGTAGAGGTGGATGTGCTGGTGCGCGAGCGGTGAGATGTGCTCGATCTCGCTGGTCGTGATCAGCTCCCCGGCGGCGCGGAGCTCGTCGAGCACGCGTTGGGTGTAAACGGTGTTCCAGGCGACGATCGCGTTGACGACGATCGCCAAGCACAGCGCCTGCTCGCCCTGCTGCTCCGGGGTGCGCTGCCGGACGTGGCCCTCGTTGGCGTAGAAGATCGCGCGGCGCAGCGCGTGCAGCTGCTCGCCCTTGTTCAGCTGCCGGCTGACGCGAGCCCGGAGCTCCTGATCGGCCAGCCAGTCCAGCACGAAGTTCGTCTTGATCAGCCGTCCGTACTCCTGCAGGGCCTGGGCGATCGGGTTACGCCGTGAGCCGGCTTGGAGGCGGGCAAGCAGCAGCGAGGCGGGCGCCCATCCATGTCGCAGCGACGCCGCGAGGCGGAGCAGTTCGTCCCAGTATGGGGTGATGAGCTCCGGGCGGATCTTGTGCTTGAGCAGATCGCTCGCCTCGGTCTCGGGTCGGGTGCCGTGTCGGTAGAGGCGCTGGCGGTCCAGATCTCGGATCCGTGGGGCGAAGCGGAGGCCGAGGAGGTCGTAGGCGCCGAAGATCATTTCGGTGTATCCGTGCGTGTCGGTGGTGTGCTCCTCGATCGGCAGCACTGTCTGGTTGTCCAGGATCCCGTCCAAGGTGTGCGTCGCATCACGGACGGTGGCGGTGATCACCTTGCTGGCGTACTGGCTGTACTGGTCTGAGGTCCATGAGTAGATCTGCAGCCCGCGGCGGCGGTGCCCGAAGTACCGGGGCAGCGCCGCGGTTCCGGGCCCGCGGCCGCGGGCGGCGAACCGCTGCCCGTCCGATGAGGACAGACGGCCGGTGCCCCACTCCTGCGCGAGCGGCAGCCCGTGGTGGTAATCGACCAGCGTGGCGCTCGCGACGGTGAGCGTGTCTTCGCGGCAGAGCTGCTCCCAGCCCCATTCGAGTTGCTGGTAGCTGAACTCGCTCGCGCGGGCCATGCCCGTCAGTCCGAGGTTCGTCGCCTGGGCGAGGATCACGGCGTAGAGCACGGTCGGCATGTCGGCCGAGCGACGCCGGTTGCCCGACAGGGGCGTGAGGTGGTCGGTGAAGCCGGTCCAGCCGTCGACCTCGATCAGCAGCTCGGGCAGGTCAACCTCGGGCAATCGGGGCTCGATCAGCTTCCGCAGCCGCCCCTCCTGCGCGGTGTCTGGCCCATCGACGACGAGGTCTCCGTCGGCGAGCTGCGCCTCGGCAGTCGCGTCCTGCTCTCGCGCGAGCCGCTGCAGCAGCTCGTGCTGTTCCCCGCCGAGCGCATCGAGTCGCTCGGTGCCGTCGAGCGGTTGATCGACCGCCCGGGAGAACGCCGTACGGGATTCTTTCCACCGCTCACCGGGCAGGAGCAGGCTCGCCGGGTCGGCGTGGCGGCGGCTGGCGGGAACCCAGACGCGGCCGGCCCTGAGCGCTGAGCGCAACTCGTAGGCGGCGCACAGCTCGTACGCGCGACGGTCCAGCCTTCCGCGAGCGGTGTCGACGACGTGTGACCGCCATTGCTTGTCGACGAAGGCGCTCGGCGAGAACCCGGGTAGCCATCGCCGCTTGTCGCCGGCGAGCTGGCGGATGAAGCGCAGAGCGGCGAGGATCTCGTCCTCGTCAACGCCGGCCGGACGCAGCTGGAGGCTTTCGATCACGGCGGCGAGGAGCTTGCGGCCGGTGCTGCCGCCGTCGGCGATGAGCAGATCGAGGTGCCCAGTGTCGGTGGGCCGGGCAATGCCCTGGGCGCGATCGCGGTCCGCGCGCAACCGCTCGATCCCGATCCGCCGCTCGACCATGCGCAGCACATCGCCGCCGGAATCGTGCGCTTCCAGGATGACGCTGGAGAGATCGATGAACGTGCGCACCGTGGCCTGGGTGTCGCGGCGGGCGCGGCGCTCGAGCTCCTCACGCTTGCGCTGCGCGGCGCGGTCCGCACCGGCGAGCGCGCGGTCGTAGATCTCGATCGCGTCATCGGTCGTGCGCTCGAGCGCCTCGGCGCAGAACGCCATCAACACCGGGAAGCGTCGCTCGGGCGCCATCCGGGAGAGCGCCTGGTTGGTCTGCTGGCGTCCGGTCTGCGCCAGCCACGCACGCCGGTTCGGCGGCAGCCCCTCAAGATCAAACCGGTCGGCGGCGAGCTCGTCGATCAAGAACGCACGCTTCTCGAACTCGCGGCTCAGCGCCCTGGCGCTCACGCTCGTAGGCCTCGTACGCAGCCACGCGTGACCGCAGCGACCAGCTTCGGTCACCAGTAGGCCGTCGAGCTTCTCGCGAACCTGGTCGGTGAGCTGCAGGCTGAGTTGCTCGAACGTCCGCTCGTGCGCGCGCTCCCGCGCCCACCCAACCAGCCGGATGAGCCGATCGACGGACGGACGCTCGACCATCTCTCCCCGCAGAATCTCGCACAGGCGCACCAGCAGCAGCGACGGGCGCTCGTGCTCCAGGGCCGCGTCAATAAAGCATCCGGAAAGAGCTTTGAGATCCCCGTCGCCGAACGCGCGAAAGCCGGCATGGTCGCGCACGAGCAGCCGGTGCTCGACGCGCGTCGGCGCCCGGACCGCGTAATCGAAGATCACACGCGGCTCGACGTCCAACACCTCGCCGAGCGTGGCGAGCGCCTCCTCCAGCGCGCCGGGCAGATCCTCGGGTATGAACCCCAGCCACCTGAGCGAGCACAGCTGCAAGGCGATCCCGATCTGATTCGCCGCGCCGCGCTGCCCACGCACGAACGTGAGATCCTCACCGGCCAGCGCGAAGTACCGCACCACTTCGCGCCGGTCGATCGCTTCCGGCCATCCCTCCAACCGCTCGATCTCAGCGTCGGAGAGGAACCGGCCCGGCGGCATCGCTACCGATCAGTAGTCGATCTGGAGGTTCTCGACCGCCAGCAAGCGGTCGATATCCGACGGCAGGCTGTAGCGCCTCGTGGTCTCCAACCGCCGGTGCCCGGCCAGCTCGGTGACCAGCACGAGGTCTGAACCCTGGCGGACCATGCGGGTCAGAAACGTGTGCCGCAGGACATGGGCGGACAGGCTCACGCCCGCATCCTTGCCGAGCCCTCGGACGACATCATCGACTGACCGCTTCGACAGCCGCCGCCCGGACCGACCAACGAACAACGCCCGCTCACCGTCCTCATCGACGACCATGCCCTGCCGCTCAGCGAGCCACTCCTCGAGGACTTGGCGCACGAGCGCGTTGAGCGGCACCTCCCGATACGCGTCGCCCTTCCCGGAGCGAACGATCACGACACCCTTGCGCGCCGACATCCGCAGGTCCTCGATGTCAAGCGCGACCAGCTCCGCCAGCCGCAGCCCGGTGTAGAGCAACATCACCACAATCGCCCGATCCCGCGCCTTCGCGCGCTCTCCCATCCGCAGCAGCCGGCGCTGCTCCTCCTCGCTGATCGCTCTCGGCGAGCCGGCCGGCAGATCCTCGCGGCGCACGACGGGCCGCCCAAGCCCGAGCTGCGTGTAGAACGAATCCAACGCCGCCAGCGCCAAGTTGACCGAGGCCGGCTTCCACCGCTCCACCGCCTTCAGATGCCGCTTGTAGTCACGGACCGCCCAATCCCGCGCATCACTCTCGGCGAGCGGGTCCCCGTCGACCGGCGAACGACCCCCCAGCCACACGAGATATCGACGGACCTGATGCGCGTACGTCTCGCGGCTCCGGGCCGCGAGCGGCCGCCCCTGGAGCCAGCTCAGATACGCCTCAAGAAGCGCCGCGCGACGCTCCTCCGGGGCGGGCTCCCTGTTAGACGCGGTTGATTTCGCCGGTTTGCGACCCGCCATCCGCGTATTAGTAGCGGACCAGCCGGCAGAATGCCGCGTCTAAGCAGCATTAGAAGCGGCTCGCGGAGATGCGCGGTTTCCGCGCATTGCCAGACCATCGCCCCTTCGCGCCGAGATGCTCGTCGAGGAGCAAGCGGGTCTGCACGGCAACCGAGTTCGGCGAGCAGCAGCGCGCTCTGATGCAGACCAGATCGAGATCCGGGGTGTGCTCCCGGTCGTGAGCAAACAAGCACCGCAGGCCGCGCTCCCCCGGTCCGTTACTCGTGGAGCATGCCGATGGACCAGCCTCCGGTTTCCATGAGAACGTGCGGAAAGTCGGCAGGTCGCGGCGATCGGAGCATCCGGCTGCCCGGCGGCGGTTGCGGGAAAGGAACTTTTCGGGGCTGAGAGACGATGTTCTTGTGATGCGGTCAGATGCTGAGCTGCTACGGCAATCGGTTGGTGATTCCGACGCGTTTACAGAGCTCTATCGGCGCCATCGAGGGTCGGTGGCGCGGTATGTCGCGCGGCGGTTAGGCGCAGAGATGTGCGAGGACGTTGCGGCCGAGGTGTTCACTCGAGCGTTCGGGGGCCGGGCGGGATATGTGCCAGAGCGCGATTCGGCCCTGCCGTGGTTGCTCGGGATCGCGAACCACGTGATTGGTGATCACCGACGGGTCGAAGCCCGACGGTTTGCCGCGCTCTCGCGCGCCGCAGGCGATCGACGGTCAGTGCCGGCGCCGGAGATCCGTGCGGTCGCGCCCGATGTGGTTGACGAGTTACGGCGACTTCCAAAGCATGAGCGAGACACGCTCTTGTTGGTCGTGTGGGGAGAGCTGTCCTATGAGGAGGCGGCGAGCGGTCTCGGGGTCCCGGTCGGGACCGTCCGCTCGAGGGTCGCTCGGGCGCGAGCACGCCTCGCTCGCGCCCTGGAGCAGCAGTCAACGAGGAGGGTAACGAAATGAGCGAGTTCGACGAACTCGATGTCCTGGTCGCGCTCCGCGACGTCGCGGTCGACCAACTCGCGCTCGATCGCCTTGATCAGCGGGTCGCGACAGTCTTCAGCGAGAGACCCTCGCCTGGCCACCGGCGGCCTTACGCGCGACACGTCGGTCGGCTGATTGTCGCTGTCGGCGTGCTGGTCCCGGTGCTGATCGTCGTCGCCGCGGTCGGGCTACTGAGCGGTTCGAACCGATCAGCGGCGCCTCCGACGTCCTCATCGGGAGCGAATGCGTCAGCCAGCACTCGTCAGCAGCTGCTGCGGACACTCGGTGTGCTGCGCCGGCCGCCTGACGCCGCGAGCCGGCTGGCGATCTCCTGTGTCAAGTCCTCGCCGAAGCCCGGGAGCGCGGCGTTCCGCGCCTGCCGGACCTCGGCGATATCCCTCGCATTTGTGCCGTTCCCCGGGGCCCCGCGGCTTGGGGCATCATCGGGCGTGCGACTCGATACTTCTCTGATCCGGGTCGTGCCGGTCCCGCGGTCGGGGGACAGCGTCGCGCTTGTCCCCGCGACTGCGCCAGCGTCACCAGGCTCTCTCCGGCGTGCTGAAGGGCTGGACGTATTCATCGCGTTTCACGACGGGGCGGCCAGCCCAGGACCGGCGCCGACCAGCGTCACCGATTTGCGCACCCATGGCCTGGCGGTGTCTGGAAGCAACGCCACACCGACGATGCGCAGTGTGTTCGGTGCCATCGTCGTGCCCGACGGTGTCGCCAGGGTCACGCTTCAGCCGATCCGTCTGATCTCCCCTCCCGCACCGGTCGACCCACGCCGATTTGGAACAAGCACCACGTCGGTGCACGACAACATCGCCGCTTACCGGTTTACCGTCCCGCACGTGCACGACCCGCGCCGGAAATCGCTCGTCTACGCAGTGACCGTGGTCGCCCGGGCGACCTGGAGCGACCAACACGGCACTGTCATCGCGCAGACCACCACCCAACTCCAGCTATGGCTCAAGGTCCGCGGCAACAACGGTCCGATCACTGCCACAAACTGACCTTGAGCCTGGCGTCGTGCTCAAAGCGACGCCGCGCCATCTCGCTGCGCCGGGACCGAGAGGATCGGCAGGCGAACAAACGCCACAGCGGAGGACTTGTCATCGATTCGCACTGCATGCCATGCACGCGCCGACACAAACGCAGGTCTCGGCACCGGAGACACCTCCGTCTCGCAATTCGCCACAAGCGAGAGCGTGCTCCGCCGTCTCGTTCGCGCCGTTGCTACTGAAACCTCGGTACGCGGCGCCGATCTCACGCTGATGCACCAGCCACGCCCGCGACTCAATCGCCACCACCCTCCCATCCCCCGCCCGCACCGCGCCGTGCAGGACCACGTGGGAGTGCAACTGCGGATCCGGCGCGCGGCCGGCAACCGCACGGGCGGTCGTATGCCGCCACGACGTCGCGATCAGCTCCGCCGGGGTCTCGCGCAGGACCGTCTCACGGTCCACCCGCCGCCGGACCATCGGCACATATTCAGTCGCATGGGCCAGGGCGGCGTCCACGGCGCGCTCCTGCGCCACCTCGATCCCCGCCCGCAGCTCGGGCGAGGCCAGCGCCCACACCGCGCTCACCGACTTCGGCGCGCTGAACGTCGCGTCGATCGCCGCCACCGCCGAGCCGCCCGCCCCACCGGCCCGCAGCCGGCCGCCCGTCGCGGGGTTCTGAACCGCCATCAACGCCTGAAACTGCTCAGCGGCCACCGGCCGGCCGGTATCGACCCCCAGCGCGTCCTGACCTACAGACCCCAACATCGCCCACCGGCCCGGGGCCTCCACCCGCTCCCCGGACTGAGACAAGTAGTAGTCCCCCGCCTCCACCGCGACGGTCCGGCCCTCGAGGTACTGGCCGTACGCCGCCGCACCTGACCCCGCAATCTTCGCGACCGTCAACACAACCAAACAGCCGCATCGAGCAGGGTGACCTGGAGGTCCCACCCGCGGGTCGATCGCCACGGGTGGCAGGAGCGCTCCGGTGGGGTCTGAGCGGGTCTCTGGCGGGGGTCGTCTAGCACTAGGTGCGTATAGTGTATAGCTTCTGCTGTTGCCGTTTGCTGGTACGGTTCGGACTCGTCGTGAGCAGAGGATTTCTGAGATGACCGGGCTGCCAAAACGTCGCCCACTTCTTCGATGCTGCCGTTCTGGATTAGGCACGAATGTGCCGGCGCTTCGAGCAACGGTGATCTGTGGAGGCGACAGCCTGAAGGCGTTTCGGATCGCGACCTGGCGGCTGGTGATGGTCCCCGAGACCCGAAGGGGCGAGCGGGGGCAAGAACCAGCCGCGCTTGAGGAGGGCCATCAACAGGCGCCCGCGCGCCCGCCCGCGCAGATCCCCTTAAGACTTATCTAGTAGGTCTTATTCCACGCCCCTCGCTCCACAGGCTTATTGGCCAAAACCGCCCCTTGCTCCACAGGCTTAAGCGCCCCTCGCTCCACAGGCTTCTGAGTAACGAGGCGGCAGTAGTAGCGACCGGGCCACCAAATCCACAGGCTTTCCGTCCGTCACGCCTGTGAGGCTGGCTGGCATGTCGGTCCCTCAGCGCGCGCACGGTCAAGCCCCATCGGCTGCGATGCTGCATCCCGTGTGGCACCCGACTACCAAGGGCGAGCCACCATCTGAGGAGTTCGTTGCGCGGTGCCTGCTCGGCGCCGGCTGGGTGGGAGCCAACCGACGGCTATCGATGCTCGATCTCCGCGTCTGGGCCGCGCTGTGCGCGATGCTGGGCGAGCAGCTCCCTATGGCCCCACCTCACGACCCGGAGCTCCAGCGCATCGATACACGCACCGTGGAGACGACGGGCTATCAGCTCGCGGAGCGGGTGTTCAGCAGTGAGGGAGGCAATCAGTGGCGATCATTACGACGCTCGCTGGCTCGGCTGCGAACCGCCGAAGCGACCATCCGCGTGGTCGAGGTAGATCCCGACCTCGCAGCCCAACGCGTCATCGAAGGCTATGTGCCGCTGACCGGCGAGATGTGGATCGCGACTACCCGGCTCGATCTCAAGGCTCCAAAGGAGTGGGGTGCTCTGAAGGGCACCGCTTCGCTCCGCGTCGAGGTGGGTCGTTGGGCAGCCGAGCAGATCGCCGCCGGACGATGCAAGTGGCTAGACCTCGATCTCCTGCGTGCTCTTGGCCCCGGCCTGGCGGCTCGTGTGTGGGTCGCGCTGGAAGCGTGGGGACGCTGGCCACAGCGCTCGTTCGACGGTCGCGAGGAGACCGCCATTGGCCTCGGCAAGCCCGCACTGGAATCGCTCGGCGTCGGCGGATATGCACGCCCACGTCGCGCTCGCGAGGCACTCGACCGCGCGGGGGAGCGGATTGTCGCGATGGATACCTCCTACGAGCTCGTGCGCTGCGAGAAGCGCACGGGCTGGTGCTTGGTCGTGCGGCGCCTTTCGGGGGCCAAGGCGCGCGCTCAGGCACGCTCAGGTGCCACCTGGCGCTCTTCGGGGATCGCAGCGAACAAGCGCCAGCGGCCCGTTCGGGCCGCTGTGCGTGCCCAGGCCCGCGCCTCACTCTCAGGCGTCCTAAGCCATTCTGCGCCTCAGCGGCCCCGCTGCGCGACCCTCAGGGTTGCCGTATTTCGGCAACCCGGGCCGCCAGCACCGTAAGGACAGGATGAGACACGTTGGGACAGGAGACAGCCCGAGCTATCTCTGAGACAGCAGGAGTCGTCCGGACGCCTGTCGAAGATCCCCGGCATGGAGAGCTACACCTTTGCCCAGGCCGCCGAGTTGTCCGGCACCACCCCAAAAGCCCTTAGAAACCGCGTGTATCGCGGTCAACTGGAGAGCGTGCTCCGCGGTGGGGTGCGCCGCATCCCTCGCAGCGAGCTTGAGCGCCTTGGCCTCCTAAGGGAGAACGGTGAGACAGCCGAGATAGGCGAGGTTGCCCGCGAGGTACCTCACGAGACACCGATGATGGCGGATCTGCTCGACCGTCTGGAGGCCCAGGCGGCGGAGTTGGGCGAGCTGCGCGCGCTGACCCGCGAGGCTGACAGCCTCCGCGCTGACCGCGAGCGCCTGGAGACCTCGCTGTATGAGTCCCATGCCAAGGTGACCGAGCTTGAAGCGCGGCTTGTGGAGACTCAGCGACCGCGGCGCTGGTGGCGCCGGCGCGAGCCGGCCGAGGCCTCGCCAGCGGCCTGACCGCTCCGGTCTACGGCCAGCCGAGCTGAGTGGCGAGCTGGGCCGGGCCGAGGTCGATCAGACCGCTTTGCTCGATCGGCTGATACTTGCCCCTCTCGTTGAGCGCGAGCCAGTGCACGATGCGATCGGCGGGATCGAGGATCAGCACCTCGTCGACGTGGTGGGCGGCGAAGAAGGGGAGCTTCTCCCAGCTCTCATCACCGGGGGAGCGGATCTCCGCCGCGAGCGCCGCGGTGTCCAGCCACGCGCCGGAGCGCTCGCGGTGAAGCCCGACGTCGGGGATCCGGTAGTCGCTCAGGCCCTCACCGAGGTTGAACTGGTCAGAGACGAGCAGGCCCGCCGCTTCGGCGCCGGGCAGCAGCGCCGCGCCCAACCGCATGACAAGGCCGCCGTGGGAGAGGTCCGGCGCGGGGTTCATGTGCAGCACACCCTCCCAGACCTCGTCGCGACGGTCCGCGCCCCACCGGCGCCGGCGCTCGAGCAGCTCCTCAAACTCGGGGGGGGGCGGGTCAGAAACGAGCGTGCGCATGGTCTGAAAGCGTACTCGCCGACGGTCGAGCCTCTCGGCCTGTTCAGTCACGTTTACGCTCAACCCGCCTCTAGGGGCCGCGTATGAGTCACGTTAATGGAGGAAAACGTGACTCAAGGCGCAGATTGTCCGCCGCTGAGACCCCTGTCGTGCGCAGGAGGGTCGGCACTGCTCGGATCTAGCTTCGTGGGGTGGGGCGCGTCGCGGATAACACCAGCCCGTAGAGCAGGTGGTCGGCGGCGAGCGCCAGACGGTCGATCGGACGCACGTGCTTGGCCTGGCTGAGTCCGAGGGTGGGCGCGATCCCCAGTTCGAAGCCCAACCACACCACCAGGCCATATACCGGTCCTGCCCAGGGATGGCGTCGAAGCTCGCGGGGTAGCGCGCCAAAAGCCGCACCCCCGCCAGCGCCGAAGGCCCAGTGGGCGGCCTCGATCATCCCCCGACGCTGCTTGCGGGGCGCCCGCCGCAGAAGCATGCGGATGCCGCGCGCCCGCTGACGGCTGACCGCCTGCGGCGGGGTTTGCTCCACCAGCCCGAGCTCGGTGGTGATCACCCGCATTCCCGTCATCGCCATCGCGCCCACCGACCCGCAGGCAGCGCCGCTGAGCACGTCACCCATACGGGCGCCAACGTTCATTCTTCAGGAAGCCGGGAGCCGGCCATCGCCACCACGCGACCAGACTACTCCTGCTCCCTGGCTTCACCAATGAACTGAGGCGCTACTCACCCAGCAGCAGTTATTAGCGAGGTCGCGCTCGACGGGTATCTGGTTGAACGGGTGTATCAAGACGGCCGTCTGCTCGGCGTTCGCTTGCTCGGATCCAGAACGGGTGGATAGATCCTCATTGCGGCCACGGCGGCGGTCGTGGCGCCGGGCATAGCCGCCGACGTAGGGGGAGCGTGCCGACGTGGGCCCGCTCAGAGTTCCGAATCCAGCCTCGTGGCCAACGGCGCCCGGGCGGTCAGCTCTCTATCCGGGCAGGGTGCGATCGTTGCCAGTCTCCCGCTCAAACCACTTCGTAGACCCCGAGGCTTGAGCATTAATCGGCGAGCCGGAGCCGTCTGACGCAGCACATATGGTCACGTTTTTGACCGAAAACGTGACTCCAGGCGCAAGGGCGGTCCCTGAGGCCTTTGTCGGCGCCGAGCTCGTTGACGAGATCTCCCGACGCGGCGGCCGATGCTCAGGGCAGCAGTTCCTCGCGGTGTTCCCACAGCCATTCGACGGTTTCGCGGAGTGCGTCGTCGGGATCGGGGTCGTGGACGTCGAGTGTGTCGCGTAGTCGCCGGTCAGAGCAGAGCACTGGGTGGCCGACCTGCCATGGATGGTCGGTGGCCGTGAACGCCACGTCCTCCGGTTCCCATTCCCAATCGAGAATGGTCGCGATGTGTCTCGCCAGGCCTGAGTAGTCCCAATCGAACGGGTCCACGACGTTGCAGGGCCAGACTTCCTTCGGCTCGTAGTTGGCTGCTGCCACGATCGCCCGCCCGACCCGTTCGACCGCGACCCGGTGAAAGACTTGAACGCCCCCGGCAGGAAGCGAGAGTCGACGCTGCCCTTGGGCGATTGGCCGCACCAGCTCCCATTCTCTGGTCGTCGGATGCGGTCCGTAGATCGCGCCTGGACGCAGGACCACTGCTGGGCAATCCTCCTCTTGCAGCGCCGCCTCCATCGCGACGTTGTCGTGTGCAGCGCTTCCACCCGGGTACGGTCCCTGACGCTTTCGCGCATCCTCGTTGAGAGGAATCGGATCGACGCTCAATTGAAGCAACCCGCCGCCGTCGGCAACCCCCGCATCGACGCAGTGCTGGTAGACGTCCATCGAGCTGACGGCGACCACCCTCGCCCCGATCCGGGCCGCACAGCGCGCGAGCTGCTGCCCCTTCTCGGCCGTAGCACCGCCGGGGAACGTGTCGATGAGAACCTCGGGGTCCCAGACCTCGACTGCTCCTCGTTCTCCTAGCAACTCTTTTCGATCTCCGTGAAGGTGCTCGATCGAGTTCACAGCCTCGTCTTCGTGCGCGCCGGTGTGCGCCACGCACACCTCGTGGCCAGCATCCATCAGCAGCTGGACCGTCATCGGCCCGACGAACCGCGTGCCCCCTATGACCGCCACCCGCATCCCGTCATCCTCGCAGGCCCAACCCGAAGGAGAGCGCCACCAAGTCGTCGTCTGATCTCAGGAGATCCGTCTGGCGGCCTCATAGGGTCACGAAAATGGACAGAAACGTGACCGTGCGGCAGATTGAGCATCCACTGCGGGGTGCTCGAGTTCGTAGAGCTCGGAGTGCCGACGCCGGTAGGCGCAATGAAAGCCACGTCATCGGCGTTCCCGCATCGGCCGCTAACTCGCAGCAGCACGAGCTGACCGTCGCAACCGCGGCGGCGTCGCGCCGGTTAGGGATATGACGCCCGCGGTATTTGATGGTGGTCATCAGCAGGTTCAAGCAAAGGAGCAGACCCATGTCCGAAACTGACACCTACAAGATTGTCGAGATCGCTGGCACCTCGCCTGAT
>JAABUY010003014.1_pt1 | contig 19126 bp, 33 predicted proteins | sample 5560271 | NCBI WGS metagenome assembly JAABUY01 (sample SAMN10711886, study PRJNA513374) | rock metagenome | isolation source: Antarctica rocks | place: Antarctica: Victoria Land, University Valley
TGGGGCATGGACTGCTTCAGTGGCAGAGGCTGTGCGTACGTGCTGCACCAGAGGCAGCTGTATGCTGCCTGGTGCACCACAGGCAGCTGTGTGATGCCTGGGTTGAGGCCCTGTGCGGTGCAAGGCGATGAAGCGGCGTGCGCTGTGGTGCGTCGGGGCCGGCTTTGCTGATACTGGCGCGTGGCGAGTGGGTGTTTTGTCAAGAGCGTCCGTGTGTTGGGGCGGACGTTCCTGCAGGTGTGGCGGGCTCAGCCTGTGGGTTGAAAGCACTTGCTGCCTGCCTGCGAGGGGACGCGCGTGAACCAGGCACTTCAAGGCAATTGGGGGTTGCTACTTAAAAATTTATGCACCAACCTAAATTTGGGAGCTCCGCTGCCGCGTGATGCGGCCTGGGAGTGGTGGTGGCTCGGCGCCTGGCGCTTACCCCGGTCCCATCTACGCACTATGTACAACTGCCTGGCACCGTCTTATCTGAGCTATTTGGCGACATTATCAAGCGCTGTTGCGGGCAGCAGCAGCCACTCCGCTCCTTGTGGGGCGGGCAGGGCGCCGGTCGGCTGCGGTGCCGAGCCAGCTCAGCGCTGGGGTTGCGCGTGTGCGCTTGCGGCCGCCGTGACGGCCGCTGAAGCCGAAGCAAGCGGGGTGGCTGGAGATGCCAGGCAGATACATTGGTTCAAGGCATCTGTCTGGGCGGCCGTGCCTGCCTTGCGCGCCCGGCCACGCCTCCGCAAAGCCGCATGCTCGGCGTGCACGCGGCTGCGTTTGCGCCCAGCGCCGGCCGCCGCGTGTGCCACCTCCCCATTTGTGTCACCCCTGAATGCTGTGCGTGTGTAGGGGCTGATCAGGGCCAGGGCGCCCGCCGACGGCTCGCGATGGCTTGCAGCGTTTTCACGCGCAGACCTGGGCCAAACCCGCCATCGCGGGCGGCGGGGGTTTCCGCGCCTCCCCTTGCGGGGCCGCAGACTGCAATGCGGGCAGCGCTGGGGCCATGCTTATGCGCACCTCACAAAAGCTGTGGTACTGTGCGATCACTGCACATGCATCGCCTGTTGCTTTACTCACTTTGTGTCCGTGGTGGCAGTGGGCCATGGGGCGACCAGGCTTCAAGCACATGCCCTGGGCACCAGTTCTGGTCGCCGGCTTGGCAGCACTTGCAGTGGCGCCGCGCCGAGAGCTGGGCTGCACCTGTGGGAGTTGCTGGGTGTGTGGTGCTAGAGCGGGTTCGTTTAAGCCACGCCACACCTGGCTAATTTTCCCTGCTTTTGCCACTTGTAATGTATTTGCCATCATGATGGTGACACAACTTAACCGCAGGACGACGGTGTCAAAGTGGTTGTGTGGTGCTGCTCCCACTGCAGTCCACCGGCAGCTGGACAATGAGCAGAATCAGGAGGAAGCACGATACATTAACCCCAAGCAGATGCGCGCTGCACGGCACACCTACCGGGAACTGAGTTGCCAGGCATGGACAGCACACTTTTTGCTCGTATGTATGTTTTCACAGACGAAAGTACCTGAGAAGCAAGGAGCAGCTTACGGCCAAGCCCCGTCATTGGCAGCGCAACAAAGCGTTTATGCCACATACACCATGCGGCATGTGTCTTTCTTCCTCCCAGCAATCCCGCTCCTGCATACCAGCATGCACGCATGAAGGCAGGTCCTTTGATTGCACAACTGCCCATGTGACACGGAAAGGCTGCATGCATGCAGCTTGTGCAACAGCACATGGCCGCCGCTTTCCTTCCTTCATGTATGCTCGTGCATGCGCTTGCTGCTGCTGCTGCTGCTGCGCCTGCTGCTGCGCGCTTCATGCCTCGCTGCTTGGATTGCCAACACTCAAGCAGGTGGTTGTTGCGTGCGGCCGTTCACATGGGGACTACCATGCTTGCTGACTTAGTGCCATGTTTGGGAAGTACCCAGCGGTCTGGAGCATGTGCATGCTTGGCTCTGGCAGCGCCCGCGGTGATGCGCGGGGCGGCTGTGGGCGCCGCAGTCGAGCCTGAGGCGGCGTACACGGAGGAAGCCGCACTCGTAAGAGGCTGGAGGCACGCGCTGCTGGTCATGCCGGGCGTCAGGGAGGGCGCGGGCTTCCGGGTGAGGAACTCTGGGGCGACGCTCAGAGCGAGGGCTCCTGGAGCTGGACGAGCTGGTCGCCGCTCACGCCCGCGTCGAGAGCAGGACGGCTGTGGGAGGGCTGAGCGGGAGGGCTATGAGGCGCTTGTCAGTGAGCTAAGCCTGTGTGTTCCAGAACCTGGCCATAAGACCTGCATCAGTGCAGGCGTGTGCTGGCTGGGCCGCGGCGGCGCATGCGGCCGGGTCGCGCCGCCCGTCAGGGGGTCCTCATCGGCGCCGCTGCCGCCCAGGCCGCCCGCGGCCATTGCGCGCTTGCCTATGCGACTTCGGCCGCGCACGCGCGCACGCACCTGTTGGCGTCCCTGCAAGCCTCTCATGGCAGGCTCACCTTAGCCAGCTCGTGCAGGCGCGGCACCCTATCCCTATCCCTATAGCCAAACTCCAGATTCAAACATGCGCTACATGCACACGTGCGCGCGCATTGCTCCCAGGACTCACCCTCTGAGTGCGCTTGCGTGCATGCGCGCAGGGCCTGCACAGGGCATGGGACCACTCGAATCCCGGGGCAGCCCATGGAGGCTGGACTGCCTGGGCCCATGAGCACTTTGTGCACGGCGCAAACCACGACCAGTTGGCGAGCACACACCAGCGTCAGCCATACTCTCGGCGTCAAATAACAGAGCTTATTCGCGAGGCAGGCGCGTCGCCGCTGATGGCCGCCACAGACTTGCCTGCCTTTTACGCTGGCTCGCTACATGGAGTTTGCGATCGGCGGCGCAGCGCGGGGCTGGACCAGGGCGGCGCAGCGGGGCCCGGGCAGGGCGACGCGCTGGAGCTGCGTGGGTGGGTCTTGCTCGGGCCGTCCTGCACTCAGTCCCTGTCCCAGTGCCTGGCGGCGTGCGCCGTGAAGAGCGTGTGCACCTCCGCCCAGGAGGCGGTGCTCTTTGCCCACCGCCAGAACTCCTGGGCGGAGCCAGCCCATGGTGCATGCGCCGCCCGGCGCCTCATACCCATCAGGCCCGTTGGCTTGATTCTGCGGCCCGCCATGCAGGCGTGCATCATGGACTGGATCCTGCCAGGAGATTGTGCCGTGGGCGGAGAGCACTGCCATGTGGGAGGAGGTGCACTTGCTCCTGACGGCGCATGCCCAAGCACTGGAAGGGCTACTGTGCGTGGTGCGGCCCGGCCAGGCCCTGCACCACCCGTGCAACACCAGCGGCGCTGGACCAGCACGTCGCCCTGCCCAGGCCCAGCCGCGCCGCCCTGTCCCAGCCCCGCCACATCGCGCTGCGCAAACTCCATGGAGCGGCCGGCGTCAGAGGAGGCAGGCCTATGGCGGCCACCTGCAGCGGCGCGCCTGCCCCGCCAACAAGGTTGTGACTTGATGCCGCCGCGGGTATGTGGCTTGCGGAGATGTATGCTGGGCAGCTGGTCATGGCTCACATTGCGCTCACAGTGCTCGTGGCCCGGACAGTCCGGCGGCCACCATGGGCTGCCTCAGGGCTTGGGGGGTCCCACGCCCGGTGGAAGCCTGCGCCGCGGAGGGGGCCTCGAGCGTCAGCAGGAGCGCACGCTCGCAAGCACATACAGAGGGTGAGTCGTGGGAGCCGGGCGCGCACGTAGGCGTATGAAGAACGCTCAAAGGTCTCGATTTCGGTGTCTCTGATGTATAGATGCTGCACGTCGCGCGCAAAGTCTCACTGCGCAGGAACGTGCACCTGCTGTGCTGCGCGCGCAGCAGTGTGTTGGGAGGGCTCTCCCTGCTCAGGCGGACTGCGCCCGCAGGCGGCGCGCCCACTGTCAGCGCATTGCATGGGCGAGGCACACTCATGCTGCCATCAGCGCTCCATCACACCAGGGCGTGTGTGCTGCAGTTCTCACGCAGCGTACCTGCGTGCACGTGCGGCCAAGCCTGTCAAGAGCCAGTGCGTATGCAGAGCTGTGTCTCCTGGCAGCAGACATCGGCATGGAATAAGACATAAGACACAATGCATTCAACCTGTGACGGCAGCTCGCCACATATTGCTTGCCCGCGCCACAGCTTGTCGGCACCGACAATCCAAGGCGAAAGCTGGAGACACGGAGTGCCCTGGTGACCTAGCAAGCGCAATCAAGCAACTGCCTGCCTGCCAGGATGCCGCTCCACCCACCCAACAGTCAATGAAAAGAGAAGGCGGGAACACAGCGTGTGGATAACCGCAACCTCTTGTGGCGCTGCTGGCGTGGGAATTTTCAGCGAGTGCGCCCAGCACAGCAGCCCAACCAGCACAGGGCGCTACGCAAGTGCTAGCGCATGAGCTGCGGTGGTGCAGGACACAGTTGTGCCTTTCGGCTGCGGGTCAGAGAAATATGGGAAGCTTCACTCGAGGCTGTAACTCCCCAGTAATCCCTAAGCAGCGGCGCTTGTTTAGTTTCAAACCCAGAACTGATAGCCACAGGAGGCGGGCTACGGAGCGCGTGCACGCGCGCCAGAGGAGACCCGCGATGGCCGCGTTCGAGGCCGGCGCAGAGCCGCGGCGCTTCCTGGAAGACCCGGCGGAGGATGACTTTGATGACAGCGAGAGCAGCGTCAGCTCGTATGATGACGAGCAGGCGAGCGCGGGGCCCGCCGCGCGCGCGCCCGCGGCGCCCTCCCGCGTCCCGCCGCTCGCCCTGGGCCCGCCGCCCGGCGCGGCGCCCAAGCTCGCGCCGCGCGTGCCGCTGCTGGGGCTGCGGCTGCCGCTGGCGCGCGAGGGCCAGCCCGGCGAGACGCCGCGCGCGATGGCCAAGCCGGACACGCCCGCGCTCGCGCGCAAGCCGAGCGCGGAGGCGGGCGGCGGCGACGCGCTGCCGCCCAAGCCGCCGCGGCTCAACCTCGGCTCGGTGGCCGGCGAGCCGTCGCCGAGCCCCAAGCGCGCGGCGCACAGCGGGCGGGGCGCGCGCGACGCGCCGCCGCCGCTCACCGTCAGCCTGCTCAGCGAGGCGTTCCAGGTGCCCGCGGAGGCGGTGCGCGCCGGCGGCCGGGCGGCGCAGGACGTCGCGCGGCAGCGCGTCGCGGCCGAGCTGGAGGTGCCGGCCAAGGCGCTGCGCGTGTTCGAGCTGCGCGAGCTGCGCGACGGCGGCGCCGCCGAGCCGGAGGCCGGCTGCAGCCACCTGGCGGTCAGCGTGACGGGCTCCAGTGCGCGCCCGCGCCTCCCCGGCCCGGTCGCGCGCCGCCCCTGTGTGTGCCTGCGTGCGCCGGAGCGCCGCGCGCACCGCGCGGAGGAGCCTGGGCGCGGCCCAGCACCCCGGAGGTCTGCTACGCAGGCTCCACTGGTGCCCCGGCTGCAGTATAAGCCACGCCTGGCATCAGACGCGCTTGCTGTCTGCCGATACACAAGGGCGCTACAGGTCGCACAGGCCTGTGCTCGGGCTCCGCTTCACACGGCCTCCTGAAGCCGAGCCAGCAGAGCGCCCTGGCCGGCACTGTATTGGCTTGCTCGAAAGTGCCGCAGCAGCTTATGAGCAAGCCCCAGAGACACCAGCCGCCGCGTTGCTCAGTACGCCTCTCCCTGCAGCGCCTGACACGCCCGGGGCCGCGCGGCCGCAGCATTCTCGCTGGCCGCGCTGGAGGAGCTGCTGGCGGCCGGCGCGCGCCTGGCGGATGCCGCCAAGCAGAGTGCGCCGCGCACCCAGCCGCCCCACCCGCGCACAGCTCTGGGCGGGCCCGGCGCCAGGCATCTCGCGCTCCTATACGCTCACACATGTGCCCTGTCAGCACACAACACCCAAGCGGAGTTAGGCCTAGAAGCATTGCCCGCTGGTGAGAGCAGAGGGTCGCTTTGTCCACGGTCTCAAGGCGCACGTGGCGGCGCGCGCAGGCGATGCGAGCGTGCAGCAGCTGCGCGCGCAGCTGCGCGCGCGCGAGGCCGGCTGCGCCGCCGCGCAGCTGCGCGCGGAGGACGCGGAGCGGGCGCGCGGCGCGGCAGAGGCGGCGCTCGAGGTGGGCACTGCAGGGGGTAGGGCAGGGCTAGTGTAGCACGGGGGTTTGTGTCTTGCCCGGCCAGCCCTGCCGCCTGCGGAGCTGGTGTGATGCCAGTGCGCACACAGGCGCATGTCGGGGGCTGGGGCCAGCGGCGAGCGTGCGCGCCCGCAGGAGGTGCAGCGGCGGGCGAAGGACGACCTGCAGGAGCTTGGCGCGCGCTGTCAGGGCGCTGAGGCGGAGGTCGCTACCCTCACGTGCGCCGCAACACCACGCCAGACCAGACACCCCTCCTATAGGCTTGTCACAGGGGTGTAGGTTCTTGTGCAGAGGCACGAACAGGTGTGGAGTCGGGCGCATGCCAGTCGTCTGCAGGGAGTGTTGTGACGAGTGTCTACTGGAACTCGTGTGGTCGTCCAGCTACGCGGCAGCGTGCGGCCGCAGCGCTCAGCCTGCAGGCATGCCGTCACCAGCCGGCTTCCCACTGCGCCTGCCAGCCCTCGCGTGCATAGACTTCCGCGCTTCCGTCTGTCACCCTCGGGGCGTGCGTCTCGCCGGCGTGCTGCTCAGCCTCGTTTGGATGCCCGCACCGCGCGTGCACACCCTCCTGCTGAAAATTGTGTCGTTGTGACGACCGCGCCGGCGCAGGGCGGCGCTGCGGCGCGCGGCGGCCGTGCGCGCGGAGGGCCAGCGCGCGCTGGACGGCCTGCGCGGCGAATTTGAGGCGCTCACGCGCGAGCTGACCGCGCCCGACGCCGGCCCGGCCGGATCCTGGTCGGCCGCGTCGTCCGGCCCGCCGCACGGCGCGCGCCGCCGCCAGGGCTCGGGCAAGGTGTCGGCGCGGGGCGGGGCAGGGGGCGGGCTGTGAGCGGCGGCGTGCCAGCAGCCTCCATGCTGCCAGACCCCACACTTGTGCTCAGCTGCATTGCCATGTGTTGCTAGGGCGAGCCTGCAAGTCTGCCGTGTAGGATCCTCTTTGTAGGGCGACATCCGTCCACGAGACCGTCAATGGTGGGCCGTGGGATTGGCTGCTGGATTCAAGGCAAGTGCGGGCACGTGTTTGGGGATATCAGCTGGGCGGGTCACGTGCGCGCAGGCCCCGGCGGCGCTGGCCCGCAGGCCGCGCCCGCGCCAGGCTGCTCGCCGCACGACCGCGTGGCGTCCGTGCTGGAGCGGTGCGCGCGCCGCCAGCGCGCCGCCCTGCTGCGCGCGCTCGCCGCCGCCGCCTGTGTGACTGACCTGCACACGAAGCCGGAGGAGCGTGTTTGAGAGGAGAGTGCTGTGTAACGGCTGCCTTTACGCTTTGCAGCAGCTGGGCTGACGGGCCGCGCCCCCCGGCCGCCGCGGCAGGCTCTGCGACGAGGAGCTGCTCTCGCGGCTGGAGCGCTGCATGGCACGCGCGGCCAGCGGCGAGGCGCCCGCGTCCGAAGCCTGCGGCTGAGCGGCGATGCACCTCCGCACGCGAGCCATCTGGGCGAGCTGGCCGCGCCCCGCCCAGCGAGCGCGCGCGGTTTGGCACGCGCGGCCAGGCAGCAGCCGGCCCGCCCCGCAGCCGTCCGGCTGAGCGACTGGAACGGTTGCATGTGTGCTGATCATGCATGACTGTGTATGTGACTGTGAGCAACGGAGAGCGTCTTGTTTGTAGCGGGCTATGCAACATGTTCCGCGGTCATAGACCAGTCCAAGCATGCGCCGTCATGCGCTTGATTCCGCAGTGTGAAGATCGGGGTTATAGGGCTTTGACGGAGCGGCGCAGCCCGCACCAGGCGCAGCGCAGCCAATGTGTTCCCAGCGCGCCGCCGCCAGAAGCAGCTTCGGGGAGGTGAGAGGCGCACAATTGGCAGCAGGATAGAGCGCGAGCGCGGGCGTGCCATGCAGACGCGGGTCCCGCCGTTGCAGGCGTCAGAATGAGGTGGCGGCCCCGTGCGCGCACCGCATGGCCTCCAGACGCGCCAGCCCTCCCAGTGTCGCTGTGATAATTGTTGTTCAGCGGGGCTGACAGGTGTACTGGGGCACACTATGACCAATGCCACATAGCCCTGGGGTCTGCTTTCACATTGTGTGCGGCGTGACCTGTAGCCTGCGGCATCAGCAAAGCATGCCTAGCCGCGCGAGACTTCTGCGCCTGAAATAAATGGATTATGCGCATTGCGTTGTTGCATTGCGTTGCACTGGCGGGCCGTCTCCCACGAGTTCATCCACTGCAGGGGGGATACAAGCCGGCCTTCCAAATACAACAAAGGGCAGCACTGATGACTCATATTATGCCATACACGTGAACAATTTATGTACTTGAAATTTCCAGCAACCCGACAGCGCCTTGAAGCAAACAGGTGAACATTCACTGTAACAAGCTCACTGTTCATTAGCTGACAGTCACTGTGAGGACAACACCGCCACAATACTGTCATAGGTTTCTCAGCCAGCGCCCGCACGCGCAGCTCATGCGCATGCCCTCACGAGCTGCACCGGGTGCGCCCTGGCCAACTCACGCCGTGTGCAGGGCGTTGAAGACTATGATCCAGCTCAGCTGCGCGGCGCACACGCGCACATCAGGCCCAGCGCATCGCATGCTCGTGCAGGACGCCTTCACAACTCCATTCTCCTCTCCTCATGCAGAGCGGCACGCCGCCTGACGGAGGACGCTGCAGCGCCTTCTTGTAAACAGGGCACAGCTGCCTGGGGCTTTACTGGAGGCGTGGATGCTGCACTGCAGCAACAGCAGGGCCAGCTGCATGTCTTTGCCACGAGCGGCAGCCGAAAGGGCAACAGCGAGGAGGCAGCCAGTGAACAGGCTGGCACGAATGCCCCCTGGCCCCACTGCACCCCCAGCGGCGCCGGGGCATGGGGCGTGCACCAGGACAACGGCAGAGGCCCTCTGCAGCTGCCTGGGCGCGCACCAGGAACAGCCCTATGGCGGGCATGAGGCCCTCCATGAGCAGCAGCTGGTAGCCGCCGTACTCCTCCTCGTCCAGCCTGCGGCACCGACACGAGGCTGCACTTCCATCTTTTTCATTTGCATAGACCAGCGCAGAGATGCTGCAACAACAGAGGACACACCGAGGCAGACTGGGAAGGACAAGCCGACGGGGCACAAGAGCCGCTCGGGCAAGGCGAGCGCAGCACAGTCGATGCCGACCACGTCAGGTTTCGCTCGTCTTGTCGCGACTCTTGTCTGCGATCGATCAGCAGGTGCGGGCTGACACACGACACCCCGCGCCCTGCCTGGCCGCCTGACAGCGCCCCCGGGAGGCAGGTTTGCGCGGCGCACCTCAGGTTCTGGAACCACGAGTACACCAGCAGCAGCGCGACGCCCACAAACCTGGACACGCGCACATCTCAGCGTTCACACTGTGCTGGAGCGAGTCCAAGCCCAAAAGCCAGCGGGGTGTGGTCCAGGCCCCTGGCAGCTGCTGGCGCGTAGCCTTGCCAGCTGAGCTCGCAGCAGCGGCCGCCTGGCAACCAGGGTGCTGCCAGAGCTCACGAGGCGGCGCACCCGGCCAGCGGCGGCCAGCCCGACAGCCCCGCCAGGCCCACCCCGACGCCCGCTGCCAGCGCCACCAGCTGCCGGCACCAGTAGATCACGTCCAGCAGGTCGTCCTGGCACCTCAGCACAGCTCCCCTCAGCAAGTCATCGATCGGTGGGTCAGCAGCCAGAGCACCAGAACACCGAGTAGTGAGCGCAACGAGCGTAATGCCTCTCGCCCAGGTTCATGGCCGGACAAGTCTACAGAGTATTAAGTGTAGGAGATGCACTGCTCAGACAGATGCTGAAGCTCTGGTTCTTCTGACACCAGACACACTAGTGACTGAAAGTGGCAGGGAAAAGCAGCGGGCCAACAGCACAGCGGGCACGCCGCAGGAGTGCATGCGCCCACAGTGAAGGGAGCCACCTTCTCCCAGCGCTCGCCCAGGCTGTGCTTCGGGTCGAGCGCGCCGTGCAGCGCGCGTCGCAGCAGCGCCACCATGCGCCACGACGACAGCGACAGCGCACTTGACCCGGCGGCTTCGCTCGCGCTGCGCCGGTGCCCATTTACTGGCTGCGTGGCCGGCGCGACAGCCGCGGGGCTGCGCGCACCGCTTGGCCGCGCTCGCATCACAGTCTGTTTACGTGTCAGGCAAGGAGAGTTGACGACGAGCAGGCACTCGGGCAAGAAGCTCGGCTTACTGGCTCGCCTCTACAGTCAGTCGTTGCGAGTTAAGTTGCACTCCGCACAACTGTGAGGGTAGGGGGAAAGGGTTTAAGGGCAATGCGCTCGCCTCGGATGCATCGTCCGGACGCCCGTCGATGGTCCTGACAGGCGCACTTTCCTGGAGAGTCTTTCGGGAAGGAGAGCGCAGTCTGAAGCACGTCCCTTCAAGCTTGTGCGCTCTGTGCAGCCATCTCAGTATATAGCTCTGCGGCATCTCGCCAGCCCAGCACTGCAGCGCACCCAGCAGCTGTCTGTGCGCAGCTCCTGTGCACCCCAGAGCATCTCCGCCATCTAGGTAAGCAACCAGCCCACCTTGGGCAGCGCCGCGCACCACAGATGGCCCGGGCAGCGCCGCGGCCGCAGCGCGGGGCGAGGCGAGCGGCCAGAGCTGTCCTGCTCCTCCTCTGCTCCGCAGCAGCAGTCCCTGCGACAGCTGCGCCCACACCAACTTCCGGCTCGGGGCGCGCGCTGCTCGACGCTGGAGCCGACAAGGCGCGCGCCACTGGCAGGATACTATGTGACTGGCATAAGAAGTGTAAGAATGCAGACGCCGACTGTCAGAGCACAGACCGCAGACACAGAAGCAAATGCCTTTGGCGCCGCCGTGTGGTACCCCAGCCCCGTGTCACCACGCCGCAGTGGTGCGCAGGTGCTGACCATTGTCAACACCTGCAGCCTGGACGGCTTCTGGATCGGCACGCGCTCGTACCCGGCCGGCGCCAACGCCACCGGCGACCTGGCGTGCATCAACAGCAACGCGCTGGACATCAACGTGCCGTTCTCTGTCAACGTCAGCGGCTGCGGCGCGCGCCCCGCCCGCGCGCCTGCCGCGCATGTGCTGTCCATGAGAGCAGGCGGCGCCACCCAAGCAAAGGCAGCCAGCTGCCGGGAGTGCATCACAGCCGGGCAGGCACTGGGCCATGTCTGCAGGCTAGCTTGCGTTGAGCGGCCAGCCCTGGTGAGAGGCAGTCAAGGCATAGGGCGCCTCCGCTGTCACCGACTTGCGACAAGCAGGAGCGCAGCGCAGTCTGCGCAGGGGAGCCTCCTGCGGACCGTGCATGCACAGCGCAGTGCGCCGGCGCGGTGCGCCCTGCCGGCGCACCATGGGCGCTGCAGGGCGGTGCGCGTGAGACTCGTGCGCGCCGCGCGCAGGCACCTCCGTACGCACAGCCGCGGCGCCCCTGGTCACCATGAGCATTGCCCAGGCGGGCGCCGCGCCGCAGCCGCTGAGCGTGGCCGCGGTCGACTCGGGCGCGTTCAACGCGACCTGGGTGGTGGCCGGGGGCACGCCGCCGCAGTGCGCCGTGGTGTCGCCCGCGCCCATGTTTGCGTGCGCGGCCCCCCGCCTTGGAGCGCCCGGGTGGGGTTGTGTTACAGTGTGCACTGCTGCTCCAACACTGCTTCTCAGGTGCAGGTCCTTCTGCTTATCAACTCTGACGGCATGTGAGTTCTGTGCAACTACACACGGCGTGAGGACGCTGCAGTGCCTGCTCAAGGTGCAGGGGTGCAGCTTTGTAAGTAGCCCCTGTCTGTGCCGCGCAGCCTCCAGCCGGCGGGCGGCGGGCCGCTGCAGTACCTGGTCTGGGAGCCGTTTCAGGACCCCAGCGACAAGGGCATCAAGGCCATCGTGGCCGAAAAGTACATGGTCGCTGCAGCGCCTGGCGGCGCAAGGCCGGCCGTCACGCACATGTGCACCGTCACCGACACGCAGGGCACCTCTTGCAGCCAGGTGCCGCCCGCCCGCCGCTGCTACGGAGTGCGCCGCAGCACGCGCAAACTGTGCAACCCGCCCTGTCATGTGCCCAACTGCCAAGCGGGCCTGCTGGCGGCGACGCCGGGCTGCACGCACAGATGCTGCATGTGCGTGTGTGTGCGGCAAAGCGCTTTCGGTCAGGAGCTCAGCATGCCCCATGCTTTGTGATACCTGCAGCGCAGCGCATGTCTGAGGGGGGCCCGGCCTGACCCGCAGGCGGCGGGCGCGCTCGGCAACCAAACACTGCTCACCACCAACGTCACGCTGCTGTACGTGCTGCAGTGCACCGCGGGCCAGTGCCTCAAGCTCAACCCCTACGCGAGCGGCGCATCTGCGGCGGCGCCCGCGCTCGCCTCGCTCGCCGCGGCCGCAGCAGCCATGTTTATGGCCTTTCTGATGTGACGAGTGCTCAAGGAGCTCTGGGTCACTCTTTCACCGCTGTCTCCTAGTCTGTTGTTGCGTGATGGGTATGTGCTGGGTAAGAGGCGGGCGTCTATCTGCGCGTCACCTTGTGCGCCTGCTGGCCCGCCTTCATGCTGGTGACTCGGCGCGTCCTGGCAGGTGCCTCTCAGCACCATGCATGCATGTTGCCTCAACGAGGCCAGGTACACCGCAAACGACATGTGCCCAGAGCAGTTGCATTGACACAAGGCTGTGCTCCCTAATGCTTTTGTTCTTGCTGAGCCTTGCCACCCCTGGAATGACATCCGCGCGATGGCATGCGCTAACGCACCCTGGATACGACCCCTTACTCCTCAACATGTACCTGGTGATGAGGTGCGCCGAAAGGAAGAGGGCAGCTGCTGCTCAAGCGCATGACACCATACACTAGTCAGAATGTGCCTGAGGCCAAGTCAGAGGCTGAGTGCATGGAATCGCCATCATCATCGTCATGCAGACAAATGCTTCTTTTAAGCAGCGCCAAACATGATCTGCACTGTTCTGCATCTTTGCATGATCAACAACACACAGCGTAGCTTCCCCAAGTTCCAGGTTGCACTCCTTCACTGGTTGCTTTGTCAGAGCCTTTTTCTTTTCTTTTTTTTCCAAACCTTGTTGTTGCCCAAAATATCGTGACCAAAGTACAGTGACCAAGACTTCAGTGCAAGATTTGGGAAAAGCAGATGTACAGGGTTTTCATAGTGTGGCGGACTGCACATACTCACATGCACTCTGCAACAACACAACTGCAGCGCCACGAAATACATGTACACGACACTCACATAGCATGTGCTGGTAAAAATCGCAGAAGACGCGAGCCCGTATGCACAGGGCACACACAGCGCATTAAAACAGATTTTGCCGAACATGGTTCTACGCGCATTCGTAAACGATGCAGGTAAAAAGGCAAAATACTGGTTCCCCACCTTGGGCCAGGCCCGCCATGTGACAATAATAGCTAGGGCAGGCAAACACACCTGGCACGAGGGAGGGGTCCCCAGCAACATAGCGCATGCAAGCGAAGTCAGACCGCTCTGTCAGCCCTGATCAGCAGTCTGGATGCAACCAGCTCGAAATGTCAGCGCTCTCAACACGTGGCTTGACAGGACCTCCTATGACCTGTCCCAGAACAGACTGCAGCGGCGCGTGGGGGGCAAAATGGGCTGCATGTTGCAAGGGCGAGAAAACACCACAGCCACCCCAAAACCCACAGCATCAGCATGCAGGCGCATATTTCTCGCGCCACAGCCAAGCTGTGGGGGGTAGCACTGCTACCCTATGCTAAACCCCCACAAAAGTGCAGTGACCGCACTCCTTGCGGCACTGCGCCAAGAAGATCACAAGCTTTTGCTCCTTCCACCCTGGGGCCCCCACCCCGATCCGGCCTGAATGGCCAGGCATGTGCAGGTTTGGCTGCGGCGTACCTTGCCAAGATGGCGCAAGCCCAAAGAATGTGTCTGGCGCATGGCCGGATGCAGCCATCTGGCTGGCATCCGTTGCGCGATCCGTTCAGCCACCGGTCAGCTGCAGCGCCGTCTGCCAGAAGCCGCCGAGGCGGCCGAGCGCCAGCCCGCTGCCGAGCAGGAAGTCGCGGCGCATGCGCGCCTCGCTCGCGATGTTGAGCATTAGCGGCACGACCTGCGCCGCACCGCACTTTCAAGTCAGACTGGCGCACGCGATGGTCTGCAGCCTGGGACAACCGCAGCTGCTTCAAAATGCTGCAGCTGGACCGAAACTGCCGAGATACGCACACACTGCCACGAGGACCCAGCAGCGCGCAAAAGGCTCTGCCACCTGTCAACAGGTATCAATCACAAACACTGTAACGCAAAGCAGGATGCGGTGCCCGAGCGGACTAGCTTCACGCGTCGGCAGTGGTTAGTCTCGCAGCCCTGCTGAGCTTCACGACGCATGCAATGCCCATGAAATGTTGCTTGGCGGGTGGACAGCAGGCCGCCGGCACCCTGGCCCACGCCACATGCCCACGCCACACACCGACGTACGCCAGGACCCCTCCGTCGCCGGGCGCTCGCCCGCCCGCTGCGCGCCCCTCTGCGCGCCGGCCCTGCCGCATGCGGGGGCCGGCGGCCGAGCCGGCGCGCCTGCACGGCCAGCAGGCTGCTGACGCTGCGCGCCAGCGCGCCCGCGCCGCGGCCCTTGCGGAACGCGAGCACCAGGTCAATCTCCTGCAGCACGTAGCACACCTGTGCGCCGCGCCGCTCGCGTCAGCGCCGCGCCGTGCCGCCGCCCCCGGAGCGCGCCGTTGCAAGATGCAAGCGCGGCCGCCGCGCAACGCTCGCAGCGCCTGCCCGGGCCGGCCAGCACAGTCGCGGCGCGCTGAGCCGCTCGGCGGGCGCGTCCCGCAGTCCTCGCTCTGCATCTGCGTGAGCACACAAACCTGCTGCTGCAACCCCACGGCCATCCGCCCGGCAGAGCCACCCACAGTGGCCCACATGACCCGCACAGCATGCACCAGGAGCGTGCAGCCTTCTACGAGAGACGGCCTCTCCGCCAGGCCGAAGGCTTGGCTTCACATACGATGCTGCAGCCTCTTGCACACGCACAGATGGCGCCGGGCAGCGTGGCTCCCTCCGGGGGCGCACAGCATGCGCACAGGATGGAGTTAGGCTCCCTCCAGCGGCAGCCCGCCTGGCACCAGGGGAGCAGGCCGCACCAGGACCAGCGCGTGCAGGCGCAGCAGGACGCTCAGGCGGTAGCGCTCGCCCAGAAGAAACCAGGCGCGCGACGCGTTCACCGCCACGGGGCTCTTCATGTTGAGCTCGTCCAGCGGGCGCGCCAGGATGCTGGCCATCATGCACGCGGTGAGCGACACGAGCGTCTGCCGCGTCTTGATGTTGCAGAAGCGCCACACCTGCCGCCGCGGGCGCTCGCACGCTCGACGCAACCGCCTGCGGGCACGTCGTGTCGCGCGAGCAAAGTCGTGCCAAGCCGCCAGACGTCGGCCGACCGCCGAGCGACAGAGCACAAGCATACGCCCTGTGGTATCACAGGCATGCGGGCGGGGCAAGAGGTGTGCACGGCATGGGGAATCCGCGCGCCTGCTCTGGCTTGCGCAGCACGAGCAGCGCGCACGCCTGCACAACAGCGGCAAACACCAGCACTGCCAGCAGCAGTGCCTGCCGGCATGCAGGCCACACAGCCAGCCTGTTGATCGGTTGGCAATTTTATAGCATAAGGGTCACTTGCTTAACACACAGAGCGGTAAATGCTCAACACACAGAGAGCGGTAACTTGCTCAACACACAGAACGATAAGCTCAACACACAGAGAGCGGTAATTTGCTCAACACACAGAAGGACAACAAGTGCACAGAATACCGTGGGAATAGCTGAAGCACAGCAGCACATTCAGTCATGACACAACCAGCAGCGGCGGCCGCACCCGTCGCGGCGTCAATGACAGCTGCGACAGCGCTGCAACAAGCACTCGCAGCACGGCCGTCGACCACAGCACGAACGCCACCACGGACGTTGCCAGGGCGGTCCGTCGCCCGCGCGCACTGTAGTACAGGGTGAAGGCAGCCTCAAGCCGCACATCGGGAAAGGTAGTCGCCGCGTCGCCTGCGGGTGGTGCGCACAACCCGCTGGCCTGAGCCACACCGCCTGCAAGTCTGCCAAAAGCAGGTCTGCCAACTCCAGTGACTGCTAAAGTAAACAGCTCCAGTGACTGCTGAAGTGACCAAACATTATGCAAGCGTTGAGCGCGCCGCCTGCACCAAAGTGTGCCTGCCACACGGCCCTCATACCGCCCGCTCCATCACTTGGTACCCCCGCTCCTCTTGCCTGCCACGCTCGCTGCAGCAATACATGGCTCATCCTGCAGCCCGGCACCCATGAATTACAATGTATGCATGCAAGTAAAGCACTACAATATTCTGCAGGTCATTTTCGCTATGAGACAAAAGCAGAGCCACGAGCGCTGGGACGTAGCACTGCTCACCCGAGCTCTGCAAGCGGCAAAGATCCTTTTAGCAACAGCTGTCACGTGGTACACACTCGCTCGTCTTCGCCCGAGAACTCTGCCTTGTCATCACTGAACTCGCCTGTTGCTGCCCGTACGCTTCACAGAGGCAGCCCATGCTTCACATGCAAAATATCCCGCCTTTTTTGAATCTAATTCGGGCAGGCCCTCGAGGGCCTGCTCTGCCCTTGAGATGTGCAAAGGCCGGGGTCTGCACTCCTTTTCCTTGCACATCTGCATCAGGATGTCAGCCGAGTACAGAGCTTGGAGCGAGGCGCCGCACCTCGCACCCGCGAAACGCAGCGGATAGGCGCATTGCAGGCTGCATAGATGCGCCTGCTCTTCGCGAGCGAGGCCCTGGAGGCGCAGTTCGCCGTCTTCCTGGCGCTGCGCAGCCGCCGCCTGGCTCTCGCGCTGTGCAGCCTCACGCTCGCTGTGCGCGGCTGCTGGTCGCCTCCCTTATGCTGTGCCGACGCGGCACGCCTCGGCAGCGCAGGCTGGGACCTAACTGACGCTGCGGCTGTTTGGACGCGCAGCTATGGCTGTCCGCGTTCACGCGCGTGACCTTGCTCGCCGCTGCGGCCGGCACCTTGGTCGCCCGGCGTGCCGTGCTTCTCGCTGCGACCGCCGTGGGGACAGCCATGCAGGGGCTGGCGATACAGGTGTTGGCTGACCCGGCCAAGGTGCGCAGCCAGTGGCAGCTGGGCTCGCCACGCAGCGCACAGTATGTGCCGCGTCTCTGCGCCGCGCCTTGCGCATACCTGCCTGTCGTTGCCGCCGGAAGGGTCACCGGCCAGGAGTACTTTGCTGGTGGACAAGCAGCGAGCTGTTGAGCGCGGCGGGGCTGCAGGCGGTGTACCATGAGCAGGTGAAGACGCGGCAGACGCTGGTCTCCATGACGGTGTGCATGGTGTGCGCCATCCTGGCCAACCCAGACGAGCTCAACATAAAGGCGCCGGTGGTCATGTTTGTGTCGCGCTCCGTGTTCCACATGGCCGAGCGGTACCGCCTCGTGACGCTGCTGCACCTGCAGATGATCAACCTGGTGCGCGGCACAGAGCAGCCGGCCGCTCTCGGTGGTGCCCCCGCAGCAGTGGGCGCACCTTGCCCACACTCCTCTCAGACCTTTACGTCCAGGCCTGCATGCCTGAGCATCTGCAGCTCGTCGACGGCCCCGCTGGGGATGGCTCCAACCTGTCTGCCTGCCATGTACGCAATGATGTTGCGGACCGGCCCAGCCTGCTGCTGCGCGCACATGCGGCGCCGTGCCGAGCGCAGCGCAGCCTCTGCGGCACGGCTCAGCCCGCACACCCCAGAGCAGGCTGCGCCATGCACGGTCCGGCGTGCCACCGGGCGCCCTCCTGCACGCGAGCTAAGAGCAAATGATACAGGCTTGTTAAGAGACGCGCGCGGGGCCTCAGGTGTGCTTCTCGCTCCAAGAGGTCGACCTGGCGCTCTGGGCGCGCAAGACGGGCGGCAGCCGGTCCTGGGCCGACGCCGCGCTGGACGCGGCCGCGATCATGGCGGTGGGCGAGGTGCGTGTGCGTGCACCGCGCACCTGGGGCTGGCTCAGATGGCGCACAGAGGTCCGTGGCGCCACCAGGCAAGCTGCACGCGCACCAGACCGCTGGCGGGGCGCGGTGCCTGAGGACGCATGCATGAGAGGGAGGTCCTGCATCAAGCCGGCCGCAGCACAGACGCGGGTGCCGGCAGGCGCGCGCCTGCAGCACACGGGGGCGGCGTGGTGCAGTGCGCCTGGGATGTGCGCACAGCGTGACGCGGCGCTGAGCGCGCGCGCCGCGGCAGGCGCTGCCGCTGTTCATCGGCGTCGCCTGGGAGGCGCGGCTGCGGAGCGAGTTCCTGCGCAGGGCGCGCCAGCCGGCGTCCCAGCTCGGCCCGTTCTGGGCCGCGTGCATGCGGTGGACGGCCGCTCCGCAGTGACTGCTATGTTTTACGCGGCAGTGTCGCCTGCTGGGGAGGTGACACTGCCTGCCACCAGGTGTCCCTGCGAGCAGCTCAGCCTGGCGAGCGGCGGGCCCGCAACAAAGCGTGTTTCACAGCAACGTGTTCCAGGATCTGGATGACAGTGTTGGCCGTCCCCGCTCATCTGTCATACTGGCCTGGCTTCAGCTTCAGTGGGTGCAACTTCAGCGTCGGGTGGCAAGCGGAATTGGAGGGCTGTGCCGTGTGATGGCCTAGCCCGGATGCAGTTCATCTTCTTTGGTTTCTTTCGGCTTGGCATCAGTGGAACACTTGCTGCAGTGCCCTGCGATCCAGGCTGGGGTGGGGGCGGCCGGGCTGCATCGGCAGGCGGCGTCGGGCTGCATCCGGTCAGTGTGTTGCCAGCACTTTCAAACACGGTTGCGTAGGCAGCTGGACCATGCGCGCCGTCGATCTGACGAGCTGAGGCTCGTCGTGCCTGGGGCTTGACGCCTTGAGAGCAGGCGGGGGCCGCATGACCTGATCAGGATGTGTTTGCCGGCTTTCTCAGAGTTGTACACTCCAGTTCCTCTGGTTTCTCCGGGAAGGCAAGGTGCGTAGTGCCTGCTGGGCTCGGAAGCTCACGGCATTCTGCGCTGTCGAAAGTTTTGGGTGTAGGCTCCACACTGTGTGAGGCAAAGTCTGTACCAGGGACAGGACACTGCACGCGCCGCGACTGCATGCAGCCTAGTGGCATCTTTTGCCGGGCGATGTCAGGTGCTTTCGCGGGGCCTGCTGTGCGTGAGATGCATACTGCACTGACTC
>JAABUY010003016.1_pt1 | contig 19117 bp, 21 predicted proteins | sample 5560271 | NCBI WGS metagenome assembly JAABUY01 (sample SAMN10711886, study PRJNA513374) | rock metagenome | isolation source: Antarctica rocks | place: Antarctica: Victoria Land, University Valley
GACGGCCGGCGCGGACCACTACGCAGATGACGTGCGCTCGGTGTGGACCCTTGCGCACCGCCGCTACAACACGGGAGGCACGGAGCGCGGCGCGGCCTACGCAGCCAGCGTCGAGGCGGTCCTGGCCCGCGTCCGCACGGCCGACGCTGCGCCTGCTGTTCCTACCGCTTCGTTATCGCTTTCCGGCTGGGATGTTTGGGACAATGCCGACCACCGTTCCGGCCGGGCTGGCGTCGTGCCCTCCCCCCAGGCCGTACCTCCACCCGCCGGGCGTCCTCAGACCGCGCCCGTCGTGATGCTCCAAGGTCTCATTGCACAAAGGACAGACGAATGACTGACACCCGCAAGACAGCGCTCGCCGCCCTCCTGCTCACCCTGGCCTATTCGCCGCTTGCCCATGCCCAGGCAGTGGGCGGCGGCGGGGATGTAGCGGCCATCCTGCAGAACGTCGCCACCTACCTCGAAGGCCCAATGCTGACCGCCATCGCGATCATCGCCGTCGGCATCGGCATGGCCGCATCCCGCCGGTTCGAGATGATGCACATCGGCATGGTCGTGGGCGGGCTGGCGCTGGCTTTCTCCGCGGCCACGATGGTTACGACGTTGCGGGGCTGACCTATGGAAAAGCTGGCCGAGACAACGCTCCACGTCGCCGCGACCCGGCCAGCACTCCTATGGGGGATGCCGCTGGAGCTGGCGGCGGTCTTCATCATGGCATTCGGCATCATCACCGTCGCCTGCCACAACTTCCTCTACGGAGGCGTAGTCATCCCCCTTTGGTGGGCCGCGCATCTGCTGGTCCGCCGGGACTACAACGCCATCCGCGTGACGTTCCTTTGGCTGCTGACCGCAGCCTCCGCACTCGACAGCCACTTATGGGGCGGCGCTTCGGTTGCCCCGCTGCCGATCAAGCCGTCCAGGCGCAGCACCCGCGGGATGTCTCCCCATGCGTGGTGACGCTGGATTGTTCGAACGCGGCGGGGAGCATTACCAGCCCTACGTCGGGCATCTCTCCGCCGATGTCCTCCTGCTCAACGACGGCTCGCAAATGGCAATCGCGAGGCTGCCGGGCCTCCCGTTCGAGCTTGAGGAACCGGATGTTCGCAATGCTCGCGAGCAGCGGCTCAACACGCTTCTCCGGAATATCTCGGACGACAACGTAACCATCTTCGTGCACCTGGTCCGGCATGGCCGTGTGCCAGTGCAGGCTCCGGCGAACTTCCGCAGCAACTTCGCTCGGGATCTGGACGCGGCCTATGGGGCTTCGATCGCCGACCGGCTGAAGATCAACGAGTGGTTCCTGACCGTCGTCGTCGCGCCGCGCACCCCTCCGTCCATCAGGAAGATGCTGCGCCGCCGCCCGCGCACGCCCTCGGTCAACAATGAGGTCGGACGCCAGCTAGAGGACACGATGTCGGTCGTCATGCAGACGCTGACCGACTACAAGCCTGAGCGCCTCGGCCTCCGTGAAAGCAACGGCTTCACCTTCACCGAAATAGGCGAAGCGCTCCGGCTTGTACGGACGGGCTATTGGCAGGCAGTCCCGTTGGTCAGCGGCTCGCTCGCCGGGTCCATCTACACGGAACAGGTCATCTGCGGCCGGCGCGGGTTCGAGATCGTCGCCCCTGGCCGCAAGCGCCTCGGGGCGATGCTGTCCTTCAAGGAATACCCGGCCGTCACCAAGCCCGGGATGCTGAACGAGCTGCTGTCGTCGCCGCATGACATCGTAATGACCAACACCTTCAACCCCCATACCCGTGCGCGCACGCAATACCTGCTCGGCTTGCAGCAGACCCGGATGCTGAACGCCCAGGACAAGGCGGTCACGCAGATCGCTGGGCTGACCGACGCGATGGACGACGTTGCGTCAAACGTGACCGTCATGGGATCGCACCATTTTTCCGTCGCGGTCTATGGTCGCACCATGGGCGAGCTGAACGCGGCGATTTCCGACACCATCGCCCGGCTGACCAACGCCGGGGCCTCGATCGTCCCCGAGGGTCGCGGGATGGAAGCCGCCTACTGGTCCCAACTGCCCGGCAACGTGGAATGGCGCACCCGGCCCGGCTCCATCAGCGCCCGCAATTTCGCCGGACTGTGCAGCCTGGAGAATTACCCGCCGGGGCAGACGGACGGGCATTGGGGCGCACCCATCGCCCGATTCCGCACCACCGGAGGAACCGCCTACGACTACGCGCCGCATGTCGCCGATGTTGGAATGACGGCGATCTTCGGACCCATCGGCAGCGGAAAGACCACGCTGCTCATGCTGCTGCTCGCAATGTTTGAAAAAGCCCAGGTCGGCACCAACGGGTGCGTTGCGTTCTTCGACCAAAAGCGTGGCGGCGAGCTGCTGACGCGCGCTGTCGGCGGCCGTTACCTCGTCATCCGTCGCGGGGAGGCAAGCGGTGTCGCTCCGCTCCGCGGGTTGAGCGACACGCCCGCTGCACGGGACTTTTTGCAAACGTGGGTTTCGGGCCTGATCCGCAGCAACGGCTACGCGGAACTGACCCCTGACGAGGACCGCCGCCTTGCCCGCGGAATCGCCCGCCAACTCGCCATGCCGCCTGAAATGCGATCCCTGGCTGGCCTGCGCGAGTTCCTGGGGCACGCGGACGCCAAAGGCGCCGGCGCACACCTTGAGCGTTGGTGCCGCGGCAATGCCTTGGGCTGGGCCTTCGACAGCGAGGATGATCATGTGCGGCTCGATGCGGCCATGGTCGGTTTCGACCTGACCGAAGTGCTGGAGCACGCCGACGTGTGCGCGCCGATGTCCGCTTACCTGCTGCACCGGGTTGAAAGCATGGTCGATGGACGCCGGTTCGTCATGTCTTGCGACGAGTTCCGCGCCTACCTGCTCAACCCGCTATTCGCGGCGGTCGTGGACAAGTTCCTGCTCAAGATACGCTCGAAGAACGGTCTGCTGATCCTCGCGACGCAGCAGCCCGAGCACGTCATCAACGATCCGATCGGCGCGTCCCTGGTCGCCCAGGTGCAGACCAAGATCATGTTCCATTCACCCACGGCCGACGAGGGCGCCTACCTGAACGGGTTGAAATGCACGGCCGGCGAGTACCGCCAGGTCCGCATCGACATGGCCGTGGGCACCCGGCGCTTCCTGCTCAAGCGGGAAAGCGGCTCAGTGGTGTGTGAGTTTGACCTATCCACTATGCCCCAAATGGTCGCCGTCCTGAGCGGCCGGGACAACACCGCCAAGCTGGCCGACCGCATTCGCCGCGAGTGCGGCGAGGACCCGGCAGCATGGCTCCCCGAGTTCCAACGCAGGTTCCGCGAGGCGCGGGACTAACTGAAGGAGGCTAAACAATGCTGAAGTATTCGCCCGCCGTCCTATGCGCTGTCCTGGCCATCGCATCCCCTGCCCGCGCCGATCTTCCGACCATCGACGTGTACAGCGTTGCCCAACGCGCCATCGAAGCCGGCAAGCAGCTTGAACAGATCAAGGCAGAGGTGCAGCAGACTGAAAACGTCTTCCAGTCTGTCGCGCACATGACATCCGTTGCCGGCGTGGCGTCCGTGCTTGGAACGCCGATGCTCCGCAACGTCATGCCGGAGGCGGGCCAGGTGGGCAACCTGCTGTCGGGCGGCACCAGCACCGCCGGGCTGCTGTCCAGCGCCCAGGGGTTCCTGCAACGCAACCAGGTCTATCGCCCCGAGGGAACGGACTACAGCGCCCAGGCGATCAACAGCAACGCCGTGTCGCTGGCGAACATCCAGGCGATGGCGATGCAGGGGCTGCAATCCCTCCAGGCGCGCATGGGCGGCTTGGACGAGCTGCAAACCGTCATCGACGGACAACCAGACGTACAGGCGATGGCAGGCATCGAGGCGCGGATCGCAAGCGAGAACGGCTTCGTCCAGACCCAGGCCGCGCAAGGGATGCAGCTCCAGACACTCGCTAACCTACAGGCTCAGGTGCAGCAGCAGGCGTCCCAGCAGCGCGCCCGGGCCGCGGCAGACTCGCTGTTCAACGCCACGGCGGCAATGCCATGATCGGGACAGTCATCAAGCTCGGAACGCTCGCCTTCGTAGGCGCGGTGTTCCATGGCGCCGTGACTGGGCCGTGGCCCGGCCCGATGCAGACGATGCCGGTTGCCGACTTTTACCGCTCGGGCCACGAGCCGCAAACCGCGCTCCATACGATTCCTTGGTACGTCGCCAACGATGCCGAGCGCACGGCGACGCTGCGTTGGTGCCACGAGAGTTCAGAGCGTGGGCGGATGCCGGACTGCGGGAACGCGGACCGCGCGACGGCCGGGGCCTGGCTCAAGCGCCAGAAGACGGACCCGCTCAGTTTCATGGACGACCCTGAATACTGGCGGCGCAACCCATGGGGACGACACGCGACGCTGGAGGCGTGCAAGCACCCTGAAGACCCGGCCCGCCAGATGGAAATGCGGAATTGCCGGATCGCACGCCAGGTCGAGGCAGAGGGGCGCTGACATGCTTCCACACCTTTACGCGGACTTCGCCGCCAGCTTCGACGATGCCTTCGGCCTCGGCATCACGTCGTCCATCGACAACGGGCTGGCCGCTACGACCGGCCCCATGACCACGCTGCTGGTCATCTACGTGATCGTCACCGGCTGGCTCATCATGCGCGGGGACATGGCCGCACGCCCCGGCATCTTCCGCATCGTGCGGGCGGGGGGCGTCGTGATGGCGCTCTCCGCCGCTTACTTCAACCCATACATCCGCGACCTGTTTCTGACCGCAATCCCGGCTTGGGTGGCTAACGCCATGACGCCGGGGGTGCTGGTCAACTCCGTCCCCCAGCAGCTCGACTTGGTGCGCTCCGCCACGCTGCACTTGTCGGCCGTCATTTACCAGAATGTGACGCTCGACACCCTGGACAGCCGCATCTCGGCAGGAATCGCAGACGCCATCGTGGGCATCGTCCTCGGGCTGGATGTTCTAGTCTATTCCATTGCGCGGGCCTTCACGGGCCTGGCGCTTTGCGTGTTCCCCTTCATTGCCGCGGCGTATCTTTTCGACGCGACCAAAGGCGTAGTCGAGGCGTGGATCGGCAAAATGATCTCGCTGTCCGTCCTGACACTGCTCGTCACCATCATGGCAAACATCGTGGTCAAGGCCGATAGCTCCTTCATCCGCAACATGGCGAACAACATCGGCACTACCGACATCCGCGAGCAAGTCGCAGGGCTGTGGGGCCTCGCCATTTTCTACTTCCTCTGCACCATCGTAATGGCTGGACTTCCGGGCCTTGCCTATTCAATCGGCCGCGGCATCGCGATCAACACAAACCTTTCCGGGGCATGGAACGCACCAGCCCGAGCGCTCGACCGCATCCGCATCCCGTCCATCCGCAGTGCCTAAACCAAGGAGCCGCTATGCATCGCCTTGTCCTGATCGTGCTGCTTGCCGTCGCCGGATGCAGCACAAACCACGAACTTGCGGAGGCGAAGGGGCCGCTGTTCCCCCTGAACGACGGTCGCTGGACCTGGACGAACGCCGACCTGGCGAAGCCTGCTGCGGATGCGGCCCGATGAACCAGATTAGCGCCATCGAGGCCGCGCCGCCCGTCCACAACCTTCCTGCCCACTTTGCCGACGTTGCGTCTTTCCAGATCAGCCGCGCCCGGCGTGACCGCTGGCTGATGCGGGTGTCGCTGGGCGTCGCCGGCATCGAGTTCGCCATCATCGGAGCGCTGGCGGTGGGAATGCTGACGGTGCTCCCCCTGGTCCGCGTCGTTCCGGTGTTCGTCAATGTCCATGCGGACGGTTCGGCTGACAGCACGCCCCTGCTCTCGGCCTTGCCGGCCGACCAGCAGGAGGCCGTCAAACTCGCTCTGGTGTGGCAGTACGTGCGCCTGCGCGAGAGCTACTCCGCACCGGAGGCCGCCTACAACTATGACGTCGTCAGCGGCATGAGCAGCCCCGACGTGCAGGCCCAATACCAACGCTGGTTCAACGCGCCGAACCCCGCCAGCCCACAGGTGCTCCTGGGCCAGAAGGGCACGATCCGAGTGGCCCGGATCAGCGGCGGATACGTCGGCGACCCCAGGAGCAACACCTATCGGATCGCATTCTGGCGCGTCGTCACGCTGCCGGACGGAAAGCCCGGAACGCCTGTTCGAATGGAGGCGACAATGCAGTTTGCCCAGGTGACATCGGTCCCGCTGTCCCAGCGCATCACGTTCAACCCGGGCGCGGTCATCATCACGTCATACCCTGGAGCCGAGTAAAGCCATGTCCCGCCTTGCCGTCGCCCTACTCGCCTGCACCATGCTCGCCGGCTCCGCGTGGGCGGCTGAGCATCCGCAGCCCGGCCCCCGCGACCGCCGCATCCGCACCGTCCCGTATCAGGCCGACAACGTCGTCGAGATGCATGGGACGGTGGGCGACACGCTGACCATCCAGTTTGAACCGACTGTGACGCACATTGACGTTGCCGCGTCTGATCGGGACAAGGAGCATATCGATATTGCGCCGAGTGAACCCGTGCTGTTCGTCAAGCCCAAGATCGCGCTGCCGATGCAGAGCATGTTCGTGAAGACGACGCGTGCGGACGGCTCCATACGGCTTTACTCATTCCGTTGGGATGCTGTCGAACGATCCAACGACGCATCCGACGCCGACGCAACTTTCGTCGTACGGTTCACCTATGCCGGGGAGGCAGCGGCTGCGCGTGCGGCTGAATGGCGCAAGGGTGCCGCAGCCCGCGCAGCCTGGCGTGCTGAGCATACAGCGCAGCTCGCAATGGCGACCCAGACGCTCGTCTGCTCCAACGAGCGGTATGTCGGCCAGGGCGACCACAACCTGATCCCGCAAAGCATCTGCGACGACGGCTCAACAACGCGCATCCACTTCGCGGGCAATACCCGCCTGCCGGCAGTCTATATGATCGCGCCAGACGGGAAGGAGGCGTTGACCAACTACAGCGTCGAAAACGGCACGATCATCATCCATCAGACCAACCCGCACTTTCGGCTGCGCGATGGCGATACGGTGCTCGACATCTGGAACAAGGCATGGTCGCCGGTGGGCACCAACCCGGGGTCAGGCACGACAAGCCCCGACGTGGTGCGCGTGCTCAAGGTCCGAACCCCATGAGCGAAGCATCCGCACCGATCCAGGCGACCAAATCCGAGGTCAGCGCCGGCCGGTCGGGACTGACCGGATGGCAGAAGATCGCCACCTTGGGGATCGGTAGCGCCGTGGTCGTCGGGGCCGTCCTGTTCCAGACCTCGGGCCAGCGCCAAGCAAAGCAGCAGACAGCGACGCCGGCCGCGCTGGGCACGTCAGGAGGCGACGCATTCAGGGCACCGGCGCTGGAGGCGCCCGCGCCGCCGGCCACGCCCCCCATGCCGTTCCAAGGCGTCAACGCGGCGCAATCCGGGGCCTCGGACGATCCGATCCGCAAGGCGCGGCAGTCAAGCATCCTGGGAGGCGCCGGACAGGCGAGCCGCGCACTTGCCCAAGCGACCGGCATAGACGGCGGGAGCGCCGGCCCGCACGCAGGAGCAGACGGGGACAGCTCTCCGCTCAATGCCGCGCTCAAGCCCACGATGCTTGAAGGCACGAAGGCAACCGTGCTGCCGCACCCGGCCATGACGATCACCATGGGCACCGCGTTCCAATGCACGCCGCAGCAACCCATCACCAGCGACCTCCCCGGCATGGTGTCCTGCATCGTGCCGATCGCCGTCCGCGGCACAACCGGAACCGTCGAGCTGCTGCCGGCCGGGACGAAGATCGTCGGCACGATCCAGGGCATGTTCCAGCAGGGGCACCAACGGCTGTTCGTGCTCTGGCAGCGCGCGGAAACGCCGAACCCGGATCACGTCATCATTGCGCTCAACTCGCCGGGGGCCGACCAGATCGGGCAAGCCGGCCTGGAGGGGGATGTCTCGACGCATTTCTGGCAACGCTTCGGCGGGGCGATACTGCTGTCGTTCATCGACACCGGCCTTCAAGCGGCAGCAGCCACGGCATCGTCGTCGGGCGGGAATGGCGTCAGCTTCAACTCGTTCCAGAGCGGCGGACAGAGTGCCGCATCGACCGCGCTCAATTCCACGATCAACATTCCGCCGACTCTGCACCGCGACCAGGCGCTGCCGGCTACCGTTTTCACGGCCCGGGATCTGGACTTCAGCGGGGTCTATGGCCTTCGCATGAGGAACGCCCGATGAGCGCGGCAGCTCCCCAGCTCGAACACCTCCTGCGCCCGATCCAGCGTTTCCTCGATGACCCCGGGTGCGAGGATATCTACTGCAACGAGCCGGGCCGGCTACTCGTGAGGCGGGGCGCGGTGACGACGCCCTATGGCGTGCCCGAACTGGATACCGACACGCTGGAGGACATCGCAATCCTGGCCGGCGCGATGCGCGGACAGGACGTGGGACGGGCCTCCCCGATGCTCGCCACGGAGCTTCCGGGCGGCCAACGCCTGCAAGCCGTCCTGCCGCCCGCCGTCGCGAACGGACGTATCAGCCTGACCATCCGCCGCCCCAACGACGCAGCTCCCAGCCTGGATAGCCTGCAATCCGGGGGGCTGTTCAACAGCACACGAAACGGCATCGCCACCCTGAGCGATGCGGACCAGCGGCTGCTCGCGCTCTATCGTGCCGGCGACTGGCTCCCGTTCTTCAAGCTGGCCGTCCGGTCCCGCAAGACGACGGTTGCCGTGGGCGAAGTCGGAAGCGGAAAGACGTTTACGACCATGGCTTTCCTTGATGCGATCCTGCCGGAAGAACGGGTCGTGACGATCGAGGACACAGCGGAATGGAACAAGCTTAGGCACCCCAACCGCGTTGCCTTGTTCTATCCCAAGGGCGACAGCAGCCGCGCCACCGAATGCCTGGAGTCCGCACTCCGCATGGGGCCGCAATGGGTCTGCCTTCAAGAATTGCGGGACGGGGCCTCGTGGAACTTCCTGCGTGCCTTGGCATCGGGGCATTCGGGCATCACGACATGGCATGCGCGCAGCGCCACGGAAGCCTTCGATGCCGTCTGCCTCATGGTCAAACAGCATCCGGCCGGCGCTGCCATGAGCGACCGCGACATCGACCGTCGCTTGCGGAGCTATGTCGATGTCGTCGTGCATTGCGTGCGCGACGGGAGCCGCTACAGCATGAGCGAGGTCTGGTTTGCTGCCGCCGAGATCGACAGCGGACGGCTTGCCGCATGAGGCGCAAGGGGCTGCTCCTGGCGGGTGTTGCATCCGGCGCGCTGGCGCTGTTCACGCCCATTGCAAGCGTCGTCTTCCTGCTCGGCGCGGGGCTGTCCCGGCAGTTCAGGTATCCGGTTTACCAGTGGTGGGTTTACGCCCCCTACTACAACGACAATGCGATCGTGCATCGCTGGTTGCAGATCAGCGCAGCGGCGGGGCTTGCCGTCCTCGCAATCCTGGCCGGCCTATGCCTTTCAAACAGACGGCAGAAAATCCGCCCTGCCAGAGCGGACGACACCCCGCCATCCCCTGTCCGCGCGCAATCCAGCATCCATGGGCATAGCGACTGGATGTCGGCGGAGCGGCTTCGGAAGCTCGCCCAGCTGGGCCATCCTGTGCATGGGGGCGTCGTGTTCGGTGCCGCGTGCCGGGCCGACCTTGCTCCGGCGAAGGATGGCGGCGCGGCCCCATTGCTCATAGACCGCTGCACCGAGGACGCAACGCATGGGCTGCTGTTCCTGGGAAGCGGCGGCGGGAAGACAAGCGCCTATGCCGTGCCGACCCTGGACCCGGAAGTGGCTTGGCGGGGCAACGCGCTGGTGAACGACCCATCCTCGCAGGTGGGCAGCATGTGCGCCTCCATGCGCGAGCAGGCCGGGCAGCGTGTCGTGTATTTGGGCGGCCCGCGACCGGCGAAGGACAGCGGCGGGATGCCGCAGCCTGCCCGCGTTGGCATCAACGTCCTTGGCTGGATCAACCCCGAGCATCCGCTGTTCGAAGAGCACGTCTGGTCCGCCGTCGAGACGCTTGGGCGCGAGGTTGTCGCGGCCGAAGCCAAGGGCGAAAACTCCATGTTCAAGATCCAGGGCAAGAGCCTGCAAGCCTGCCTTCTGGCCGACATGCTGGCCGACCCGAACATCCCGGGGCATCGCAAGACGCCCGGGCTGCTGGCGGAACGGATCGCCACGCCGGAACGCAGAATGAAGGGCCTGCTGCAAACGATCCATGAGGAATCGCCCAGCCGCCTTGCGCGCATACTGGCCGGCACCCTGATGGAAGCGCATTCGCGCACCTTCTCGGGCTTCTGCGTCGAGGCCACCGCCGACCTCCGCTGGTTGATGACCGAGACGTATGCCGACATCGTTTCCGGAACCGCGCCGGGCAGCATCACGGCCGACGACTTCGCCCGTGGCGACATGACGATTTTCCTCCAGCTCGGCGTCAAGACGATGGAGGACACGCCGCAGATCGGCCGCGCGATCCTCAACGCGCTGCTGAACAACATTTATCGCGCCGATGGCGAAACCGGCCGCAAATACTTGCTGCTGCTGGACGAAATCAACCTGTTCGGCAAGCTCCAGGCACTGTCCACCGCCGCCAGCCAGGGGCGCAAGTACGGCATCACCATCATGGGAATGTGGCACAGCCTAGGCCAGATGGATGCCACCTGGGGACCGGCGGGCGTCAAGGCGTGGCGCGCGAACGCCTCGTGGGAAGCCTATTCGGCGATGGACCGCGCGACGGCCGAGGATGTCAGCAAGCGATGCGGCCGATACACGGTGATCGCTCCGTCCGAGGGGCGCAACGCCGGGACCAGCAGCCAAAACGGTCTCGGGCAAGGAAGCCGCAACCGCGGCACGAACGAGAGCACCAGCCTTCAGGGGCGCGACCTCATCACGCCGGATGAAATCGAGTTTTCGATGCGCCGAGACGAGGCCGTCGTGTTCCGCCGCGGGGAGAGCGCCCCGATCCGTTGCGTCAAAGCCTACTACTTCCTGCGTCCCGACATGGCGGTGAAGGTCGGCCGGGATCAATACCGCGCTGCCGCGGACTAGCAGCCAAAGGAGCTACATCCTATGTCGGACAGCCAAAACCGCCCGCAGCGTCAAACCACCGCCCCGCCCGTTCCGGCCGCGCCCGCTCCGCGGCCCACCCAGGCCGCACGTGACGCCGCCCGCACCCGGACCCCGGCGGCAGCGAGCACGCCGGCAACACAGAATACGCAGCGCCAGAACGAGCCGGATCGGGCTCGCGGAGTGTCGCAAGCATGAGCGGGATGGGGCCGCCCCTGCCGCAGAACTGCGCTGCCTGCGTCTATCGACCGCCGGACGGGACATGCCGGCGCCATGCGCCGTCGCCTGGGACGGAAGCATTCGAGCTGGTCTATTGGCCGAAGGTCAAGCCGACTGATCGCTGCGGGTCCGGCGCCGCAGCCGGTGAGGGCGACGGGCCTGGTGTCATCGCCTGCCAATCCTGCGTTCATTGGTATCAGCCTGGCGGGGTTGGGATCAAACCCGACTACCGGCAGGGGCGCCCGGCCGAGTGGTGGGCTTCCAGCGGCTATTGCACGCGGTTCGCTCCCTCGCCGTCGTCTGAGAATGACCGCAAGACGATGTGGCGCGTCACCTCGGCCGTCGAGGGCTGTGGGGATGGCCAGGCCGTCGAGCAGGACGAAGACGAGGACGGTGGCGACCTGACACCTACAAGTGCGGCCCATTCGATGGACCGCGTTCCTGGGCACGCCGGGCGGCTTCCTGCGCTGCCCTAGCCGGGTCCTCACCGCCCGGTTGCGGCCCGCCGGGCGCTCGCTGGCGGGCCGCGTCGCGCTGTGCCTGGCTGACCCCAGGCACGGCAATGCCGTGCCCCTCCAGCGCGTCCTGAACGATTTTCCGCACCGCATCCTTGCTGTGCTGCGCCGCATAATCGTTCCAGTCCGTGCCAAGGTCCGCAGGCGCGAAGCGCGGCATCAGCACGATCCCGCCGACCGCCTCCGCCGCCGTCTGGGCCTTTTCGGCGCCGACGTTGGGCAGCGGGACCGGCCGGCGCGGCAGATGGTGGTCGTTGTCCGCCGCCATGACGATGAGCCTCGCCGGATCGACCCTGCGCACCGCCCGCGCGACTTCCATGAGGTTCCCGCTGTCGAATGCTGCAAGCACCGTCAGCCCGGTCGCCTCCCGCATCGTCGCCGCAGTCGCGAACCCCTCCGCGATGATGACCGGCTCGCCGGGGCGCAGCTCCCCCAGCGTCGCAAACGTCCCCTGGACCCGTCCGCCAGCGATGAACAGCTTGCCACCGTCCGGCTTGACCGTCTGCACGCCCCAGAGCTTGCCGTCGATGTCCCGCATGGGCACGGCGAGATTCTTTCCATCGCGCCGCGCCCCATGCGCGCCGATCCCCTTCCGCGCGAGGTAGGGGTGCGATGCCGGCGCTGGCGCTGTGTGGTCCCATAGGCTGGCTGCCCTTGCAGCGGCGCTCCCCTGCTTGGTGCTGCGCTCGGCCTCCCGTGTCACACGCGCGGCCGTGACCCGCCGGTGCTCCTGGGCGCGCTCGGCCGCAGTCTGCTCGCGGGGCAGACTGGACGCCCGCCACGTCTCCTTGCGACCCGTTTTGCGGTTGAGGATGTAGCCGGCCGGCATCCCGTCCGTGTGCCCGATGTAGCTGCCCGACAAGCGCCCGCGCTTGGCCCCTTCCACTTCCGTCCGGTGCCACTCCCCGTCCATGATCGGCGCCCCACGGGGCCGAAGCCCGGCCCGATGCAGGGCCTCGGCAAACTCGGCCTGAACGTCCGTGGCGGACGGGGCGTGCGTCCTGGGACGCTCGGCCTGCCCCCGCTTCGGGCGCTGTGCCGGCGCGCGCGTTGACCGCCGTACTTCCTGGACAACCTTCCGCGCTTCATTGGAGCTTGGCCTTTCTGTGCGCCGGGCCACGGAGCTGGCCGCGGCAGCGGAGCGTTCGGCAGCATCCCGCATTGCCGGCGCGGTCTGTCCCGTCTCGGCGTCTGCCTGCCGCGTAGCCGCAGCCGCGGGATAGGGCGTCGCGCCCTCCTTCCCGTCCGCTCGCCGCTGCTCGACCGGCTGGAATGCCGTCGCCAGCGACCGCACAACCCCCGTCTGCACGGAGTCTGCACGGTCGAGCAGGACGGTCGCCAGCTCCTTCTCAGGCTGCCTGGACAGGTTGCGCGCGATGTTCCTCCATACGTCGTCCTCGGCAACCGGGAGAGCGGTTCCCAGCGCGCGGCGCTCCATGATCTCCGCGCGCTCCCGCCCGTCCGCGACGACAAGCCACGTCCCTTCGCGTGATCGGGACTTGGCAACGTAGCTCTTGAAGCTGTTGACCGCCGCCGATCCGCTCGGCATCGCGTCGATATGCTCGGTGCTGGTGTTGCCCTGGATCGCGTCGATGGACAGCACGTCGCCATAGGTCAGCCGGATGCGTCCGCTTTCCCGGTCCCGCAACGTGTCCCAGCGGACGAACCCGGAGTTGCCGTGGGTGTTGCGGAGTTGCAGGCCCGCGTCCTCGATGCGCTCGACCTCCACGACTGACCCGTTGTTTCCCAGGTTCCCGCCTTTGCCGCTGAAGCTCGCCGGGGTGCGGGCAAACAGGCGAACCCGGTCGCCGGTTGCCAGCGGCAGCTCGTAGCGTGCGCCGGCCTGATCGGTCGCCTGGATGACGACCTGGTCGGGTCCGATCTGCCCCGCTGCCCGCCGCCGTTCCCGGGTCGCCGCGCCGATCGCCCGCGCGTCCTCGTTCGTCGGCGCGCTGACCGTGAGCGTGTAACCGTCGCGGCCAGCGTTGGCCTCGTGCCGCTTCGCCCAGAGGTCCGCTGTCGCCTCCACCGCCTGCCGCCTGCCGCCCTGCACAAGGATGGCGTGCCCGTCCTCGCGCATCCGTCCGATCCCCGCCTCTGCGTCGCCCGCCCGGAACAGCAACGACGTGGTGCGGTCCCGCTCATGGAGCTGGCGCACGGTGCTGCCGAGTTCCGGCACCACCCCCGTCCCGAGCGCATTCTGGACAAGGCGGATCGTGCTGCCGGCCTCGATCGCCTGGCCCTGCCGGTCGTCGCCGATCCCCACGATGGAAAAGCCGCGTTCCGCTTGCAGGCGCAGCAGTCCCAGCATCTGCGCCGTGCCGATCTGCCCCAGCTCGTCCACCACGACCACGCTGCGCTCGTCCAGGTTCAGCCTGCCGTCTGCAGCCCGTCCCAGCAGCCCCGCCATCGGCATCGTGTTGCGCGGCTTGATCCCCGCATCTGCCAAAGCAACCGCCTGCCGGGTCGCAAGCGCCGTCCCGTAAACCTTACGCTCGTCCCCCTCCCGTTCGGTCGGCGCAGTCCACGCCTCCACCAGCGGGCGCAGCAGAGTGGACTTCCCCGCGCCCGCGACGCCAATCGCCACTGCCAGCCGGCCGGACGTGCCGAGGGTGTCGATGATGCGGCGCTGCGCCAGGCCGTGCTCGCTCGTGAAGTCCAGGCCGTCGCGTGCCACGACATCCCGCACAGCCCGGTCGATCTGCCCCGGCGTCAACGCGCCGCTCTTGTCGGCCGCAGCCTTGGCCGCGAGCGTCATCGCCTCGCCTTCCTGCTCAAGATGCAGCGTCGTCGTGATCTTAACCCGCCCGCGCCGCCCTGCCGCCGCGCCGTCCGCGCTCTCGGTGGCGGCGTCAGCCCACACCAGCGGCACGACCCGGCCGCCATGCTGGACCCCATGCTCGCGCATCGCCGCGGTGATCCGGTCAATATCGCTGGCGTCTTCTACGCCGGAAGCAATCAGGCCGCGCGCCGCCGCGGTTCTGGCAACGCTCGCGAGCATCGTCGCCCGGCTGGTGAACTGGCGATCAAGCACGGGCAGCGCAGCCTGGTAGCCCCTCGACAGCCGCTCCTGCTCTGACGCCGGCAAGCGGGCCTTCACGCCGGGGTCGATGACGCTCTGGTGCTCGTAGCCCGCTGCCTTGGCCTGCCCCTGCCATGCTGCGAGGTCGGACACTCCGGTTTCCGTCCCGCCGGACGCCTTGCTCTGCCGGACGGACTTCGTGCCCCGGGTCATAATGCCGGCCAGCTCCAGCGGGTGCAGCGCATCCCAGTCCAGGCCCATGCCGGCTACCATCTTGCGCGCCTCAACCTCCCCGTCCCGCGACCGCTTGCTGAACAGATCGGATACCGCCTCCGGAACAGCCGTAAGGCGGGCGGCCTCCGTCTTGTCGTCCAGAACCACGTCGATGCCGTGCGCCCGCAAATTCGTCGCGAGATGCGCCTGGTAGTAGGCCCCGACCTCATGCACCCGGTCGTGCAGCGCCAGCATGTCCATGCTGCCCACGCTGCCGTCGTTGGCAAACACGACGTTGGGCGTCGCGACATGGGTATGCAGTTGCATGTCCGCTGCGACCTTGGGGTTGTGGACGGTCTGGATCAGCGTCGTCTTGGTCCCGTCCGCTTCGGTGTGCGGAATGTCGATCGTTGGCCGGGCGGTATAGTGGTCGAAGCTGACCCAGGCCAGCTTGCCAGGGATGCTGCCCTTGGACCCGCCATCGCCCTTCCGCGCATGGCCGATGAGCGTCTCCAGGTGCGCCATGCCGGCCATCCAGGCGTCACGGTGAGCGCCGACGATGATGTGCCGTTCGGCATTGGTCGGAGCCAGCGCCATCGCCACGCTGACCGACTTGGGCGCGCTGAACGTGAAATCGACATACCCGATGCGATCCTTGCCAACCTGCGGCTTGTAGCTCGCCTTGCCCTCGATCTCCGCACCGTCCGCCCGCAGCCCACGCAGCAGGTTCGTCATTTCGTCCCGGGTCGCCGTTCGGGTCAGGTCCAAGCCCAGCGCCTCGGCTACATGGATCGGCATGTCCTGGCGGGGGATCGCAGCCGTCCCTTCGGCCTCAGACCGCACGACGCCTCGAAGATAGTAGTCAGCCATCTTGACCATCTCCGGCGGCATGGCCTGCTCGCCTAGATAGGCAGCCATCGCCCCAGCCACGCTCACGGCGCCGGCCGCTCCTTTGCGGAAGCTGAGCACGGACTAGCGGACAGCCTCGCTGTTCGGCGCATCGCCCGATCCGTCCTCGTTCCAGATCGGCGTCATGTCGTCCTCTGCCATCCCCTCCAAAAGTTCAGCCTGGCGCTCCATCACCCCGAGGATTTCGGTTAGGACGGCCGTGGTCGGGGACGGCCCTGGGTCCCGCGTCATCTCCGCGACGATCAGGTTCAGCTTCTCGTCCTGGACCTCGATGCAGGTCAGGATTTTGTGGGCAACGACCTCGTATACCGCCTGCCGCTTCTCGATCCGCTCGACGGCAGCGAGCAGCTTGGCAACAGAACTGTCATTCATCGTCGCTCTCCTGGCGCCGTTCTTCCTCTACCGCGCATGGGTTTACCCATGCAATGGTGTATCACCCTCCATACTAGTACAGACACCACTACATTAACATTGCTAGCATTAGAGATAAGTGACACGGTTCAGGGCTAAAACTGAAACGGAGCCTCAACACAATATGAGAACGAAGCCTATCTTCGCCAGGCTCGCGACCAAGGGCAGGATAAAAGGCAACCAGTCTGCGCTCTACCAGTGGTTCCTCCAGCACCACGACCAGTTTGCCGCGGTGCTGGCGAAGATTGCCCGGCCAGGTTGGCAGTCGATTGCGGACGAGCTATCGGCCGAGGGCCTGGCGATGAAAGACGGCAAACCGCTTACCGGAGCGTATGCCCGGGTAACGTGGTGGCGGGCGCACAAGTCCCACGAAGCCAAGCGGCCCGTTCGTGCGTCTCGCGCTCCCGTTTTCGCGCCACGAGGCCGCGAGATTGCCCATGGCGTCCTTCCGGTAGCGGACGATGCGGGCGCATCGGATGAACAGCCCATCCATGACGAACCGACAGAAAGCCCACGGCCGAAGATCAAGCTCGACTTCAAGCCCGCGAAATTCCGAAACGTATCCGACAAGGAAAGCTGATTTATGGCCGCATCCCAGTCTTCACGCCGTGCCGTCGATGACCCTGATGCCCCGGTCGCCAGCCTGTATAAGCCCAAGCTCGTCGTGGCCTATGGGCGTGGTGGGTCGGGAAAGAGCACCGGCATCCGCTACATTGTTGAGCGGGCGCAGGCCGCCGGCCGCGAGCCAGTCATCGCCGACGCCGATCCGCGCGCAACCCTGGGCAACTACTTCACCGGGGTGCTGAAGCCGACGCATAGCGAGGAGGTCGTGGTAACGGACTGGCTTGATGCGTTGGTCAACGCACAAGCCGAGACGCCGACGACCGTGGTCCTGGATCGCAACGGAGGGGACCAGATCTTCGGCCGCTTCGCAGCATCCCTTGGCCTGACAGACCTGCTGGCCTCGGTTGCGATCATGCCGGTGGCGATGCATTTCCTGGGGACGGACCAGGACGATGTCGTGGACCTTCAGCGCGCGGAGGACAGCGGAGCCTTTTGCCCCGAGGCGACAGTGCTGATCCTGAACGCGGGCACGATCAAGGACGCTCGACCGGCCGAAGTGGCGTTTGCAGGGGTTCGGGAGCATCCGGCATATCGTGCGGCCATCGCCCGCGGCGCCAGGGAGATCATCTTTCCCAAGCTGCCCTGCATGGCTGCGGTCAATGCGCTGCGTGGTCCGTTCGCGTCTGCGGAGACGGATAAGCGCCTGGGGATCACGGATCGGCAGCGCGTGGCGATGTGGCGGCGGGCCGTCGAGGAAGCGTTGGTCCCGGTCGCCGCATGGGTGCCGTGAACCGCAGCTATCCAGGGATTGCGTTGGACGATCCGATAAAGCCGCTGCTGGACAGCATGGCCGAACGGGACGACGCGATGAACGCGAACGTTGCCGCGTTAGCCGAAGCGATCAAGGGGGTTACGGTCCTTCCCCCGGATGGGATGGCGCGTCTGGAGCGGTCTGCGGCGAGCGGTACGGCCCGGAGTGCGGCCCTGCTGGCCCGCGCCCACAACCTGCGGACGCTCCTGCTCTATGGCGGGGCGTTCGTCACCTGTGTCGTCTTGGCCGCTGGCGGCGGGTTCTGGTGGGGCCAGGCTACGGCAGCGGACAGCATCCAGGAGACGGAGCAGCGCCTTGCCTTGGCGTTCCGGGATGGACCTGATGCTGCCGCGGGCTGGGTCAAGCTGATGGAGCAGAACGACATCACGAAAGCCCTGGCGCAATGCACGGGGCAGCGGGTCTACGCGGACGCAACGGGTCGCAAGGCGTGCGCGGTGCCGTTGTGGATCGAGGCGCGGAAGACAGTGCCGCCGACGTAGTTCCTTGTTCGATCCCCCGGAGGGGTCGATGGATCGGGACGTTCCTCGTCCCGACGCGCCTGCGTCTGCCGGGGAGCGCAACGCAGGTCAAGGGAAGCGCGGAGCCACCCGGACCCACGCGCAGCCCCCGCTTGGGGGCGAGCATGGGAAGGATGGCGAGCACTGGACCATTACCGGAGAGAGCACCCTGGCACCCGGCTGGGAGCATACGGACCTGTGATGTGCGCCAACATCGGAACCGTCAGCACAGATCACTCAATCAGCATCTTGCCATCAGGAAACCATGCGTTCATGCTGTCTTGGTAGCAAGAAGGCTTGAATGAAAACGCTGGCGCTGCTGTCGCAAAAAGGCGGGTCAGGAAAGTCCACGCTTAGCGTGCACCTGGGCGTCATTGCACAAGCGGCTGGGCTGCGGACGGTCCTTCTCGATCTGGACCCGCAGCGCAGTACGGCAGGGTGGTGGGAGACCCGCACCGCAGAGACGCCCGAGATGGTGGAGACCGTGCCTGGCGACTTACGCACTGTCCTGGAGGCAGCTCGAGCAGATGGCGTAGCTCTCTGTGTGGTTGACACCCGCCCGAGCGCTGGCGCTGATGCTGCTGCCGCCGCAGCGCTGGCCGATCTCGTCCTGATCCCTACCCGGCCGGCAATCTTCGATCTCAAGGCCATTGGCGCGACGGTGGATATCGTTGCAGCAGCGAAGGTCCCGGCCTTCATCGTCCTCAATGGCACGCCGCCGTCCCGCGGGATCGGTGAAGCCTCGACCACGGCTGATGCACGCCGGGTCTTGGCTGACTACGACGTGCCGGTTGCGCCCGTCTCCATCGGCCTGCGAGCTGCCTTGGCTCACGCCTTATACCAAATCCCTCTGATTAGGACCCGTGCGCCCAGTCGCGCAGTCCAATCGACATGATGGTCCAAGGCTGATCGACGAGCTTGTTCCAGGCAGC
>JAABUY010003018.1_pt1 | contig 19107 bp, 19 predicted proteins | sample 5560271 | NCBI WGS metagenome assembly JAABUY01 (sample SAMN10711886, study PRJNA513374) | rock metagenome | isolation source: Antarctica rocks | place: Antarctica: Victoria Land, University Valley
TTCTCAACGTTTTGATTTACTCATTTGCTCTGATCATTGATCTGTGAATGATAAATTGTAAATAATCAAAGAAAAATGTTTAAACATTTGCAAAGAAACTTTCAAAGAATGAAAATGTGTTATGAATGTGTCAGAATTAAATAAGATCAAAGATTTAATTCTAATTATTATACAATCAATGCTAGCGAGTTAATTGCATATTGATTAAAGCTAGTCAAGATCTAGTCGAGATCTAATTTAAATCTAACTCAGATTTGACTCAGATTATGATTCAACATCTTTTCTCTTTTCTAGCATCTTTTAATCAGCTTCTATTATTTTCTAAATAAACATACTTCTTTGTGTTACGAGTAATTAACAGATGTCTATGACAAACATATTTCTTTATGTCACAAACATCTTTTGAATCAACATTTTTCTTGTGTTTCAACATGTTCTCTTTAAAACTAGCGTTGAATCTGAGTAACTACTATATAGAGCGTGTTTTTCTTATCTTTTGTATCTTCTTTTTTCTGTATTCTTAAAGTTCTAGTTATAGCTATCTTTATAGATCAAACATTCTACTCAGCTATGCATTACATCACGACAGTATGATTAGTTTTTAAACATTTTCAACATTACTTTAAGAATTTGTTAATCACATGATACTGATTTCATTACTCATTCAAATTCACTTGATTGACAATGAGATGAATATAAAGAAATTTGTGTATTTAATGATTGATAACATTGAAAGACAGAACAACATCAAGAAATTAATAGAATCAAGAAATTGAAATCTTGCATTGTTAAAGAATCTACAGCTCGTTCAGTACGCGTTCATTCAAATCAATTAATAAAATCAAGAGATTAAGATCTTAATTACTTAAGAATCATCAAAAAATTCTCTTAAATCAGTAACATTCTTTTCTGAAGATTAAACAACTTGAACTATGATCTTACTACATATCATCAAGCATCGCTCTTCGCTCAATCGTCAATTCTTCGCTATGACTTGATCATCTGTGAAAAATCTCTTTGAGAGTTATCAAAGTCTTTATTCTTCTGTCACTGCAGATTCAATTATTTTTTCTGAGCTATCATTTTGCATATTGAAATATCTTAGAATTGACTTCGTACGAAAATGTCATCAATCTTTGTTTCATTCTCAGACTCTCAATGAACTTCTGAAAGCTTCTACTCTCTGAAATATAAAAAATGTAAAGCAGTTACAACACTGAATCAAATAAGACTCAGAAGTGTTTCTAGAAGATTCAAACAGTCTTTGAACTCAATGAGATCTAGATGTGAAAGCTTGTGAGCTATTTAACAAGATATTAAGCGAACAAATATGAAAGACTTATTTTAAGAAAATGAATCAAGTCAAAGAATCATCTGATCAATTGAATCAGACGCTTTGAAACAAATTGACTGAAGCACAACATCAACTGCGATCAATTAAAAAAGTCACTTCTTTCTCTTTTATTCTATTCAGTTTCTTCAAGCAATCTCAAAAGCTTTTGAATTCATCTTTGTTTACTGATGAAAAAGAATTTATCTGAAATGATTGACAGAGAAAGATTCGTGACAAGCTAGAAATCAACGTCGATCATTTCAACAACGACAGAATTATTCTAGTTTACATTCATTCTTGAATCAGCGAAGATGCAGTCAAAGTCACTTTAGTCAAACGTCAGCAAGATTCATTAAATCTCTATTCAATGATCAATGATCTACTAAATAAACTTGCTCAACTATATGATGATTTTGACAAAGAGACAAACTTTCAAAGAGAATATGCTAATCTCACTCAAGAAAAGAGCAAATTCAGTGACTTTTATTCAATGTTTCAACATCTGTTCTTCTATCTAGAATATCATGAAAAACAATTAATCATTAATTTACAAAACAAGATAGTTCATCATCTTCATGCAGCTTGAAGTAGTCAATTGATTTAGTCAGAATCTTTCAATGAAATTCATAGTTATCTGATTCATTTGAACAATGAGCATTGAGTCATGAATGGCATCAAAGAAAAGAAATTCATGCTCAAGATCAGAAAGTAAGTCATCTTTGCTGAAGAGTGAGATTCATTGAATTTCTATAGAAAGATTGAAGTTATCATATTAGTTGACTCATCAAAATCGCGTGACGTAACTTTGATTAATATCAAAGAAACAAATATACAAACTGAAAGTTGTTTCATTTATCATAAGTCAGATCATTCTTCTAGAGAGTGCTTTGATTGAATCTCAAGAATTAATGCATTAAAGAATGATGAGTTTGATTGATTTACATCAGACTCTGAATCAGATTCTGACTCAAAAAACTAATTATTTCTTTCAAAGTCATTAAAGAAATAAAGATCATATCTTTGTGCAGTCAAATTGAAGTTCTATTGAAAGACAACTACTTTGAAAAGTTTTTCTGATTGATGCATTTCTCATCTCTCACAATAAATCTTTCAGTCTTTGATTCTTGATAGATAGTGATTTTATCATCTACACGCTGATACATATTAGACTAGTCAACAAAGTATGTGAGAAACTTGAAATTCAATCTATATTGCTAGTCAAAGAGAAGTTAATATGAGACTATGATGAAAAGCTAGCTAGAAAGACTATTATTCATAAAATTCTATTCAATCTCACAATTGAAAGTTATAAGAAATTGACTATGTCAATGCTGATAATTGATATCAAGCATCATGAAGCTATATTGAGCGAATTCTGAATGAATAAAAATGAAATATTATTGAACATGAGACATGATACTATTATATTTCTTGATCAATTAGATATTTCGATTTCGATTTTTTCAATCTTGTTAAATATAAAGCACTTAAGTTAATCATGATCAACTTCAACTTTTTCAACAGCTCACAGCAATGCTTCTAAGATGCTCAGATACTCAGTTTCATTTATTCAGAAAGAGTCATTCTTGATTTAAAACATAAACGTCATCCTTTTTCAAACATTAGTAAAACGAAAAAAGAAGAATCAGACAGAGATTTTTACTATGTTCATTGAAGATATTGATAGAAAAATCATCTACAATACTCAATGCAAACTAAATATCATAAACATCTTTTCAGTTAATGAAACAACTCAGAATCTAGAAGATATTAAAGTCAAGCTATCATTGAAATATCAGAATTTTCTAGATATTTTTGATTGAGTTTAAGCAAACAAGCTATCGTCTCATTATTTTTATAATCATAAGATAGAGCTTATTAATGATGTAACATCATCTTGTTGTCAAGTGTAATGATTGTTTCTTTAACAACACAAGATATAAACAGAGATCAGTATAGTAACAAACTAATTACTAGACTGAAGATCTGAGAATAACTAAGACAATAAACTGTATTGACTATTATAGAAGTTGAGCACGAAGCTTCTATCTAAGAGAATAATCATTATTATATAAATATAAAAGAATCATGTCAAGTCATTTTTGCTTTGAATGATCTCTTTGATCATTCTCAAGCAAGATGAGCAAGATGAGCATCATGCTCATCATGCTCATTGTGATCACTTCTGATTCAAGCGATCAGAGCAATCACTTCAAGATTTCAATTACTTAATGATTATCTAATCATTGCTTTATTTAATTATCTGTGAGAGAGTTTTAATACTAGATCTTCTTCTAAGATTTTCATCTTGAAAATCACTTTTCTTTCATGTCTTTTCATTGCACAACAAAAAACTTTATCTTGCGTTGCAAAGATCTTCTTGAGCGTATGAATTCTGAGCGTGCTGTCATGCGTTCTTGTGAACACTGCAATCGCTTGCAAAAGAAATGTCATGTTGACAATGAATTCAATCATTGCATCAAGTGTATGCATCTCAATCGCAAATGCAATCTTACTTTTTTGATGATGAAGTGAAAAAAGTAAAGACAGAACATGATTGCATTCTTCATGAGTTGCTGAATGCTCACAAGCAGATGCAAGAAATCTTTGCAAGAACTACTCATTTGCAAAATCAATTTATGTTTTTGAAAAACAAGAAATAAATGATGATTGAATGAAAGTTTTGAAACATTATTAAGCTCAAGAAAAAAGAGACAAGAATTAGTGAATCATTGCTGAATGATCTTCTTTTTGACGTGTTTTTCAAGCAGATTGAGATTTCATCAGACTTTGACTGACTGAGTTTCTCAACTGAAACTGTCACAGAAGTGTCTGATAATTCTTAAAATCTTTCTTTGATTCTCAAGTGTTCTCAATATGTTCATAATCTTTTCACTTGACTAATCAATGAAGCTGATCTTTGATATTCTGTTGATTTAATATATTTTCTACTTTGTACTTGATGTTCTAACTCTCTGAATTAATTTCTGAAGATTCTGTTTAAATTAATGAATTCAAGTCTGCAAACTTCAAAAGAAAAATATAAAATACTGAATGTATTTTCATAAATGCTGAAAAATTTAACTCATAGTTAATCAATCTCTTTTCTTCTAGAATTTCAAATGATTCTAGTTTCATATGATTCAACTTGTTACTTGATCTTTTCATTTTAATATTTCGTCTTAATAAATAAACTTTGTCTTTCTTTTTAAAAGTAGATTCTCTATCTCTTTTCTTATTCGCGTACAGAATCATATGCTTGCTTAGAAACTGAATGTTCTTCTGCAGCTCTTTATGCAACAAATGTATTTATTCAATCTGTATTGTAGCTTTTTGAGCTATTTGTACAAATTCATGCAATTTCTTAAAAGTCTTCAACTTGAATTCATAGTTTGCAAAGAATGATGACATGCTGATTACTTTCATCATTGTGCTATTGAAAGTCAACTGTATTACTGACAGTAACTGTATTCAATCATTCTGTCTATAGTTGATATAACATCTAAGATACTGTTTCAGTATCTGATTCATTCTTTTCATTTATTCATTCATCTGTAAATGATAAGTTGTAAACAGCTCATGATGAATTTCTAATTTATTCATCAACAATTTTCAGAATTTCGATGTGAAGAGCTTGTCTTTATTTGAAATTATCTCATCTGATAATTCATGATTTGCTACAATCATTCTTAGAAACGTGTATGTTAAATCTTCTGCGAATGTTGCTTTTTTGTATGACAAGAAGTATTCATACTTGATTAGTTTATCTGTGATCATTAATATAGAGTCATACGTTGTTCTCATAACTCTTTCTTTTGACTTTGATAGCTTGACTATAAAGTTCAAAGCTATGCTTTTTCATGCATGATCTGATGTGCTGAGACTTTTCAAAAGTTCGTAGAATCTGTGTCAATTATGCTTCATTCAAATGCATACGTTGCACTTTCTTATGATATTTTCTATCTGCTTTCTCATCTTAAAAAAGTAGTAGATTCTAGATATTCTTTCAATAATTTTATTCAAATTCTGATGTTCATGTATCATTAACTTGTAATAATTGCTTATTATTTCTTGTCTGCATCTTGTTAAAATATAGATGAGATCTTGAAATGTTAGTATTTCGTTGATTATTTCAAAGTTCGCGTTGTCAGCAATATTCTTTATAATATTCTGTGTGACTGAATTCTTTGCTAGCTTTAGCTTTATTCGTTTTTCGAGATCTTAATTGTAGATTCATAACGTAGCTGCATTTTGTTTATTGTAGACAATGAAATCATTCTGATTCTGTTGTAAGATAATCTGATTTATCTGTGATCTATCTGTCATGTGATCTGCTTTTCTGCTCAAGACATTGATTTTCGAGTTTTTAGATTTCTTTCAATACTGAATTTGAAAGTTGTACAACAAAAATTTCTTTGATTATTTGATCTGTCTTCGATTCAGAACTTTCATGATCATGAAGTATAACAGATTTTTATGATCTGTATATACTTGAATCTGATATTTAAATTCTTTCAAATACACTTTTCATTGTTTAAAAGAGTCAACAATAGCTAGTAGCTTCTTGTCATGTATTTCAAAGTTCAATTCAGCGACTGTAATCTTATGATTGTAATAAGCAATAAAGTGCAGACATTTTTTATCATTTGATTGACTGATACACGTCTCAATAGCTTCGTTCAACACGTTTATCTCAAGCGTAATAGATTTTTCTGATTCAAACATGATCAGTATTGACTGAAAGATAAACAATTTCTTCAGCTTCTTGAAAGTTTCTTCTGCTTTCTCAGTTCATACAAATGATATGTTCTTTTTCATAAGATTCGTAAGTGATGAGATGATTCTGAAGTATCTCTCTATAAAGCATCTATAAAAGTTCGCAAATTCTAAGAAGAATTGAACTTCAATCTTTGACTTTGACGTCGATCAAGTCGTAACAACTTTTATCTTCTTTGAGTTCATTCTTAGATTCTGAAATGTGACTATGAATCTCAAAAACTGTACACTCTATACATAAAATTCACTTTTTCCTGACTTAATGCGCAGATTGACTTTCTTTAAAGTCTGTAAAATCTTCTTAACATATTGCACATGTTCTTTCTTCGTCTTTGAATATACTAGTATATCATTCAAATATACTATGACGAATTGATTCAAATAATGTCATAACACGTTATTCATAAATATCTGAAACGTGACTGAAGCATTGATTAAATCGAAAGACATGATCAAATACTCATAATGTTCTAGTCGAGTGCAAAAGACTGTCTTTCACTCATCTTTTTCTTTAATTTATATTCAATTGAATGCTTTGAGTATATTAAATTTCATAAATCACTGTGTCTTCTGAAGTCTATCTTGCAGTTCAGATATGAGCGATAGCAAATAGCTGTTTTTAATCGTGATGTTATTCAATGCTCTATAATTAACACATAGTCTTAGACTTTCATTCAATTTTACAACAAACAGAATTGAGTATTCTGCTGACGACTGCGATTCTCTAATGAATTCTTTTCACATGTTCTCTTTCAGATATTGTCACAAAGCATCAAGCTTTTCTGTTGACAATGAGTAAATGAACTGTTTCGTGAGTTTCTTGTCATCTATGAGCTTAATCTCATGATCTCATGATTAATGTTTAAGTAGTGTCTCTTGATCACTTTCTTTCTCAAACAGAATTTTATATTTCTGATATTCTTTAGAAATTTCAATGATAGTGAGATTACTTTTAATCTCTCTGCTTCATAACATCTGTGCATCTGAGCTGTTTTTCAACTCGCTGCGCATATCATTCACTGTCATTACGAAGATTTTCACATTCTCTGATGACTTCAATATCAAGTGCAATCGCGTCGTTTTTGTGTGAAGAAAAGCGATTGTTTCATTGATTCAATCTATCATCAAATTGATCATATGAAGTCATGATATGTCTAGAACTATATTGCTGTCTGATTGCTTCATAACATTTAAACGCAACTTCTTTCAATGATGTTCAAGTTTCAAATGAATGAATCAAGTCTCTTGATCTATTAGTTCATTATTATACTTCATGAATGTTTTATTGAAGTTTTGCAAATTGTAAGATTCTTTCTTCTTCTGCAAAGATATTTGCGCTTTTCTAGCAAATTCTGAGAACATATAGCTTCTCGTACAGTCACTGTCAATGAATAAACGTGCTATATGATCGTTGATCTTGACTCAGACTTGTAACTGTGTTGAGTCGTTTGTGAAGATAAATATGCTTTCGATTTTTGATCTTCAACTAGACTTCTTCAATGATCTGTTGATTAAAGAGTCTTCTAGTTTTTTGAACTAGAAGCTTGCTCTTCAAGTACTTGTTTTATGTATTGAAATCAATTTAAATTGATCTTCTTCTGTAAATATTTCTTTGAATCACACAGATCAAATCTCTCTTTAATGACTTCTGTCATCTGTTTAAATTCTTTGAATATATAATTTTCATTGAGAAGTACATATTTTTCTTGCTTAATGAACTTGACTTCTGTGAATAACTTCTTCATGACTATGTCATGATATTAAATGCTCTTACACAATGCAATTGACTCATCTTGAACTTCGTGATAAATAGCTTGATGTATTTCATTCTTGATCTGTTGCATGTGTTATGAAAAATCTTTCTTTTTCTGTCTAAAGAAAGTGTACAATTCGTTGTACATGCTTATAAAACTTGCTTGATTTGTAAACTTTCTAAAATCTTTCTTTACTTCAAGATAATCTTCTACTTGTTTGAGAGCATCTTCTGTCGCGATAGTGAATGCTTGTAGAGTTTCGCTAAGTCAATTTTCTTTCTCGACTGCTTGATGAATAGTTTCTTCTGTGCTGTTTAATCTATTTAAGTCATATTTTTCGTTATCGAGAATCTCTGATTTCATGATCATAGTGAACAAACTTTCATCACTTTTCTCATTATGCACTTCTGACTGACGATGAGTTGCTGCATAGAAACAATTCTTTTGTGAGAATTTTGAGTATCATTCAAAATCTTTCTTATTGCTCAGATGAATGCAACAGTTGTCTTCGTAACATGCTGTTCATGACAACACTTGATGCTTATCTTTCTGATCTTCTTTCATTGTTATGAAAGATTTGTTTTATTTATCATAGAGCTTTGACTTGTTTTTATACTTGTTTTGAGTATAATCTCTGAAGAAATAATCTAGCTTTTTACATATGTAACATGCTTTGCTTTGTTGAATCATTTTATCACAAGCGTTCATTGATATCTTTCAAATTGCATCTAACTTCATAGACTGAGAATCGTAATAAGATTGCTTCTTCTTTCTCTTATTTTATGCAACTGAAACATAAGTGATCTTGTTCTTCTTTTCAAGTCTTCGCTTGTACTGTTGATTATTCAGCACGATTGTCTTGCTAATCATAGCGTGCAAAGTCACGAATTTATTCATATGAACTATCTTGTTCTTTATCACATTCTTCAGTTCTTTATAGAACTGTGCTGTAAAAGTCAAGTCATCTTATTCAATCTTTGTTGTGATTGACTGAAAAGCAGTAATGTACTTGAATGCTGATTCTGATTGCTTAATATCATACAGCTGTTGTTTGATAATTCGTTTTGCATCTATGTCTTCATACATTCTTCGTATTGCTTGCTCAAAGTTAAAAAAGTTTTCAAAGACTCTGTTAATCTCATCTTCTTGATCTTCTGATTTATTCTTCAAGTGATTCTTTATCAATGATTTAAATCATTTGAAAACATCTTCTTTGAAGTACGAGAATGCAAACAATATCTTGTCATGAGATGAACTTAGTTTCTTGTGTGCTCTGACATAAACGTTCACTTGTATAAGAAAAGCATCAAGCTTGTCTTTATCTTCATAATACAGATTTGATGTCAATTTTTTAATCAATGACTTGCTATTCAAGAATGCAGTGATGCTTGCTGATGTGATTTATTCTGAGAATGACATAACGATCATGATAAGATGATGCTCTGATATCTTGTGAAAAAGTGATGCTCAAAGTGTAATGATTGTTTCTTTAACAACATAAGATATAAACAGAGATCAGTATAGTAACAAACTAATCACTAAACTAAAGATCTGAGAATAACTAAAACAATAAACTGTATTGATTATTACATGAGTTAAGCATGAAGCTTCTATCTAAGAGAACAATCATCATTATATAAACATAGAAGAATCATGTCAAGTTATCTCTGCTCTGAATGATCTTTTTAATCATCTTTGAGCAAGATGAGCAAGATAAGCATCATGCTCATCATGCTCACTGTGATCACTTCTGATTCAAGCGATCAGAATGATCACTTCAAGACTCTGATTATTCAATGATTATTTAATCATTGCTTTATCTAATCATCTGCAAGAGAGTTTTAACATCAAGCATATTGAATGTTTTTTTACAAGCTTCAGAAAGTAAAGAAAAATTTGAATGAGAATCTTTTCAAAGAATTTATAACTTTTAGCAAAGCTTTGTATTTCTCACTCATTCTGTTCATCTTAAAAACAAATAAAGATTTATGATTCTGCGTTGACTATTGAAAGCTCAATGCTATTACTAAAAGAAATCACTACTCTCTATTACTCATAAATTAGATGATCAGCAAAATAATTGATTGCAAACATCTGACTTGACTGAATATTATTTCAATGTTTAACAAACTATGAATGCATTTTGATAATGAAAACTACACTATCTTCATTATCGCTTTAAAAGCATATAAATCAAAGATTTTATTTTTTGAACTTATCAATAATTTGATCTCATTTCAGCAATATATGAATGATGTTTTATGAGACTTTTTAAATGACTTTTGTCAAGTCTATTTAGACGACATTCTGATTTACAGTAAAACTCAACAAGAATATAAACAACATGTCAAAATGATATTGAATTGCTTACAAAAAGCTGATCTACAGATGAATATTTAAAAGTGCGAATTTAATGTAGAAGAAACAGTTTTCTTAAAAGTCATAGTGTTAAAACAAGATCTTTGCATGAACTTTATCAAAGTGAAAGCTATAATCAACTAAACTACGTTGATCAATCTGAAAAAAGTTTAAAGCTTCGTGAAATTTGTTAACTTCTATCATCATTTCATTAAAGACTTCTTGAAGCTAGTCAAATCATTCACTCAGCTAACTAGAAAGAACATGTTTTTTGTTTAAAACGAAGTCTGTGTTTAAGCTTTTAATGATTTAAAAAAACAGGTCAGCAGCAGCTCAACTTCAGTACTACGACATTTCAATTCAAAACGACAAACTATTTTGAAAATTAATGTTTCTGACTACGTTAAAGATGAAATACTATCACAGTACGATGATGAGAATGTTCTTCACTCGATAGTCTTCTATAGCAAGAGCATGATTTTCGCTGAATGCAACTATCACATCTATGACAAGAAACTGCTAGCTATTATTCATTGCTTTGAACATTGAAGACTCAAGCTAGAATGCACAGAACTGCTCATTCAGATGTTCATCAATCATCAAACTTTGAAAATCTTCATGAAAAATAAATAGTCAACTCGATGTCATGTCAATTATCTAAACATTTTATTCAAGTTTAACTTTCAGATGATTTTTCAATCAGACAAAATGAACACTAAAGTTGATGCTTTAATCAGAATGTCTTTGACTTACGTCTCTGAATTAACTCAGTGTACTAAAGATCACTATCAGATCATTCTGATATTCAATAAAGTAAATATTTTAACTATTGAATCTGAAGTTGATCTCTATTAATGAGTAAAAAATGTCAACAAGATGAATGAGCTTTGCAATAAGTATAAACAAGCTATAAGCGAAAACAAGCTTAAGCTACATAGCATTGAATTGAAGCATTGCAAGATTATTGATGACGTTTTGTTCAGAAAAGATCTACTGTGAATTTCTGAGAATATGCATACAAAATTACTAAAGAAAATTCATGATCAGTCTTTCATCTTTTATTCTGACAATCAAAGAACTATTGATTTAGTTCAACGTTTCTACTATTGATCAGATCATCAAGTAACAATTAGATGTTATATTTGAAACTGTCATATTTATCAATGAAGTAAGACATCTAAAAATAGTATCAATGAACTTCATCATTCTCTTTTGATTTCACAGAAACGCTGAAAAGATATTATTATGAACTTCATCATTGAACTATCTTTATCAGAAGATTATAATGCTATTTGCACAATCATATGTTATTTCATCAAGAAACGTCACTATGTTTTCTGTCATTGAAAAGACAATGACATTTCAGTTGAAGAAACGGTTTAAATCATGCTATAAAATGTCTATTGACTTCATGATTTATTTAGTTCTATTGTTTTGAACAGAAACTTTCAGTTCATATCAAATATGTGACAAAGTCTTTGCAAGTGACTAAGAATCACAGCTAGTTTATCAACAGTTTATCATTTTGAGATTAATGATCAATTGAAATGAGTTAATCAAGATGTTGAACGCGAATTAAGAATCTACTGTAACTACATGCAAAACGACTGAGCGAAATGACTTTTCATGATGAAATTCAGCGAGAATTTCAATATTTTCTCAATCATCTCAATGACTTCATTTTACTTCAATAAAGATTTTCACTCACGAATAAGTATCAATTCAGATACAACTGACTATAAAATAACTTGTAAACGTCTTGAAGCTAAAAAAGCAAATGATATTATTATTTGAATGAAAAAGCTTCTTATCTTTGATCATCAGCAATTGAAAAAGACGAAGCAGATTATCAAAGCTCAAATCAATAAACATAAATGAGACGTCATTTATGAAGTAAATGATTGAATTTGATTATTCTTTAGAAACATAAAGACAATTAAATCATGTAAGAATTTGAAAGATAAACAGTTAAAACTTTATCAAATCACTGTCAAAGTTGAGATCTTCTATCATCTTCATTTATTGATAAGCATGAAGCAGTTGCATTTAATATTTAGTTCAAAGTTATTATGCTCTTATCTCAACAACTTCTTATCAGAACAGCATTCAGAATTATTTAAATCTTTCACTATTGAAAATAATGAGCATTGAGAGATAAATGACATTTTAAACTCTAGATGTTATCAAGATTGAATACAATACAAGATCAAATGAATGAGACTAAATTGAGACAATGAATGATACTATGTTGGTAAAGAAGAATTCAAGAGCTTGAAAGAAGTTCTAGTTGAATTTTATAAGCTTTATTCAGACAAGTCACATTAAATTGAAAAACAGTGAAAATTTTTACGTTTTATTTGTTCTATTTATGCAAACATGAATTTTCAAAGAGAAGAATAATGTTATGAATGTGTCAGAATTGAATAAGATCAAAGATTTAATTCTAATCATTATATAATCAATGCTAGTGAGTTGATTTCATATTAATGAAAGCTAGTCAAGATCTAGTTGAGATCTGATTTAAATCTGACTCAGATTTGACTCAGATTATGATTTAGCATCTTTTATCTTCTTTAGCATCTTTTAATCAGCTTCTATTGTCTTCTAGACAAACATACTTCTTTGTGTTATAAATAGTTAACAGATGTTTATGATAAACACATTTCTTTGTGTTACAAACATTTTTTGAATCAACATCTTTCTTGTGTTTCAACATGTTCTCTTTAAGACTAACGTCGAATCTGAGTAATTATTATATAGAGCGTGTTCTTCTTATCTTTTATATCTTCTTTCTTCTGTATTCTTAAAGTTCTAGTTATAACTATCTTTATAGATCAAACATTCTACTCAGCTACGTACTACATCACAACAGTGTAATTAGTTTCTAGACATGATCTTAACAAAATAAACTGTAAATCTCAATTAAACACAATGAAGTTAAGTAGATCATGAGTTCAATATATTCATTGAATTAACAGTTTAACTGTTCTTTTCACTGTGATATTTTCATCATCAATGATGCAAGAAATGTAATGTCTTTTCTTTAATAATTTGCAAACTGCAGTCAGAATTGCATTGTAATCATTAGAAAAGAATAAATTAATAATAAAATTTATGATTATGTTACATCATTACTAATATAAACAATCACAACGCGCGCAAAGCAAATTTTTGAAAAGAGCAATACAATCAAGACAGAATGAATTTAAAAGATGAATAAACGACGATGAATTGCATAAACTGCAGCAATGCTGATTCAGAGACGATTGCAAGCGACGTTGACTCGTCACGAAGAAACAGTAACGCGAAATCGAAAAGCTCACGTAACGACAAGAAGTATGTTGCTAACATTATTGATCTTCTAATAAAGATATCAACGTTAGAGAAAGAGAAAAGCAAAGATCATTCATGAAAAGAGATAGCATTGAAACTGATTCAACGTCTTCGACTCGACTCAGAAGAAAAAAACAACGAGAATCAGAACGTGTTCATTGCGAAGAATGTACAGAAACTGAAGACATTCGTACAACTGCTTAGCAAGCAGCTACAAACACAAGATAGCACGCAAACATAAGATAACATATGCTTCTCATCGAAAATCTCGTCATGAGCGAACGTGACAAGAGAAGAAGTAACAATGAAGAAGCAATTTCTCAGAGACAAATTGTCATCGCTTCGCAAGAAATGAGAAGTCATGATGAAGATAGCAGAAAGAAAGAAAATAAAAAAGATATAAAAGAAATCTATTGAACAGATTCTTCAAGAAATCACAAACGTGTTGACAGCTCAAAGAAATCTAATTATGTCTTTTCGCAAGCTTAAAAGCGAAGACATCACACTTCATGCAATGAGTTCAGAAGTTCAAGCAAATTTGAAAAGATTTCAGACATAAGTCAAAGAAATCATGAACTTAATGCGTATAATGCATTGAATCTTCGTTGTGCTAGCACATGAGATATGCATCACAATAAACATAAGCAATCAGAAAGTGATCATTAAAAGATTGATAAAAGACAACGCAAGACTTCATGAGAATTTAAAGATTCTAAGAATAGTCTGACTCAAGAAAGTAGTTAAAAGTGAAAAGACTCACTTGTCGCTCATTGTAGAGATTGCAATCAAAGCGATGATGAATCGACTAATGAATGAAAGCATGCTAGACTTGTATCAAGAATACTCATGCAAGCTGTTTGAAAAGAATTGTCACATCACTCAGTGCTACAGATGCTTCAAATTTGATTATATGATTAGATTCTGCAAGAAGAAACAACGCTGCGTTAAATGCACAGACAAACATCACATTGAAGAGTGCATGATGTCTTCGAATAGAAGACGTTGCATCAACTGCAATGAAGATCACGAACTCTGAAGATGCATCTGTTTCAAATGATGACAGCAGATGAAACAGACATCAGAAATCTACAGAAACAAATCGATCAAATATTCAAAAGTATCAAAATACAATTACACATTTCTCTCGCTGTTTCTGAACTCTTTAAGCTCAACAAATTCGTTGAGCTCAACAGACTTCGTAGATTCAATGAACTCTTCAAGCTCAGCAAGCATCATGTTAAAAACACGCAATCGAGACGTTGAATTGACATGACAGATGATAGAAGTCAAGAAAAGACGAGTCAATCTTTTCTCATGCGTGACTAGCGACTCAGATGAGACTACATCTGAGCAGACTCAGAAACGCTTAGTCAGAAAGTGCGAAAGATTCTCAGTGATTGAAAGCATACAAAGAGTCTTTTCAGCGCAGAGTCAACAACAGTTACAAATAACTTTATGATGAAACAACTCTTTCTATGAATTCTACAGTACAACATCAGAAAGTCATTGAAGATTCAAGAATTATTCTTGATCGACAGAGAAGTTTGCAAATTTGACATAATAGTCATAAAGAAGCAAGAACGTAACATTAATGATTCATAATCATTTAGCTCAACTCACAACTTCTTTCATCTAGTGAAAAACTCATCATCTCAGTCAAGAACATGCATATATGTTAACAAATGCTTAAAACTCGATCAATGAACAGTAAAGACAGTTGAGTCAAACATCTGCTCAATCAGAATACTAACTCGCAACACAGATGATAAAACGCAGACGCTAAGACTTCTAAATATTTACAATTCAAACTCACTATTCATTACATTCACAGAGAAACTTTCAACTATCTCTCGCTTGAATGAACTACTTAAGAATGACTGTAAACAACTAGTCGTAAAAGACTTCAATCTACATCATTCACATTGAGAGAGATGAAGATGCTTCACTCAATATACAATGATTGATACTCTATTAAACGTCATTACAAATGCAAGACTGAGACTACTGCTGAAATCAGACACAATCACTCGCGAGACTCACAATCAATTTACGACGATAGATTTAGTCTTCAGCAGCGAGAAAATACAGTCTATGACATGCAAGTGCAAAGTACGAATTGATTTACATCAGAGATCAGATCATCTTTCGATTATCACAGAGTTAAATTTACAAACAATCTCAATGCAGTCTTCAGCTCATCGACTCTGAAAAAAAATGAACACAGAAGCACTAAGTGCTTATTTGTGAATACATCTCTTGTCAGATCGCTTTCTGAACAGCAGAGCTGAAATGAATGACAGAGCAACAGAGATTATCAAAATACTACAAGAAATGATTAAGAAGTTTACTCTTTGAGCAAAATCATCAAATTGAGCAAGAAACTTCTGAAATCAAAGCTGCTTTAAAGTAGTAACAGAATCAAGATGACTGCAAATCATATGAAAAACACAAGACACATTAGAGACATGAAATGAATATCTGAAACACAATGATCATAAAAACAAGATCATCAGACAAACAAAATGCACACACTTCAGATCACAGATGCATGAGTTAAGCGACGCATTGAAATCAATATGACGCTTTGCAAAATGAGCTAGAATCGAAAGTCAGCTATTTAAAACGCTTTCTCAGTTTTTGTCGTTGAAACAAGATGATACTGATCACATGACAACAACGTTTGAGAAAAAATTCAAGATGCTGCGAGGAAAATTCTTCTCTTTATTCTCACAAGCAGACATCAGCAACATTTCAGATTCATTCATATCTTTGACAATATCATCAAATTCACGCATTTCAAAGAATGAGATGAAGCGAGTAATCAGACAGATAAAAGTGAACAAAGCGTCAGACATCTCTGAAATCTCAAACAGAGCACTTCAAGCAGATTTCACAGAACTGATCTCAGTGCTGATGAGTTTATTCAACGTATGCATGATACACAAATATCATTCGAAGCAGTTCAAAAAGACTCAAACAATAGTGCTATGCAAATCAAAGAAAAGCGATTACATTGACTTGAAAACATATCGACTCATTGTTCTGCTTGATATCATGAGCAAAGCTTTAGAGTCAATTATGATCAAAAGACTGAGTGACATAACTGAGACTCATCACATGCTTTTGAATGCTCAAATGAGAGCAAGACGCAAATGATTCGTGATCTTGACGTTAAATCTACTAGTAAATCAAGTTCACATCATGTGAGACTGCAAAATCAAGTACGTGATCTTCATGCTAAATTTAAACGTTGTCAAAGCATTTGATTGAGTTTTGCACATCAGACTGCTGCACACGCTAAAGATGAGAAGAACATCAAGCTACATAGTTGAATGAGCATGCAGCTTTTTAAAGAACAGAGAGACGTCGTTGATATTCAATGAACAAATGAGCACTATGCGCGAGATAAATGCAGACATATCACAAGAATCTCTCATTTCATTAATTTTCTTTCTATTTTTCAATGCAAGTTTAATTGAAAAATGCAAAGAATTGAAAATTAAAATCGAAGTGCTCAACTTTGTAAATGACATCAACATTCTAGTCTATGACAGATTCATTGAAGAAATCTGCAAAACACTGAGCAAGACACATGATGTCTGCGCGAAGTGAGCTTGAACTCATGACACAACGTTTGCATCAGAAAAATATGAGCTTACACATTTCACTAGAAAATCGAGAAAATTTGACATGATGACTAGCATACAAATAAAAAGCTCAGTGATTAAGTCAAAGTCAGACGTGCGAGTTCTAAAGATTCAACTGAACATGAAACTGCAATTAGATGCACATCTTCAACAGATAGAAGTGAGTCACGTCACAAGAATGCTTACGCTTAATCATTTAAAAGTCTTCACATGAGAAGCAATCTTCACAAAAGCAAAACAAGTGTACTCAGCTGTAATGAGATCAGAAATTGCATTCAAAGCATCAATCTGACATCAGCGTGACAAAGAGAAAGAACTGTCAGACAAGAAATGCAGACTAGAAACTCTGCAAAATCAGACTTTACATCATGTTGTGAAAGCATTCAAAAGAGTAAGCATCAAAACACTAAAGATCAAAATGTGCACAAGTTCGCTGCATGTTCATCTGAACATGCTGCAAAATAAAGTCACATTATGCAGTCAAGTTAACAACAGAACGTAAGAGACTAGATGAACATGCAAACTCATACGCGCTCGACTGACGAAAATTAATCGCTTCATTTCTCGCTTCTCTGTCATCAAGAAAATAATGCTTCTGAACATAATTATTCAAGAAGACGTAAGAATACAGTTCAGAAGCAGATGATTTGATTCTTTCATGATGATCTCAATAAGCAATAACGTCGCAATAGCGCTATATCACAAAAATCAATGAAAGTAATGATGAGAAAAATACAAGAAACGCATCGCAAACATCAATGCAATCTCAGCACAAAGATTTCATTTATTTAACAAGATGATGAAGATGTGTGATGATTTTCAGAAGATTGAAAGCACTCTTGCAACTTACATCAGAATTGAACGCATAGATTTTAATATTTATCTGCACTCAAGAAATGTTTCAAGCATGAATAACTTGCGATGCAACTGTGAACAAAGTCATTAGACAGCGAATCATGTACTTATGCACTGCTCGAACTGAACGCATTTGCAATCAAGAATGCTACGTGATGTTGACTTCTCAAACTATCAAATAATCGTCGCGATCACGAAAGATCTCAAAGCAGCAGTAAGAATGATGATGAAAACGAAGCTTCTGAAGCAATTTAAAATGACTAGAACATTCATTCTTTAACATGCGATCATCGCGAACAAATTTGATACATAGTCTTAATCTTGTTGTTTCGACTGCGTGAAGCAATCATATAAATAGCGAGCGATTTTCTATCTCAGAAAGTTCTGTTCACTTGACACACATAGCATAAAGTCTCTTATGAATCGATTTAATCGATGTCACAAGAGTGTATGAATTCATTATTATTATTATTACATCATTACTATTCAAATATTGATAGAAAATGTAGTAGTTTATTGAATTTATTTCAAGATGTCTTCAAGCATTGACAAATATAACAGTTTCTAATATAATTATTACGAGTGTATACTTCAAGTTAGTTTAATATAAATCATGTTAAACTATCATAAACTAGTATAGAACTGATGTTGACATGCTAGCAATTTAGCGTGTCTTCGTGAATAAATATTCACGACGTGTTTCATTTTCTTTCTTCTTTAGCTTTGAACTTCTAGTTAGAATACACTCATATGATTCGCTTTACGCAGACTTATAACATTATTCAAAGCTTTATACATATCACACAACAGTGATTCACTTTCTAGTTTAGTTGAATTTTGCAACTTTATGATTGAAAGCAAAGAATGATTCTGAATAATCTCTTTATTGAGTCAATCATTAAATGAACAAAACAAGCTTTATTGAACGTAATAAACATGAATAGAACAAGCTTTATCAAACGTGATAGACATGAACAGAACAAGCTCTGTGATGCATTGCAGACATGAATCAGAAGTTGAACTCAGAAATTTCGACAGCAGAATTAGAACT
>JAABUY010003019.1_pt1 | contig 19104 bp, 23 predicted proteins | sample 5560271 | NCBI WGS metagenome assembly JAABUY01 (sample SAMN10711886, study PRJNA513374) | rock metagenome | isolation source: Antarctica rocks | place: Antarctica: Victoria Land, University Valley
CTCACCCGCAACCTGGAGCAAAGCCCGGCTGCCGCAGAGGACGCGGTCAGCATCGCCAACTGCCATCGCCTGCTGCGTGCCTACAATCGTCCTGTACCTACTACTGCATAATCAAACAGGCTCTAAGACGAGACTTAGGCTGGGCATCAGGGCAGGTTCTGGGCATCAGGGCAGGTTGTTGAAGACGCGGCTCAGCACCTTGTCGCCGACGCGGAGGTCGAGGCGTTCCGCGGTCCCGGCCGCAAGCTCCAGCGTAGCGCGGACCGGAACGCCGCCGTCGATCACCGCAAGGCTGCGCGGCGTGGTCCGCTCGGCGATGTGACGGATCGTGCCGTCTGCCCCGATGAACAGCATATCCAGGCTGCTGATGGTGTTCTTCATCCACATCTGGCTTTGCTGGTCGTGTCCCCAGTCGAACAGCATGCCGCCATCCGCGGGCACCACCGGCCGGAACATCAGGCCGGTCTCCTGCTGCGTCGGCGTCAGCGCCATCTCGACGGTGAACTCGTGGCGGGCGCCGTCGGCGGTGACGATCACCAGCCGCTGCCTCGGCAGCTCCGGCTGCGGGCCGGTCCGCTCGGCGGCGTGGCCAGCGGCGGACAGCACGAACAGCGCCAGGCTGGCGGCGAGCAGGCGGCGACGGTTCATGCGGGCTGTCCTTCAGCAAGCGCCTGTTCGGCCAGGCGGCGGATCTCGTCGCGCACCATACCTTCGCGCTGCGCGTCGCGCAGCGTGGTGAACCAGTGCTCGGGCGGGTTGCGCCCGGCGGCGCGGTTGTAGGTCAGCGCCCGCAGCACCGCCTCGGCGGCGGCGTTGGCGCGGTCGGGGATGGCGATGTCGTTGAGCGTCGCCCAGATGCCGGCCCAGCAGCGGCCCACGGTGTACGGGTTGTAGCCGCCGCCGCCGACCACCACGATCCGGGGCGCCATCGGGCGGATCGCCGCCGCGACCTCCCGGTGCGCGTTGTTGGACAGCGACAGCTTGGCCAGCGGGTCCTCCTCCAACGCGTCGGCGCCGGCCTGCAGCATGATCGCTTGCGGCCGGTGCGCCGCGATCAACGGCTGGATGGCGTGCCGCATCAGCCAGCGCAGCTCGGTGTCGTTGCAGCCACGCGGCACCGGGAAGTTGCGCGCGGCACCCCCGGCGCGGTCGTCGGCGAGGCCGGTGTTGGGCCACCGCCCGGCCTCGTGGACGCTCAGCGTCAGCACCCTTTCGTCGTCGTGGAAGGCGTCCTGCACGCCGTCGCCATGGTGCGCGTCGATGTCGAGGTAGACGATCCGCTCCAGTCCTTGGTCGAGCCAGCCAAGGATGCCCAGCACCGGGTCGTTCAGGTAGCAGAACCCGCTGGCGCGGTCGCGGCGGCCGTGATGGGTGCCGCCGCCCGGACAATGGACGATGCCGCCGGATGCGGTCAGCGTCGTTGCCAGCATGACGCCGCCGGCGCTGGTGGCGGGACGGCGCCAGATCTCGGGATAGACCGGGTTGCCGTCGGCGCCGATGCGGAAGCGTTCGCGGTCGGCCTCGGACACCGCCTGGCGCTGCTCGGCGGCGATCAGGGCGGCCACGTAATCAGGATCGTGGAATCGCGTCACCTGCGCCGCCGTCGCGGTCGGCGCGGTCACGAACTGCGCGGGATCGAGCCAGCCCATGGCGCGGATCAGGTCGGTGCAGGTGGAGACGCGTGGGATCGCCAGCGGGTGGCCGGGGCCGTAGGTCGAGGCGCGGTAGATTTCGTGGCCGATGTAGACGGGGCGCCGACGCGGGTCTGGGAGCATCGGCAGCATATGGGGCAGCGTCGGTTGCGCGCACCATGGAGCGAAAGTAACGTCCCGCCTCGAATTGAGGGGACTGCCAAGATGGACATGACCGGCGACCGGCGGATTCCCGCGTCCCGCGAGGCGGTTTGGGCCGCGCTGAACGATCCCGCGGTGCTGAAGGCCTGCATCCCCGGCTGCGAGAGCCTGGAGCGCACCCCGGAAGGCGACCTCGTTGCCACCGCCGGCATCAAGATCGGCCCGATCAGCGCCCGCTTCAGCGGCCGGGTGCAGCTGCTGGACCTCGATCCGCCCAACTCGTACCGGATCGCCGGCGAGGGCCAGGGCGGCGTCGCCGGGTTCGCCAAGGGCGGGGCCACGGTGCAGCTCAGCGAGGAGGGCGCGCAGACGCTGATGCACTACGACGTGAAGGCGCAGGTCGGCGGCAAGATCGCCCAGCTCGGCGCACGGCTGATCGACGCCACCGCCAAGCAGATGGCCGACGCCTTCTTCAACCGCTTCGTGGTCGAGGTGAGCGCCACGCCGCCCGACACGGTCGGCGCGGACGGACCGGCTGGGGTGGTCGCGGCGATAACCGAGCCGGCGCGCCCGCCCGCGCCCGGCCAGGCCCCCAGCATCAGCCTGCTTTCAATGATCCCGAGCAACATATTCGGCTTTCCGCTGATCGCCTGGATCGCCGGGGCGGTGTTCCTGGCGATCTTCGCATTGATCTTCAGCGCCTACCTATGATCCCCGAGACGGTTGCGGCGACCGAGGCGCTGCTGGCGGCCGGCGGCTACGTCGCCGACACGGCGCTGGCGACGACGGTGTTCCTGGCGCTGACGATGGGGCGTCCGCTGCTGCTGGAAGGCGAGCCCGGCACCGGCAAGACCGAGATCGCCCGGGTGCTGGCGGCCGGGCTGGGGCGACGGCTGGTGCGGCTGCAATGCTACGACGGCCTGGATATTTCCGCTGCGGCTTACGAGTGGGACCATGCGCGGCAGTTCATGGCGATCCGGCTGGCCGAGGCTGGCGGCAACCGCGCCGACCTGGCGCGCGACATATACGGCCGCGAATTCCTCCGCAGCCGTCCGCTGCTGTCGGCGATCGACCCCGACCTGCCGCCGGCGGTGCTGCTGATCGACGAGCTGGACCGCGCCGACGAGCCGTTCGAGGCGTTCCTGTTGGAACTGCTGGCCGACTTCCAATTGACGATCCCGGAATACGGTACTGTTCATGCAGGGACCCGGCCGGTGGTGGTGCTGACCTCTAACCGCACCCGCGAAGTGCACGACGCGATCCGCCGGCGCTGCCTGTACCACTGGGTCGACTATCCCAGCGCCAGCCGAGAGCGGGAGATCCTGGCGCGCAAGGCTCCCGATGTCGCGGCGAAGCTGTCGGCGCAGATCGTGGCGTTCGTGCAGCTGCTCCGCCACGAGGACCTGTTCAAGCTGCCGGGCGTGGCCGAGACGATCGACTGGGCGGCGGCGCTGACCCATCTGGACCAGCACGAGTTGGCTCCTGGCGCGGTGGACGGGACGCTGGGCGTGCTGCTGAAGTACCAGGACGACATCGCCAAGGTGCGCGGCGCCGAAGCGGCGCGGCTGGTCGGCGAGGCGGTCGCCGAAACCACGCCACGCAACCCGTTCGCCTGAACGGCGATGGGCGTACTTGCGGCCAACGTCATGCACTTCGCGCGGCTGCTGCGCCGGGCCGGGCTGCCGGTGGGACCGGCCGACCTGCTGGCGGCGGAGCAGGCATTGACTTGCATCGATCTCGGCAGCCGGACCCAGGCCCGAGCCGCGCTGCGCGCCACCATGGTGCATCGCCACGAGCACGCGGAGCTGTTCGGGCAGGCGTTCGCGCTGTTCTGGCGCGACCCGAACGCCGGGCTGGCCGCGGCGGCGCTGCAGATGATGGATGGCGACCAGCTCAAGCCCGAGCGCGCCCCGGCCGGCAGCCGGCGGCTGGCCGAGGCAATGGCTCGCCAGCAATCGCAGCCGATGCCGCCAAGCGAGGAGCGGCAAGAAATCACCGCGATCCTGACGGTCAGCGAGCGCGAGCGGTTGCAGACAATGGATTTCGAGGCGATGAGCGCCGCCGAAGTCGCTCGCACCAAATCCGAAATTCGGCAGCTGCACTTGCCGCTTGACTTGCGGCGCACTCGCCGGCTGCGGCCCGACGCGCAGGGTCCGCGCACCGACCTGCGTGCCACGCTCCGTCACAGCCTGCAGCGCGGCGGCGAGGTCGCCGACCTGTCGCGCCAGAGCCGCATGACACGGCCGCCGCCGCTGGTGGTGCTGTGCGACATCTCCGGCTCGATGGGGCGCTACGCCCAGATCCTGCTGCATTTCCTGCATGCGGTGGCCAACGACCGCGACCGCGTTCACACCTTTCTGTTCGGAACGAGGCTGTCCAACATCACCCGGCAGCTGCGCCACCGCGACCCGGAGGTGGCGTTCGAGCTGGTGGCGCACAGCGTGCCCGACTGGTCCGGCGGCACCCGCATCGGCGAGGCGGTGGCGCTATTCAACCGCAACTGGTCGCGCCGCGTGCTCGGCCAGGGCGCCGTAGTGCTGCTGGTCACCGATGGCCTCGACCGCGACGGCGCCGCCGGGCTGGCCAAGGCGATGGAGCGGCTGCACAAATCCTGCTCGCGCTTGATATGGCTCAATCCGCTGTTGCGCTGGGACGGCTTCGCACCGAAGTCACAGGGTATCCGCGCGATGCTGCCGCACGTCGACGAGTTCCGTCCGGTGCACAACCTGGCCAGCCTGCGCGGGTTGATCGAGGGCTTGTCGCGCCCGGTGCAGGCGCGCGCCATGGACAGATGGAGGATCGGCGCATGATCGACGACGTGTTGACGCAGGCGACGCAGTGGCTGGCCGAGGGCGAGCAGGTCGGTTTGGCCACGGTGACCGAGACCTGGGGCAGCAGCCCGCGCCCGGCTGGCAGCCAGATGGCGGTGACCACGTCGGGGCGCATGGCCGGCTCGGTCAGCGGCGGCTGCATCGAGGGCGCGGTGGCCGAAGCGGCGCTGCGGTCGGTGCGCGACGGCATGCCGCAGCTGCTGGATTTCGGCGTCACCAACGAGCGGGCCTGGGAAGTCGGGCTGGCCTGCGGCGGCAAGGTCAAGGTGTTCGTGGAGCGGCTGGCGTGACACCCGCGACGCTGGCGGCGCTGACCGCGGCGCGGGCCGAGGCGACGCCGGTGGTGCTGGCGAGCCGGCTCTCGGACGGCACGCAAATGCTGCTGCCCGCTGGCGACGCGCCGCCGGCGTTGGCCGAGGCGGCGGCATTGGCGCTGGATCGCGACGAGAGCCGCACGGTGACGCTGCCCGACGGCGCGGCGTGGTTCCTGCATGTCTACAATCCTCCGCCGCGCCTGATCGTGGTCGGCGCGGTGCACATCGCGCAGGCGCTGGCCCCGATGGCGCAGCCGCTCGGCTTCGCGCTGACGGTGGTCGATCCGCGCCGCTCGTTCGCCAGCGAGCAGCGCTTTCCCGGGGTGGCGATCCGCAGCGACTGGCCCGACGAGGCGCTCGACGCGCTGCGCCCGGACAGCCGCACGGCGGTGGTGACGCTGACCCATGACCCCAAGCTGGACGACCCGGCGCTCGACCGGGCATTACGCAGCGACGCGTTCTATGTGGGCGCGCTAGGCAGCCGGAAGACCCACGCGGCGCGGCTGGAGCGGCTGCGGGCGTTGGGTCACGACGACCCGGCGATGGCGCGCATTCGCGGCCCGGTTGGGCTGTCGCTGAATGCGGTGACCGCGCCGGAGATCGCGTTGTCGGTGCTGGCCGAGTTGGTGGCGGTGCGCCGGCATGCGGCGCTGGCGCAGCGGGCAGGATGATCTTCGGCCGCGTGGCGCTGGCCGACGCGCTCGGCGCGGTGCTGGCGCACACCCACCGGCTATCCGGTCGCACCATCAAGAAAGGCACCGTGCTGGATGCCGCGGCGCTGGACGCGCTGGCGGCGTCCGGGCGGGAGGCGGTGATCGCGGCGCGGCTTGAGGCGAGCGACGTGCCAGAGGACGCCAGCGCCCGACAAGTGGCCACCGCGCTGTTGACGCCGGGGCTGCGGGCCGGGCCGGCGGCGACCGGGCGGGTCAACCTGCATGCCGAGCGCGCCGGCCTGTTGCGCGTCGACGCCGGACGCATCGACGCGCTCAACGGCATCGACGAGTCGGTGACGGTGGCGACCCTGGCCGATTACACCGTGGTTTCGGCCGGCGAGATGGTGGCGACCATCAAGGTGATCCCGTTCGCGGTCGCAGGCGAAGTGCTCGACCGCATGGAGGCTGCCGGATCGGCGCTGACGCTGCACCCGTTCCGTGCGCGCCCGGTCGGGCTGGTGCTGTCCACCCTGCCCGGCATCAAGCCGAGCGTGCTGGAGGGCACCGTCGTCGCCATGCGCGCGCGCATCGAGGGAGTGGGCGGCACGCTGTTGCCGCCGCTGACCTGCGCCCATGACAGCGACGCCATCGCCGCGGCGTTGCGGGCGCTGGCCGGTCAAGGCGCCGCGCTGCTGCTGGTGGCCGGCGCTTCGGCGACCGTCGACCGGCGCGACGTGGGGCCCGCGGCGATCGTGCTCGCCGGCGGCGCGTTGCGGCATTTCGGCATGCCGGTCGATCCCGGCAACCTGATCTGCCTGGGCGAGATCGGCGCGGCTCCGGCGCTGGTGTTGCCCGGCTGCGCCCGCAGCCCCAAGCTGAACGGCATCGACTGGGTGCTGCAACGGCTGTTCGCGGACCTGCCGGTCGGCCCGGCCGAGGTGATGCGGATGGGCGTCGGCGGCCTGTTGAAAGACACCGGCCTGCGCCCGCTGCCGCGCGAGCAGCAGCCGCGGCCGGAGACGTCGCTCGCCCCGGTTGCGGCCCTGGTGCTCGCCGCCGGCCGCTCCAGCCGCATGGCGCCGCGGCACAAGCTGCTGGTGGCCGGGCGCGATGGCCGGCCGATGGTGGCGCGCACGGTGGCCCAGGTGCTGGAATCGGCTGCTCGGCCCGTGCTGGTGGTGGTCGGCCACGAGGCGGCGGCGGTGCGCGCGGCCTTGGCGGGACTTCCAGTACGTTTTGTGGAAGCGGCCGAGTTCGCGCAGGGCCAGTCGGCCAGCCTGCGCGCCGGCATCGCGGCGCTGCCGGCCGAGGCGGCGGCGGCGGTGGTGTGCCTGGGCGACATGCCGCTGGTCGACGGCGGCGTGATCGACCGCATGATCGCGGCGTGGCGGGCGAACCCGGGCCAGCTCGCGGTGCAGCCGACCTGGCGCGGCGAACCCGGCAACCCGGTGCTGTGGGACCGCAGCCAGTTCGCCGAGCTGGCGGCGATCGCCGGCGACATCGGCGCGCGCGACGTGCTGCGCCGGCTGGGCGGCGACGTGCTGCGGGTCGAGGTCGAGAGCGACTCGGTGCTGCGCGACTTCGACACCCTGGACAGCCTGGCGCTGCTGGACGCCGAGGAATGATGCCGGCGGAATCGGTGTTGGTTGCGGGCGGGCGCGGGGCTATCTACCGGCGATGAGCAACGGGGCGGCAACGAACGCGGTGCAGGTGGCGGTGGGCGGCGACGGCACGACCAGCTACCTGGTGGCGATCCCGCCCGACCAGCTGCCGCCGGTTCGCAGCCGCGACCTCGCCGCCGCCTGGGACGCGGCGCGCGACGCCGCCGGGGCGACCAACTGGGGGCAGCGGCGGCTGTTCCGCTTCAGCCATGGCGACGGGCTGAGCCTAGACCTGGCGTTGGCCGACAGCGACGCCTGTTGCTGGGCCGCCGCGGTCGATGCGACGCTGGGCCTTGGCCACGCCTACGGCATGTCGGTGTGCCTGCGGCTGCTGGCGCTGATCGACCTGATGGCCTCGGCTGGCTGGATGCGGTCGTGGTTCGCGCTGCGCCGGGATGGCGCCGAGATCGACGCGGTGCTGCTGGAGGCCGCGGCGACCCAGGCCCTGACCCCGCAGGGCCGACTCGACGAGGCCATGCTGCGCCGTCGCCTGCCCCGCCCTTCCTTGCCGAATCCTTTTCCCGGAGCCCTCGCATGACAACGCGCCTCCCGCTCACCGTTGGCTTGGTCGCGGCCAGCTTGATCACGGTCAGCCTGCTCGCCGCATGCGGCGAGCCGGTGCAGCGATCACGGGCACAGACCGTCGCCGCCGCCGACCTCAGCGCCTGCCGGGCGCGGGCGGACGAAATCTACAACAAGCAGAATCGCGGGGACGTCTACCGCGCCGACACCTTCGTGTCCGATACCAGGGACTCGCCGTTCTCCACCAGCGGCTTGCCCGGCATCACCAGCAACGGGCTCTCGGGGCTTTACCAACACGGAAACTTGGTCAGCTCCTGCGTGAGCAGCCGCGGCGCCGGCGCGGCCGGCATTGGTTCGACCGGCACTGGCGCTGTCGGCGTCGATCCAACCGGCCCGGCTTCGACCACCTCAGTATCGCCTCCCGCCTCGCAGTGACATCCGCTATGCGCCACGCCATAGAACGCGCCTCCACAACGGACAGGACAACATGAGAAAGGGACTGGCATGAGCAAGATCATCCGCACCGAGGCCGGCCCAGTGCTGGCCAAGGCGGTCGAGTACCATGGCTTCGTGTTCCTGCAGGGCTGCACCGCCCGCGACTTGTCCAAGGACGTGATCGGGCAGACGCATGAAACGTTGGCGCAGATCGACGAGCTTTTGGAAGTTCACGGCACCGACAAGACACGGCTGCTGCAGGCGCAGATCTGGCTCAAGGACATCCGCGACCGCGAAGCGATGAACGGCGTCTGGTCGGCTTGGCTGCCCGAAGGCGGCGCGCCGGCACGGGCTTGCGTGCAGGCCAACATGGCCGATCCGCGGCATCTCGTGGAAATCATGGTTACGGTATGCAAATGATGTCGGGTGCGGCCTAAGTCGTGGCATTTCAGCCACAAAGCAGCGCCAAATAAACAACACCCTCGTAAAAAGTATTTTACTAGGATTTTTGTCCTTTTTCTTGCCTCCACCCTAACGTTCGTTTGAACAAAACATATCTTTTGCTCATCTCGAATGCGTTATCGGGTTGTCTGCCTGAGGACCCCGTTGCTAACCGCATTGTTCATCGGATTGCAGCGGGGAGCGGACATGCGGGTTTTCGGAGTTGAGGGCGGCACGGCGTTGATTGGCTTGATGGTTGTCGCCACGCTGTCCGTTTCCGCGATCCCGGCGTTTGCCAAAACCTATCCGGTTTTCCAGCCCCCGCACTTGTCCGCACACCCGCTCATCCTGCCAACCCCGTCATTCAACGCCCCGTTTCTAAGCAGTCAGGCAGGCAAGTCCCGCTTCGGCAGCGTGGGCGCGGTTCGGCTCGCCAGCCTGTCGTTCCATGACCGCTCGCGCCAGTTGTCCGCTAGGTCCGCAACGGCGCAATCCGGCCGTAACCTGCAATGCGTGCCGTTCGCGCGCGCGGCTTCGGGCATCGAGATAAGGGGCAACGCCGCGAACTGGTGGGAGGCGGCGCAAGGCGTCTACCAGCGCGGATCGCGTCCGGAGTACGGCAGCGTGCTGAACTTCCGGCCTACCGGACGCATGCAGCTCGGCCATGTTGCGGTGGTGACGGCGGTGCTTGACAGCCGCGAGATCGAAATCGAGCATGCCAACTGGGCCGGTCCGAGCGCGTCCAAAAGCGGCATCAGCCGGAACATCTCGGTGATCGACGTGTCGCCGGGCAACGACTGGTCGGCGGTCCGCGTCACCCTTGGCCGCAGTGGCGGCTACGGCAGCGTGTATCCGACCTTTGGCTTCATCTACGACCGTCCTGACCGCGGTGTGGGCAGAGCCGGCAACCGCTTCGCGCGTTCCATGCCGATCGCTGCGAGCTATGACGAGGTGGCGCAGGTTTCCGAACGACAGGCTCCCGAGCGGCGCAGCGGCACGCTCGACATGCTGGAGACCAGCGTCTCGGCTGGGTCGCCCAACCGCAGCATCCGCTAAAGCACGCCAAGAGCGCCGAGCGCCGTCCCGGCGGCAAGCAGCCAGAGCGGATGCAGCCGACCGTCGAGCGACACGGCGGTGGTGACGAGGCAAATGGCCGCGCCGCCGACGCCATGCACCGCGCCACGTGCCAGCACCACGCCCGCCGCCGATAACAGCCCCACAGTGATCGGCGTCAGGGCTGCCTGGAGAACCGCCCGCCAGCGCGCGGCCCGGAAGCGCTGCCATGCGCCCGAGACCACGAACGTCAGCAGGCAGGCCGGGGCGATCAGGCTCAGCGTCGCCACCGCCGCTCCTGCCAGACCAGCGACCCGCCAGCCGACCAGGGTGACTACCAGCATGTTCGGTCCAGGCGCCGCCTGAGCCAGCGCGAACAGCGCTGCGAAGTCGCGCGCCGTCATCCAGCCATGGACTTGCACCACTTGGCGCTGCATTTCCGGGACCACCGCGTTGACGCCGCCCACCGCCAGCAGCGCCAGTTGGCTGAACAGACTGGCCAAGGCGACGAGCCTGTCGCTCATGGACGCGTCGAACGGGCGTGCAGCGCCACGCTGAGGGGGATCAGCGCCAGCAGCGTCGGCAACAGCGGCAACCGCGCCAGCGCAATCGCGGCGAAAGCCAGGGCAGCCATGCCGATCCCGAGCCGGCGGCCGCGCAGCGTCCAGGCGATCTTTAGGGTGGTCGCCAGCACCAGCCCGGCGGCGGCGGCGGACAACCCGGCCAGCCCGCGCGCCACCGCCGGCTCGGCGCCGTAGCGGTCGAATGCCATCCCGGCCAGCACGACGATGACCAGCGGCACCGCCAGCAGGCCGCAAACCGCCGCCGCCGCCCCGGCAACGCCGCGGTAGCGGGCGCCCAGGCAGACCGCGAGGTTGGTGACGTTGGGGCCGGGCAGAAACTGGCACAGCGCCAGCGTGTCGGTGAACTCCGCCGGAGTCAGCCAGCGCCGCTGCTCCACCACCATGCGCCGTATCCACGGCATAACGCCGCCGAAGCCGACGATGCCGACCGAGAAGAACCCCATGAACAGCTCCGCCAGGCCAGGACCGATTGGCGGCGGCGCAGGCTTGTCAGGACCAGGCAGGTCAGGATTTTGGCCGATGCGCGATCCAGGGCATATTGAGACTGTTCAGGAGACACCAACCTTGTCGAGAAATCCAATCGCGGCGGTGTGGGCCGTCGGTGCGCTGGCAGCGCTGATCGCCTACGTCGTCGGACCCGACCACCTGCTGAGCGCCATCGTCGTGTCGGCGGATCGCGCGCTGTTCGTCGTCGGCGACCTGTTACGGAGCCTGTCGGCAAGCGCCGTCGGGGCCATGCACGCCGTGGCCGTGGGCCTGCTCGTGACCTTCGTCGGGCTGTGCCTGCTGGCCATCCGCAACGGCCAACGGGGCCGCGCCGCGCTGGTCGCGGTTTCGGCGCTGTTCGTCTGGCTGGTCTGGAGCGGCGGCGACGCGACCTCCAACGGACGCTGGCTGTCGGCGTTCGTGCTGGCGGCGGTGGCGACCTTGGTGATGAGCAGCCGGCTGCACGGCAACGGCAGATCGTGACGCCGAGGCGCTGAGCAACTCGTAACGCGGTCGCGCCGTTGTGGGCACGGCCATCCCGGCCTCAACAAGCACCGGACCGATCCTCATGTTCATGCGCATTGACAAGCTTCAAGCAGCCTTGCCGGAGCCGAGTAAGCCCGACCCGAATGCCGCCGCCGCCCTTCAGGAACTGCTCGGCGGCAAGTACGGCGAAATGTCCACGCTTGGGAACTACCTGTTCCAGAGCTTCAACTTTCGCAGCAAGTCCAAGCTGCGCCCGTTCTACAGCCTGGTCGCCAGCATCACCGCCGAGGAACTCGGCCACGTCGAGCTGGTCTCCAACGGCGTCGTCATGCTGAACAACGGGCCGGGCAACGTGGCCGAGCAGGTCGACATTTCGACGTCGCCGTTCGCCGCGATGCAGGACGTGCGCCTCGCCGGCTCATTCCTGTCGAACGGCGGCGGCGCGATGCCGATGAACGCCAACGGCGCGTCCTGGAACATGGACATGGTCACCACCACCGGCAACGTGATCATCGACCTGCTGCACAACTTCCACCTCGAATGCGGCGCCCGCATCCACAAGCTGCGCGTCTACGAGACCATGACCGAGCCGACCGGCCGCGAGGTCTGCGGCTACCTGTTGGTCCGTGGCTCGGTGCACGCGCACGCCTATGCGCTGGCGCTGAAGAAGCTGACCGGCGTGGAAGTCGAGAAGATGCTGCCGACGCCGAACATCAACCTCGACCGCATCCCGGAGTGCCAGAAGTACCTGAACGAAGGCAGCCACCGCCGCCTGTACCGCTTCAGCCCGGACGACTACCACGAGATGAGCGGCATCTGGGGCAACGGCGAGGTGGCGCTGCCAGGCGATCCGCCGGGCGAGCTGGAGGTCGTCGACGGCTATCCGGAAGGCGGCAAGATCAGCGACCTGACCGGCAACTACGGCGCTTTCACGCCTGACTACGCGCCGCAGGAAATGTTCGAGATCGCCCAGAAGCTGTATAAAAAGTCCCGCTAATTCGACGGCTGGGGGCGCACGCGCTCCCAGCCGGGTCGCCGGTCAGGTCTATGACGCCGCCTATCGCCTGGATCATCGCGTCGTAGCCGGCATATGGCCCGGCCTAGCCGAAGCCGATGATCGAGCAGGTCGCCAAGTGAGGGTTGGGACGCGCCAGACTGGCATGGCCCAGCCCGTATCTGACAGGCTGCCGACCCGGAAATTCTCGATTGCCACGTCGGCGCGCCAGCAGCTGGCCAGCCCAGGGACCGGCCAGGATGCGCGCCAGCTCCAGCACGCGAATCCCGGCCAGCGGTTTCGGCGGCATCAGAAGAAAGCCTGAATCCCCGTCTGCGCGCGGCCAAGGATCAACGCATGGACGTCGTGGGTGCCCTCGTAGGTGTTGACCGTCTCCAGGTTCTGCATGTGGCGCATGACATGATATTCTTCCTGGATGCCGTTGCCGCCGTGCATGTCGCGGGCGACGCGGGCGATGTCGAGCGCCTTGCCGCAGTTGTTGCGTTTGACGATGGAGATCATCTCAGGCGCCATCTGTCCGGCGTCGAACAGCCGGCCGACGCGCAAGCTGGCCTGCAGCCCGAGCGCGATCTCGGTCTGCATGTCGGCGAGCTTTTTTTGAACCAGCTGAGTCGCGGCGAGCGGGCGGCCGAATTGCTTGCGGTCGAGCGTGTACTGCCGCGCCCGATGCCAGCAATCCTCGGCAGCGCCCATGACGCCCCAGGAGATGCCGTAGCGCGCCCGGTTCAGGCAGCCGAACGGCCCGGCGAGGCCTGACGCTTTGGGCAACAAGGCGGTTTCCGGCACCTCGACTCCCTCCATCACGATCTCGCCGGTGATCGAGGCGCGCAGCGACAGCTTGCCGCCGATCTTCGGCGCGGACAGGCCGGGCATGCCCTTCTCCAGGATGAAGCCGCGGATTGCGCCGTCATGCGCCGCCGACTTGGCCCAGACCACGAACACGTCGGCAATCGGCGCGTTGCTGATCCAGGTCTTGGCGCCGGTCAGCCGGTAGCCGTCCGGCGTGCGCTCGGCTTTGGTCCGCATCCCGGCGGGGTCCGATCCGGCGTCCGGCTCGGTCAGGCCGAAGCAGCCGATCAACTCGCCGTTGGCCAGCTTCGGCAGGTATTTCAGCCGCTGCGCCTCGTCGCCGTAGGCATAAATCGGGTGCATCACCAGCGAGGACTGCACGCTCATCATCGAGCGGTAGCCGCTATCAACCCGCTCCACCTCGCGCGCCACCAGGCCATAGGCGACATACGACGCGCCGGCCCCGCCATATTCCTCGGGCAAGGTCACGCCAAGCAGGCCGAGCGCGCCCATTTCACGGAAGATGCCGGGGTCGGTCGCCTCCTCCCGGTAGGCGGCGACGATGCCGGGCTGCAGCCGTTCCTGGGCGAACTGGCGGGCGGCGTCGCGGACCATGCGCTCCTCCTCCGACAGCTGGTCGTCGAGGCGGAGCGGGTCGGACCAGTCGAACGGCGGCGCTTTGACGGCGTGGCTGGAGGCGGTCACGTAGTTCATTGTGCGGGCACCTTGTCAGGATCGCATGGGCACTGTCGCAGCATATAGGCGGGGCGGCGGCGCGCGGCTATCGTCGCATCGCATTCAGGGGAGAGCCGATCATGCTGACCCGCCGCGCCTTGCTCGCCGCCACCGCCGCCTCGCCGCTGCTGGCCAACCAGGCGAGCGCCGACACGCCGCGCTCGGTGGTGGTGATGGCGATGCAGATCGACGACGTGATCAGCCTCGATCCCGGCGAGGCCTACGAGTTCACCGACAACGAGGTGTGCGGCAACATCTATCGCAAGCTGGTGCTGCCCGACGAGGCCGACCCCGCCCGCGTGGTGGGCGACCTGGCGAGGTCGTGGGAGATCAGTCCCGATGGGCTGACCTTCACCTTCCACCTGGTCGACAACGCACGGTTCTTCTCCGGCAAGCCGGTGACGGCGCACGACGCGGCGTTCTCGCTGGGGCGGCTGGTGACGATGGACAAGTCGCCGGCGTTCATCATCAGCCAGTTCGGTTTTAACCGCGACAACGTGGCGAAGCTGATCCGCGCCACCGACGACCGCACGCTGGCGCTGACGCTGCCGACCCCGCAGGCGCCCAGCCTGGTGCTGAACTGCCTGTCGGCCAGCGCCGGCAACGTGGTCGAGCAGGCGGCGGCGATGGCGCACCAGGTCGGCGGCGACCTCGGCAACGGCTGGCTCAAGAGCAACAGCGCCGGGGCCGGGGCCTACCGCCTGACCTCGTGGGCGGCCAGCGACCACATCATCCTCGACGTCAACCCGAACTCCGGCATCGCGGTGCAGCCGAAGCGCATCGTCATACGCCACGTCGCCGACCCGACGGCACAGCTGCTGCTGTTGCAGAAGGGCGACGCCGACATCGCCCGCAACCTGACGCCCGACCAGATCAAGGCCATCGCCGGCAACCCGGATTTCCACAGCATCTCGACGTTGCAGGCGACCTCGATGTACATCGCCATGAACGAGACGGTGCCGGCGCTTGGCAAGCCGGAGGTGCGGCAGGCGATCAAGTGGGCGATCGGCTACGACGCCATCGCGCAGAACATCACGCCGAACCTGTGGGGCGTCAGCCAGTCGTTCCTGCCGAAAGGCTTGCCCGGCGCGCTGCCCGAGCAGCCGTTCCACAAGGACACTGCCAAGGCCAAGCAGCTGCTGCGGGCCGGCGGCTATCCGGACGGGCTGACGCTGACAATGGATTTCATCACCGCCTCGCCATACAGCGACATCGCGCAGGCGGTGCAGGCCGACCTCGCGCAAGCCGGCATTACCTTGCAATTGCTGCCCGGCGAGGAGAAGCAGGTCATCACCAAGACCCGCAGCCGCACCCATCAGCTCGCCATGTTGTACTGGGGTTCGGACTACTTCGACCCGAACTCGAACGCCCAGGGTTTTTGCGCCAACCCCGACGACTCCGACGCCAGCAAGCTCAAGATACTGGCGTGGCGCAGTCATTTCGCCGACCGGAAGCTGACCGGCGAGGCTTTGGCGGCATCAACGGAGTTGGACGCCGGACGCCGGATCGCGCTGTACCAAGGCATGCAGCGGCAGTTCTGGGACACGGCACCATTTGCCATCCTGCTGCAACGCAGCGCCAATGCCACCATGCGGCGCAACGTGGATGGCCTGTTCGTCGGTCCGATGCCGGACTTCACCAAGTACCAACGCCTCGTGAAGAGCTGATTCTTCCGCGTGCGGCGCATGCGGCTCGCCGGCCTCAGCCTAGGCAGCGTGTTGGCGACGCTGTTCGGGCTGGCGCTGGTCACTTTCGTGATCGGCCACGTCATGCCGATCGACCCGCTTATCGCCCTCGTCGGCGACCACGCGCCGGCCGCCCTGGTCGCCCGCACCCGGATCGAGCTTGGGCTGGATCGGCCGGTCGCCGTGCAGTTCGCAATCTACCTGTGGCGGCTGCTGCACGGCGACCTCGGCCGCTCGGTGATGACCTCGCATCCGGTGACCGCCGACATCGCGCAATACTTCCCGGCGACCCTGGAACTGGCGACCGCCGCGATGCTCGTGGCGCTGGCGCTGGGCATCCCGCTCGGGGTATTCGCGGCGGCGCGGCAGGGTTCGGCGTTCGACCATTGCGTGCGCGTGCTCAGCCTGGTCGGCCAATCGGTGCCGGTGTTCGTGCTGGCGCTGCTGTGCCTGCTGGTGTTCTACGCCAAGCTTGGCATCGCTCCCGGCACCGGGCAGCAAGGCGTGATGTTCGAGGGCCTGGTGACGCCGGTGACCGGCATGGTGGTGGTCGACGCGATGCTGGCCGGCGACTGGGACGCGGCCCGGGACGCGCTGGCGCACCTGGCGATGCCAGGGTTGATCCTGGCGTTCTTCGTCATGGGCAGCATCACCCGGATGACCCGCGCTTTCATGCTCGACGCGCTTGCCGGCGAGTACATCGTGACCGCGCGGGCCAAGGGGCTGTCGGCGGCGCGCATTCTGTGGCGGCACGCCTTCGCCAACACCGCGGTGGCGCTGGTGACGGTGCTGGCGCTGGCCTATGCCAGCCTGCTGGAAGGCTCGGTGCTGACCGAGACGATCTTCAGCTGGCCGGGGCTGGGGCAGTACCTAACCATTTCGCTGCTCAACGCCGACATGAACGCGGTGCTGGGGGCGACGCTGGTGGTGGGGGCGGTCTATGTCGGGCTGAACCTGCTGGCCGACTTGTCGTATCGCCTGTTCGACCCGCGGGTGCGATGAGCGTCGCCGCCCTGCCCGGCCGCGCCTGGCTGCTGACCGACACCCCCGGCTCGCCACGGCAGGCGGCTTGGGGACAGGCGTACCGGCGCTGGCTGCAGCTCCGGGCCAATCCGCTGGCGGTGGCCGGGCTGCTCGCCGTGGCGGCGCTGATTGCGGCGGCCGTGGCGGCCCCGTTGCTGGCGTCGCAAAGCCCGTCGGCGCAGGATTTGGCGCGCCGGCTTGCGGCCCCGTCGGGCGCGCACTGGCTGGGCACCGAAGAATTGGGCCGCGACCTGTTCTCCCGCGTACTGTATGGCGGCAGGGTCACGCTCGGCATCGTGGTGGCCGTGGTGGCGCTGGTGGCGCCGCTCGGGTTGGCCGTGGGCACCGTGGCCGGGTATGCCGGCGGCTGGGCGGACCGGGTGCTGATGCGGGTGACCGACATTTTCCTGGCGTTCCCCCGGCTGGTGCTGGCGCTGGCGTTCGTGGCGGCGCTGCGGCCCGGCATCGGCAGCGCCGTGGTGGCGATTGCGCTGACCACCTGGCCGCCATACGCCCGCATCGCCCGCGCCGACACGCTGACCATCCGCCACGCCGACTTCATCGCTGCCGCCAGGCTGGCCGGCGCCGGCCCTGGCCGGATCGTGCTGCGCCACATCGTGCCGCTGTGCCTGCCCAGCATCGTGGTGCGGGTGACGCTCGACATGAGCGGCATCATCCTGACCGCCGCCGGGCTGGGCTTCCTCGGCATGGGGGCGCAGCCGCCGACTCCCGAATGGGGCACCATGATCTCGGCCTCGCGCGGCTACATCCTGAGCCAGTGGTGGGTGCCGGCGGTACCGGGCATCGCCATCTTCGTCAGCTCGCTGGCGTTCAACCTGCTGGGCGACGGGCTGCGCGACGTGCTCGACCCAAAGCAGCGCTGATGCTGGTCGAGGTCCGCAACCTGCGCGTCGGCTTCAGCACGGCGCAGGGCGTGGCCGAGGCGGTGCGCGGCGTGTCGCTGACGCTGGGGGCCGAGAAGCTCGGCATCGTCGGCGAGAGCGGGTCGGGCAAGTCGCTGACCGCGCGGGCGATCCTGCGGCTGCTGCCGCACGGCGCGCGGCTGGCCGCCGACCGACTGGCGTTCGACGGCGTCGACCTGCTGCGCGCCGATGAGCGCACCTTGCGCGGCATCCGCGGCCGTCGCGCCGGGCTGATCCTGCAGGACCCGAAATTCTCGCTGAACCCGGTGATGACGGCGGGCGCGCAGATCGCCGAGGCGTGGCGCGCCCACCGCCGCGGGGTTGGGCGGCGCGAGGCGGCGACGGCGGCGGTGGACCTGTTGGCGCAGGTGCGGATACGCGATCCGGGGCGCGTCGCCGGCCAGTATCCGCACGAGCTGTCCGGCGGCATGGGGCAGCGGGTAATGATCGCCATGATGCTGGCGCCCGACCCCGAGCTGCTGATCGCCGACGAGCCGACCAGCGCACTGGACGCCACGGTGCAGGCGGAAATTCTCCGGCTGATCGAGGAGATGGCGTCGCGCCGCGGCATGGGTCTCATCCTCATCAGCCACGACCTGCCGCTGGTGGCGCATTTCTGCGACCGCGTGGCCGTCATGTACGCCGGGCGCATCGTCGAGGAGTTGCGCGGCGGCGACCTGCACCAGGCGCGTCACCCCTATACGCGCGGCCTGATCGCCTGCCTGCCGTCGCTGGCTGCGCCGCGGCGAACGCTGCCGGTGCTGCGGCGCGATCCGGCCTGGGCCACGGATTGATCGAGGTTTCCGACCTGCGGGTCCGGTTCGGCGACACCGAGGCGGTGCGCGGGGTGTCGTTCGCGGTCGGCCGCGGCGAGAGCTTCGGATTGGTGGGCGAAAGCGGCTCCGGCAAGTCGAGCGTGCTGCGGGCGCTGGCCGGGTTGAACCGCGATTGGTCGGGCAGGATGGCTGTCGGCGGCGCTATTTTGGCCGCAGTTCGCGACCGTATGGCCTTGCGCCGGATGCAGATGGTGTTCCAGGACCCATACGGTTCGCTGCATCCGCGCCAAACGGTCCATCGCGCGTTGGCCGAGCCGCTGCTGGTGCATGGCTTGGGCGGCGTCGACGCCCGCATCGACCGGGCGCTGGCCGAGGTGGCGCTGCCGGCGGCGCTGCGGTTCCGCTACCCGCACCAGCTGTCTGGCGGCCAACGGCAGCGGGTGGCCATCGCCCGCGCGCTGATCGCCGAGCCGGAGGTGCTGCTACTAGACGAGCCGACCAGCGCGCTCGACGTTTCGGTGCAGGCCGAAGTGCTGAACCTGCTTGTCGAATTGCGGCGAGCGCGCGCCCTGACAATCGTTCTGGTCGGCCACAACCTTGCGGTGGTGACGCATCTGTGCGCCACGATCGGCGTCATGCAGGCGGGCGAGCTGGTCGAGACTGTTTCGGCCGACGATATGCGGGCCGGCCGGCTCCGCCATCCCCATGCCGCCGCCTTGCGGGCGTTAAGCCTGGAGTTGGAGGAGCCGGCGTAGCGTTTCGCGGCTGGACGCCTAGCAGCCTGTCGGACTTAACGCGACGCGGAAGCGGGTGGTAGCAGTGGGTCACAAGCGGCCTGGACATCCCGTATGAGCAATTTCCGCCTAATCGATCGTGCAACGGGTTTTCTGATGCCGCCC
>JAABUY010003020.1_pt1 | contig 19103 bp, 30 predicted proteins | sample 5560271 | NCBI WGS metagenome assembly JAABUY01 (sample SAMN10711886, study PRJNA513374) | rock metagenome | isolation source: Antarctica rocks | place: Antarctica: Victoria Land, University Valley
CGACGACGTGAAGGCGCAACTGATCAGGCGCGCAGCACGTGGAGGCACAGCGCCGCGATGGCATTGCCCGCTGCGCTGGCAGTGACAAGGCGGTCGCATGCAGCCGTGCATGCCTGGAGTTCTCGTCCACGGCGGCCAGTCGCAGCCTTTGCTCAGTGCCTAGTTCGGCTTCCCGACAGAGGGGGAAGCGGCGCGCACAGGTTCAAGGGCGTGGGTCCGAAGACAGTGGCCTGCATCATGATGTTCGGCATGCAGGTGACGCCGGCCCTGCTTATATGACGGCAGTGCTGGCTGTCACCTTGACCTTGCTGCCACTGCAGCCCTGCCGCTGTTGTTAGGCACCAGCAATAGGGGGGCATCGCGGCAGAGGTTCGAGTTCCCGGTGGACACGCATGTCTGGCGTATCACCAAGGCGCTGGGCTGGGTGCCGCCGCGCAGCACGCGCGAGCAGGCCTACCTGCACCTGAACGCGCGCGTGCCGGCGCCTCTGAAGTGCGCACGAGCAGGCCTCCTGGTGTCCTTGCCTGCGCATGGCCCACCCACAGCAGCATGCTGTGGCGAGCGTGCACCAACATGTATCAGCCAGACTCGTCGTTGGAGGTCCAAAAAGGCTCCCCGTTGCTCCCCATTGTTATGATGCAGGCCCCTAGCCTCTGCGGTAGTGCAACAGCCAGGCGGGCGGCGCAGGTACGCCCTGCACGTGCTGCTTGTCGAGCACGGCAAGCGCTGCCCGCGCTGCGCCAAGATCCCCGGCCGGCCGCGGAAAGAGCCCTTGGGCGCCTGCCCCCTGCCGCACGCGCACAAGCAGCCGGCTGAGCAGCCTGCAGGCGAGGCATGCGCGGCAAGCACGCTCCAGAAGGCGAGCGATGGCCGGCCTGGCAAGCCGGCTCGGACCGCGGGCAGGGGCAAACGCAAGGCGCCCAGCTGATACCGCTGGCTGATCAGTGTGTGTTGTTTCTTTTACATGGGGCGTCTCGTGTGCTGCCAAGCATGTTGCCAGGCTCTCATTCGGCCGCAAAGGGGGGCACCCATATCGTATTGTGCACTATATGATGCCGACCGTCAAGTACACGCAGCTATAGGTCTCAATCTCCTCATTGTTTCGCATGTGGGTTGCCTAAACTTATATCCGCATTCGTTAGGCGCCTTTGAATGCGCTATACATGATCGCATGATCACAAATGATGACCTGTAAGTGAATACTGTATTGTTTTCCTCACACCATGCTGTGTACGCATCGAGCAGTACAGACAGGGTGCACATTGTTTGTCACCTTGCACAACGTTGCCAAACCAGGGGTGCTTTTGTGTTATGGATGCTGCGAAACATACACTTGTCTGCTCAGGATCATCACACCATCGATACAATTGCTCGCTCTGTTCCACGAGTCTGTGCTTTTAATGCAGTCTCCATGTAACAGAATTGAGTACACCGCAATGCTCCACATGCGTTGTGGCCCAATGACATTTGCGAGCAGCCAACAGGTCATGCCACTGAATACAACGTGCAGATGGCACAACACTGGCAAAACAACCATGTGCGTGCGTCCTGGCACTATTCGGCGTCCATGTCTCCGCCGATGTTGAGCACAGCCATGAATGCCTGCATTAGCATTGCCCAGAGCTCAGTACGCTACACTGGTACGCTCCACGCAGAAGCAGGAGAGCAGGGGCCGGCTCTCACCTCCTGGGGCACTTCCACGGTGCCCAGTGTCTGCGGGGCAGCGCACGTGCGGTCAGTAAGACAGCAATGCCTTCTGCCAAGCAGGCGGTCTCGTGCATGGTGTGAGGCACACAGAACGGATGTGCTGGCACCTTCATGCGCTTCTTGCCCTTAGCCTGCTTCTTCAGCAGCTTCTTCTTGCGCGAGACGTCGCCGCCGTAGCACTTGGCCAGCACGTCCTTGCGCAGCGCTGCCAGGCGCAACACCGTAAGTTCAATCAGACTGCCAGCCGCCTTTCGAACGCCCCCGCTCACTGCAAAAACACAAAAACGGGCGCGCTTGGACCTGGCGGGCCCCGCCCTCACGGCGCGCGCCGGCAGGGCCCGCGCCCGGCCACGCCCACGCAACGGGGGCGCACCGGAGATGGCCTCGGACGCGATGACGCGCGAGCCAATGGCCGCCTGGATCGGGATCCGGAACTGCTGGCGCGGGATGAGCTCCTTGAGCTTCTTCACCAGGCTGCGGCCCACGCGGTACGCCGCGTCCCGGTGCACGATCGACGCCAGCGGGTCCGCCACCTGGCCGGGCCGGGCAGCCGGCCGCACGGTCGGCGCTGCTCTGAAGCGCGCCTGACGTCTACAGGCTAGGTTTGCACAAGAGGCGGCTTCGTCTTCCTGATGCTCGGCTTGCTGAGTCAGGCTGAGAATGCAGACAAGCGTCACCGACACGGCGCGTGCGCGTGGCAGCGGTGCTGCGCACCTCGTTGTTGATCTTGATGTCGAGCCGCACGAGGTCGTTCTTGCGGTACCCTGTGATGGAGTACTCCATGGACGCGTACCCCTTGCTGCGGCTCTTCAGCTCATCAAAGAAGTCTGTGACAACCTGCGCCATGAGTGAACGTCCGTCAACTACCCTTTCACACGCAGCCTCTCCGCCTCACACATGCGTCAGGCACACTGGGACCTGGACCCGCTCCGACAGGCAGCGCCGGACTCTGCTTCAGCAGGCGGCATAGGGTAGGGTAGGGTGGTCGCGGCGGCGCGCCTCGGCCAGCGGCAGGTTGTACACGAGCGTGGTGCGGGCCTCGGTGAGGAAGGCCATGTCCACGTACTCGCCGCGCCGCTGCTGCGCGAGCTCCATGAGCGTGCCCACGTAGTCCTTGGGCGTGATCATCTCCAGCCTGCGCGCCCGGCGCCCGCCTGGCCCGCCGCGCCCCCGCCCGAGCGCGCGCCGAACCGTGCTTGGAAAGCCCCCTTGCTCCCGGGGTCAGCATCGCCCCGCACGCCCTCCCAGTGCATGCCCAGGCCCAGCCGGGCGCCGCAACGGGCGCGGCCGTCCGGCCGCGCGGCCGCGCACCGCACGTACGGCTCGCGCAGGTCCTGGTGGCTGTCGGGCAGCTCGCAGGGGTTGTCGATCAGCAGCTCGCCGCCGTCGCCGCCGGTGCAGCGGTACACGACGGTGGGCGCGGTGATGATGAGGTCCAGGTTGTACTCGCGCTCCAGGCGCTCCTGCACGATCTCCATGTGCAGCAGGCCCAGGAAGCCGCAGCGGAAGCCAAAGCCCATGGCCGAGGACACCTGGCCGCGGCGCGGCGGGCGCCCTCAACCCTAAACCTTATTGGCAAGGCGCGCACATATGTGGCACGACGCGGACGCGCCTGCATGTGGGCGTGCGCGGGCCTCTTGACCGCCGCATGTGCCACCGCACCTAGCCGCGGCCCGGGCCCTCGGCCGGGCGCCCAGCAAATGGCTGCGCAGCCCCAACAGGAGGACATTCACACGCGCCCAGCACACTGCGTCCTGCAGCACCGCCCCGCGGCGAGCATGCGGCCCACACCATGCCTTGTTTCCATGCCTTGCCTGGCGCCGCGCATGCGCGCCTGTGGGTCGGCAGGCATGCCTGGGCGCGCGGGGCTGCGCGCACCTCGGGCTCGTACACGAGCGCGGCGTCGTTCAGCTGCAGCTTGCCCAGCGCCTCGCGCAGGTCCGGGAAGCGGTCCGCCTCGGTCGGGAACAGGCCGCAGAACACCATCGGCTGCACCTCCGCGTACCCGCCCAGCGCCTCTGCCGCGGGCGCGCGCCTGCGCAGGCGCCGCCGCCGCGTGACACCGCGCCCGCATCCGCCCGGCTGCCAGGCGGCGCTCCCAGGGAGCGGGGACGGTCACGGCACTGCCCAGCTCTGGCGCCGCTGCCCATGCAGGCACGCGTGGTGCGGCCATGGCAGTCCGGTCCGCGCACGTCGCCCTGGCTACACCACGCCCGCGCCGGGCGCTTGCTTTAGCGTGATCGTGTCGCCGACGCGCGCATCCGCCACGGCCTTGATGCTTGCAGCGAGGTAGCCGACCTCGCCCGCGTACAAGGCGTCCACCTGCGCGGCTCACACATCGCTTCGGCCCACGCGCGGAGCGCTTTCGACAGGCGCACAACAGTCACCCAAACAGTGACCCGTCGGGCGTCCCGCCGCGGCAGCTGAGCCTACTCGCGCGCGCGCGCGCGCGCGCGCGGCGCGCCCCACAACCAGCAGCGGGGTCGGCTGCGGGCGCGCGCGCGCGGGCAGGCGCGCGCCTGCACGGGCTTGGGCGCGAGCACGCCCAGCTCGTCCACCTGGTACTCCTTGCGCGACTTCATCAGCTTCACGGTGTCGCCCACGCGCACCGCGCCGTCCACGACCCGGAAGTACACGATCACGCCCTGCGCGCCGCGCGCGGCTGTGGCGTCAGGCGCGCTGATGCACATGCGCAGCCCGGCGTCCTCCTCGAATGCTATTGGAGCTGCTGGCTGCGGGCGCCTGCCAGGGCGGATGTGAATTGGCAAGGATGGCGGGACGCGTGCAAGGGCCCGCACTCTGGCGTGGCGAACCCCGCGTGGCAGGGTGCGCCCGGCAAGACCCTGTAATTCAACTAGGGTATTCAACTAGGGTCTAGCAGCCGGGCGCGCGCCTTGTAGGGGTCGTAGTAAGAGTCGAAGATGAGGGCGCGCAGGTCCTTGTCGCGGTTGTCGGCCGGCGCGGGGATGCGCGCCACGATCGCCGCCAGGATCTCGTCGATGCCGATGCCCTGCTTGGCTGACGCGAGGACGGCGCCGCTGCAGTCCAGGCCTATGACCTCCTCCACCTCCCGCTTCACGCGCTCCGGCTCGGCGCCTGCCGCCCCAACAAGGCGCTCAGCGGTCTGCCTGATTATTATCTGCATTAGAAGCACCTTCCCATGCTCCATCCATGTAGAAAATCCGTTGCAGAGTGCTGGCACAGTGGTTGCAAACTGACCTTTCTTGAGTGTGGGCGAACGCACCCACACCAGACAGGGGCGCACCCGGCAGGTCGACCTTGTTCAGGACGACGATGATCTCCAGCTCGTTGTCCAGCGCCAGGTACACGTTTGCCAGCGTCTGCGCCTCCACCCCCTGACGGTGCCCCAGCGCACACGCTGTCACAGCGCCAGCCTGCCCAACGCCTCGCCCCACGCCGCGCAGCCACGCTTGCACATGCCTCGGGGTTTCTGATGGCACACCAGGACTGCTGTGCTCTTGGTCGGGGCGGCGCGCCTGGCTGGCGTCCACGACGAGCAGGCAGCCCTCGCACGCGGCCAGCGAGCGGCTGACCTCGTAGCCAAAGTCGATGTGCCCGGGGGTGTCGATCAGGTTCAGCGCGTACACATGCCCGTCGGCCGCGGTGTACCGCATGCGCGCCTGGTTGAGCTTGATGGTGATGCCCCGCTCGCGCTCCAGGTCCATCCCATCCAGGAATTGTGCCTGGCGGCACGCCTGCAAGCTAAGCAGGCCCTTGCTGCAGGCGCGCAGCTGCCGCAGGCCACGTCAAGCGCGCTCAGCGCCTGGCCCGTCCTTGTCAAAGGCTTTGGGGCTGCTCTGGCTGGGGCTGCGGCGCTTGTGAAGCCCAGCCGGCAGCACCCTCGTGGCCTCAGCGCAACGGCGGAGGCGTGAGCGACCAAAAAGGAGGCGGCAGACCTTGCACCGCGCTCTATGTCTGAGACGGCAAAGCAGGCGAACAAGACGGGACAGGGCGTTGAGGCACAGAGCTCATTCAGAGCTCAAGACACGCCGCGCAGGGAGCACGCCGTGCGCGCGCCTGCATGTCCCGGTTCTCGACCGTGCCGGTTCGGAGCAGCAGCTGGTCGGCCAGCGTGGACTTGCCGTGGTCAATGTGCGCGATAATGGCAAAGTTCCGTATGCGCTCCGGGCCCTGCACGGCAATCTCGCGCGGCTTGCCGGCCAGCTCGGGCGCGGACGTGGTCGCCGCGGCCGCGCGGGCCGCGCAGCCCCAGCGCCTGCAAGGCCGCGGCAGCGCAGGCCGGCCCGACGTGCTTGCGGCGCCGCAGCGCAGCTGGCTCCATGCAGGCCGCATGGTCGTCTCGCCCGCCTGCTCTCACATGCTTGCCCCCTGCTGCCTCACAGCCACTTGCTGCCTCGCGGGTGCCGGCGAGGTCCTGCCAAGCGAACCGCGCCCGCTTGGGCGTGCCGCTCGCACTCAGTCCCGCAGTGGTGCAAAATATACGTTCGCCTGGCGCGAAGGACACAGCGCACACCAGCAAGCTCAGGCGCCCAGGCTGGTCTACAACGCTGTCATGATAAAGCCCCTGATGATAAATCAGAGTGCAATTGTCGCGCTGCCTGCGACAGGCCTCCACCTCGCGCTGCCAGGGAATACGATAGGGGCAGGGAAGGCCTGGGGGAGGACCACTGAGAGGCGGGCAGTTTGACGTGCGGGCAAGGCATACAGGCGTGCGCAACAGGCTTGTCAGCTTGCGATGGGCTTCCTGGACACCTTCAGGCGGCCGCGCCCGACAGAGGCCCCCAGCGATGCCGGCCCGCCGGCCGGCGAGCTGCTGGCGGACGCCGCGCCGTCCACGTCTGGCAGCGAAGCGCTGGGCAGCGCAGAGGCGCCGCCTTTGTCCGGGCTCGCGTTCCCGTCTGCGGACGGCAACCAGCGGCTGTACAACCCATACGAGGGCATCGGCGCGGCGGTGGACGGGCGCAAGGGCGGCGCGTTCCGGCTGCCCGCGCAACCAGAGTTCCTCTTCAGCGAGGAGGCGGCCGTGCACCACCGCAGCTGGAGCGAGAACTTGACGTACTACACCGGCACAGGCTACCTGTCAGGCGCGCGCGCGGCCGCCCGTCTGCGCGCCTGCGGCCGCCCGTCACGCCTGGCCTGCTGCCTGGCCCATGCGGTGGGCGAGGGCTCACGTAGGACGCCAGAGTCCTTCTCCAGCTTGCTACGGGGGTGCACAAGGCGGTGATGCTCCCTAATTTACGCGCAGAGCTGCCTTGGCGAAGTCACCTGCCACTGCAAGCTGTGGTTTCTGCCGAGCACAAAGCGCCTGTCAAGGAGCTCGCCAGGACGCTGTGGCTCTGCAGGCGCGCTGCTGGGCGGCAGCCAGGGCGCGGTCGCCGCGTTCCGGATGCCGCCGGAGCTGGGCGCGGGCGCCAACACGAGCCGCCTGCGGCTCAACCGGCTGCTGAACCAGTCGGGGCAGACGGGGCGCGCGGCCGGCAACGCGCTCGGCGTGCTGGGCCTCTTCTTCGCGTCGTTCGAGTCCGCGTACGGCTACCTGAACGACTCGCGGCTGCCCGACTGGGCCAACTCTGTTGGTGCTGGTGAGCCCCGTCCCAGCCGGCTCTACGGCCTGCTACGCTTGTGCCTCTGAGCTCTTTGAACTTGGCGGTTCAACAGGCGTCCCTGCAGTGCTTGAAGCACTGCGAGCCTGCGCTGGGTCGCTGCCAGAACTGCAGCTTTGCGCGCCGGGGCTGCCGCAGGTTTCACGACCGGCGCCATCTACAGGTCAACCAGGGGGCTCAGGGCTGCGGGCGTGAGCGGCGCGGTGGGCGCGGTGGCGGCCACTGGGCTGGTGGTCGCGCGCCAGACCCTCAATAAGAATCTGTGAGGCGCCGCACGCGGCGCTCGGCCTGGTACTAGCTAGAAACGCGGCGTGTGACTGTTACCTGAACTGGTTCATGCGCGGCCGTGTAAGTTCTTACAGATGCACTGTGAAAAGCTGCCGCGCAGTCGTGTCGCTGTCCGGGTGTAGGGGCGCGCTGTGTGCCTGGGTCCAGCCCGTCATGTGTGCTACGCTGTGGCAGCGAAAGCTATTTTATGATGGGGGAAGGGGAGACTAGTGAGACAGGACTTTGACAGGTTATGCTTGTAGCACACCCATTGCTTGGTGAGGAGCTCAATGCACCCAAGGGGGCAGGTCAAGGTTGGTCTGCCCGCACGTCGGTGCTTACAGTGCTTACAGAATACCTCATGTAAGGATGATTTGTATCCATGTGTCCGCAACATAGCGTCGACAGTCACGGTCTTCAGGTGTACCCCGTTGCTTTCTCACTGCCTGCGGATGGGGTCGCGTGTAAGGGCGTCAGGGGGGCCCTGCCGGGCAGGCCGTCGCTGCCGCAGGGCAGAGCGTGGCCGGGCGCAGCCGGCGCGTTCTCCTTGTCGTCGCCATCCCCGCACTTCAGCCGGAATTCGCGCTCCAGGTGCAGGCGCGTCAGCATGCGCATGATGGCGCCCTGCAGGTGACGCATCGTCAGCAAGCAGTCGTGTTTTGGCTTCAGCGCACAGCGAGACTGCCGGCAGACGGCAGATGAGAAGATAGAGGTCACAAGATAGTGGTCACAAGGAAGGTGTGAGAGACAGAGAGGGGGGTGGCACAGAGAGTAGCTGGCTCGCCATGCATGCGTACAGGCTGTGGCGGCCAGTCAGCGGCCTGTTGACTCTCTGCACTTGCGATGCCATGCCCTTGCCGTGCTCTGCAGCCATGGCGCGCCTTGATCTCGGTCGCCGCGCACGAAGGTATGACAAGCCGCTCCAGGCGCAGCCCGCCGGTCGCCGCGCTCGCCCAGGGCGATCCTCCAGACACCACCAAGGGCGCTCCCTGCTGATGCGCGGCCTCGCCTGGGGCCGCGCCAGCCCCCGTCTCACCGCCGCCGCCGCCGCCGCCACCGCAGAAGCGCAGCTCCAGAGCGCTGGCGTGCGGCTCCGTAATGGTCAGCTTGCGCAGCATGGAGAAGCGCTCAGCGCGCGCGCCGCGCGGGGAGCGCGAGAGCGCGAACGGCGCCAGGCAGGCCAGGAGGCGGCCGGGGCTGGGGATGCCCAGACCCAGCAGCGCTGTGCGCGCGCGCGCGAGGCAGACGTGGCCCCGCGCCGCGTCGAAGCAGCAGTCGCCGGTGGCTGTCCAGCGACGCACGCCGCCCGCACGTGTCTGGACCAGGCTGGCCTGCAGATTGCAGGACAGCACTTAACGTCTGCAGCGGCAATACCAGGGGTCTGGGCTGCACCAGGCCAGGCACTTTACATGCACAGCAGCCAGCAGTGCCAGCGTCGTTAGCGAACGATGTGTGTATGAGCCTGGAGACCAGGTAGACACAGCCGTAGGGATGTATCGGGGCTATGCTTCATAAGTTGTGATTGGATTGATGGCAACCTATGACACGCCAGGATCAAACACTCCGGCATGTTGTCCAGAATGGTTACAGTCTCAGTCCAGTGAAAGCAAACATGCCGGAGGATATGAGACTGTGACCATTCTGGACCGCCACCAGAGTCCTGCCGCATATCCCAAACCACTGCAGACCTAGTAAATCAAGAACGCTGGGGCCCGGCTCATCACCAGGCTGCAACCTGCGCCCTCAGACAGGCCGAGAGCAGAACAGTCTGCAGTGGGTGCGGTAACAGCGGCCCTTGATTGGTGCATGCATTGAGGCTTGCCGAGGGTACAGCGACAGCTGAGGGCTGCCTCTGACAGATTAAAGGGACATCTGAGGGCTGCCTCTAACAGCCCTCAGCTGTCGCTGTACCCTCGGCAAGCCTCAACGCATGCACCAATCAAGGGCCGCTGTTACCGCAACCAATGCAGACTGTTCTCCTCTCGGCCTGGCTGATGGCGCCGATTAGCAGCCCAGTGTCGGGCTGGGCCCCAGCATTCTCGACTCACTGGGTCCACAGTGGTTTGGGATATGCGGCAGGACTGGTGGCGTTCCAGAATGGTTACAGTCTCAGTCCAGTCAGAGCCAACATGCGGGCCTGGCGTGCAAGAGGTGGCCGCGCCTGGCAGGGCAGGGCGTACGCCAGGCGCTCCTGCCCAGTCGCCAGCAGGCGCAGCAGGGGCCCGAGGCCGCCCGCGGCGGCGATGGCCGCGCGGTTGGCGGCGTTGGCCAGCGCCAGGTTGCGCAGCGCGACCGCCGCGAGCTCCGCGGACACCTCGTCGGGGTGCTCGCGCAGCAGGCGCACCAGCCGCGGCACTGCGCCCGCCTGCACGCCGCGGCGCGGGCCACAGCGTTCGGTCAGATCATCGGTCATGACGCAGGTCATGACGCAGGGCGGTGGCTGCTGACACAGGAATCCGAGGCGCGCCGCCTCAGGCGGCGCGGCGCCGCTGGCCCGGCAGCAAGCGCGGCCGATGCTCGCATGACGCGCGCGGCTGCATGCGCTTGCCTGTCCGCCTCACTCCGCTCCGCAGCCGGAGAGCGTTCGCGCGTCCAGCAGCAGGCACGCGCGCGTCTTTCGCGTAGCATGCACGCGGGTCACGGCGCGCCGCACCTCGCGCAAGGCGTCCTTCAGCGCCTGGCCCCCCGCGGCGAGGTTGCCGATCGCGGCGGCGGCAGACTCTGCAGCCTCGCTGCCGGCTGGCGCGGCCAGCAGGGCGACCAGGGGAGCTAGGCCCCCGGCGGCCTGCGGCCGCCAGGCACATGGGACGCGCTCAGCCTGCAGCAGACAGGGCAGCATGCAGATGAGACTTTCTAATGCTTAGCGCACGACATGCGCCCCGGCTTCCACACATGCGTCCCCTCCTGCAAACTGTGCCTGGTGCATGCATGGACGGGGGAAGCATGTGGGGCTGTGCGGGGAGCGCGCGCGCCAGGATGGCTGCGCGGTCAGCTTTGCGGTCGGAGAGCACGCGCATGGCGAGCAGCGCGCGCCGCGCGGCCGCCGCGCCCCGCCGCGCGCCCAGCAGGCCCACCAACACGTCCACGCCGCCTGCCCGCCGCAACCGCTCCTGCGCCAAAATTTTGGCAAGGACGTGAGTGGCGGGCTGGCTGCGGGAGTTGCACCTGTGTAGCCTGCACCCGGGAAGCATGTGGCAGGTATGGAGGCCACAACACCATCTGTCTGGCTGTTGTCTGTACCAACACTTGAAGGCATTCCAAGACTGGGCAGGAATTCTTGCAATCAATCCAAGGTGCGAAGTTCTTGAATTATGAATCCTGGAGAGCCTTGGAACGCTTCGCACTGGAGGGACCTACGCTGGCGCAGCTCCTGGAGCTTGGGATGAAAGGCAGCGGAGAGACTGCGTGCCGTGCCCGATTGTCGGGGTCGCCCGCGACCAGGCACAGCAGGGCCTCCACCGCGGCAGCCAGGGCGCTCAGTGCGTCGGGCGGCGCGCCGGCGGCGTGCAGCGCGTCATCCGGCTCCGCTTTCAGCAGCTCGACCAGGGCCTCGACCGCGCCGACGCGCCGCAGCGCAGTCTTCCTCGTCACGTCTGCCGCCAGGGCGCGCAGCCGCTGCAGCGCGGCGAGCCGCGCGACCGCGCCGCCAGCGTACAGGCGGGACACCAGGAGCGCCTCTTCGTCGCGGTGCGCTGCCATGGCTGGTGGCTGCTGGCAGAGATGCTGCAGATCTTTTTATATGGGGCGGTGTGAACAAGGTGAACGGCCAGCGCACTCCTCGCTGCGCTGCTCGTCTGAGAAGGATCACTGCTCTGCAGTCTCCAACACTCCTGCACTTCAATGGGTCGTTTCTTCGTAACGCCGCTTACATTTGTCTCTAAAAAAGCTGTCAAAAACTTTTCAAGTTGCTTCTCGATATCCCGGAACTTCTTCAGCTTTCATTACACATAATTAATGAAGTGCTTGTACGCATATCTCCTGCGCCAAAGGTACTGCCACTAGACTGTGGAGAGCGCAGACGCAGGATGTCCAACCTGTGAGCACAGCCCCCGCTGCCGCAAGCGACCCGTGCTGCTCCTCTGCCACGCGCTGTAAAATCAAACGCGCGAGCGTGTTGCGCAGGACGTTTGACCTGATGTGGCGAGAGGCCATGGTGGAGCTCGTGGACGCGCTGGAAGCGGAGGACCCCGCGCTGAGCCGCACAGCCCCGCAGGCGCACACCCGAGCGGCCCCTGCCGGACCTGGGCCTGCTGGGCTGTTGGGCCTGGTGCTTGCGCTCGGGGCCCCAGTGTCCTGGCGCCTACTCTCTCGCTCATGTGCCCTGACCCCAGATGTGACACTCACCCTTCTCAGGTGCCTTGCAGCAGACCAGGCTGTCCGAGCCCTGGAGCGCGGACCAGCGCCTGCTGGACCCGCCCTGCACGGCCGGCGCACTGCCTGTGCAGCGCACGAGGGGGTCCGCCTGGGCGCAGGACCTGCCCGGCTGGGCGGCCGCGTACGTGCGCCACCTGCAGACCGTGCGGAAGCTGGCCGAGGCGCACGACCAGGTGGTGCAGCCGCAGAATCGCGCCGACCTGCACGCCGCGCTGGAGGCCGCCCTGGCACGCCTGGTGGAGCTGCGGCACTACCTGGCGCGCGCCGACCTTGCTGTAGCCTTTTTCAAGCGAATCCTCTGTATTAGCGGCTGGTGCTGCAGCTGTTTGGCTGCATGGCGCCACTAGCTACATGCAACGCTCTGGCAAGGAAACACGCATAATTGATGCTTCTGGGCTGCAGAGCAGCAAGAGTCACACATGCCAGGGCGCAGGTAGCCCTGAACAAGGGCCTGGACTTTGTGCCGCTGGACGGCGTGCTGCTGGAGCTCAGGCTGCCGCCCGAGGCGCTGGAGGTCCCCGTGCCGCGCTGCCTGCTGGAAGCGCGCGCCTCGGTGCGCCACAGGCCCCCGTGCAGCCTGCACCCTCGCCCTGCCCCGCACACCCACCAGCCCAATGGCGAGACCCATCTTGCACAGGCCCCGGACCTGTGTCCGGCAGCCAGGCTTGCTACCGGACCTGAAGAGCTGCAGGCATGCAGGGCTTTGCTGCGCCATCACGACCAGCCTACAAGCTGTGTCGGCGCATGCCCAGGCTGAGGGCGCCCGCGCCCCGAGCGCGCAGGAGCTGCAGGCGCGCGGGGCGCTGCTGGTGCGCGTGCAGGAGCAGTACGGCGTGGCCGCGGGCGCCGCCGGCCGCGGCGGGGACGGCCTGGCCGCGGGGCCGCCGCTGCCGATGGCCGAGGCACTGGCGGTCGTCGTCGCCAACGAGCGCGGGCGGCAGGGCCGCGCAAGCTTCAATGCGCTGCGCGCCGCGCGCGCCGCGCGGCTGCGCAACCAGCGGCGGGCGGCGTCCGGCGCGGCGCGCGCCCTTGTCCATGGCCGCGGGTCGTGGCCTCCAGTGTGCTGCGCAGGCAGCGCGGGTAGAGACGCAAGTCGAGCTGGGGCGGCGTGGAGCATGGCAGGCGCCTGACATCTGTGCAGGCATGCAGATGCCGCGATACCATGGGCACTACAGTGCATGCGAGGCTGCAACCCGCATGTAAGTTGCCCGCGCCCCCCTTCAAGCATAACGCCCGTTGGGCGCAATGCACCACACGCAGGCACTGGCATGCGGCTGTATGATTTGATGCTGATACTGCTGTGACCAATGAGCAACCGTGCGGGGGGCTCACACCCATTCACTGCGTTCGGGGCGCCAGGCGGGGACAGACAGCGACGCGGCCACCCGCATCCAGGCGTGCGCGCGTGGCATGATCTGGCGGGCGCGGACGCGCGCGCATGCAAATTGCGAGCTTGTGTTCCTGGGCATGCGCGAGCGGGTGCGCGCCCGGTTGCCCCTGACCCAAGCAGACACGAAGAAGTTCGCCAAACCCTGGCCTGGGTGCTGACGCTCGGCGCAGCTGAGCGGGACCACCAAATGAACTGCTGGGAACCGGCGCGCTGCTGTCATCAAGGGCATCATGGCGCTGGGCGCGCTAGGCGCCGTGCGCTGGCACAATCGCGCGGCGCTTTGCGTGGGCGCGCAGGAGACGCGCGGCGATGCGGAGCCGTGCGCCGTCGCGGCGCGCAACGCGGCGCGGCGTAAGGCCGCGCAGGCGGACGCGGCGGGCGCGCTGGAGCGCGAGCTGGCGGTGCAGGCGGCGCAGGTCGCCGACTTTGAGGGCCCGGACATGCGGGAGGCCATCCAGGACCGGGTGCGGCCTCTTGCGGGGTGCGGGCGGCGGCAAGCCCTGCCGGCAGGCCCTGGGCTGTGCTAGGGCATGACAGCCATGATGTGATGAACATGACTGAGGTGGTGAAGCTTTGATTGCTGGACGCGTGCGACGTGTGTGCGCGTTCATGAGCAGTGCACCTGCCGTGCGATAACTGAGAGAGGCGCTCGCCCCTCGCATGCACACTCAGCTGCGCAAGCTTTCGGGCGCGGCGGGCGGCACGGGCCTGTACGGCCCTGACAGCGCGGGGCACCACCAAGCCAGCGCGCCATCATGCCGAATCGCCGCATGCAGGAAGGCGGAACAAATTGCACGCCCGCCGTCCATGCATCATGCGCCTGGACCTGCGGCATGCACTGAAGCCTGCCAGGGCGCGCGCAGGTGAACGAGTGGTTCGTCAAGAACAGGGACCCGCTGACGGGCGCCTTCCCGGACTTCCCGACCATGGAGGCGGGCGGCTCGCGCGCAATCATGCCGCCGGCACTGCAGCCGTCGCTGCCGCCTCGCCCGCCGCCTCAACAGCAGTCTGCCACTCCGCCTGGAAGCAAAGCCAAGGCAGCAGCCAAGGCGACAGCCGCCCCAGGCAAGCCCAGATGAGCAGCAGTTACGAGCGTGCATTCATGCCATGGTACATGAGACCTTCGTCTATCAAATTGATTGCAAGTCACGCATATGTGAGGCCCCACGGCCTGTGCAGATAGCTGTCAGCTCTGTATCACAGTTATGGCTGCGCTATTAGTTGTGCATCCAGCTCGACTGTACCTGGCTGCAGTCATAGCAGCGCGGCTTAACCCCTACCTGCCTTTCAAGCTTGCCGCACCACGCGCAGGGAAGCCGCCGTCTGCGGGCAAGCCGCCTGCTGGCAAGGCAGGCAAGCCCGGCGGCAAGGCGGGCAGCGTGGCAGAGGCGCCTCCGCTGGGCGAGGCCGCTGGCCCGCCGCGCGCATGCGTGGGGGACTTGGAGGCCGCTGCCGCGCTGTGGGCGCAGCGCTGGGCCGAGCGCGCGGAGCCCCTGACCTGCGCGGCAGCGGTGCTGGCCCCTGAGAGGCTGGCGTACTTGAGCTGATGTGTCTGGGTGTTGTGGCGCGCGTGCGTGACGTCTGAGCCCCATGCACAGCATGTGTTGCGCTACATGCCTGCGTAGATGCCATAGTAAGCGCAAAGTAGGGTGGCAGGGGCCCGCTGGGCATGGCATGGCACGCGTCCCCGCATGCGCATGCATGCGCGCCACCTTGTGGGATGTTGGGACACGCCAGAGGCGCTCTCGGCTCCTGCTCGACCCGGACACTGGGCAGGCTCGCGCCACGGCCTCCCAGGCGCCCGGCGCACGCAGGCGCGGCCGGACTTGGAGCTGCTGCGGGAGGGCGTGCGGCCGCTCGTCTTTGAGGGCGTGCGGCGGACGGCCGACGCGGACATGCGCACGCTGCTCGCCAACCTGCAGGTGCAGCCTGCTCGCTGCCTGGGCACGCTTCCACGGAGAGGCCTCAGCGCCGTGTCAGCGCACGCATGGCTGATAAAGCGTGTCAGTGCTCATGCCCGCCCGCATGCCGCGCAGGCCCTGGCCCGCACGCTGCCAGCTTGCGCGCCCACGCCGTCCAGCTTGCCGCGGGGCGGCTGTGGCATGCGCCGGGCGCCGCGCGCGCAGGCGATGATGGAAGCGGAGCGGGCGGCGCGCGGGCGCAAGAAGAAGAAGAAGGGCGCGGCCGTGGCCAAGCCCAAGGGCAAGCAGCCCAGGTCCGCGGCGCGCGGCTCGGCCAAGGGGCCCAAGGGCGCCAAGAGGCGCAAGGACCCCACGGCGCGCGCTGGGCGGCGCCGCGCCCCCCTGCCAGCTAGCGTGCAGTCCTGCCTGTGAGCTTGTTACCCTGCCAAGCTGCTTCCCAGATGCCTGGCAACGGCGCACAACTAGATGCGCGATGCGCTTGCATGTCAGGAGGACGCAAGCAGGTAAGTCAAGCTACGCAAGCAGGTGCATCAAGCAGTGTGGGGTTCAGGGTTAGGGGGTTGTGCTGCGCGCAGGCCGAGCGCAGCGTGGAGTCGCTGTTTACGGAGCTCGCCAGCACCGGCCTGGTCGCGCGGGTGCCGCCCGGCGCGGCGCTCAGCGGCCACCTCGGCGGCTGCCACCTCGCGGGCGGCGCGCTGGCGCGCGCGGGCGCCGACCCGGGCGCCTCGCCGCAGCAGCTGCGCGGCGCGCTCGCCGAGTTCTGTGCGCTGCCGCTGCTCAGCGCCGCCGTCGCGGCCAGGCGCGTTGCAGCGCCGCCCTCGCGCCGCGCGCCTGCGAAGCTGCGGGGCGCGGCCGTGAAGCAGGAGCAGCGATGTGGCCTAGGGCGCTATGGGAGGCATGCAAACGCTGCTGCACAAAGCGCGCATGCTGTCGGGGCAGGGCCCTGAGCAAGTGCGGCGCGAGCGCGCCAGGGCGCCCGCGGTGCGCGCGGTGCTGCTGTATGGCGCGCCGCGGACGGGCAAGTCGGCGCTGGTGCGCGCGGTGGCCGCGGAGGCGGGTGCGGCGCTGTTTGACCTGAGCCCGCGCGCCACCGACGGCAAGTACCCGGGCAAGGCCGCGGCGCTCATGATCCACATGGTGCGCGAGGCGCGCGCGCGGGCGCGCGCCGCCTGCAGAGGCTGGCGAAGGAGCTGCCCTGCAGGTCATATGGGTCACATCGCTGCCCTGGAAATGCCTCGCTCGCGCAGTGGTGCCAGGCTGGGCGCGCAGGCTTGCGTGGGCCTTGACCGTTGTGACAGACTGGCGTGTGCGCGGTGCTGGGACGCGACGGCGTGCCGGCATGCGGCCGCAGGTGTTCAAGGTGGCCAAGGCGCTGGCGCCGTCCGTGATCTACATTGATGAGGTGGAGACGGTGCGCGCGCTGCGCGGCCGCGCACCGCCGCATGCACACCCGGCTGCTGAGGCCCAGCGCGCGCTGCCGGGGCACACCATGATAGTCTACCCAACTATACCCTAGTCCTGCCCGCAGCGCGCGAGCCGCGCGCGCGCGGCCTGCGCCAGGTGTTCATCATGGACAAGAAGAAGGCGCGCGGCTATGGCGGCATCGAGCCCTTCAGCCGCATCCGCAAGGAGCTCGTCAAGGAGGTGCGCGGCCGGCCGCGCCCGCACGCATGCCCGCGCCTGTGCGAGCTCGGCAGCGCGGAGGTGCGCTTCCCGGAGCAGGGCATGCCAAACGTGTAGGGGAGGCGTCCCGGGCGCGCGTGGGCAGCGCGAGCGGGCCTGCGTAGGCTGGCGGCCGCGCGAGCGAGGGCATGCGCCCCAGGGCCAGGCCGGACGCAGGCCCATGCAGCTGCGAGCGCGCGTGCCGGCGCAGGTGCGCGCGCTAGCGCCGTCCGACCGCGTCCTGGTGCTCGGCTGCAGCGCGGAGCCGCACGCGGCGGTGAAAAAGGACGCCGCGGCGCTGCTGGCGCTGTTCGACAAGCACATCCTGGTGCCGCTGCCGGACTACGCCGCGCGCCGGGCGCGCCACGCCGGGCGCCTTGCAGAGATACCAAGGGTGATCGACCGGCGGCACCCGCCTCCGCATGCACGCACGGCTTGGTGCATTGCGCACTTGCGCGCGCGCGCGCCACGGCCAGCGCCAGCCGCCGCGCCTGTGGCTCCTTAGTACATCATCCTGCCAGCGGAGCACATGCAGCCGGGTTGAGCGTGGTGGCCGCGGACCATCGTGGCGTGCACCGTCAGTCACTCAAGCCATGTCCGCTGCAGGAGCTGTGGCCAGGCCTGGTCGAGCGGCACGGCGGCCACTTGACGCCCGAGTTTGACCTGTCCACGCTGGCGTCCCTGTCGGAGGGCTATGCGTCAGGCACCATCGAGCAGGCGCGCGCGACGCATCATCCATCCGAGCTTTTGAGCACGCTGTGCTCCATAAGCGGTGCGGAGGCTGGCATTGAGTCAGAGATACAGACAGTGAGAGAGAAAGGGAGAGGGCGTGCAGAGAGAGAGCTTGCGCGGCCTGTCAGGGCAGGGCGCGCGCACAGGTGGTGCGGAGCTGGGTGACGCCGCGGCGCGTCGCGCGCATGGCGGCGCAGCCGCTTGCGCTAGACGAGGCCGTGGCCTGGCTGGCATGCGCCGCGCCCACGCCGCCGGAGCTCATCGCGGCATTGGCCGGCGCGCGCCCGGCCCCGGCATCAGGCATGGGTGTTCGGCATTGCCAGGCCCGTAGCGGGGCCAGCCGTCCGGCATGCTTGTTCGGTTCTAGCTGGCGCCGCCTGCGCCTTCGGAGCGCCCTGGCGCCTGCCTACCCCGGGCATGAACTGCCTGCTGCCCACCGGCACAAGGTGGGTGCCCAGCGGCGCTGCCCTGACGCTGCAGGGTTCCGCGACACCACGCCGGCGTATGCCGCGCTACTTGAAGCTGCGCGCGCGGATGCCGGCACGGCGGCGGAGGCCGCCGGCGCGGGCGACAGGGCGCAAAAGGGCGCGCCCGCGGCCAAAAAGGTGACCACTGGCAAGAAGTGAGCTACGTCGGCGGCAGCTAGGCAAGACGCGGCGCCGGGCGCGCCTGCCCAATCTGAGGCAGGCATGCACGCCGCGTTGGTGGGTCCTCGAGCTCTTCATTGCAGCGCTGGTCACCCACATGGTTTGGGACGTCGAGGTGCCTTCCACGGACTGCTGTTGCAGCCATGTGGTCTGCGAATCTTCCTTTTTGAGTAAATCATGTCAAACCTTCGCTCAAGAATTGTCCTTGACATGGAGCCAGTGCTAAAAGCGTGACTTCCTGTACATGCTGGCATGGCTTGTTACACGTGCCTGACAGATGCGCCCCTGCAAACATGCCTGGCAGCGACCACTCACATGGTGACGACCCAGGAAGCGGCACTGTGGGCAGCTGACCAGCGGCCCGGTCTGTCACCCCAGCAATGCCCTTCGACACCCTCACCAGGATGAAAAGCCTCCATCCTTGCATAGCGTAACCCCCAGACGCGCAGCCTCTGCCCGCGCAGCCGGTCGGGCTGCCAGCCCTCCCAGCACGCAGGCGCTCAGGCGGCCTCGCGCCGCGCGGCCTCCTGCGTGAGCTCCTCCTCGCGCAGGCGCGGCGTGGCCTAGCTGTTGGGTCATAGTTAGGGTTACACGGCCATGCGCTGCGCGGCCTCGCGCGCGAGCTCCTTCTCGCGCAGGCGCGACTTGGCCTGGCTCTTGGGGCCCATGATGCCGCCGCCCCAGCTGACGCGCGTGGCGTCCTTGAACATGTGGTTGGCGCTCTCCACCACCTTCTCCATCTCGCGCTTGTCCTCCGCCTTGACGCTGACCAGCGCCAGCACCGCCGACGTCTTCTTGTGCACCACCTGCCCCAGCC
>JAABUY010003021.1_pt1 | contig 19101 bp, 13 predicted proteins | sample 5560271 | NCBI WGS metagenome assembly JAABUY01 (sample SAMN10711886, study PRJNA513374) | rock metagenome | isolation source: Antarctica rocks | place: Antarctica: Victoria Land, University Valley
CGCTTATTCCAGGAGCGGTGGGGCGCGGTGTGTGCGCTGCTGCAGGCGGCGTAGGCGCGATCAGGCCGGGGTCACCCCAGGCTGACGCGCGCCACAGCCCGCTTGCGTTCCGAATCCTGACGCTTCCCGCGCGAAGCGCTCGATCGCGACGAGCAGGACCGCTCGGCCATCGCGACGAGCATCCGCGTCGCCGCGGCCGCAGTGGGCGCCGTCGCCGCCTACTACGCCCTCGCCGCCGGGCTCGTCGCCGCGTACGCGCGCCGGGGCATCCCGCACGCCGCGTCGCGGCCCGATGCCAACCATTTTCAGGTCGCGTTCTGGCTGCTGCTGGCGGGGGCGATCGGCGCGGCCGCCTGGAAAGCGCGGCGATGGAGGGAGGCGGTCCACGTGGTCACGATCCGGGTGGGCGAGAAGGAGTGGGTCTTGTCGTCGTGGCGGCACGGCCTCGGGCGGCTCGCCGTCGACCGGTACGCGCACCCTGACGCCCCGACCAGCGGCGCGCCGGTCTCGCTGGTCCCGCCGCCGGCCGCGATTAACGTCCCCGATGGCCCCATGCAGGCCGACGTGAAGCCGCGTCGCGGGTGGACATGCCGGGGATTGCTGATCATGCCGCCCCCCGCCGGCTGGCCGCCCGACCAGCCGGGCTCGCCGACCTACGCGGCCGACTGCGCGGCCTGGTACGCGCGCCTCCAGGCCTGCGTGGACGCCGGCCACTTCGCCCCCCTGCCCACGCCGGATGGGATGCGCGGGAGGGCGCCGGGGGACTCGCAGCCGGAGCGCGTGATGCGCAAGGCGCTCGCGCACGACGCGCTGCCCGTCGAGGGCGGCCGCGGCGTGCGCAAGGATAGCGCGTCTCCCGCCTCGCGCAACATCGGCGACTGTTATTGGCCCGACGCCGCGCTCCGGGTCCAGGGTGACCTCCTGCTCGTCTGCCTCGAACTCGATGGGAAAGACCATACGCGCGCGGGGAAGGACAAGAGCGACGAGCGGCGGGATGCCTTCTTCGTGCGCCATGGGTGGTATGTGGCCAGACTCTTCACGAAATCGTGGGATCCGACGCATTGGCCGCGCGATCTGGTCCGGGACGTGCGGCGCCTAGTCACCACCCACGAACTCGCCTGTCGGGCGGCCCGCGACGCCTACCGCGACCGGGCGTGATGCAGTCGCGGAGGGTTGTCCTCGGAGCGGCGTTTCGGTTTCAACCTCAGCGCGTCCCAACGACACCCGCCCCAGCATACCCTGTCTCAGCAGATCCCAACGATACCGGCTGCCGCCACATCTACATCTTGCAACGCTCCTTCCGCTTCGCCTTACGGCGCTGCTCTCGTTGTGTGGCATCGGCCCACAGGACCGCTGCAAGGGCGTCGAGGCTGACGTAACGGGACGGAGCGCTGGCCATGCGGAACACGTCCGTTACCGTCTGGGGCGCCCGGCGAAAGAGCCGCGCGACCTGGGCCTTACTGAGGTGGGGGAGCGCCTCGTCGAGGTGGCGCCGGATGCGCGCGATACGCCAGAGCGTCGCCTGGTCGTAGATTGACCGGGTCGGATCCGTCGTCGCGTGACCCACTGCGTCGGCGAGGCCGCGCAGGATGTTTGGCTCGTCGGCGGCATCACGAGCCCACTGGCCCCATCCCGCGTCACGGTTTTCTCTTGCTAACACGGCGGCGACGTGCCTGATGGTTACGTACGTGTGGCGTAACATGTGCGGGTGCATGCCCAACCGGCGCATGTGCATGATGAGGCGTTGCTCAAGCGCGCGGAGATCATCGATGTCATTGGCTGCCTCAAGCAACGTGGGTTCGGGCGTGTTGCGCCCATCGCCGCCGGCCCACTGATCGAGGCGCTCACGGTGACGTTGTGCAACCAGCTCCCGCATCCTCGCATCGACGCGCGGCGGAAGAAAGCCTGCTGGCGCCCATCTCGATTCGTGATCCTTGGCTACGCTGTGATGGACCAGACATCCACCGTGCAGCCCCATGTAGATGTCTTTCACGAGCAGGCTGGACGCCTCATGGAGGCGCAGACCGCAGGCGAGTTGAGCGCCCGCCCAGAGGATGAGATCCTGCGCATAGGGACCGTCGGCCGCCAAGGCGACAAAGAGCTGCTCGATCTGCGCTGGCGTTGGCAGGGGACAGGGGAGCGAGGGGCCTTCTGAGGCCGGCGATGCCCACCACTGGAGCCCATCGATCGCATGCACGACCTGGAGAAACCTGCGCACCTGCAAAAGGGTGACGTTGCGGCGCATCGTGGTTGCCGGGCGGGTGGTCGGGATGTAACAGTCGGACGCCGTCCACCCCATGAGGGATAACGTGCCCGTCTTCGCAAGAACGATCCGGAGGTCATCCAGGTAGGCGGTGAGGGTCGATGGTCTTGGATACTGCGTCGTCGTATCGCCCGCTGGTTCGAGCCATTCGCGCCGCGGCCGTACAACGCGGTAGGCCAGATAATAGAAAGCGGCTGCCGTATTGGCGTAGAGATTAGCCGGGCTGTCCGCCGCCGCTTTGCGCAGCGCATGAGAGAGAGGGGTCTGTGGCGAGAAGCCCGCTTTGACAAGAAGACCGCGCGCCTGGTCCATAATGGCTTTTTGAACCCTCGCCCGGTTCCCCGCGTGGGTACGAACGATCGCTAGGTGCTGATCAACCAGCTTGATCGCCTGATCGATGTCGTCGGGTAGCGGCGGCGCTTTATAGCGGCGGGCAATGGGGCGGGACGGGAGAGGCGGGATTCCTCCCGCGATCGGCACCGGTCGCCCCGCCCACAGGTCCGCGTAAGCATCGATAGGGGAGTTGTCACTCATCCAAATGGCGCGGTATTGACCGGCGCCCTCCACCGTCGCCTCGACCCCCCAGCCGGGAACGTTCTGGCGCTGGTAGCGCGCCGTGCGCGCGGCCGCATGGTCCGGCAGTAAAACATAGGCGCTCATTCGTTCGCGGACTTGTTCCGCCCGCGACTGGCGATCCGGGGACGCGGCGGGGTCCGCTTGTGACGACGTCAATAGAACCCGGAGGTTTGGAAAGATACGGGCGTCTGTTGTATGTCTGCGCAGACCGTAGAGCGCCACCTCGAGGGGTGGCGACAGGGGAACGTAGTACTCGCGTTGCTCATTCCACAGGACCAGAATGCGCTGTGCGCGGCGCACCTGGCCCCAGGTGGCCGCCTCAAGCATCGCGACCGTGTCGGGGAACGCGCACTCCATGAGCAACAACCCGGCCGTTGCGAGGCGGAGGTGTCTAAGAGATATCTCAGGGGCCGTCATCTCGGATGAGAGGAGCGCAAGGATATCTTGTCGCAGTGCGAAGCCGGCCGTATCTGGCTGACCAACGAGCAACTCGATAGCACCGGCGAACGGACGCCGGCGTGGCCGTGGCAGGATAACAGGTGTTTCAAGCCGACCGGCGGCCATGAGAAGACCTATCGCCTTGTCCATGATGTCGCGCGCGTCACGTCCATCGGGACAGATGTCCGTCAGGAGCAGGTCCTGGTAGGTACGACGTACCCACTGGCCGCGAGCGCGTTCAGACGAGGGCCATTTTTTATGCTCGAGCTGAGCGGCAACAATCGCGACCATCTCGCGGTATCTTCGTGATGGCCGCATCACCCGCGCGAGCGAACGTAATTCCGTCGCGACGGGGTCATCATGCGTGGGGCGGACGGCGGCCGTCGATCGCCGGTAGACCCGGTGCTTGATGCGCACACGCGCCATTCGTTGTGGCTGACGCCGCGGTCGATGTCGCGATGTCGCGGCGAGGACCAGGTCGTTGATATACAACGCCGCCAGTTCTGAGACGACGCGGTCGCGATCGCCCAGGACGATATCGTCGTCCTGGCCGCAGGGCATGCTCGCGATCTCGTGGCCAAGCGCGGACTGGAAGGCAACCCAATCGGACGGGGTCCACCTGAGCGCTCCGTAATGGCGCAATGCAGCAGTGGACAGGGCATGTCGCGCCGCATGTGGCAGCGCAACGTTGAGTCGACGTAGCAGCTTGGTGGGGAAGAGCCGTTGGGTCGGATCGCCTCTAAGACGTGCGATCAGCGCCCGTGTGGCCGGCACGCAGATCGCCGGGAGCGCGAGGTGATCCAAGCGGACATCGCGGTCGCCCTTACCTTTCCTGACCATGGACACCCGGATATCGTCGCCCTCCGTATCGACGTCGCACAGCCGGATCGCGTCGAGTTCGTGCCGCCGTGGGCCGAGGAAAACGCGCCATTCCACCGCACTCAGCCAGCGGAGGGCGGATAGGGATGTCGCCTCCAGGTCACGCGCGGCGCCGCGCGCCTCAATCAAGGTGTGGCCGATGTGTTCGAGAGACAAATGTCTCCGCGTGCCGATCCTCCGTCCATTGTCTTCCGATCGTAGCCGTTCACCCGGCAACGTAGCCGCCGTTCGACCCGCCGCGAGCCAGGTGTCAAAGATGGTCGCCCCCCCCTCTCGTGAGAGGCACGGACGTATCGTGGTTACGAGCAGGCCCAGGAGTTTCGTCGCCGCTTGGGCTGTATCGGCCGCGGTGGGGGCCTGATAGGTAACGGCCACGGACAAGCGCGGGATACGTGTGCCGGTCAGATGGGGTAACACGCCCGGAGCAACGGGCGAGGTGGCTAGCCACGTCAGCGCCTCCGCGTATCGCACAAGGTCGCTCGTCAGCGGCTGAACCGGACAGTGGATGCACGCGCGATCAAGAAAGCGCCGAACGTCGCCGTGAACCAGGGGTCGCCTCGTCGGTGCATCCTGTTCATCGGGCGCGACCCAGAGGAGATGTGGCGCTCCCTCTGCGGCGCGGGAGCGCGACAACGGTACCTGTGCCGCGGCAAGGTGCAGCCGAAGTAGCCCAATGATCTCGTCCGGTACCAACAACGGCCAATGCGTCTCGAAGACGGGATCGCATGGTGCCGTAATCGGGGTTTGAGCCAGGCATGTCCCTAGCTCACTGGTGAGACGGCACCACAGAATCCCGAGGTCAGGATCAAAAGCGGTGTCGTGCGCGGGGGCGGGTTTCTGCCCACGGCGGAGCACGCGCGCATCGCATAACCGATGCACGGAGAGACCTGTACTCATTGGTATCACGAGCGAAAGGAATAGGGCCTGGGAGTTGAGCGACGCCTGTCTGAATGTTGGTGCCGACAACACGGTCTCGACGATGTCTCCAACGATCGGACCGGGGAGAGTGCGCCGCCGCTGCAGGAGGGGCTGGTCCGCCGTCCCGCTCAGGTAGGCGACAGCGCGCGCCCCACGCTTGCCGTGTCGGGTCCACGCACGGGGCGGCGGGTCAATGACCGGCGTCCCGGTGATGAGCGGGCCCATCGGCGCCGGCGGCATTGTGGCACCCCGGGCGACACGCCGGCGGTGCCCTGCCGGACCCTGTTCGTGGTTCTTACTCTCGCTTCCTCCTCCGGGCGGCGTCACTGGTTGCGCGCGGCGCGGCTGCCGTCGAGCGCGAGCGACATCTGATGTCAGCATCGGATGCACGTACCGTGCGCCGTATGAGACATCTCCTGGGCGGCGCGTCCTTTTCTCGGGCCGCTGTTGTTTCTCAGGCGTACTGGTGGGCGGCTCTGTCGCGGGTGCGGACGACGCCCCGCTATCCATCGATCGTCGATAGCGGCCGAAACGTGCCATGCGGTAGGCGTTCCACCAATGCACTCCTCTCAGAACCACCTCCTCCCCGTTTGGATCCAGGCCGACAATGATGTGAAGCCTATGTTGCTCGATATAGCTGGAATACACTTCCTCCAATTGACGTCCACGCAAACTGCTCGTTGGAGGGAACATGTCCCGGACGGACACCGTATCAGAGGGTATCCAATTCCATGCTCGGACGTACTCCTCCGGTAAAGAGGGCCACTCGCGACGCATGCGACGGACACCGGACACCCATGTGCCCAGGAGGTGTGACTGGTCATCCCCCGTCGATTCATTGCTTCTTTTCGTCGCCTTATCGGCACTGGACGCTTCCTTTTGACCGCTTTCATCCTGATCTTTATCGCCGCGCTGATAGGCAATTTCTATTGCGAGGTAGTAGAGCACGGCGTGCGCTTGGCGCCACCAGAGCAGCCGCTGTGTCTGCGACCAACCCGTGAACGGGTTGGCGCCACCGCGGGCCGGACGCATGCGCCCGGCAACACGTCGTATCGTACCCGTCTCATAGCCGATGAGAACGAGGAGCATCGCGAAGAGCCCTTGGCGTTCGAAAACGGGGCGCCCGCCGAGTTCCGGATGCCCAACCTCACGAAGTCGGCGCTCGAGGTCATGCAGTCCATGGCGAAGCGTCGTCGCATCGGCATCCGGATCGATAAACGTGATCCAACGACAGAGGGGGGTGATGGCGAGGCTCAGGCCACGCCCCACACCGTCCTTCCCTATAGTGACGAGGCCACGGTCCCACTTATCGAGCCAGGCGGCGGCAGCCATGATCTCTGGTTGCAGGTGCCAGCCATAGTGCTGTACGAGGGTCACCCAGGACATACTCCGCCAGTCGGCGTCGTGTACGTTAACGTTAGCGGCCATCGCGCCCCTCCTGTTTGATACGACGCGCGGCAAGTCGCGTTGCGCCGACGGTACGCGGCTCAGAGAGGAGCCATATTTGGTCGTTCGGGTCATGGACCCCGATCACGGCGGCATAGACCTGACCGCCCGTGCGCTGCGCTCCGCGGGCGGCAAGCAACTGGAGAAAACTGTGTGTGAGGGGTTTAATCGCGTGCGCTAGATCCAAGCAGTCCTCTGCGGTTTTTGGCGTCATGGGAGGAGTGCGAGGCGCCCAGAAATTCTGCCACGTTTCAAGAGCTCGCTCGCGGTTCCGTTTCGCCGTCTGTCCCATGACAACTGGACTGGAGAGGCGACGTATGCCTCGCAGAAGGCCGTGGACTCCGTCATGCTCTGCGGCGCGCGCAATCGGCGTGATGACGGCGTCGATGAGGTGGCCAAGGTCATAGGCTTCGAGGGGCGAGATCGCATGCTCCAGATCGATGCCGTGGAGCACGTCCCGAGCGAACAAGTCCACATCCAGGACGCAAACGTATGTGGCCCCGCGGTATGCATGGAGGGGACATGGGAAAAGTGGCTTGCCGCTCGTGTCCAAAAAGGGCACGCGGGTTGCCCGCAACGCGGGCCACATGGGGGTACCGCGGACGATCGTCGGATCGTAGGCGCGCTCGGTCAAAAAAGGGCGGTGGAGGGAGAGGACGGTCTGCATCGGGTTATCGCAATCAGGACTCCGGGAATGCCGGCCGGGTCCGTGTGCTCGTTATAAGCGAGGATCACGACCGACGCAATTACCTAGTTATCTACTCCGTGCAGGACCTTCGAGAGATATATAGTGTCCCTGACGCAAGTGGGCAGAGAAGAAAGCCTTTCCAGCCGGTACAACCCCAGTAAAGTGTGGAGCGGGGGGTGATGACAGGAACGGGCCACATGCGGCATGCTAGCGGTAGCCGTGTCCAATCCACACGGCCAGAGGAGCAGCACCCATGGACCCGTCCAGGGTATTTTGCCGCACGGAGACCTGTTCCGACAAGGGGCGGGTCGGCGCGGGGGACAGCGGCATCCACAGCCAGAAGTAGCGACGCTACCGCTGTAAGACCTGCGGGGACACCTTCAGCGCGACGGCGGGGACGCCGTATTATCGGCTGCACAAGGAGGCGTGGCTGATGACGGCGGTGCTGATCCTGCTGTGCCATGGCTGCCCGCCGCAGGCCATCGTGGCGGCGTGCGGGCTCGACGAGCGCACGGTCGCGGCGTGGTTGCGCCGCGCGGGGGACCACTGCGCCGCGCTGCACGGCCACCTGGTCGAGGGGGGGCAGGTCGCGGCCGGGCAGGTCCGGGCCGATGAGATCCGCGTCAAGGTGCGCGGCGGGGTGGTCTGGCAGGCCATGGCCCTGGATGTGCTCTCGCGCCTGTGGCTGGGGGGGGCGGTGTCGCCGACGCGCGACGGGGCGCTGGTGACGCGGCTGCTGGAACGGGTGCGCGCCTGCGTGGCGACGCGCGCGATCCTGTTGTGCGTGGACGGCTTCGCCGCGTACATCGGCGCGGCGCGCACGGCCTTCCGGGTGCCGGTCTACACCGGCAAGCGGGGCTGCCCGCGCCTGGGATGGCCGGAGGGCTTCCTGCTGGCCCCGGTCGTCAAGAGCCACAAGGGCCGACGGCTGGCCGAGGTGACGCGCCGCGTGGTCGTCGGCGCCGAAGGGGCGGTCGCACGGGTCATCGCGGCGACGCGCGGCGGCACCCAGATCAACACGTCCTACATCGAGCGGCTCAACGCCACCGTCCGGGCCCACCTGGCGCCCCTGGCGCGGCGGGGCCGGGCCCTCGCGCACGGGTCGGCCCTGATCGAGAGCGGGATGTGGCTCGTCGGCAGCGCCTACAATGTCTGCTGGGCGCACGAGAGCTTGCGCCTGCGCGCCATCGGGGGGCGGAAATGGCAGCAGCGTACGCCGGCCATGGCCGCGGGCTTGACCGACCACGCCTGGACGCTCGAGGAGGTGCTGCGCTATCCCGTCCCGCCCCGCCCACGGACGGTCACGACGAAACCGCGGCGCGGCCGCCGGCGCGATCAGGGCCGTCTCCTCTCCTCCCCTTCCCGGCCCGCCCCGCGCCGCCCACGGGGCGGGCCGTTAACCGGCCTATTCAGGCTATGTGAGTTAGCGGAGTTTGTCCCTAACAAAAACGTGGACGGGCTTATAGTCAGCGAGGCATCCATAGCACTGTATAATGACCCCTGTTAACTACCCCGTTTACATCGCATCCATGGGGCAAGTTTGTCCCTAACAAAAACGTTGGCCGGGTGAGCCCCTGGCGGTTGGCGGCTCAGAGGCCAGCGTCGGCCGCCGCGTTCTGGGCGAAGAGCGAGCCGTCGCGGATATACTTGCGTAGGTTTCGTTGGGTCCTGCTGAGATGAGTTATTCTATGACGGGGAGAGAGCTTATAGAAGGGGGGCAGCATGTAGTGCCAGGGGTGCGCGGGGGAGCAATTCGTCAAAGCTGGTCGCGATCGAGCCGGGCGGCAGCTACACCAGTGCGCCTGTCCTGGCCGATTAGTACATTTGTACAAGCACGGCCGGTGCATTGGGCCGGAAAGCTGTCCTCTCCCAGGACGCGCCCTTCACACCGCACCAACCGTGTGAGAAGCAACGTGGCTAGATTGAGAGAGGGCGGCGCGCCATTTATCGGGTCCGCTACGGACGCACCTGACATGCCTCATGGAGTAGCCAGCCATGTTTGCTCACCTGCGACACCGCATCACCGACAGCGGACGCGCCGCCGCGCACGCTCTCCATCGTCGCCTCCTGGCCGCCACACGGCCCTCCGCTGCATCCCTTGTCGCCGGCACGCTGACCGACCTCACGCGGAGTAAGCCCACGCTCAGCGCCGAGAATGCGCTCCTCCGGCGCCAGCTTGTCGTCTTGCCGCGCAGCGTCAAACGCCCGCACTGCACTGCACCCCCTGTGGTGGCTCCCCTGCGCATCCGTGCATCACTACAGTAAAGAGTGATGCACGGATGCGCAGGGGAGCCACCACAGGTACCCCAACGCCGTCGTCCGCTCTATCTCCTGTGTCGCGTCCCCCTGGCAATACGGGCAGGCCATCGTCCCCTCCTCCATGCACGTCTATAAAGGAGAAGGATACCTAGCTAACGGACTCTCGACCACCACTGATTCTGAATCCTGACACTTCCTTGGGAACGAGGTAACGTCTCTAGCAACGGTCATGTATTGCCACTGCTTCCCTTGCTGGCCGCCACGCTCCGCCACGATTCCCTTTACACATATTTGCAGTGGACGGTGAGACGGTTTTGGGCCGTGAGTGGCCCCTGACGCGGCCCTACCACGCGTGAAATCGCTCTAACCGGCAGGTCAAACTGGTGTTTTCCGTCTCATCATGGACTGCACGTATGTGTCAACCTAATAGTGGCGGAGTGTCCCCGGACATCCCGGTGCGGCTCTACAATATCAATTATGCAGGGGACGGCGCCGCCCTCCGGCGCGCATCTTTATTAGGTTAGCGCGCCGCGCTTACCGCGGGAGATGACTCCGCCCGTGGCTGCCACTCCAGCGACGGCTGGACGCGCAGCAGGCGTGCCGGGAACGTGGGCAGCCACCAGTTCCAGCGCCCGAAGAGGGCGACCAGCGCGGGGGCCAGCAGCATACGCACCACCGTGGCGTCGAGCAGGATGCCGGCCGCCAGCCCCGTGGCCAGCACCTTGATGTCTGTCCCTGGGCTTGAGGCCATGGAGACGAAGGTCAACATCAGGATCAAGGCGGCGCTGGTGATGAGGCGCCCGGTGAACCCGATGCCCCGCACCACGGCGGCGGAGGTCGAGCCGGTGCGGTCATACTCCTCGCGCATACGGGAGAGGAGGAAGACCTCGTAGTCCATGGAGAGGCCGAACAGGAATGCGAAGACCATCAAGGGGATCCAGGAGGTGAGCGAACCGGTCGCGGCGATGCCCCAGACCTGGACCGACCCATGCCCGTCCTGCCAGAACAGCGTCATGGCGCCCCAGGCGGCGCCCACCGAGACGATGTTGAGCAGCAGCGCCTTGAGCGGCAGCAGCAGCGAGCGGAAGGCGCGCACTAGCAGCAGGAAGGTGACGAGGGCGATCAAGCTGATCATGAGGGGGAAGGAGTCGTAGATGGCCGAGACGAAGTCGGCGTCGCCCGCAGCCTGTCCGCCCACCCGCGCGGGCGCCGGTCCCGTATGCGCGGCCTGGCGCACCTCGGCGAGCAGGGTGCGACCGTCAACAGCAGGCAGCACGGTGAGCAGCGCGGTCCCGCCGCGTCGCCAGTCGGGCGTGGTCGGAGCGGTCACACCGCGCACACCGGCGACATGGTTCAGGCGACCGGCGACTGCGGCGGCCGTGCGCGGCGTGGCCAGCACGTCGATGGGATCGAGCACCCCGCCGCCGATGCCGCTCGTCTCCAGGGCGCGCAGAGCCTGGTAGGCAGGGCCTGATGTGGCCAAGGCCGTGACGGAGGGATTGCCCAGCACCAGGCCGCTCAGAGGGGCCAAGAGACCGCCCAGGAGCAGCGTCGCCACACCGGCGGCCAGCCAGCGCCGGCGCACCACGCCGCGCGCCCAGGCCGACCACATGCGGCTGGGGCGTTCGCTGTGGCCGTGGCGCGGCCAGTCGAGGCGCGGGCCGACCGAGGAGAGCAACACGGGCAGCAGCGTGATGGCCACCAGGACCGTCACCAGGGGGATGAGCAGGCCGCCGTAGCCGACGCTGCGTAGGAAGGGCACCGGTAACACGACCAGCGAGAGCAGGCTGATGGCGACTGTCGTACCGCTGAAGACGACGGAGCGTCCGGCTGACTCCATGGCGCGCTGCACCGCCTCGTTGTTCTCATGGCCATGGGCGCGCTCCTCGCGCCAGCGGGTGACGATGAGCAGGGAGTAGTCGATGGCGATGCCGAGGCCGACCAGCGCGATCAGAAACTCCACGATCAGGCTGACGTCCGTCACCGTGGTCAGGCCCCAGACCAGCAGGAAGGTGGTGGGGATGGACACAAAGGCCATCAGCAGGGGCACGAAGGCGAGGAACGAGCCGAAGACGAGGATGAGGATGATCAGCGCGCCGACACCGCCGATCAGCGTCTCGACCAGCACGCCGGGCGAGCTATCGCTCTTGGAGGAGGAGGGGGCCAAGGTCAACACATCGCGCCCGGTCACGCGCACCGGCGCCCCCGCAATGGGGTGGGCGGCCAAGCTGCGCTGGACCACGCCCACGGGCGGCGCCTGCGCTCCAGGGAGCGTGCGCGGGTAGACCAGGGCGAAGGTGGTGCGTCCATCGGCGGAGACGAAGGCGCGCGATCCCGTGCTGGCATAGGAGGCGACGCGGCTGCCCGGCAGCGCGGCGTGGACGGCCCCAAAGGCGGCGCTCAGCTGCGCCCGGATGCCGGGGCTGGAGACGGTGACGCCGTGGGGCAAGGTGACGACGGGGACGAGCGGCGAGGCATTGCCGCCCGTACCGTAGAGGTGGTCAATGGCGCCGTTCGTGGCGAGGCCCTCATACCCAGACGGGGCAGAGTACTGCTGCTTGAGCGCCCCGGTGGCCGAACCGGATGAGGCCAGACCGGCCACGGCGACGATGATCCAGAACGCGGCGACGATGAGACGATGCCGCAGAATCCACCGTGTGACTGTTTCCATGCTGCTACCCTGTCCTTTCGTGTCTCCTGTTTTCGTCTCCGATCGCCACGCCCAGCGGGCGCGACCGGGTGACACTTCCCATCGTAGGGGCCAACCTTGAACAAAGAGGGGGGCAAATGTTGAACAGTTGTTGAACGGTCTTTGAATAGTTTGTGTCATCCCCCCTCTGATCCACGCCATGCGTCATAATGGGGCTAACGATTGGGCGATGGGCGGATGTGGAGGTCGGAAGGGGGCGGGACATGGTGCAAAAGTCTACCGTCCTCGTCGTCGACGATGAGGACGGGATCGTCGAGTTGATGCGCGACTTCCTCGAAGTCGATGGCTACGCCGTGCGCACCGCTCGCGACGGCGGCGAGGCGTTGGCCATCCTGGCGCGCGAGCGGGTGGACTGTGTGCTGCTCGATGTGATGATGCCGGGTACCTCCGGCTTCGAGGTCTGCCGGCGCATCCGCGAGACGCCCGCGACGGCCGACCTGCCCATCCTATTCCTCTCGGCGAAGGACGGGGACAGCGACAAGATCCGCGGCCTGCGTCTGGGCGGCGACGACTATGTGGTGAAGTCAGCCGCGCCGGACGAGGTGGTGGCGAGGGTCCATGCCGTGTTGCGCCGCGCCCGTCCGATCGCGCCCGCGCCGGAGCAGGCGCACGCGGGCCTGCTGGATTTTGGGCGGCTGGTCGTCGATGCGTACGCCCACGAGGTGCGCATGGACGGGGCCGTGGTCGCTATGCCCGCACGCGAGTTCATGCTGCTGCGCTTGTTCGCGGAGCACCCAAGGCAGGTCTTCAGCCGCGACCGGCTGTTCGAGCTGGGCTGGGAGTCCTACGGCGACAAGAGCACCGTGACCACGCATATCCGCCGCCTGCGCGAGAAGATCGAGGCAGACCCGACCACGCCGCGCTTTATCGTGACCGTGTGGGGCGTGGGCTATCGCTTCGAGGGAGCGCCGCGATGAAGCGCCGCCGTCTCGCCCTGCCGCTGCGCCTCTGGCTCGTCCTGGTGGTCGCCGCCACAGCCGCGGGCATTACGGCGGCCGAGATCAACCTGGCCGGTGTGATGGCGACGTGGCAGGTGCATGCCGACCAGTCGCGGGAGGCGGTGCTGCGCCGCCTCATCGGGACCGATGCGGCGCTCTGGAGTGAACCCGCGTGGCAGAGGAATGCCGAGAAGACCTTGGCGGCGCTGGGCGTGGAAGCCGAGATCTTGCGCGTCTCACCCGGTTCTCCCGACCGGCTCGTCTACGTGACCAGCGCGGCACAGACCTTTCTGGATACGCGCCCCGCCGCTCTCCTGGGGTCGACGGGCGGGCCATTGAACGGGCAGGGAGTGGACCTGACCGGCGATCCGGCATCGGGCATCGCGCACACGTTCGAGAAGATGGCCATCGTCACGCGGGCGTCGGCGTCGAACCCTCGACCGGTACCGATCGGGGCCGTCTTCGTCTGGTACACCAGACCGGCGCCAGGGTCGCCGTCTCGCTGGCTCTGGCCTCTGGCCGCGTTGGTCGCCGTGGTCCTGGTTCTTACCGCAGCCATCGTGCTCCTGGTGCGCTCCGTACTGCGTCCCCTGGCGGCGATGAACCGGGCCGTAGAGGACATCGCTGGCGGCGATCTAGAGGTCCACTTGCCGCCGTCGCGCGCGCGCGAGGTGGCGTCTATCGGCGCGGCGCTCGAAGGCATGAGCGTTGCTCTCCGCGAGTCGCTGGGCCGCCAGACCGTGCTGGAAGAAGAACGCAAGTTATTCATCGGCGCCATCGTCCACGACCTACGCACGCCCCTCTTCATGTTGCGGGGCTACCTCAAAGGGTTGGAGAGCGGTGTGGCCGCGACGCCGGAGAAGCAGGCGCACTATATCGCCGCTTGCCGCGCCAAGGCCGACGCCCTGGAGAGACTGGTGGCCGACCTGTTCGACTACACACGCCTGGAATATCTCCGGCAGGAGCCGGAGTGCGCGCCGCTTGATCTGGGCGTGTTGCTGCACGAGACGGTCGAGGGCTTGCTGCCGCTGGCCGAGGCCAAGGGCGTCGCGCTGACTCTCGATGCGCCGACAGAGCCGTGCCTGGTGCTGGGCGATGCACCATTGCTCGCGCGCGTCGTCGGGAATCTGCTGGATAACGCGCTGCGCCACACGCCGGTCGGCGGAAAGATATGCTTGCGCTGGCGCCGTGAAGAAAAGAGCGTCGTTTTCGCCGTCGCGGACACGGGGTCTGGGATCGCCGCGCATGACCTGCCGCACCTGTTCGCCCCGCTCTATCGCGGTGAGCGATCGCGCAACCGCCAGACCGGTGGAGCGGGCCTCGGTCTCACCATCGCCCAGCGCATCATGCAGGCGCACGGCGGCGATCTCACCGCCGCCAACACGACTGAGGGCGGCGCCCTCTTCACGGCCTCCCTGCCCGCAGGGCCTCTACCCGCAGGGCCTCTACCCGCAGGGCCTCTACCCGCAGGGCCTCTACCCGTAGGCGCGGACCCCGCGCCCGTCGGAGCGAAGTTCGTTGGCGAAGTTGACGCCGTCGGCCACGACGCGCGGGCCGTGATCGTCGATCACCACGATGTAGCCGTCCTTGCTGCCCTTGATGATGCCCGCCGACCAGGGTAGAGAGCGTGTGGAGACGGTCAGCCAGAGGCAACCCTTAGAGTCGCGCGTAGCGAAGTTGGCCGCGCCGAGCGGCTGGCCGTCAATCTCTTCAAGAAGCGCCTTACTGGTCCCGTCGGGCTGGATGGTGAAGAATTTGCCCACCTCAATGTCGGCGACGACGAACGAGCCGTCCGCTTCTGCCTTGCGGCGTGAGCGCGGACAGGCGTCCCCGTCAGCATAGTCTATGGCGACGATCGAGGTGAACGTAGCGCCGGACTGGCTATAGAGTGTCCGCTGCTCCCCTACTTGCAAAGCAGGACAGGATACGGCCTGGTGTTACCGAACGCGACACCAGGGGCAAAGTACGGGCGTCTCCGTGCTCAAAATAGCCCTGTGGCGGTGAACGTGTCAAGCAAAAAGTAGCGAGTTCGACGGGAGGCGCTCCTTTCGTGCCGTCCAACACGGCGAAAGACCCTCGCCAAGGCATCTCGGCGCAGCAAAACAGGCCAAAGTATCGTTTCCAGCAAGGAAATCGGCCCTTTGTCCCGGCTCCATAGGTCGCTACTTTGCCCCCGGTGTCGCGCTCCGTAACACCAGGCCATATAGTGCCGACACACGTCTTTGCCCTAAATGTAGGAGTTCAAGCCCTCAAAAGGCGTCATCGAGAAGGGCGCAGAACCAGGCGATCGCGGCGAGATGTCGCGACGCCTCTCCCCTCGGCGACCACAGGCCACCGCTTGACGCCTATATCCGACTCACAGGAGGAGATACCATGGACGATGCGCCCACAAACTTTGGATTCCTCACCGATCCGCACCGCACCGCCGTGCTCGTTGTCGATGTCCAAAATCTCTTCGTCGGTTTTCCCCTTCATCCCCCCGTCGAGGAAGTGCTGCCCCGTCTGCGCCGGTTCGTTGATGCCGCCCGCGCAGCAGGCGCTTTGATCGTGCGCATCGAGGTTGTTATCCCCGATGCGATGTACTCCGAGGTCTGGCAGCGCCAGTACGGGCCCACGACCTTCCTCGCCCCCGGCTCGGAGGGCGCCACGTTCGCTCCCGGCTTCGCGCCCGAGCCGGGCGACGTCGTGATCACCAAGCCCCGGTACAGCGCGTTCATCGGCACGCCGCTTGAGACCGTCCTGCGCAGTCGGGACATCCGCTCTGTGATCGTGGGAGGGTTGACGACCGATGTCTGCGTCAGCAGCACGGCGCGGGATGCCTTCCAACGGGACTTCACGACGATCACGCTGCGCGACTGCGCGGCCGAACAGACGCGAGCGCGGCACGAGAGCGGGCTGGCCACGTTGGCCTCCGCGTTCGGGACGGTGTGCGACTCGTCTGACGTGGTGCGCGCATGGACAGCGCAGCCATCCCCCTGCTGCGGTGTAAGTCCTCGGGCATGCTGGCGCAAGGACGCCGCGCGCGACGTACGGTAGGGGGTCGGCGAGCCAGGCTGTTGTGTGAGTAGAGCTATCACCTGGAGGGTGATATCGCGCACAACCGCGAGGCGGCCAAGCACAAAGCCCGCGAGTGGGAGAGGCGGGACCACCTCGCCTCGTAGCTCGAAAGCTTATCCCGACTTTTCGTTCCATTGATTGTCGGACCCCGATATGCAGAAACCCCCTGCTTGGAAGCGTCATGTCTGCGCGGACAGATGTAGCGATGAAAAGCTGGTGGTGGTGCGGCTGACAGGCTATTTTCAAGGGAAAAGAAAGGGACGTGGTCGCGTCGGATCGACATCGACGCCTGCGACCCGCCTTATCTCGCGTTAAGGGGGTGTAAGCCCAAACCGCCGAAAATTCCGTCACCCGAGATCCAGGCTCGCTACCAAGGCATCTAGGTCGATCAACATCCCGTCACTGATGAAGGTGTAGTGCCCGTTCAGGTGGATATGGCGCCATGCTGCTGGCGAGATCGTCTTGATCAGGGCCAGGGCTTTCGCGTTCAGGCTCGCCTCGTACTTCGTGAGCAGGCGCGATAGGATGGCGGAGTTGTAGGACAGGATGGCGTTCGCGACCAGCCGCGCACACTGATTGCTGATCTCAATCTCGATGTCGGTCCGGCCGGTCAGCTGATAGCGTCCTGTCAAGTGGTGGAAAAGCCACCGTGGCTTCGTGCCTCTGTTAGGCTGTCTTGACCTCCAACTGGGCGGGGGCGTCCTCCTCTCCTTGGAAAAGGATTTTGCGTAGCGCTATCTCGCTCATGTAGCGATGGCCGGCCACGAGCCACTCGTCGTTCTGCTCAGCGAGCAGCGCCCCGAACAGGCGCAGCACGGCCCCCCGGTTGGGGAAGATGCCGACGACGGCGCTGCGGCGCTTGAGCTCCTTGTTGAGGCGCTCGAGCGGGTTGGTGCTGGCGATCTGGCGGCGATGCTCGGGCGGGAAGTCGTAGAACGCGAGCACCTCGCCCTCCGCGTCCAGCAGGAGTTGCACGACCGCGGGGAAGCGGGCCTGCAGGGCCTCGATCACCTGGAGGAGTTGCGTCTCGGCGGCCGCCCGGTCGGGCTGCTCGAAGATGGTGCGCACGGTGGCGGCCACCATGGCCTGGGCGGTCTTGGGCACGCGGGCCAGGATGTTGCGCATGAAGTGGATGCGGCAGCGCTGCCAGCTCGCGCCCAGGAACACCTCTTTGATCGCTTGCTTGAGCCCGACGTGGGCGTCGCTGATGACCAGCTTGACGCCGCGCAAGCCGCGCGCGCCCAGGCCCTGCATGAAGGCGCGCCACAGCGCCACGTCCTCCGAGAGGCCCACGTCCAGGCCCAGCACCTCGCGCACCCCGTCGGCGCGCACGCCGTAGGCCACGACCACCGCCATCGCTTGCACCCGATTGTCCTCCCGGATGTGCTCGTAGCGCGCGTCGAACCACACGTAGGGGTACTCCGCGTCCAGGCGTCGCGTGCGGAAGGCCTCCGTCTGCGCGTCGAGGGCGGCGCACAGCCGGCTGACCTCGCTCTTGCTGATCCCGGCGATGCCCAGGGTCTGCACCAAGGCCTCCACCTTGCGCGTGCTCACCCCCTGGACGTACGCCTCGGCCACGACGGCGACCAGGGCTTGCTCGCCGCGTCGCCGCGCCTCCAACCAGCTCGGGAAGTATGTCCCCGCGCGCAGCTTCGGGATCGCCACCTCCAGCGTCCCCACCCGCGTGTCCCAGCGCCGCGTCCGGTAGCCGTTGCGCTGCGTCGTCCGCTCGTCGCTGCGCTCGTACCGCCCGGCCCCGATCTGCGCGCTCACCTCCGCCTCGATCAACTCCTGGATCAGCCAGCGCACCCCCTCCTTGAGGAAGTCCGCCTCCGGGTCCTCGCCCTTGCGCAGGACATCGACAAGTGCCATCCTATCCGTAGCCATCGTGTGCTCCTCTCTACCGATCCTTCCAACTCGTTGGAAAGCACACGGTGGCCGTTCGCGTCAACGCGCTATCCACACGCCGACATGATCGCCTCCCCGAGGGCGCCGGCCCGACGCGCTGTCGTCCCGGCGATCCCCTCAGAAAGTCCACCACTACTTGGGACTATATCGTCAGCTCCTTCTTGCCGCTGACCTGGGCGATGGCTGAGCGAAGCTGGTGGTAGGATTCGATCCGGTTCTGCGAGCGATGCACGTCACGCTGCAACTGCGGGTCGCGCAGGTAGCGCAGCGTATAGAGGCTGCGCACCAGTTTCTCGAACTCGAAGATCGCCCGCCGTGTGGGATTTGGCTGGGTGTAGGTGCACAGCTTCCGAATCAGGGTGCCCTGGGTCATTTCCTTGAGGCCCAGCGTGGCGATGATCTGGTCAATGTTGGCTCGCTCGTCCACAATCACTTGCAGGTCGATCTGACCGACGGGACGCACCAGGCAGTGCTCGTACTGCGTTGGATTATCGGCACAGTAGAGTTCCTTCAGTTGCGCGTCCAAATCGGTGAAGCGCGGCTGGAAACGTAGCCCGAACCAGTGCAGGATGGCGAAATTGGCCTTGTTGATGCTATGCATGTCGCCGGTAATCGTGGTCGGCACAATGCCTGACGTGTTGGGGGTGTACGCCCAAACCCCAGAAATTTCCGTCAGGCCTTCCCGCCGTGTGAACTTTCCGGAAAAGAACCGATATGCGGAAAGATCGGGGGTCTCTCTGGGCAAATAACCAGAGACGACGTCTGCAGAGGCCCTCGTGTCACCTATCAAAAACGGGACTGTTCCCGTGTGGAAGAGTGCGCTTGCCGTAGCACCCACCATGGTGAGCCAGCGTACAGGGACTGCGTGGGGTACCGTGCCTCGGGTACGCTGATGCCGACCTGCCTATGGGCAGCTGGGCTCTTCGCTTGCCCACTACTGCACATGATTTCTCACGGACAGAAATTTCTGGGGTTTGGGCGTACACCCCCGGACAGCGAGACGGTCGATGGCAGCGGGGGT
>JAABUY010003022.1_pt1 | contig 19092 bp, 15 predicted proteins | sample 5560271 | NCBI WGS metagenome assembly JAABUY01 (sample SAMN10711886, study PRJNA513374) | rock metagenome | isolation source: Antarctica rocks | place: Antarctica: Victoria Land, University Valley
ACCACCCCGCGGCGTCCCCGATCGGGGCGGGCCCCGTCATAGCGGCCGCGGACCGTCGAGGCCCGCGATCCCGCGGGATCAACCCCCTCCACTCGCACACTCACCGCGCCACCCTGCCCGCCACGCATCCCGCCACCAACACACCCCGACCACCACATCGAGGCGTGAACGAACCCACGGGCGACACCGTCCCCGTGCTCGGGCGCATCGCCCTCACGGTGACTGTCACCGGGGCGACACTATGCCTCGCTCAGGCCCGCAGCGAGCGTGGTCACCACGCCGCGTCATGCACCTGCCCGCGGTCGCGGCGATCGTCGATGACCGGGTGGAACGCGAGGTGCCAGTGCCCAACCCAGGACGGTTGGCACCGCCGCAGGACGTGTCCTACCCCCGGTGCCGGTCCCAGCCTGTCGATGCGCCGCACTCGCGGCTGACCTCTTCGGTGGCCTCATGCTGGGGGTATCGCGGGCGGCGTGCCCGGACAGGGTCGGCGCCGGCGCCGTTGGTAGGCAGAGTTGTAGGGCGGGGAGGGTGGCAGCGTCGAGGTGCTTTACCGTTGCGCCGTCGGGTTGGGGTACACCCACGATGGACACCAGCACCGGGCACGCATCGCGTCTAAACAAGATCGTTTTCATCCTGTCTTGACGGTCGTCTATCGTTCCCTCAGAGTCGGATTAGACGGTACTGAGGCGAATGGGACGGCAGGACCCGGGACGCCGCCGCCGACGGCGCCCGAGCCAGCGCGCGTTGGTAACGCGCCAGCGCCGCGGTCGCCTCCACCGACAACACCCCTGAACCGCCAGCCTGAACGGTGCCCGTGTTTCCGGAAGCTGACGCGGTGCGCCGGCCGGGCGATGGCACCGCGTTTCCGGAAGCCATCCCGGGAGTCTACTTCCGGGAATAGGAGTTCCCGGAAGCTGATATTCGAGCCATCACATTCATCGCTCGAGCTTGCCCACCGAGTCGAGGAGGGGTCTGCGGGTCAGCTGACGTGGGTGCTGCGTTCGGTGGCACCCAGGCGCAGGTGCTCGGCGTGGTACACGGCTTCGTCGAGCAGGGAGGCGACGTGACTGTCGTAGAGGGAGTAGACGATGTTGCGGCCGCTGCGCACGGTGGTGACCAGTCCCATGGTGCGTAGTAGGCGCAGTTGGTGGGAGATGGCGGACTGTTCCATGCCGATCGCCGTGGTCAGGGCGGTGACGGTGGCGGGGGCTTGGCGCAGTTGGGACAGGATCAGTAATCGGCTGGATGCGGTGAGGGCCTGCAGGGTGGCCGCGACCGCGGCGGCGCTGACGGCATCCAGCCGTGCCGGTGGGGTGTCGCGTCCCTGCACACCGTGACCCATAGCGGACAGCATACCCAACCAGGCAACGGGTATGAAGACGTGTTCATGCAAGCCTGTACGCTGGTCGAGAAACCCCGGGCCGGCACGGTTCCGGTCTGTCCTGGAGGAGGGATCGTTGGTGTCCTCGACACTGTCCGGATCACCCACAACTCGGGTCCCCGCCACCACCGGGATGCCCCACACCCCGGTGGTGGCGCGCCTGCGCAGGCTGCGGGGTGTGCCGGACGTGCGGTGGGCGGGGTTAGCGACGGTGCTGTTCGCGGTCGGCGGCCTCGCGCAGCTGGCCGGTGCCCCCGCGGGGGTGTGGTGGGCGTTCTACCTGGCCTGCTACGTCACCGGCGGGTGGGAGCCCGGCCTGGCCGGGCTGCAGGCATTACGCGCCAAGACCCTCGACGTGGATCTGTTGATGATCGTGGCCGCGGTCGTGGCCGCGGCGATCGGGCAGGTCTTCGACGGTGCCCTGTTGATCGTCATCTTCGCCACCTCCGGTGCGTTGGAGGCGGTAGCTACTAAACGCACCGAGGACTCGGTCACGGCCCTGCTCACCCTCGCCCCGGAGCACGTCACCCGGCTGCTGTCCGCCGGGCAGGAGGAAGTGGTGGACACTGCCGAGCTGGGTGTGGGCGATTCGGTGTTGGTGCGTCCTGGAGAACGCATCGGCGCCGACGGACGGGTCACCGAGGGCGCCAGTGACGTCGACCAGGCCTCTATCACCGGTGAACCGCTGCCGGTGGTCAAGGAACCTGGCGACGAGGTGTTCGCCGGCACCCTGAACGGCACCGGGGCCTTGCGCATCCGGGTCGAGCGGCGGGCGCAGGAGTCGGTCGTGGCCCGGATCGTGAGCATGGTGCAGGAAGCCTCGGCGACGAAGGCAGCGACGCAACTGTTCATCGACAAGATCGAGCAGCGGTACTCGGTGGGCATGGTGCTGGCTACCCTGGGTCTGTTCTTCGTCCCGTTGGCCTTCGGTGCGGCGTTGCAGCCCACCTTGCTGCGTGCCATCACGTTCATGATCGTCGCCTCCCCGTGCGCGGTGGTGCTGGCCACCATGCCACCGTTGCTCTCGGCGATCGCTAACGCCGGTCGCCACGGAGTACTCGTGAAGTCCGCTGTCGTGATGGAACAGCTCGGTCTCACCGACACCGTGGCCTTCGACAAGACCGGGACCCTGACCGAGGGCACCCCCCGGGTCACCACCGTGCAGGTACTCACCGACGCACCGCTGTCCGAGCGGGAGCTGCTGCGGGTGGCGGCCGCGGCCGAACGACCCAGCGAGCATCCCCTGGCCGCCGCCATCACCGCCACCGCCCACGAGCAGGGCATCGACCTGCCCGAGGCCCGGGCCTTCACCTCGGCGCCGGGGCAAGGGGTGCGCGCCGAAGTGGACGGGCACACCGTCCGCGTCGGTTCCCCGGCGGTGCTCGACGAGCTGTCCCCGGCCCTGGCCGGGCGCCGCATCACCGCCCAAGCCACCGCGGCCGTCGCCGCCGCCCAAGCCCAGGCCCGCACCGCGATTGTCGTGGTCATCGACGGTGCCCCGGCCGGAGTCGTGGCCTTGGCGGACCGGCTGCGTCCCGACGCCGGTGCCGCCGTCGCGGGCGTGCAGGCACTCACCGGCAACCCACCGATCCTGCTGACCGGAGACAATGCCCCCGCCGCCATCAGTTTGGGCACCGAAGCGGGGATCGCCGACGTCCGCGCCGGTCTGTTGCCCGCGGACAAGGTAGGCCACGTGCAGGCCCTGCAGCAGCAGGGCCGTCGTGTGCTGCTCGTCGGTGACGGGGTGAACGATGCCCCCGCGATGGCCGCCGCGCACCTGGGTGTCGCCATGGGCCGGCACGGCTCCGACCTCGCCCTGGAAACCGCCGACGCGGTCGTCGTCCGCGACGAGCTGGCCACCGTCGCCGAGGTCATCGACCTGTCCCGACGGGCACGTCGCGTCGTCACCGCGAACCTGGTCATCGCCGGCGCCGTCATCACCGGCCTGGTCATCTGGGACCTGGCCGGCACCCTGCCGCTGCCGTTGGGTGTCGCTGGACACGAAGGATCCACCGTCATCGTCGGCCTCAACGGGCTGCGCCTGCTCCGCGCTGCCGCCTGGCGCAACGCCAGCCACCCACGTTAGGACCGAGCACCGGATGACCGGCCGCGCGCAGCACCATCCTCACCACACCACCGGCGAGGGCCAACTCATCGCCTTCATCCACACCGCCGACGACTGAAAAGCCGCGATCACCAACCCTTACCGGAGGATCCTGCGCGGCTGCTACTCACACCCCACCACTGAGGACTGCGAGGACACCCTCGCGGGCAGGACGGGACTCGCCCGGGCATGTTTCTGTCAGCACAAGCCCTACAGCGCGGGCAGCGGGGAGGGGGCGCCGGGACCGGAATGCGACCTGCCGGAGACCCACACGGATACCACGGCTGGCGGGGTTGACGAGGAGACTGCCCACCAGCAGGGGCAGAGCAACACCATAAGTTCGGCGACCTTCTCGCGGGCAGAGGTGGACCGGGGGAGGAGGGGATGAGCACCAAGGGCACCTATGAGGACGCGACACACGAGGTCGACGTCGAGGAGCCGATCGAGGTCGGGGACCTCCTCGATGACCCCCCGCACCGATGTCGAAGCCCTGTGTCTGTGTGCCCTGTTGTGGTCCCCGGCCGACACCGCCAGCGATGTGAGCGAGTTGTTGCGCAGCACCGACTTCGAGCGGGGTGTCTACGGCGAGCTGTTCGAGGTGATCACCGCCCAGGTACGGAATGGGGCACCGCACGACCTGGCGAGCATCGCTGCCACCCTCACCCAGTCCGGGCGTACCGGTGGGCACCGTGGTGCTCGACTGACCCGGGCATTGTCGGAGGCCACGATCGCCGGCGCCGTCCCGGAAACGGTGGGGCACTACGCCGTGGCCGTGCTCTCCGCCACCTACCATCGCGGGTTTCACCGCGCGGTGCAGTCCATGGCCGCCGCCGCCGCCGAGCAGCTACCCCAAGGGTTAGCTGTCACTTGGTGTTGGCAGGTTCGCGGTGGAGACCACCAACGCACTTGGCGGCGACGAGCTGGCCGAGGCTCTGCTGCGCGCCGCGGCCGGGTGTACACCACCGAAGCCGCCGTTCAACGGGATGCAGACCTCACCTGAATGTCTGCGCCGCCGCCTTCAGTGCGGCCCAGTTGCCGGCGTTCTTTATGACGGCTTCGGATGCAAGGAGGTATGCCCAGGTCTCGTGCACATCGCCGCTTGTGTTGACGGTGCTGACCCAAGCGGCGGCGGCGTCACGCTTGGCGAGAACGACGTCGTTAGTCATCTCGTCATCGCGTTTGCCCTCCATGATCCAGTAGATGCCCTGCTCGTCGATGACGACGAAGTCGGGGACGTAGGTGCGGGCCCCGGCTCCTGATCGGTAGGAGATGGTGAGAGGGACGGTGTGCGTGATGCGAACCCAGGCACGTACGGCGGTGCCACTCTTGTCCAGGAGCTCGGCCAGGCGGAATTCGGTGCTGTAGGCGTCGAACGAGCAAGTCTCGTACACGCCTTTAGTCCAGCCGCTGTACGGGTAACCCCGCATGAACTCAGAGGAACGGGTGATCTTGCTACGGTTGGTGGCCGGGGTCGTGGCGGTGCTCTCTGGCGGCTCGGGCCACTTCACTTGGACGATTTCTACGACCTCCCGGGTGGGGCTGGAGGACTGCTTGTGGCCGATCCACTCGACGAGGGAGGTACTCGCAAGCCGCCCGTGCTCGGCGCGCCACGGGGTCTGCTCGGTGACCTGCGCCCCTTGTAGGAATGCCCTCGCGATTTGGGTGGCGGCATTCATCTCGGTGACGGTCGCGGCGACGGCGTTGCTGTTCATCAGGCGGGTGACGAGGTCGCTCTCGATGGTGTCAAACGGAATCTTGGTCTGGCTCGCGACGACGGTGTCGTCGGTCCGGTCCTTGATCTCGATGCGGACGCCGCCGCCGTCGCGATGCGCCTCGATGGCCTTACGGGTCAGTGTCGGGCTGTTGTCGCTGGCGAACTTGCGTCCGAGTGCTTCGACGTCGAGCGCGCTGACCTGCGCGAGACTGAACGGGTCCCGCACGTGCCGGACGGTGACCCTCGGGATGAACAACGGCAGCGCGACCCCTGGCTGCTGTCGGGGTCGTATGACGGTCTTCAGCGCCTCGGTTCCCGCGGCCGCGGTGGCCAGACGTGCCTCGACGGTGCCCATTGCGCCGACCTCGTGGGTGGCGTCGGCGCTGTCGTCTGGATCTAGGAGCACGCTCTGCTCGCCGTCCCCAGCCGGATCCGGGCGCGCCGCCGGGTCCGTCTCGGCCGCTGCTGGTCCGGGGAGGGTGAACAGTACGGTCTGCGCGCCATCGTCGGCTGCACGGTCCGCTTCGCCTGGCTCGAGCGCGCCGGCAGCGACGCCGGGGTCGGCGACGGCGACCGCCGCGGCACCCTTGGCGCGGTCCCCGAGAGTCTGCAGCAGGAGCGCCTCGGCGTCGCGGAGGAGCTCCCGGAACGAGTGGTGGCTGATGACCTCGACCGCGTCCAGCATTCCGACACCGGTTCGCTTACCGAATGGCAACCGAAGTCCCCGGCCGAGGACCTGCTCGGTGAGCAGGTCAGACTCCAGCGCCCGGACGGCCGCGATGACGTAGATGTTCTTGACGTCCCAGCCCTCTTTGAGCATGGAGACGGACACGACTGCCCGGACCTTCGACTCGGGGTCCTCCAGTGCATCGAGCTGCCTGAGGACCTCATCGGGTTGATCACTGGTAACCAGCAGCACTTGGTCGGGGTCACCGAACAAATCAGCTCCAGCGAGCATGTCCCGGATGCGGGCGGCCTCCTCGATCTTTTCTGCGACGATGAACATGATCGGGCGGACGTAGGGCTGTTGCACGTTGTCGCAGTACACGCGCATCGCGGTGTGCTTTGCGTCGAGGAGCGCCACCCCGTCCGCGAGCTGGGTTCGCAGATCATTCTTGCCGTCGGTCCGTGCGACCAGGACCGGGATCTTCACGTACCCGTCGGCGATGGCTTCCGCGAGTGGGTAGCGGTAGACGACGTGCTGCTCGCTCGCGGGGTGCGGCGTGGCGGTGAGCCCGACGACCACGGTCGGGTTGAGCTGCTCGACGGCGGCCTGGAAGCGCTTGGCGGTACTCCCGAAGTACGTGTGGTGCTCGTCCGCGATGACCACTAGGTCGCCGCACGTCGCCAGGTAGGCAGACAGGGCTTCCCCGAGCATCTCGTGGGGGCGATGTGCCCGGCGGTTGTCTTTGGTGTCCGGGCGCAGCAGCGACTGAACCGTGAGCACGAACACCTTGAACTTGTCCGGGTCGCGCAGTGCCTGCCCGACGGTCCCGGTCTCCACGTCGTCCAAGGTGATGACAATCGGGCGGGATTGCATCCCCCGCACGTACTTCGGGTGTCCCGGCGTCAGGTTCGCCACGGTTTTACGCTGGATTGTGCTTCCCGGAGTGATGATCACAACGTTACGAACACCTTGCTCCTGCAGGTAGTCCAACAGTCCACCCGCGATGTAGGTCTTGCCGACGCCAGTCGCGAGATCAGCCACCAGCTCGGCACCCAACGGCGCGTACTCGATCGCCGCGACAATTGCGTCCAACGCGGCCGCGTTCGGCGCGCGAAGGTCGAGGGTGCTGGCAATCTGGCGGACGAGCGCTCCGTCGTACTCGATGCCGGTCACGGTGCGGCTGTCTCCCTGCGTCGGGCCTTGCGGCTTCCGTCAGCGAGCACGTCTCGTGGCGCCTTGCGGATTCGTGAGCCCTTGGACAGGGAGCGAAGCATCTCTTCGGCGCCCGGGAGCACGACCTTGGCGACGATGGTTACGCGTTCATCCTCACCCAGCGCCGTGGCGAACGTGCGAACCTCCTCCGGTCCGACCACGCCGTCGAGGACCGCCAGCCGCATCCGCCCCCGCCGGCCGCAGAACGGGATACCTGCTACGTCGAAGTCGAAGTCAAGCTGTGCCGCCATCGCCTGGGCAAAGATTCCGTTGGTCGCTCCCTCCGAAAGCAACACCATCCCGTCACTCATGACGTCGTACGAGGAACCAGCCACCTGCACCGACCTAAAGCCGCCGCCGCCGGCCCATCTGAGAGCAGCCGATACGCCGCCCTGGTCTGATCCGCCGACCACCATGCGGAGTCTGGGCTCAATGAAGTCGCGCACCGTAGCAGGAACGATCTCGGAAATAGCCCAGCGTCTGCCCATTTTGTGGGCCACTGCCGCGGTTGTCCCCGATCCGCCAAAGCAGTCCAGGACTAGGTCACCGGCGTTCGAGGCGATGTGGAGCACTCGCTCGATGAGCCGTTCGGGCTTGGGGGTGGAGAACGAATCCTGTCTGCCAAACACGGCGGCGATCTCGCCTTTCGCCTCTCGGTTGTTTCCGACCTCTTCGTGCAGCCAGACCGTGTTCGGCACCAGACCGCCCAGCTCGGACTCGAAGCGCTTACGGAACGGGGACGTTCTACCAGTCTTGCCCCACCAGAGGCGGTTGTCGTTGCGGAGCGTTTCGAAGTTTTCTTGGGACGTCCCCCAAGGTCGACCCTGGCGAGGAGAGAACACATCGCCGTGCGGTCCGACAACCTGGTAGTGCCCGTCGGTGTAGGGCTTCGAGGCTGTGAGGTCGCTCCTTCGCCACCGTCCGCGTGGGTCATCATCCGGGTTCCAGAAGTCCGCGTCGCTTTTGGCGGTGCGAGCAACGCGGTTGGGCCGCCATTGCCGGGCGTCTCGCCCGTAAACCAAGATGAAGTCGTGGTCGGCGGAAAAGTGCTGCGCCGAGTTGTTTCGTGCGTGGATCTTCTGCCAGACGACGGTGGCGATGAAGTTCTGGCTCCCGAAGACCTCGTCCAGGAGGCACCGCATGCGGTGTTGCTCGGTGTCATCCAGGTGTACCCAAACTGTGCCGTCCGCAGTAAGCAACTCCTTGATCAGGAGCAGGCGGTCTCGCATGAATTACAGCCAGGTGGAGTGCTCCATCCAGTCGTCATAGTGCTTGAACGCCTGCCCGGTGTTGAACGGCGGGTCGATATAAACGCATTTCACCTGACTGCGGTAATGGCGCCGGAACTCGGGGTGCTCGGCGAGGATGCGGAGCACGTCGAGGCTGTCACCCGTGAACACTAGGTTGTCCCGGGCTCGGCCAGAGTGGGGTCCTACGTGGCCGCAGGTGTCACCAAAGTTGACTAAGTGGACCTCGCTCGCGGCCGGATGCGTCTTGGGCACCCATACCGGCTTGCCAGTCGCGTCCTTGGCGGAGAGGAGAAACTCCTCCTTCTTCGGCCAAACCAGCTCAAGCCGCGGCGCGCCGCCTGTGCTCGCCATGTACGTTCAGTCTCCCCGTTCGTCGTGTTGGCAGTTGAGGTCCTGGTGTGCTGTCACAACTCCCGCTGGACAGCATCTTCTACCCCCGATCAGGTGTGTACAACGGTGCCCTGAAAAGAGTGTTCCGCTGATACTTGACTCAGATCAAACAGACAATCTACGGAGGACTCATGGGCGACGCGTTTTTCGACGGCAAGGCCGAAGCCGCGCGGCTGAAGCACCTGATCCTGCGCAAGTATTTACCGCCGTTCATCTCGAAGGTCGGCTACACGGCGACGGACGGACGGGTGGTGATCGTCGACGGGTACGCCGGTCCTGGGCGCTACGAGGATGGCTCGGAGGGGAGCGAACGCGAGCGTCAGTCGCCACTCCTCGTCCAGGTGCACCCGCTCCCAAGGCGGGAGTTGATCGTTGACCTCGTTCCGGTCACAGATGTGGCAGCTCCGCATCTGCCCATACTGGCGTGAGACCTGTCTGGAAGGCATCGGCTTCCGGCGACGATCAGCGGCCAGCGCTACGCTCGGACAAACTCCACTGACCGAGAGAAGCCACAATTGCCGACCCTCACCACGCGCGTAACTGATCTCTATAACAGCCTGGCCGAGTTTAAGGCTTCAGACCACCCCGGAGCGCCCACCACCGACATGTTCGACGCGATCGTCAAGATGGCGCAGGCCGAGCTGACGGACGATCCGATCATCGCCGCCGTGAAGCCGACGACCCGTGACGTAACCGGCGGCGTACGCGAGTCGGCGGGGGACATGCGGGCGACGCTCAACCAGATCCTGAGCGTCCTTGGCGAAAGCGGCCCCTCGATAGCCTGAGCGCTCAAGGGCACTCGGTTCGGGCTAACTGGCTCGGATGGGCATAGGCTCGATGGCCCTCGCTCTCGACCGGCTGACAGCCCGCGGGCTGCCCGCTGCCGATCCCCGCTGGGGCGGCTGGTCGCCGACGCGGAGGTCACCGTCGGCTGGCTTCGAGACCCTCAAGGCAACATCGTCGGTGTCGTCAAGAACCACGAAGCAACGCAGTAGACGGTCCACATCCGCGAGCGGCGGTCGGCTGCGGGTCGTGCCCGGTAGCCTGGCTGATTTCGGCCACCCCCGGGGAACGCGGTCCACCTTCGGCTGGGACCCGCCACACGTCTAGCCAAGACTGGTGCGATGACCACACGACTCGAGCTACTAGGCCTGCAGATGTTCGCACGGCCGCCGCGTCTGCTGCTCGTGACGCCAGCCGGCGATCACTGGGCGGGCTGGGCTGGACGAGGCCTGCTTGCACTGTCGCGTGTCTGGGGTGGGTGCGCATCAGTTGTGGTTCCCGCCGATGTAATTGACGATCTATCGCTCGCGCCGCTGCTACGGAGGTTTCAGCCGGATCACGTCTTGGCCTTCAGACCCCTCTGGTCCGACTGGGACGCGTTGATGCCCGGTGCGATCGAGGTGCTCCCCTGTGCCAGTGAGGTCGAGTCGGCACTGGAACAAGCAGCCGAAGTGGGGAAGTCTCCATACGAGGACCTAACCGTTACGGCCGCTCATGAAGCCGCGCAAAAGATCCGCAGACACCTTGGCTCGCTTTCCATGGACGACCGCCCGCAGCTGGTGGTACTTGGACACGGGCCTTTGGGTAATGGGCTGGTAGCGAGCGGAGTAATCGCCCGCGCTGACGTCGTCCCCGACCGGGCGTGGGGTGTCCCAGCGGCGAGGCTTCACAGCCGCGCCGCTCTCGCAGCGGCATTGACGTTGGGCGTGCAGCCTGAAGACCCTTTCGGTCCGGTCGACGACGAACTCTGGATCGCGGCGCTGCTTGAGCGCGTTGACCATGGAGTGGGTCGCACGCGCCTCCTCACCGCCCTGGCCGCAGGTAGTCAGGACACAAGCGGCAAGGCCGCAGTAGACGCACTTCTCGCGGGAGCATCATTGTTGGACCCAGCGGCGTCGAGGTGTACCCGGCTAAGGCGCGGACGCGCTGGGATACCGTTGTACGTCGTTGTCGGTTCTGGTCCTGCAGATATGGCCCTGGCGGGGCTGTGCAAGCAAGTACTGGGCGATTGTGTTTGGCTGCCAAGCGGCCTCGACGATGATGAGGTTCTTCGCCAACTGGCCGGTTCGCTGCCATGGTTTGGTGCGGCGCTCGTCATCACCAGCGCGTCCGTCCCCATAGACGAACTCCATCAGCGTGTCCAGGCGGTCGCTGGACACCCACTGGTCTCAGGTACCCAGCCAAGGCCGTTATCTGACTCGCCTTTGGGGTACTTTCTTCCGCACGAAGTCGCCCACGTCGGGGCACCCCAAGACCTGGATTTGACCGGCCGGTCGTTCGTGACGCTCCAAGAGGGTGCGGACCAGCGTCTGCCATTGGCGGTCGAGGTCGACGATGACGGCGAAACGCAAGCGACGCTCCCGCTGCCACCATGGGTGCCGACAGGTATGGACGCCGACCGGCACAAGTGGCTGGTGACCGTAATCGCCACTGCCCGTCCCGTCCCACCGCATCAGGCGCTGAGTGGCAGCAACCTCCTACGGGAGGGCACGAACGCAATGGAGACATTTCTTAAGCCATCCGACGGAGGCATCACTTTCTCGTCACACCGATTCGACTTCGTCTCATCGGGTGCGCTGTTGGCTGGCAAGCTGGCCGGACCCGCGCTCGCTTGGCCCTCCACCCGGCGCCTCCTGGACGTTGCGGTCCGCCCGCCGGTCAAGGTGCAAGTGAGTCCCGCTGGGTACCGGGCTAGCCGCGCCGAGCACTTACTAGGCTCACGACAGGCCGTAGAGGCTTTCGCGGCAGGCCCAGGCTGGCACCTGGCGCAGGCGTTCTTGGACCCGCCGCCGGACGGATCCGTTTCGCTTCACCAGCAGCGAAGACATTTCTTGTCCTGGTCCGGCATCCAGGCGGTCAGCACGATCGATTGGGAACCAGCCGATCGTGCTGCGCTGCGGGACACCTGGACAACGCAAGGCGTACTGCGTCGTGGATTAGTACTCGGGTGCGAGCACTGCCCCACAGTTGAGTTCTACCCGCTAATCGAGGTGCTGCAGACATACTGCTGCCGCAGCTGTGGAGGTGAGAACGAGCTCATCGAGCGTCGTTGGGCCAGAAAGCCAGACACACTTCAGGAGCCCGACTGGTACTACGGCCTCCACCCAACGTTAGCCGATCTCGCCAGGAATAACGGCGATGTTCCGCTGCTCGCGACCGCGTTCCTGCGCAACCGCGTGTGGGCTGCTGCCTTGCTTGTCCACCATGAGTTCGAGCTCAAAAATGACAGTGATAGTCAGGCGTTCGTTGAGCTGGATTTCGCGCTCGGATCTGTTGACGACCTATGGGTTGGGGAAGCCAAGAAGGTCAGCAAACTCGGGCAGGGAAAGCATCTTCGGCGCGAAATCAACAAGCTTCTTAAGGGTGTTGAGTGCCTCGGCGCGAGCGGATTGGTGCTCGCCACCCAACAACCGACCTGGAACCTGACAACGGTTCAGGCCGTCCAGACCGAGCTTGACGAGCGACTGACAGCAGGCAAGCTGGTGCCGGTTGTTCTTCAGCTGACTGGCCTGGGCACCAACGACCCACACCTATCGACCATCGCCGGACGCCGGGTCGAACTCATCTGACTGGAGTGGACGAGCAGCATCTCCTGCTTCGGGTCCGGATTGCGATGTGTATCGCGGTGCTCCTTGTGGGTTTCGGGATGCCTTGGTGACTGGCGTGGGGCACGTCCTTGCCTTTGGTCACGCCGTTGCGCTCGCTGCGGTGAGTCTCGTCGACTGGTTGTACCGCAGGCGAGCGCGACGCCAACGGATCCACGCACCACCGACCGCCACCCTGTGATGGCCACACCCATCCTCGAATTGTTGGGTCGGCCTTAGATGTGAGGCCTCGATCCAGCCCGCAATCGCCCCCGGGCCAAGCTTCGAGGTCAGGCGGCGATGAGGGCGGCGAGGCCGGCCGCGAGGTCGTCGCCGCGCATCAGTGCCCGAGCGCGCACCAAGTGATCGGCGGCGGCGATCAACCGGTCGTGCTCGAACGTCTCCGTCTCCTGGTCCAGCCCTGAGGCGGGGTAGTGCCGGGCGAACCAGGGCCGCACCTGCGACCAGCTGTACAAGGTCCAGCCCGCCGATTCCAGCGGGCTCGGGAAGCCTCCCGGTCCGCGCCGGCCCGCGGCCAGCATGCGCACACCCTCATAGCTGCGCCCGGTGCGCGCGGCGATTTCCCGCAGGGTTACCAGGTCCTCGCTGCGCACTGATCCCACCGTGAGGCCCGCCGCTTCCACATCACCCAGCGCGGACACCAACGCCGTCGCCAGCGACTCCGCATCCCGGTCGAAACCGAGCAACATGCGGTGCTGCTCCTGCTCGGGCGTCACATCGTCGGCTCGCTCGAACAACGCGTCGATCTCCTCATCGGTCAATGGGTGATCGACCACGAATGTGAACTCGTAGGTACGCATGGCCATTCCTTCCTCTCACCGGTGCCGGTGGGTGATCTCGAACCGTCCGATCCGCCGTGCGGTGTCCTCCGGCACGCGAGGTGTCGAGTGCAGCGCGAGTTTGTCCCCGCATACCGTGCACACCAACACCCCCCATCGATGACCCCGATGAACCTCAACGGTCTCCAGCCCCTCACGGGACACCGCTTTCAAAGCCGCAGCGATCGGCTTCTTCGGATGCCGACCCCCACTCACCATGTTGTCAGACTACAACAAGTGGTGGAAGTATACAACACCTACGCGTCACGCCATCGATCGGCATTGCCCGCTGATCCGGCAGTAGACAGCCTCGCGGGCCTCGCAGCTGCCGACTTGCCAATCGTGCACGTCAGCAGTTTGGTCAGGTCACGGCCACTCCAGCCAGCATCGTGGTTTGGCCCTCACGGTCCTTGTCGGGGTGCTTCCAGCAATGAGCGGAAATCGGCCAGTAGCTCGGTGACACTCTGAGTGATTTCCTGCGCCAGCAGAACGCATCCACCTAATGCCGCTCGGTCGGGCAGCTCGCGGGTGATGGTTAGGCCTTCTGTCGGCGGAGCTCCGCCCGCTTCTTCCATCCAGACCCTCGCGTGCAGTCGAAGCACACCGTCGGCAAGCGCTTGCACGGCCGCGGACGCGATCAGTGTTGGCCACGGGGACTCGCTGCGGGATCTGACCGCCATTACTCCGGCCTGTGCATGGACGATTTCGCCGGGGACGCCGGCCCGGCGAGCCATCAGAGGCTGAGGGATCGCCGACGTTCCGCGGTGCATCTGGATCTTGACGTCAGGCCAATGACCGACGCCGCCCGTTGAAGCTGCTACCGCATTGGTTAGCGCGGGCAACACGGCGTCGACGCGCCTTCTACCAGCTTCGATGTTCTGCGTCGCATCCTGTTCAGCTTGAGAGAGCTGCTCCAGCCGCTCCATCACTGAGCCTGCGCGCGCTGGTATACCCCACTCTGACTGAACTGGGGAAGCCTGCGGGTATGCGTACAGCCGGCGCCCCTGGAAACGGACCTGTCGCACCTCGACGTTGGCGTGGTCGGCGAGCACTGCCTTTAGCGCCGGCCAACGCCAGTCCGGAAACGCGTCACCGACGAAAACACCTGTGAGCGCCGATCGGATGTCTAAGTCGACCGGCAGCACCGTTTGATCGAGCACGATGAGGCGGTACTCGGACTCGTTCGACCAGTCAGCGTGCTTACTGAAGAACATGGCTTCCTTGTTCACCGTCGCGAACCGCAGGCCGACAGCGTCTGGGCCGAACTCCTTGATCTGCCCCAGGTCGACTGTGTTGTCGGGCGGCGTACGCGCCGAGCGCCAGTACTGCACCGGGCTGTGAAAGCGCAACGCATCCGGCCAGGGGGCGGATTCGAACGCCGAGATCAGCTTGGTCTTATCGAATCTGAGACACAGCCCTGAGTAACCGGCGGCGTAGTGCGCCCACAGGGATAGGTGGGCCCAGCCACGTTCCGCGTCTGGCTCAATCAAAGATTCAGGCAGGCGCCAGTCTTGCGTGAGGGATACGACTTTTGCGTGCAGCCGTATATTGCGGTCCAGCTCGTCCCACAACTTGAAGCCGAGGTCAGGGTCCTGGCTCAGATCAGCGTCGTCATCATGAACGCTCAGCGCGGGGTGCAGCGGTCGGGACTCCCAGAGGTCGTTCGTGGCCGCAAACGGTGAGAGCCGCAGGACGCCTGAGCGAAGGATGCCGAACACGCCGGCTTCCACACCGGTGTAATGGAACAAGTCGTCCGTGAGCTCGCGGGGGGCACTCAGCTGTTCGACTTCGAGGTAGCCATCCGGGTCGATCTCCATGACAGCATCGTGACACAGCCCGTACGCCTGCATATTCGGTGCCCAGATGCTCTAGACGGTCGTAGCTCTACGCGCCTCTGCCGGTCCCGGCGCGCTGACACCGTATCTACCTTGCGCCCGGTCTGCGACGCGACAACAACGAAGTCGGACCGCCTTCAAACCAAGATCCCTGGCTCCGCGCCATAGCCATTCATCTGCGTGGGCCGGCGTGTCTCGGCTGCGCCGGTCGAGATCGCAGATGACGAGAGGGCCGTGGCCGCCGACCTCGACCCTCCCGGCGGGATTCGCCTCGAGTGCTGCCGCGAACAGGGCGGGAACCGACAGGCTCATGACGCCAATTGTGCCCGGCGCCTGCAGTCATCCCGTCCGCGAATCGGCTTGTGCATCATCGCGGCCGGTTCCTCACGCAAACCGCCCACGGCCGCGGCGCAGCGACGAGAGGCCTCACTGCCCACGGATAGCGGCCACCACCTGGCCCGGCGGCGGGTTGACGACCACCCGGCCGTCGATCACCACTTCCCAGCCGGTGAAGGCAAAGAATAAAACGATGACGCCACTGGCAACGGGCTGCCACCCGTGGGGGGTGAACGGGTGTAGGCGGGCGGCGTCCATCGTTGGCAGGGCAGCGACAATGGTGGCTGGGGTGGCGTCAGGGCGCTCCCGAGGATATCGTCTGCCGCTTCATCACGACTCCATCATCCGCAGTCAAGGCCGGGACCGCCACGACCGAACCCGGGCACACATGCGTCGCTGGACGCGGTGCGGTTTGGTTCTGCGCAGCTGTCGACCACCGAGCCTTCCGTGATCGTGCCGCCGCCCGACATCCTCGCCGTGACTGCAGCGGGTGGCTCGCACAATGGGCCGAGTAGGGCTGCCGTAAGGTCGGCGAGAATGCGGAAACCGTCGGTGGACAGCAGGGATTCAAGGTGGAACTGCACTGAGGCGAAACCGGTTCCGCGTAGTGCGTGGACCTCGCCGGTCTGCGGGTCAGCCGCGATCTGTAGACCGGGCCGCCCGGGGAAATCCGCGGACTCGGCGGCGGTGTAGGTGTTGTAGTATCCGACGATCACGGTCCGGCCGAACAGGTCGATGCGGCGTTGGCTGCCTTATGACGGACCGGACTGCGGCTAGCCATCGGCTAGCCACCGCCTGGGAATCATCTGGTGTGAACCAATTTCCGGTGTATCCCGGTTTCAAGGAACCGCGACGATGTGGCCCACCGTGGGTGGCCAAGGCAGGAAACGGCAGGCTGTCCGCTATGAACGCGACCGGCAGCAGCAGTTGGCGGAGCGTTTCGTGACGGCGCGGCTCATCCCCGAACGGACCGTCGACTCGATGTTCGCCATCGAGATCGCCCAGTTCGTGCCCCATGCGCTCGTGTGGTCACCGACCAACACCAAGGGCCAGGTGGACCACTTTGTGTATGGGCTCGGCGTCCGCGCGTTGAGTTTCGAGTGCAAGGGCACGGTGTCTGACCGGACCATAGACCCGGCGCAGCCATGGAAGTCGCCCATCGACTACAAGCAGCTCGACGCGTACCTCCTCGCCGGATTTCCCGTCCTGTACGTGGTCCCCGCCAAGCCAACTCACCCGGACGTCCCTTGGGTCAGGACCTGCGCCTGCAATCCTGGCCCGCAAGGCGTGTGTCTCGCCTGTCCCAACCCGAAGCCGGATCCGGATCGGACGTCTCGCCGCTGGGCCGCCGCCGACGAGAGCCTCATGGTGAAGGGCGCCAAGATCCACTACCGCTTCCAGCCGTGGTTCGCGCACTGGTGCTGGGTGATCCCTGCCGGTGTCCTCTACCGGCACCTGGTCGCGGAGCGTCGCCCCTAAGAGATGCCCACCGCCGATGACCAGCTGGCGGTGATGCAGGGCGCGGGCGCACAGCGTCTCTGCCACTTCCTCACCGACGTCCGGGACGGCAAGCGCGGCCTCGCCGACATATCTGTTGATCCGGGCGTCCTCGCCGAGAGGCTGGACGAACTCCTGCCCCGTAGCCGTTCGGACGACGAGTCTGACGAGGCCGATTCGACGGGGCTGCAATTCGTCTTCATGTCCAAATCCGTGTGATTCCGGCGAGCGGCGCGTTCGATTATTCGGTGGAGAAGCCCGTGCACTTGGCTCCGCGCAACCATCACTCGTGGACGACGAGCTGCTCGGCGGTCGCGGCAACGGGACGACGATGCTCCTCGTCGAGGACGGCGCAGATAGGGCCTGCTCCGTAAGCCGACTCGATGACCGGACACAACGATCACTAACAGGCGCCCACCTGCGACCTGGACCTGCGCATTCCTGATAGCCCATCCGGTGAAGATTCGGCTGGGGCGCCCTACGTGTGGGCGGCGCCCTCGATCATGCGCTGGCGCGGAGATCGGGCCGTCCCACTTCCTTGGAAAACGGAACACCCCACCGTCGCCACGACCTCGCCGGAAACCCCCAGCTCGCGGCATCCCAGTTGCTGTCTCACAGGGTGTCGGTATGGGGTACACCCCAACCCGACGTCAGGGGGCCAGCGCAGACCGCGATCAACTGAGGTGCCCCACGTCCTTGGTTGACGCCACGCGGGCGACGTCTAAAGCTTCACCCGGACATGTACACCGGGGAAGCGAAGTCGATGAGCGGGCAACGCGGCGGGTATCAACGGGTCAGTTCGCTCGAGCAAAACCCTCAACGCCAACTCGACGGCATCGTTCCCGATCACGTGTAACCCGGGCTGATGGGGTGGTGTGCGGCGGGGGCGCCGATAGTGTCATCACCATGACGACCACCCGGCGCGCTGAGACCGAGCGGGTGCTGGGCGTCGATGCTTGTCGCGTCGGCTGGGTTGGTGTCGCCCTCGGTCATGGCGTGACCCACACCTACGTTGCCGCCACTATCGCGGACCTCGCCGACCGGGCGCGCCGCGAGGGATCGGTGGACGTTGTTGCGGTCGACATGCCGATCGGTCTGCCGGACCGAGGTCGGCGCCAAGCGGACATCCTGGCGAGGGCAGCGGTGGGTCCGCGGCGCTCCTCGGTGTTCATAACCCCGGTCCGGGCAGCGCTGGAGGCCGCCGATCACGCCTCGGCGGTCATCCTCAACCGGGAACGCGCAGGCGAGGGCCTCTCCGTTCAGGCCTTCTCGTTAAAGCCCAAAATGCTCCAGGTGCAGCAGTGGGTTCGGGAAACGTCGCTGCGGGTGGTGGAGGTGCATCCCGAGGTGTCCTTCGCCGAACTCGCAGGTAAGCCGCTCGATCTCCGCAAGTCGACCTGGGCTGGCGCCGTACGCCGCCGCGCTCTGCTGGCCGACGCCGGCGTTGTGCTCGCTGGCGAGCTGGGTGAGGTAGGCGAGGCGGTCGCGGTTGACGACATCCTCGATGCAGCAGTCGCCGCCTGGACCGCTCGGCGGGTCGCCCGCGGGCAGGCACTGTCGATGCCGGACCCACCAGAGGTTTTCAGTGACGGTCTGTCTTGCGCCATCTGGAAGTGATCATCGAAGGGCCACGGTCGGGTGGTCGACTCTGCCGGACACCACCGGTCGTTGTTCAGGTCAGGTTTCGTTTAAATGATTGGTTTACAGCCAGAGAAAGCGATCAGTCCGACAGCTCGGATGAGTGTCGCACTCTTCCTCGGATGGGTCGGTGTGGGTTGGGGTGAAACGCCAGCGGTCCGCGCATGACGTACTGGGGAAAAGTGGTCACGCCTAGCGAGGGAAACTGTCGGTGGGTGCTGTTACGTTCGGGGCATGAGATCAGAGAAATCAGCAGCTCAGAGGGACAAAGTGCCGCGTACCCATGATCGGGTTCAAGCTCACCTTTTCAATTATGACGGGCGGCGGGAACACATGTATCCGCCTGATGTGGACGACCCGGAGGAGCTTCTGATCGGCACGCTTTATATTGAAGGGGTTGGCTCAGCATGGGGCGGTTACACGAGGTACGCGGTCATCCTTGATGATGGTGCTTTCCGGGAAGTCGAGCCCGACACTATTGTCCTGATTTCCCGAGCCGAGAGTGGTGACGTGTGACCGTATCCGTGGGTGTTGGTCGCATGGGCCGGTCAAGGGTCGGCTGGTCGGCCAAGCTTGGCGTGGGCAACCGGCGCTCGGCGATGCGCGGTGCGCTTGCCCCGGGCGGACGATCCAGTGTGT
>JAABUY010003024.1_pt1 | contig 19081 bp, 14 predicted proteins | sample 5560271 | NCBI WGS metagenome assembly JAABUY01 (sample SAMN10711886, study PRJNA513374) | rock metagenome | isolation source: Antarctica rocks | place: Antarctica: Victoria Land, University Valley
TGAACTCGATCTCCCAGTTCAGGAGACCTCGAAAGGGTGTTTCCTGATCGGGATGATCGCGTCGGCGCCGAGGTATCCCTTGTCACCGATCCAGGGGTCGGGGGTGATCGGCGTCGAGGACCCCGGAGATCGGCAGTGACGGCGGCCACGGGAGACTGCCCGGGGACGGCCACAAAACTGCCCGCTGACGGTCATGGGAATTTCCCGGTGGCGGCCATGAGATCTGCCCGACACTTTATCGTCTGCCTCACCGCAGGTCCATCAGGGCGACCGAGAATAGGGCCGGGCACGTCCCCCGCGCGGCCAGGTCCACCCCGTCGACGTGGTCCAGGGTGGCGAAAACCTGGTCAACGCGGTCGCGGTAGGTCCCCAGGTACCGGCGGATCTCGCCGTAGGGATTGGTTGTCGGTGACCCGGACTGCGCGCCGGAAATGGCAGAGGAACGGCACGTCGATCACCGCGGCGGCTACGCCGTCGGCCGGCGCGGCCGCGGCCAGTGCCAGTCCCTACCCTGGCTGGCTCCGGTGCGCCGACGCGGTCGGCGTCCACCGCCGGATGCGCCTGCAGGGTCGCCACCGCACGAACCGCGTCGGTGATCAGGCGCCGGTGGTAGAGCGTCTCCGGCGACTCGATGCCCTGCGTCAGCAGGCCGGGGACAGCCGGCCCGGAGGTGCCGTGCGGGTCCCCGGTCACACCCGCGGACGTCCAGCCCTGGCCCCGGGAGTCCATTGCCAGCACCGCAAGCCCCAGGCCGGCCCAGCCCAGATGGTCGGTCACCTCCCCCCGACCGCCGGAGTACCCGGCCAGGTGCACCACCCCGCCGACGGGCGGGCCCTGCGGGCGGCGGGGTAGGACGAGCCACGCCCGAACCGGATCGCCGCCGAAGCCGGAGAAGGTCAGGTCAAACGCCTGCACCCACTCCGGCAGCCCGTCGACACCGGACAGCACCGGCGGGGTCGCCACAGCGGTCGCCTCGCCGATCGTGCGCCGCCAGAAACCCGTCGAGATCCGGTGGCTCGACCCGATCGGGGAAGTAGCCGGGGAGTTCGTCGGGGTCTATGTCGTAGAGCGCCACGACTCGACGCTATCCCGGCACCGGACGGACACCGTCGAGGAGCAGCCATCTCGAAAGGACGACCACTCTCCGGCGTGCGCGATCCTCAGGTGAGCGGCTTTCCGTGTTTGAGCGCCGGGACGTCCGCCGAGGCGGCCATCCGGCCAGCGTGCGCGGTCAGCAAGGACGCAACCGGGCTCGGATAGGTGATCCGGTAGCCGTCGTAGTCACCGTAGAGCGTCCCGTCGTCGGCCCGCGCGGTCACCAGCCAGGCGCTGTCCGCCGCCCCGCCGGTAGACTCGACGGCACCCGTCCAGTCCGCGTAGGTGGCGACGATTTTCGCCTCGGGGTAGCCGTTCGACTGGGTGGAGTCCGGCAGGCCGAACTCCTCGATGACGACCGGCTTCTGCAGCTGCTTGCCGTCCCGGATGTGGTCGGTGATCCAGGTGTGACCCCAGCCGGTCGGGTCCGCAGTCTCACCCCACGCGGCCGGGTAGAGGTGCACCGTCCCGTAGTCGACCGCGGGCAGCCCGACCAGGCGCTTCCAGACGACACCCTCGTAGTCGGAGTAGGGGTAGTCGGTGTTGGTCGGATCGCCGTAGAAGCCCTCGTCCCCGACGCTGACCAGCTGCCGCGGAGCGACCCTTGCGACGAAGCGGCTCATCTCATCGGCCCACCTGACAAGGGTGTCCCCTGTCTTGTCAGACTGGCAGCGTGGCTCGTTCGCCAGCTCCCACGTCATGATGGTCGGGTCCGCGTTGTACCTGACGCCGGTATACCGGTTCGTCCGGGTCATCACGTGCCGGGCGTAGGACTGGTAGCAGCGACGGATGGCACGGTCGGTGTAGAAGTCGTCGTGCCCGGCGGCGGAGAACCAGTCGACGTACTGCTGCATTCCACCGAAGGCGGGCCAGTTGTTGGTCAGGGTGAGCACCAGGCGCAGACCGAGTTGCCCCGCCTTGTAGACCGCGTAGTCCAGGTGCTCGAAACCGTCCTCGTCGTAGACGTACGGCTCCGGCTGGAGCGAGACACCGTGCTGTGCCGCGCCGTCGAGATACGCCCCGGCCCTAACAGATTTCAGTCCCATCTGCGCGATGTCGTCCAGCGCGCTGTCGATCATGTAATGGCTCGCGTAGTCCAGGTAGTAGCAGTTGGTCCCGACCCAGCGCTACGGGTCGCCGTTCAACAGGAAGTCGCCGCCTCGACGGGTGACGAACGTCCGTGGCTGCTCGGGAAACGGACTCCGGGAGGTGACCGATACCGGAGCGGCCTGCGCCGTCCCGGTGGCCGTCGTCACCGCCAGGCCGCCACCGAGTGCGACCGCACCACCGAACAGGGCGCGCCGGGATGGATGGGTACTGCTGACGTTCTCAGTCATGAAGAACCTCTCGGGACGGCGGTGTCCGTCGCATTGATCGTGACGGTACGTCAACAATCGTCAGCGCACACGAAGATGTCAAGACGTCGGACCATTCAATCGGCGCCGACGACGAACGGCGGTATCCGCTACGGGCAGACGGAATCGGAGCATCGCTCCGCGCGATACCCCGATGCGGCAATGGATTCCAGTCAGCGACCGGCGGCCCCCGCGTGAGCCGGGACGGCCTGGTCGGCGACAGACCTCAGGACCGGTGCTGTGACCAACGCAACCGTGTCCAGATCAAGAGCACTGATGGCGGTGAACTCGGCGGTCTCGCCGGGGAACAGGGTCACCAGCATGTCGTCCACCACCGCATCGGGATCGAGGCGGTCGACGAACAGTGCCAGATCCCGGACGAAGGAGCGGGCCACCACCCGGATCCGGTAGCCGCCGTCCACCCGCTCGACGGAGCTGTCCAGGACGGGCGCGGGCAGCGCCAGCTCGACGTCCTCGGCCCACGTCCAGAGGGCCCGCTGCCCCCCCGCCGTCGCCACGAGCACCTCGGTACTGGTGTCGGTCACCGTCGCGACCCTGGCCGGCACGGCGACCTCGCCCGTCGAACGGGCAGCGACCGACAGGGCCAGCTCGGACCGTTCGAGCACCTCGCCCGCCAGGTCCTTCCTGGCCACGACCAGCGTCTGATCCCAGGGCTCGTCGGTGTCGTTGACGGCCACCGCCGACAGTCCGGCACCGCGGGGCTGGACCGTGAGCAGCCGGTCGGCGTAGGCGTGCGCCATCGCGTACCAGAGGGGTTTGCGGCGACCGTCACCGTCGATCGCCGCCCACGAGGTGACCGGCCAGCAGTCGTTGAGCTGCCAGACGACAGTCCCCGCGCAGGTCGGCGACAACGACCGGAAGTGCTCGATCCCGAAGCTGACCGCTCGGGCCTGGTTCAGCTGGGTCAGCCACAGCCAGTCGTCGAAGTCGTGTTCACCGGACCTCGGTGCCGGGAGGTGGGGAGCCATCCCGCGTGCCAGCTTGCCCTGACCGCCCTCTGCCTTCTGGTGGTGCAGCATCGTCGGCGAGCCGGGCACCAGCACCGGGTCCGAGACGGCCCGGCGCAGGGTTGCCCAGGTGGCCGGGCCCTGGAAGCCGAACTCCGAGACGAAGCGCGGACGACGCTGCCGGTAGTGGGTGTAATCGGCGCCGTTCCACACGTCCCACTCGTGCACGCAACCGGACGCATCGTCGTCGGGGTGTTCCTCGAAGGTCGCCGACGACGGGCTGCCGGGGACATACGGACGCGTCGGGTCCAGCTCGGCGACGATCCGGGGCAGCAGGTCCAGGTAGAAGCCCTTGCCCCACGACCGACCGGCCAGCGGCTCCTGCCACCCCCAGTCGTACCAACCCACGAGGTTCTCGTTGTTGCCGTTCCAGATCGCGAGGCTCGGATGGGGGGCCAGGCGGGTGACATTGTCCCGGGCCTCCGCCTCCACCTCCGTGGCGAACGGCTCCTCCTCGGGATAGGCGGCGCAGGCGAACAGGAAGTCCTGCCACACCAAGACGCCGGCCTCGTCACAGGCGTCGTAGAAGTCATCGCTCTCATACGTCCCGCCGCCCCACACCCGCAGGAAGTCGACGTGCGCGCCCACCGCCTGAGCGATCCGCGCGCGGTACCGGCCCGGGCCGACCCGGGAGGGGAAGCAGTCGTCCGGGATCCAGTCGGCGCCGCGGGCGAAGACGGGGCGCCCGTTGACGACGAAGGTGAACCGCGACCCGGCGCCGTCCGGGGTCGTGTCCAGGGAGACCGTCCGGAAACCGATCCGCCGCGACCAACTGTCGGACCCGTCGCCGAGGCGGACGGTCAGCCCGTACAACGGCTGGGCACCATGGCTGTGTGGCCACCACCGTTCGACGTCGGGCACCTCCAGGGTGAGCACCGCCCCGGTGCATCCCGCCGCAACAACGCCGGTCGCGGTGACGCCCGCTACCTCGGCAACCACCTCGAACGCGCTGTCGGACCCGGGGTCGGCGCGCTCGATCCCGACGTGGACCGCCACGACACCAGTGCCGTCGGGCCGGACGTCGACCAGCGGACGGACGGACGCGATGCGTGCGCCGTCCCAGATCTCCAACCGCGCCGGTCGCCAGATCCCGGCGGTGACGAGTGTCGGACCCCAGTCCCAACCGAAGTTGCACGCCATCTTGCGGATCATGTTGAACGGCTCGGGAACCGCGGACGGGCGCTCACCGAGCTCACGGATGCGCGCATCGGTGTAGGTGTAGGGCGACGTGAACGTGACAGTCAGCTCGTTGTCCCCGACGTGCACCGCGTCCCGGACATCGACGCGGTACGTCCGGTGCATGTTGGCGCTCTGCAGCACGACCGCGGAGTTGACCGATACCTCGGCGACGGTGTCCAAGCCCTCGAAGACCAGGTCCGTCCGCGCGGCGGAGTCGGCGTCGACGGTGAACGTCGTCGAGTAGGTCCAGTCGCTGCGGCCGATCCAGGACAGGTCGAGCTCGTTGCGGTCCAAGTACGGGTCGGCAATCAGCCCGGCGGCGAGCAGGTCGGTGTGGACGCAGCCCGGAACGGTCGCCGGAACGGTCACCCCGGCTGGTCCGTTCGGTGCGTCGTCGGCGAGCCGGGACGCACGCAGCGTCCAGCCGGTGTCGAGTGCGTGCGCGATCATCGGGTGTCCTCTCGGTCGAGCAGGAATGATCGGACGGCCCAGCCGGGCAGCTCGACGGGCCACCGACCGTCGGTGACCACGACGGGGCCGGTCGGTCGGCGGTCGGCCAGGCAGGAACGGACGCCCGCCAGCCCGACGGGAGATCTCAGGCGGACCGTGCGTCCGGTCCCCGTCAGTTCCTGGACCCGGACCAGCAGCTGGCCCTCGACCGCCGTGCCCGCAATGGTCACGGCGACCGCGGCCGGTGCGTCGAGGTCGACGAGAGTGCCGCTGCCCGCGGGCAGCGGCCGCGGGGCCGTGTCCGCCTTGTCCAGCCAGGTCACCGTCGAGGACGCGGCCGGGGCACGCAGCTCGCGTCCGAGCCGCGTCGCAGCCGCTGGGTCGAACCCGTCCGCCGGGCGGAACGCATACCGCAGTCGGAGGCGCCCGGCCTGGCTGGGTGGGGTGTTCGTCGGCCAGTAGTTGTTCATCACCCAGGACAGGACCGTCGTCGTGGACATCGAGAACGTCTCCGGCCACCGGCCGCGGACGATGTCGTCGACGGTGAACAGCGGCGCGTCGGCCGAGGACCACTCGACCGCTGCCTCCGCACGCCGGACGACCACCGCGTCGTGGGTGGTGAACCACTCGTTGCAGGCGCCCGGGGTGTGGTCGACGCCAGGGTCGACCCACCCGGCCTGGCGGTCGTAATGCAGATTCGGCGCGACGGTGTCGTCAGTGCCGCACCGGAACGGGAACACCACGTAGACGGCCTCCTTGGCCAGGACCGCTTCCTTCTCGAGGTCGACCACGACGTCGACCCGGTCCGAACCGTCCCGTAGGAGCACCTCCAGCCGGACCGAGGCCACGCCGGGCGGCCCGGCACCCTCGGCGGTCACCCGTAAACCGTCGTGGGTCCGTCGCACGCTGGACGGGTGCATGGCGACCGCGGTGAGCCGGATGTCCGGCGGCGGGAACAGCGGCCGGCGGTCGGTCAGGGTGCTCGCCGCCGGTCCCCCGCCGCGGTTGGTCGAGTCTCCCGGTCCGCCCGCGTACAGGACTGTCCCCAGGTGCCACGGCGACGATGCGTCGAGCAGCTCCCGCCCGGACAGCCGGTGGTGCAACGAGCACAGCTGGCCGGTCCCAGGGTCGACGACGGCTGACCAGCGCGTGGTCTGTAGATGACTGCTCACCAGCCCGGGTTGGGCGTCTTCCGCCGGGACGGGGACCTGCTGGACGGCGGCCCCGCCCGGGGCGACGTCCGCGGCGGCGGACTCCGAGAGCACGCGGTAGCCGAACGCGGGCACGCTCGGGACGGTGTACCGACGACGCTCGAGGCCGTCTGCGCTGGCCAGGACCTCGTGGGACAGCGGGCCTCCGGTACCGGAGAGCACCGAACGCGCGGTGAGCTCGATCTCGACGTCGATGTCCCGGGTCCAGCTGAGCTGGTTGGCCACCAGGACGGCCTGACCGTCCGTCGTCACCGCCTCCCCGAGCTGGCTCAGCGAGCGGCGCAGTTCGTCCAGGCCGATCCGGTAAGCCGTCTCGACCCGGTGCCGTTTCCACGCGAGCTGGTCGTGTCCCATCTCACCGTGGGGATGGGCGAGCGCGTGCGACCAGGTCCAGGTGTGCTCGCTGCCGGACAACAGGGCGTCCCACCCCGCGTCGAGGGCGGTCCGGTCCGGGCGGGTCGGCGGCGCCCCCGGGACGACGGAGAGCAATGATCCGAAGGTCTCCGCTGCCGGAAGTAGCTGCTGGGCCGCCCGGTGCCGGGCAATCAAGGATGCCGCGGTCCCAGCGCCGTCCTCCCAGAAGCTGCCCCCGTCGCCGCGCCAGACGGGCAGTCGGTCACGCAGCGGGCGGATCGTGTCGAGGAAGCCGGCCAGCGTCGACACGACCAGTCGCGGTGAGCTGTAGGCGGCGTTCCACCGGCCGACGAAGGCGGTGTCACCGTCGCCGAGGTCCTCGTTGTCGGCGTGTGTCCCGATCAACGGGAGGTCGGTGGGCAGGTAGTCCGGGCGTTCGTAGCGGTCGAGGAACCGGACGAACGCCTGGGCCGCCCCGGCGAGCGTCTGCGGGTCACCGGCGAGGAAGCGCAGCTGGGAGTAGGAGTCGGTGAACCAGGCCAACACCTCGGCCCCGTCCAACCCCTGCCACCGCACCGGTGAGAGCAGGTGCGCCAGGTCGCTGTCCGCGGTGGCGGCCCGCCCGTGGTTCTCGATGCCGACGAACGCGTCCAGGCCCAACTGGGTGAGCACGCCGGGCAGCGCAGCGCTGTAGGACGGGACGTCGGTGAGGTTGGCGTAGGTGACCGGTACGCCGTAGCGCGCGCGGAGGCCGGCGGCGAGGTCGGCCGAGCGGTAGCACTCCTCCAGCCCGGCCAGCCCGGACAGGAACAGGCTGGCGAACGCGTTGACGGCGACATGCCCGTCGCGGAGCAGGTCCAGCACTGTCGCGACCGACCTCTCGGGGCGGGTCGCGAGGTACTCCCTCACGACGAGCGCCCCGTCCACGCTGTAGGCGACATCCGGATCGGACTCGACCGCGGTAACGACGCGGTCGAGGTTGCGGCTGTGCAGCTCGAGGACCTTCGCCTGGTGATCGGTGAACCCGACGTCGAGATGGACATGCGGGATGAGGTGCAGCGTCCACCGCCGCGTCGGCTGGAGTTCCACGGGGTGGGCCGAGCCCGCCAGCGTCAGGACCCCGGACGTCGGCCCGTCCAGCGGCACGGTGCCGAGGACGGTCCGGGACTGGCCGAAGGCGCGGGCGCCGCGACGCGCGGCGACCTCCCGCGGCGGGCGACCCTCGATCTCAAGTCGCACCGGCCCCGGGTCCGCGGCACCGGGTGGCTGGTCGACGACGACCTCGACCAGCTGTTCCTCGCCCGACCCGGACCGTCGGCGCAGTGGCAGTGTCCGCACGCGAACGCCGGGAATCTCGTGCCCGGACGCGGGGTCCTCGTCGGTCAGCCGGAGCGAGTCCCAGGTGATCCCGCTGCCGAACCACGATCCGTAGGCGCGGTGGAAGGCGCCCGCCGGCCCCTCGGTGTCGAGACCGGGACCGGGCGGGCCGTCGGGGTCGGCACCCGCGTCCAGGACTGTCGTGACGGTCAGCCGGTGCCCGCCCGGGGTACACCAGGCACCCGGGAGGCCGACGGCGAGCCGGACCGTCCCGGCGATCGGGGACTGGCGGAAGACCTCCGACCGGTCGGCGCGCCGTACGACGGGGACGTAACGGCCGACGCGGCCGTCCACGTTGATTTCGATCTCCGGGCAGGGCCCGTGACTGGCCCAGAAGGCCAGGTGGAGCACGGCTCCGCGGGCCGGTGACCGGGCCAGGTCGAACACCACCGTGCATGAGTGTTCCCGGGCGCCCGTAGCGACGTCGAGTGGTCCGGGCTGGAAGGCGGGCCAGGACCGGGACGGGTCGTCGATACCCGCCCGGTGGGTCACCGGGCCGGACCCGGCGGCCGGCCATGCATCGGCGAACTGCCGCGGACCGGCTCCCGGGTCGCCGACAGACCACAGGACGCCTGTCTCGAGGCCGGCCATCACGTTGTCCCCGAACCGGATCCGGGCGGCAGCGGGTCCGGGAGGTCGAGGACGGCCGGCCACCGCCGCGGATCGGCGGACTCACCCCGCAATCCCTGGACCACGAGGCCATCGACCGCCCGGGTCTCCAGGACATGTCGGTACTCCGCGGGGTCCGGCGCGCCCCAGCTGACCTCGCAGTCGCGGATCGTCACGTCGGTGGCGTTCTCGACGAAGATGCCCGAGGTCGGGTGCGCACGGATGCCAAGGGTCGGTGACGGGCGCAGGTCCTGGTGGTTGCCCGGCCAGGACGTCGTTCGCGCCAGCTCGATGCGGACGTCCTGCAGCACGAGGCCGCGGATGTGGTCCGGGGACTCGCCGTGCACCACGACACCGCTCTCGCTGCGCGCCAGCACGTCCACGAACCGGACATTGCGCAGGTGACCGACCTCCTGTTGCCACGGGCGGACGGCAACGAACACCGGTTCGCCGTGTCCCCACCACCCGCTCCCGAAGAGCCTCGTCTCGCAGACGATGTGGGCGAACAGGATATTCTCGAAGTCGCCCGCCTGGCCGAGGTTCACCGACATCGCGCGGTTGCTGGAGCGGATCACGCACCCGGTGAAGACCACGTTGCGGATCGGCGCCACCGCGTCGACCCCGACCACCAGGGCACTGGAGGTCGAGGTGATCGTGCAGTTGCTCACGACGACGTTCTCGGTGGGACCCCAGTCGGGGAACTCCTCGCACGTCTTCAACGAGATCCCGTCGTCGCCGGACACGATGTCGCAGTCGCTGATGCGGACGTCCCGGCACCGGTCGAGGTCGATCCCGTCGCTGTTGGGCGTCTTGAGGTCGTTGCGGATCCTGATGCCGTGCACGTGGACGTCCTGGCAACCCGACAGGCGCAGTGTCCACAGGGCACCGTCCCGGAGTGTGACGTCCCGGACGGTGACGTTGCGGCAGTGGCGGAGGAAGACGGTGAAGGGCCGCTCGTTCGGCATCGAGTAGATGGTGCCGTCGTCACCTGTCACGAACGCGCGGCCGGCACCGTCGATGACCCCCCCGCCGGTGATGGCGACCCCCTCGGCGTCCAGCGCGGTGAGCAGCATCCCGGCTTGTGCCGAGCTTCCGGTGACGACCCCGTTGGACAACGCACCCACCGGGATCCTGTCGGTGTAGTCCGCCCAGTCACCGCTGCCCTGCAGGACCGCTCCCCGCTCGACGTGCAGCTCGACGAACGACCGCAGAGTGACCGTCCCCGCCAGATAGGTGCCGCCCGCCGGCAGGACGACGGTGCCGCCGCCGGCTGCGGCGCAGGCGTCGACGGCGGCCTGGATCGCGGCGGTGTCCAGGGTCTCCCCGTCGCCGACGGCGCCGTGATCGCGGATGTCGTGCAGCACGTGGAGCGTCTCCTTCGAAGGCCGATGGACGGACACGCCCGATGAGGTGACCGCCCCGAGGCGGTCACGCACCATCGCGCCCATCCGGTTGAATGGCCGCACTGCCGGCCCGCCACGGGTCGGCGGACGGGCCATGACTTGCCCGGACCGCCGGGGACAGTGCGGGGGCGCCCAGTCGAGTGAAGTCGACTGAGCCGAACCGGTCAAGTGGGGTCGATCCGGTTACGGCCGGCCCGGAAAAGGAGCGTGATGACGACGACCCGACGGCCGACCATCGCCGATGTCGCCCACCGCGCCGGCGTGTCGAAGGGCTCGGTGTCCTACGCTCTCAACGGCCTGCCCGGCGTATCCGAGGCGACACGACAGCGGATCCTGTCCGCGGCCGCGGCGTTGGGGTGGCAGCCGAACAGCGCTGCCCGGGCGCTGTCCGGTACCCGGGTCGGCGCGGTGGGGCTGGTTCTCGCCCGTCCCGCCCGCACTCTGGGCGCCGAGATCTTCTACATGCAACTGGTGTCCGGCATCGAGCTTGCACTGTCCCGGCGGTCGGTCGCGCTCATGCTGCAGGTCGTCGAGGGCGTCGCCGCCGAGGTCGCCGCATATCGCAGGCTCGCCGCGCAGCACCTGGTTGACGGCGTGCTGCTCACCGACCTGCGCACCGACGACCCGCGGGTCGCGGTCCTCGCCGAAGTGGCGTTGCCGGCGGTCATCGTCGGCGGACGCGACCGGCTGCCCGGCCTGCCCCGGGTGTGGAGCGACGACGCGGGGGCGATGCGGACGGTGGTCCGTTACCTCGCAGCGCTCGGGCACCGACGGGTCGTCCGCGTGGCCGGGCGCTCCGACTTCCTGCACACCCAGATCCGGACGGCCGCCTTTCACGCGACCGCGGACGAGCTCGGTCTCACCGCGCAGTCGGTGAACACCGACTTCAGCGGCCTGGCCGCCACCGAAGTCACTCGGTCGGTGTTGTCCGAGCGCCCCCGGCCGACGGCGTTGGTCTTCGACAACGACATCATGGCGGTCGCCGGCTGCGGCGTCGCCCGCGAGATGGGGCTCGACGTTCCGGCCGACGTATCCGTCGTGGCCTGGGACGACTCGATCCTCTGCGAGCTCGTCCATCCGTCGCTGACGGCGGTATCCCGCGACGCGGCCGCCTTCGGGATGCACGCTGCCGAGCACCTGATCGCCCTGCTGGACGGCCGACACGTCGACGACCTGCAGGATGTGTCGCCGACGCTGGTCGTGCGGGGAAGTACCGGGCGCCCGAGCTCCGACCGGGCCGTCTGACCTGACCATCGGCTCGGTGAACGGGTTCGACCACGAGGCTTGACGGCACGGTCAGCGAGTGCTGTAGTCAGCACTCGCTACCGGTTCGCCCGCCGGCCGAACCGGTTCACCGCCAACGCGGGATCATCGCCCCGCCCGCGGACGGGATGACGTTGCCGGGCTGTCCCGACCGGTACGACGGGGTAGCTCGGTGGCGTCGTGCGGCTGTCCGTAGGACACGACGGTCAGCCAGTGATCGGGTCAGCTCGGGTGACAGGACTCGTCGAGGGAGGAGGCGCCGGGCCGTGCAACATTGCTCAGACGGGGCGTCGACGGGCGAGGGCGCGGACCAGCCCCCGGGCAGCTGTTCGACGGTTTGCGCGCGATCAGACACTCGGCGAGCCGACCAGCAACGACACCCGTCATCAGGCCGCCACGCCGATCACAGCAGCAGCACCAGCCACCCGGGAAGCGCAACGGTTACCGCCCGAGAGCCGGCGGGTCCTGGATCGGCACTGTTCCCCTACACAGCGAGGACTCAATGACGATGTTCCGGAAGTCGACAACGTGGGCGGCATGTGCGCTCGCGTTCGGGCTCACCCTGGCCAGCTGTACCGGCTCCTCGAGCGGTGGCACGCCCAATGGTACCCCCAATGGCTCGGCCAAGGGAGCTGGCCCAACGCTCGCCGTGTACAATGGGGGGAGCGGTCAGTTCGTCAAAAACTTCAACCCGCTCTCGCCGAACGTGCTCGGAAACATCGACGGTATGGTCTACGAGCCGCTGTTCTTCTTCAACAACCTCTCCCCACTGGGTAGCAAGCCGACCCCGCTGCTCGGCGCTTCGTACTCCTTCAACGACAAAGGAACCGTCCTGTCGGTGACGACGAAGAGCGGCGTGACCTGGAGTGACGGCCAGCCCTTCACCGCCAACGACGTGGCCTTCACGTTCAACCTCATCAAGAAGACCCCGGAGCTGGACACGACGGGCAATGCGCCCACCGCGAAGGCGACCGACGACACGCACGTCACGCTGACGTTCGCGAAGCCGTCGTTCACCGATGGCCCGAACGTCCTCGGCACCCGCTACATCGTCCCGGAGCACATCTGGAAGAACAAGACCAACGTCGCCACCGACCCGAACGACAACCCGGTCGGCACCGGACCGATGATGCTCAGTGACTTCAACGGCCAGTCCTACCTGCTGAAGAAGAACCCGAAGTTTCGCGACGTAGCAGACGTGAAGGTCCCCGGTGTCCGGGTGTTCTCGCTGTCCGGTAACCAGGCGGCCACCGACAAACTGCTCGCCAAGCAGCTGGACTGGGCGGGGATCTTCATCCCCAACGTCGACAAGGTGCTCAAGGCGGCGCCGAGTGTGTCCTACAGCGCGACCGGCAGCCAACAGATCGAGCTCAACACCTGCTCGAACGCCAAACTGGGTTGCACGGGACCGCAGACCGACAAGGTCGTCCGGCACGCCATCTATCAGGCCATCGACCGTCAGCAGATCAACAAGCTCGCCTACTTCGGCAAGGCGTCGCCGATCTCACCGACCTACGGCCTGCTCGACCGGGACAAGCAGTTCATCGCCCCGGCCTACTCGGGCCCGGCACCGATGACGCCGAACGTGGGGAAGGCGACCCAGTTGCTCGAGGGCGACGGATGGACCAAGGGCGCCGATGGGATCTACCAGAAGGCCGGCCAGCAGCTCAGCATGACCGTGCTGGTCACCGCTGGATACACCGACTACATCGCGACGCTGCAGGCCATGACCGAGCAGCTCAAGGCGGCCGGTATCGAGATCAAGACGCAGCAGGTGGCGAACAACGAGAATACCAGCGCCGAGGCCCTCGGCCACTTCCAGCTCGCCATCTCCGGAATCTTCCAGGGACCGGCCGCTGACCCGTACTACATCTACAACAACAGCTTCAGCACAGCCAACACCACGAAGGTCGGCGTCTCGGGCAACCCGTACGGGAACGTGTCCAGGTTCTCCAGCCCCGTCGTGGACGCTGCCCTCCAGCAGGCGGCCGGGACACAGGACCTCGGCGTGAAGGCGGCCGCCTACGCCAAGATCCAGTCCGTCATCGTTCCTGACATGCCCTACATCCCGGTGCTCAACAACGTGAGCTTCGCGGAGTTCAACACGGCCGACTACAAGGGCTGGCCGACGTACGACGACCAGTACGCCTCGGCGAGTCCCGGCTCGGCACCGGGCAACGGCGTGGTCCTGACCAGGCTCCGGCCCGTGTCGTGAGCATCTCCCCGAGAGCCCGGTCGCACCGGCGGCCCAGGCCGGACCCGGACGTGGCGCTGTGGTGATCATCCGGAAGTTGGCGTTCTACATGGTCGCGCTGTTTGCGGCCGTAACGTTGAACTTCGCGATACCCAGACTCCTGCCGGGGAACCCGGTCGACATCCTCCTCGGGAAGCTCGCTCAGCAGGGGCCCGTCGCACCTGACACCCAGCACGCCCTGCAGCTGCTGCTCGGGACCAACTCGGGCGAGCCCATCTGGCGTCAGTACGTGGACTACATCCACGGCATCGCAACCGGGAACTTCGGGGTGTCGGTCACCTACTTCCCGACGCCGGTGGTCGATGTCATCGGGCAGGCCCTGCCCTGGACCCTTGCCCTGGTCGGACTGTCGACGTGCATTACCTTTGTCGTCGGAGTGTCGATCGGCGCGGTCGCCGGGTGGAAGCGCGGAACGTGGGTCGACTCGCTGGTACCCGCGACGACCGTCATGCAGTCCGTGCCGTACTTCTGGCTCGCGCTGCTGCTGGTGTACTTCCTCGCCGCCGGCGCCGGTATCTTCCCGCTCAGCGGTGGCTACGACGTACGGAACACCTCCCCGGGCCTGACCGGATCGTTCCTGTCCAGTGCCGTGTACTACGGGTTCCTGCCGGCCCTGACGATCGTGCTGAGCTCGATCGGCGGCTGGTTGCTGGGAATGCGGAACATGATGGTGTCGACCGTGTCGGAGGACTACGTGACGACCGCGGAGGCCAAGGGCCTCAGCCCGATGCGGGTCATGGTCACCTACGCGGCGCGTAACGCGGCTCTGCCGTCGATCGCTGGATTCGCCATCTCGCTGGGGTTCGTGGTCGGCGGTTCGTTGGTCACCGAGCTCGTGTTCTCCTACCCGGGCATCGGAAACGCATTCCTGCTCGCCGTGTCGAACAACGACTACGCGCTGATGCAGGGACTGTTCCTCGTCATCACGGTGGCCGTGCTGGGCGCGAACCTGCTCGTCGAGCTGCTCTACGGTTTCATCGACCCGCGAACCAGAGCGAAGAGCTAGGACCGAGACGACGATGGCCGCCAACACACCCCAGACGGTTCAGCAGACGGTGTCTGCCGCCGGGCCGGACCGGCCGGTGGACGACACGCAACGTCGGAGGCCGACACCACGGTTCGACGCGTTACGCCGGCTGCTGACGCCGCGGTTCGTGACCGGCGCCAGCGTCGTGCTCCTCATCGTCGCGTTCGGGCTCATCGTCCCGGTGTTCAGCCAGGATCCGAGAGCCTTGTCCGGACTGGGCATGGCACCGCCCAGTCCGGCGCACTGGCTGGGCACGACGCAAGTTGGTCAGGACGTGTTCGCGCAGCTCGGCTATGCCACGCGCGGCTCACTGTTGATCGGCGTCCTGGTGGGCCTGTTGACCCTCGTCCTGTCGGCGTTCTTCGGGATCCTGGGTGCCTATATCGGCGGGATCACCGACGAGGCCTTCTCCCTGTTCACCAACGTCGTCCTGGTCATCCCCGGCCTGCCGTTGATGATCGTGATCGGCAGTTACGTGCAGCGCAAGTCGATCCTGCTCGTCGTTCTCGTGCTCGGGATCACCGGGTGGGCAGCGGGCGCCCGGGTGCTTCGCGCCCAGACGCTGTCGCTGCGCAACCGCGACTATGTTCTCGCCTCACGGGTGGCGGGGGAGCGGACCTGGCGGGTCATCTGCGTCGAGATCCTCCCGAATCTGCTGCCCGTGATGTCGTCGGGGTTCGTCTTCGCCATCATCTTCGCCATCCTCGGCGAGGCGGGGCTCTCGTTCATCGGCGTCGGGGCGACCGGTTCGCTGACCTGGGGGACCATGCTCGCCAATGCCCAGAACGGGCAGGCCCTGCTTCTCGGCGGCTGGTGGTGGTTCGTCCCGCCAGGGCTGATGATCGCCGTGCTCGGCGCCGGCCTCTCGCTGATCAACTTCTCGATCGACGAGGTCGTCAACCCCCGCCTGCGGACCTACCGCCCCGCGAAGCTGAAGAAGCGGGCGGCGCTCCGGTGACCGGGGCCCGCGAGCCGGTCCTCAGGGTACGAGGTATGAGCGTCGATTACCTCGGGGAGAATGTCGTGCACGCCGTGAAAGACGTCAGCCTCGATGTCGCCCGCGGCGAGATCGTCGGGCTGGCCGGTGAGAGCGGCTGCGGCAAGTCAACCTTCGCCTACGGCGTCAGCCAGCTGCTGCGGCCGCCCGCCGTGATCACCGGTGGCCAGGTGCTGTTCCACGACCGCACCGGAGAGGACGTCGACGTCCTCGCGCTGCGCGGGAAGGCCCTGCGTGCGCACCGGTGGGCCAAGGTGTCGATGGTCTTCCAGGGCGCAATGAATTCACTCAACCCCGTCACCCCGGTCAGCGCCCAGCTGCGCGACGTCTTCACGACCCACCGTCCCGGCATGTCGAAGGCCGACGTACGACACCGCTCCCGTGAGCTGCTGGACCTGGTCGGCGTCGACCCCGCCCGGCTGACCAGTTACGCCCACCAGCTCTCCGGGGGCATGCGCCAGCGGGTCATGATCGCGATGGCGCTCGCCCTCGACCCACAACTGATGATCATGGACGAGCCGACGACGGCCCTCGACGTCGTCGTCCAGCGTGACATTCTCAACGAGGTCATGCGGCTTCGGGCGGAACTCGGCTTCGCGGTGGTCTTCATCACCCACGACCTACCGATGCTGCTGGAGATCAGCGACCGCATCGCCATCATGCGAGCCGGTTCCATCCTGGAGATCGGGACGGCCGAGGACATCTTCTTCGCCGCCCGGGACCCCTACACGCGTCAGCTGCTCAGCTCATTCCCCAGTCTCACCGGGGCCAGAGGGAGCTTCATCCGTGGTGGTTCCGATCCGAGCGGAGCTGCACCGCAGGAGACCGTGTCCTAGATGTCGACACTCCAGGCAGTAGAGCTCCGCAAAGACTTCTCGTTGCGGTCGGGGTTTCGCAGTCGCACCCTGACAGCCGTCAAGGACGTGTCGTTCGACCTGTCCGAGGGCCGGACGGTCGCCCTCGTCGGCCAGAGCGGAAGCGGCAAGTCGACCGTGGCTCGAATGATTGCGCAGTTGGAGCAGCCCACGTCCGGCGACATCCTCCTCGGCGGCCGCCCGGTGCCCAGACACGGCGCGGGTCTGCGACGGTACCGGAGTGCGGTTCAGATGGTCTTCCAGGATCCGTTTGCGTCCCTGAACTCGTTCCACACCGTCGGCCACCATCTCGAGCGGCCGGTGGTGCTGCACGGGGCCGCGAGCGGGCGGGCCGCGGTCCGCGCGGCTGTGCTCGAGCTGCTCGAGCGGGTACAGCTCTCACCCGGTACGGACTTCATCGACCGGCGGCCGCATGAACTCTCGGGTGGACAGCGACAGCGGGTCGCCATCGCCCGTGCACTCGCACCGTCCCCGTCGGTCCTGATCGCCGACGAACCGGTCTCGATGCTGGACGTCTCGATCCGACTCGGGATCCTGAACCTGCTGGCGAAACTGCAACGGGAGGAGCGGCTCGCCGTTCTCTACATCACGCACGACCTCGCGACCGCGCGTCACTTCTCCGACGAGGTCCTTGTCATGTTCGAAGGCAGTGTCGTGGAGCGCGGGAAACCCGATGACGTCATCCTCAACCCGCAGGCGGAGTTCACCCGCCGGTTGGCCGCAGCCGCTCCCGAGCCGGCTCGCAACGAGAGGTTCACGAAAGTCGCTGCGCGTTACGCCGGGCGCGACCGGACGTGAGCAGACACTCGATCGTGGTCCGGCCAGGGCCAGCCCACCGACTGCGCGGCGGTGCCGCCGGTCGGACCCGACCTGTACCCGTGACACCCGACGCCACCGACGGCTCGCGCGACCTGCTCGGCCTGCTCCACGACCTGACCGGACGAGCAGTCCTGTCCGGCCAGCACAACCAGCCGGTACACGGCTCGTCCTGGACGGATCGGATCACCGATCTGACAGGTCGTACCCCCGCACTGTGGGGCGGCGAGATCGGCTTTTCCGCGCCGGGCACCCTGGACGGTGTCGACCATCGCGACCGGACGATCGCCGAGGCGGTCTCCTGGCACCGCGCGGGTGCGGTCGTCGCGATCACCTGGCATGCGGTGTCCCCGGTAGACGACGAGCCGGTCCAGTTCGAGGGCGGGGTCATCCGGGACGTCGACGCGACCAGCTGGGACGAGATCCTCACGCCCGGCTCGGCGCTGAACGCACGGTGGGCGGCGCAGGTCGACGTCGCGGCCGACTTCCTGCTCCGCCTGCAGCGCGACGACGTCCCCGTCCTGTGGCGTCCGTTCCACGAGATGAACGGCTCCTGGTTCTGGTGGGGCGGGGACCCCCAGCGGTTCACCGCCCTGTGGCAGATGCTGTTCGACCGCCTCGTCCGGGTCCGGGGCCTGCGCAACCTCATCTGGGTGTGGAACCCGAACGCCGCCTACGAGGGCACGCCCCCCATCGAGCCGTTCTACCCGGGCCACGACACCGTCGACGCGCTCGCCGTGGACATCTACGGTTCCCGGTTCGACCGGACCCACTACGACGAGCTGCTTGCACTGGCCGACGGTCGCCCGATCGGCCTCGGCGAGGTCGGCGGGCTGCCGAGCCCGGCCGTCCTCGACGACCAACCCGGGTGGTCGTGGTACATGGGCTGGCCGGAGCTGGTGGTGACGGAAAGTGATCCAGCCCTGACCGCGCGGTTGGCGGCCGCGGACCGGGTCCTGGATCTCACCGCGCTCAGCGCCCGGGTCCGCCACTGACCGCTCCTGGCCGGCGTCCGGGGCCGGGGGGCCCCGGGTCCACCGGTGTCCACGGAGGGTTATTCACCGACCGTTCTGGAAAACTCGAGTCCGAGGACCGCGGTGATGGTGGTTGCGAATGTTTCGAGTGGTCGTCGGTAGTTGGTGTGCAGGGCCCGCCAGGTCTGGAGGTTGGCGATGGTCCGCTCGATGTTGGTCCACGATGAGTGCGCCGACAAGCCGGGTCGCACCTGGCCACCGAGTTTAGGACTGTTCAAGTCGATCATCGTCACCCTCACCTATTTGCGACGCAACCGCGTCCAAGCCGAGCTCGCAGAAACGTTCGGAGTGTCCCACCCGACCATCTCACGGGCCGTCATCAAGCGGACCCCCGTAGTCGCCAAGGTGCTCACCGAGCAGGTGCCCGTCGCCGAGGACCTCGACATGCGCCAGCAGTACATCACCGACGGTTCACTGCTCCCGTGCTGGTCCTGGGCCGGTCACCCCGAGCTGTACTCCGGCAAGAACCAAACCACCGGCCTGAACGTCCACGTCGCCTGCGACCTGTCCGGTCGCTTGGTCTGCGTCTCCGACCCGGTCGACGGGTGCCGCCACGACATCGCCGCCCTGCGGATCCCCGGGGTCCTCGACGCCGATCACCCCCGACCCCTGGATCGGTGACAAGGGATACCTCGGCGCCGACGCGATCATCCCGATCAGGAAACACCCTTTCGAGGTCTCCTGAACTGGGAGATCGAGTTCAACACCGCCGTCAACCGGATCCGCTACAACATCGAGCAAGCCATCGCCCACC
>JAABUY010003025.1_pt1 | contig 19079 bp, 11 predicted proteins | sample 5560271 | NCBI WGS metagenome assembly JAABUY01 (sample SAMN10711886, study PRJNA513374) | rock metagenome | isolation source: Antarctica rocks | place: Antarctica: Victoria Land, University Valley
CGCGGCGACGTCATCTCGGTGGGCTTGGTGGTGTCCTTGTGGGCCGGTTCGTCGGCGATCTCCGCGTTCATCGAGGCCATCACCATCGCCTACCGGCAGCACGAGTTCCGGCCGGCCGCGCTGGAGCGGCTGTTCGCGCTGGGCGTCTACCTGATCGCATTGGTGTTCGGCATCATATTGCTGCCGCTGCTGGCCATCGGACCGCAATACCTGATCAGGTTGCTCCCGGCGCGGTGGCAGGGCACCGGCACCACCATCGTGTCAATCAGCTACTACCCGGTCACCGCGGTGCTGCTGATTCTGCTGCTCGCGACCTTGTACCGGGTGGCACCCAAACGCAAACACCCCTGGCGGCGTGGGCTGCCCGGCGCGCTGCTGGCCGCGGCGGTCTTTCTGATCGCCAGCTTCGGGCTGCGGCTGTACCTGTCCTACGTTTACACCCACGGCCTGACCTACGGTGCGCTGGCCACCCCGATCACGTTCCTGCTGTTCTACTACTTCGCGTCGATGGCGATCATCCTGGGCGCCCAGTTCAACAACGCCCTGCTGGAGTACTACCCGCTCCACCCGACCCGACCCGAAAACACACCAACGCCCGCCGGCGAAGACTCGGCCGCACCTACCGCGGCCCAGCCACCCCCTGGCTCATCAGGGCCGCGGACAACCCGCGGTGTAGACGCCGGCGACTGACCTGAACCCGTCGTCCGCGGCGTCGTAGATCTGTCACGGGCGGCGTGATGTTACCCCACATCACCAATTCCCCAGTCGGCGATCGCGCTGCTGGGCCGCCGGCGAACTCAGAATTAGGCCCCCGGGTCCAGCTCCTGGAGGCGAAGTTCGGTTTCGATCTCGTCGATCAGCTTCGCGACCGTACCGGCCAGCGCGGAACCACCCACACCCTTGAGCTCGGCGATCATGCTCCGCTTGTCCGCTGGGGCCACCAGACGCCACGTGCGGCTGATCCGGCCATACACCTGTTGTGCCTGCTCATCATTGACCTCGCTCACCTGGTACCTCCGTGATTGCTTCCAGTGCGTCATGAACATCATGCACGCGCCTGCCCGCACGTCGCGGGGGGTTCCTCCATTGCTGACCTGGACCGTCACCGGCACTGCACGCCAAGGGCACGTCGCCGGTCAGCACGTTTGTCGGAAGGGCAACTGTTGCAGGCAGATGATCCGTGCTCGTCGTCCCATGAACATCTGAACCGAGAACCCGGCAATGAGCAACGTCGCCGGCCAGGCCGGGTGTCCACTCTGGAACAGAACGCCCGCTCTCCATGTCGACCACTCACCGCGGCGGGTGCGGTCCGAGTGTTCTCCGACTTCTCCGACTACACCTTCGGAGCTGCAGCGTCGCCGATGACCGTCCATCGAACAGGCTTGTGGCGTGTACCACAGTGAGTTACCGTTGCAACGTTGCAGCCTGCAACGTTGCAGACCTCTTATCGAAGGAGCTCACATGCGTCGTTTTCTGCGGTCTTCGAGGTGGCATAGAACGCGTGCCCTCGGCGCTGTTGTGGTCACGGTGGCGGCTGGGTTGCTGGTGTTTGCCGCGCCGGCCAGCGCCGACACCAGCGCCGCGCTCTACACACCGAACATCTCGGCCAATCCCAACGAGGACGCCAGCTACCCCCGGGTCATCAGACTGCAGAACAGCGGGTCCTCCAACGGCACCTTGCTATCCACGTTCTCCCATTCCGGTTTCGGGTCAAGCCGCGCCAACTTTCCCATCTATCGATCGACCGACAACGGCCAAACGTGGTCCAGTTCACCGATCGGAACCGTGACCGACACCAGGCACGGTTGGGACCTCGACGGGCCAACACTTTTCGAGCTGCCCACCGCGCAGGGAAACCTGGCTGCCGGGACGCTGCTGGCCTCCGGCACCGCGTGGAGCCATGGCGACTACACCCAGCAGGACATGGAAGTGTTCGTCAGTACCGACCACGGCGCGACCTGGAGCTACCGCAGCTCCTGTACCTCGGAGTCAGGTCTGGCCAACAGTCAGGGGCACGGAATCTGGGAGCCCACCTTCGGTATCGCCGGGAACGGAAACCTGGCGTGTTACTTCTCCGACGAGCGGCCGTCCAGCAACAATTACAATCAGGTCCTGGCCCATGTCACCTCGACCGACGGCGGAGCGTCCTGGAGCAGCGAGGTCTATGACGTTGCTGTGCAGGACAACGTGCAGCGACCCGGCATGACGACAGTGGTCAAGTTGCCCAATAACACCTACGCGATGACCTACGAGGATTGCAAGAACGGCTTCGACCCGGACACTGCCTGCTCGGTTTACATCAAGACCTCGACCGACGGTTTGGCCTGGAATCCGGTATCCAGCCTGGGCACCCTGGTGCAGACCAGCGACGGGCGGCACTTCTTGCACACTCCCTGGCTGAGTTGGACACCTGCCGGCGGTGCCAATGGCACGTTGTTGGTGTCGGGCCAACGGATGGTGTCCGGGCCTGACGGCTCGATCACGGTGCTGGCCGAATCCGGCCGGGTGATCCTGGCCAATACCAATCTGGGGGTGGGTTCCTGGACGGAGACCACCGCGCCGGTGACAGTTGATCCGACCGGCGGCTATGACGCAGGGGAGACTGGGTGCGCCGGTTACAGCTCTCCGATCCTGGCCGACCCGACGGGTGGGCGGGTGCTCTACCTGGCAGGTACCCACCTGAGCAACGGCAAGTGCGCTGTCCGCTTCGGTACCGACGTGGTGCCCGGTCCTACCGGACCCGTCACCGGGCCCGGTACCAGCGGGAAGTGTCTGGACGTCAACAACAACACTGCGGTGAACGGCAACGCCGCCCAGTTGTGGACGTGCAGCGGCGTGCAGGGCCAGCAATGGTCGATCAATTCTGACGGCACGATCCGCGCGTTCGGCAAATGCTTGGACATCGTCGCCAACGGAACAGCGAATCTGGCGAAGGTGCAGTTGTGGGAATGTGGCAGCGCCGGTGGGCAGCAGTGGCGCCCGCAGGCCAACGGATCGCTGCTCAATCCGCAATCAGGACGGTGCCTGGACGATCCGCAGGCCAACACGGCCAACGGAACTCAGCTGCAGATCTATGACTGCAACGGTTTGTCCACCCAGGTGTGGAACCTGCCGGGCGTACCGACTGGCGCGGTGACCGGGCCGGGAACGGCCGGTAAGTGTATGGATGTCAACCACAACAACAATGTCAGTGGCAACGCCGTTCAGCTGTGGACGTGCAGCGGCGTGCAGGGGCAGCAGTGGTCGATGAACACCGACGGCACGATCCGTTCCTACGGCAAGTGCCTGGACATCGTCGGCAACGGCACCGCCAATTTCTCGAAAGTCCAGCTGTGGGACTGCGGCGGCGCGGGCGGCCAGCAGTGGCGGCCGCAGGCCAATGGATCGCTGCTCAATCCGCAATCCGGGCGATGCCTGGACGACCCCTCCGGAAACACCGCCGACGGAACGCAACTGCAGATCTATGACTGCACCGGCCAGTCCCCCCAGGTCTGGAAGACACCGGTGTGAGCTGACCATTAACACCGTTTAGTCGTTGGGGCGGCCGCCTTCAAGGTGGCCGCCCCGCGAGGTCGGTCGTCTGAAGCGGCTCGCTGCCTTTTTTGTCTTCGTGCGCTACCGGAGGTCCCTTTTCCCGCCGATGATATTCCGGTCATGTCGGGGGCCGGAGGAAGCGGTCGTTTCCCGCTGTTTGAGTTGCCAGTCGGCCCACAGTTCGGTACCGGGACCGGTGGTGGTTCCGTCGACTCGGCCGATGAGCCGTTCGACGGCCAGCTGCGCTATCTGTGCTTTGTTCGGGGCGATGGTGGAAAGGCTGGGGGTGGTGTATCGGCCGTCTTCGATGTCGTCGAATCCGATGACGGCGACGTCCTGCGGTACTCGCAGACCCCGGGTCAGCAGCGTCCGCAGGGCGCCCAGAGCCAGTAGGTCGTTGAAGCAGAAAACGGCGTCGGGGGGCGGCCCGGGTCGGTCGAGGAGTTCGGCCATGGCGCGGGCTCCGTCGCCTCGATGGAAGTGCGGGCAGGAGATGATCAGGTTCTCGTCGACGTTGACTCCGGCGTCGGTGTGGGCTTGCCGGTAGCCGTGGGTGCGGACCTGCGCTGTTTCGCCGGTTTCGTAGGGTTGGTCGCCGATCGCCGCGATGCGCCGGCAGCCCAGGCCCAGCAGGTGCCCGGTCGCGGCCCGGGCCGCCGCCGCGTTGTCGATGGCGACATGATCGAAGGGGCTGTGGGCGATCCGCTCTCCCAGCAGCACCAGCGGAATGCGAGGGTCGTGCTGCGCCAAATCGTCCTGGGTCAGGGTCAGTGGGCTGAGGATGACTCCGTCGAACAGGCTGGCGCGGGAGTCGGTGAGCACCAGTTCCTGTTCCCGGTCGGGGTCACCGTCGGTCTGGTCGATGACGACGGTAAACCCTTTGCTGCGCGCCTGGGTGATCACGGCTCGGGCCAGCTCGGCGAAGTAGGGCACATCGAGTTCGGGAACGACCAGCGCCAACAGACCGGTTCGGCCCTGCCGAAGGTTGCGGGCCAGCACGTTGGGCCGGTAGCCGATCTGGTCGACGGCCGCTCCCACCCGTTCCCGGATGGCGTCGGAGACCGGCGCGTAGCCGTTGACGACGTTGGACACCGACCTGATCGAGACACCGGCCAGTTCGGCGACATCACGCAGTCGAGCGTTGGCCACGGCAGACCCCAATTCCGAAGTTGGTATCGACATTCTCGGCCAGCCTATTGCAACGATGCAGTTCTACCGGGTAACTTCCTCTGCAACGTTGCATTGATGACTGTCGCGTTGTGCTCACGTAGTTCTCCCCGCCACTTAGTGAAGGAACGTCAATGACGACCGTGCCCCGTCCCGCCGCCGACCCGTTGATTCTCGGTGCTCCGTTCGAATCCGTCGAATCCGCTGCACTGTCGGGTGGGGTGAGCCGTCGCACCTTCCTCAACGGCGTCCTGGGCGCCGGCGCGGCCGCGGCTGGGGGCTCTTTGTTGGCGGCCTGCGGCGGCGGAGGAAGCCTGGGCGGCGCAGGCGCCACGTCGGCTTCACTGAGTTCCAGCTCTGCCAGTACCGGTGCCGCGGGGGAGATCACCATCTGGGATCGGTCGGGTGATCTGTTCAAGGTGTTCGACGGTGTGATCGCCTCGTTCAACAAGCTCTATCCGAAGATCAAGGTAAATCATCAGCAGGTCGACATCGACGCCAAGCTGCCCAGCGCGTTGATCACCGGGGCGGGGCTGCCCGACGGCAGCTTCTGGGATGACGCGAAAATCCCGGGCCAGCATGAGCATTTGACGGATTTGTCGTCGTTGATCAAGCCGTACACCGCCGACACCGTCCAGTACAAGCTGGACGTGAATACCGTCGACGGCAAGATCTACGGTGTGCCGTGGGATCTGGACCCCGGCCTGCTGTACTACCGGGCGGACATCTTGGATCGGGCGGGCATTGACCCGGCCGGCATCACCACCTACGACAAACTGCTCGCCGCGGCCCGGACGGTGAAGTCAAAGGTCAACCCGAACGCCCGCCCGATCCATTTCGACATGAGCCCGTTCCTGGGTCAATTGTGGCTGGAGATGCTCGCCAACCAGCTGGGCACCAGCATGGCCGACGCCTCCGGCAAGCTGCGCCTGGATTCGCCGCAGTACCGGCAGATCTTCACCTGGATCCAGACGGCGGTGAAGGACCAACTGGTGACCCACACCACCTACCTGGACCCGACGGATCTGAAGTCGTTCGACGACGGAACGCAGGTGTTCATGCCGTGGGCGATCTGGTGGGACGCGGCGCCGGAACAGCTTTTGAAGACCTCCAAAGGTAAATGGCGGGCAATGCAATTGCCGGCGTGGACCGAGGGCGGCTCCCGGGCGGGGGTGATGGGCGGCAGCAGCTTCGTCATCCCGGCGAAGGCGAAGAGCCCTGAGCTGGCGTGGTTGTTCTACGAGCACCTGGTCTACAAGAAGCAGGGTTACACCGCCGTCTACGGCCCGAACTCGATCTATCCCGGCGGTCTGAACACCTCCGTTCCGTCCTACAAGCCGGCGCTGAACCCGGCCGCGCCGCTGTTCAAACCGTTCCCGGAGCTGGGCAACCAGGACTTGTGGTCCATCGCGGTGAAGTCGGGTCTAGAAGTCGGGCGCGGAACGCCGTTGCCGACCTGGTGGACCGGGGCGGTGGACTACCTGGGCAGTAACCTGCAGAAGCTGATGGACGGGCAGATGACACCGGAGGAGGTCATCGCCAAGTCCACCGCCGCGATCCAGAAGAATCTCATCAATCGATGAGCACCCTCGCCGCCGGCGGCGGCGCCCGCGCCGCTCCTGCTCCGCCCAGTATCGGACATCGTTTCGGCGTCAGTCGTCGCTGGGCGCCGTATGTCTTCGTGGCGCCGTTCTTCGCGATCTTCCTTGCCTTCGGTGCCTATCCGTTGCTGTATGCGCTGCGGCTGAGTTTCACCCGTTGGCACGGCACCGGCGGTCCGGTGTGGATCGGGTTGGGCAACTACACCTATTTGTTGACCAGCCCCGAATTCTGGAACTCGCTGGAAAACTCCGCGGCCATCTGGCTGCTGGTGGTCCCCGCACAGATCGTGCTCGGGCTTGCTCTGTCGGTGGCGTTGAGCAGCAGCAAACTGCGGCTCAAAGGCTTCTACCGCACCGCTTTCATCGCGCCGTTCGTGACGCCGCTGGTCGCAATGGCGCAGGTGTGGGTCGTGCTGTTCGACCAACACTTCGGCCTGGTCAACCACGTGCTGGGATTCATCGGCATTCATGACGTCGGCTGGCTGACCACCACCACCTGGTCCAAGCCTACTTTGGCGTTGCTGTTCCTGTGGAAGACGACCGGCTTCGCGGTGATCATCATGCTCGCCGGTCTGCAGGGCATCTCCGAGTCCGTGTACGAGGCGGCGCGGATCGACGGCGCCGGCGCCTGGCGCCAATTCTGGTCCGTCACCGTACCGTTGATGCACCGCACGCTGTCGTTCTTCGTGGTGATCGAAACCCTCGCGGTCTTTCAAACCTTCGCCGAGCCGTACGTGCTCACCCAGGGCGGACCGTTCGGGTCGACGACCACCGCCGGCTACTACCTGTACAACCACATCACCAACTCCGATCTGGGCACCGGAGCGGCGAACTCGTTTCTGCTGGTGATCCTCGTGCTGGCGATGTCGTCGGTGTCGGTGCTGCTGCTCCGGGCGAAAGACTGACCATGACCACCCACACCCCGACCGCCCAGCCGCGGACCCGCCCCGACCTGTCGCCGCCGCGCCGGCGGGTCGGCCCCACCACCGCAACGGTGCTGCGCTACGCCGCGCTGACCGTCGCGGCGCTGGCATTTCTGTACCCGTTGTGGTGGGCGCTGTCCAACAGCATCAAACCCCCGCAACAGATCATCACCGACTCCCTTGGCTTCGACCCCCGGGCGGCGACCCTGGTCAACTACCGGTCGATGCTGGACTCCGTGCCCCTTGGCACCGGATTCCGCAACACCGCGATCGTGGTGGGGATCAAAGGCGCGATCACCCTGTTCTTCTGCCCGCTGGCCGGTTTCGCGTTCGCCAAATACCACTTCCCCGGCAAACGAGCCCTGTTCGGGACCGTCCTTTTGACCCTGATGCTGCCCGTACTGGTGCTGATCATCCCGCTGCTGCTGGAGATGAGCAATCTGAGCTGGATCAACACCTACCAAGCTTTGATCCTGCCCGGCAGCATCGACGCGTTCAGCATCTTCTGGATGCGACAGACCATCCAATCGGTGCCCGACGAACTGCTCGACGCCGCCCGCATCGACGGGGCAACCGAATTCGGCCTGTACTGGCGGGTGGTGCTGCCGGTGATCAGACCCGGCATCGCCGCCCTGGCCGTATTGACCTTCATGAACATCTACAACGACTTCGTGTGGCCGGTCGTGGCCGTCAACGACACCAGCAAAGAAACACTGCAGGTGGTGCTGTCGACCCTTTCCCAGGGCCTGAGCGGCGGCAAAGCCACCGGACTGGACTTCACCCAAGTCTGGGGACAGCTGCTGGCCGCGAGCAGCCTGGCCATGCTGCCGGTACTGATCGTATTCGTGGTACTCCAACGCCATTTCATCAACGGCCTGATGGCCGGCAGCGTCAAGGGCTGAACCACCCCCAAACCTGCCACTCAACTTTCGGATCAAGGACGTCATGAACAACTCGAGCACCCCGCAGCCGACCACCGCATCGCCTCGCCCAGAATATCCGCGGCCGCACTTCGACCGATCCCACAGCTGGGTCAGCTGCAACGGACTGTGGGACTTCGCCGCCGGATCCGCGGCGGCGCATCCCGACGACACCGAGCAAAGCGTTGCAGCCCCGGACGTGTGGGATCAACAGATCACGGTGCCGTTCAGCTGGGAGACCGCCGCATCCGGAATCGGCGCGCACTGGCTGTCCGAAGGTTGGTACCGCCGCCGCGTCGACGTTCCGGCCCAGTGGCAGGGCCGACGCCTCGTGCTGCATTTCGGCGCCGTCCACCACCAGGCGACCGTCTGGGTGGACGGCGCCCCCGTCGGCACCCATGTCGGGGGATACCTGCCCTTCGAGATCGACATCACCGACGCGGTCACCGACGCAACCATCACCGTCCTGGTCCGGGTCCAGGCCCCGATCGACAAACGTTCCATCGCCCACGGCAAGCAACGCAGCGTGCCCCGCGACGACTACGACGACTGCGCCTTCGCGCCCTCCAGCGGCATCTGGCAGAGCGTGTGGCTCGAAGCGCGGCCCGCGACCTACCTCACCACAGTGAACTTGACACCGTCGAAGTCGCTGGACGGCATCGACGTCGCCGTCCAGATCGGCGGGAACCCGGCCGTCGACGGCGCCGTGGAGCTGACCGTCGTGCACGAAGGGGAAGGACTCGGCGACCCGCTCACAACGGCCCTGGACGGCCGGGCAGTCGTGACCGCGACGTTGCCCATCGCCGACCCGAAACTGTGGTGCCCCAGCCAACCTCACCTCTACCACGTGCGAGCCCGGCTGCACACAGCCGCCGGAACCGACGAAGTCACCGCCTACACCGGCCTGCGCAGCATCGAAGTGGTCGGCACCGAGATCCTGCTCAACTCCGAACGCCTCTACGTCCGCGGAGTTCTCGATCAGGGCTACTGGCCCGACAGCGGAATCACCGCTCCCACCGACCAGGCGTACGTCACCGACCTGGAACTGGCCCGCAAGGCCGGGTTCAACCTCGTCCGCAAACACCTCAAAACCGAAGACCCCCGGTTCCTGCACCACGCCGACCGACTCGGCATGCTCGTCTGGGCCGAGCCGGCCAGCACCGGACGCTTCACCCCGCAAGGGGTAGCCGCCTTCGAAGCGCAGATCCAGCCGATGGTGCACCGCGACCACAACCACCCCTGCATCGCGATCTGGGGTTTGTACAACGAAGAATGGGGCCTGGACTGGGACGTCCCCGGCGACACCCAAAAGCAGGACGCCGTCCGCCGCGCCTTCCACCTCATCAAACAACTCGACCCCACCCGCCCCGCCGTCGACAACTCAGGCTGGGCACACGTCGAAACCGACCTACTCGACTGGCACATCTACACCAGCGACCCGACCGCCTGGCGATCCATCGTCCACGGCGTCGCCACCGGAGAACTCACCGACTTCCCCGTCCACATCTCACCCGAGGTCATCGTGCACAAAGCGATGATGGCCACCCCGGAACCGCACCGGCCCGTCCCCAACCTCAACAGCGAATACGGCGGCGGATTCACCAGCGCCCAACGCGGCTGGAACCTCCGGTGGCAAACCCAGGAGCTCCGCCGCCACGACACCCTCTCCGGATATGTTTACACCGAGCTTTACGACATCGAACACGAAATGGCCGGCATCTACACCCAGGACCGGCAACCAAAGGACCTCGGCGGCGCTGACCCAGCATGGTCCAACGCCGACACCACCCTGGTCATCAACCTCGACCCGATCCAACCCGGCATCGATCTCCGGGCCGCCGGCCAATTTGACGTCGGACTGCACCTGTCCCACCACGGCCCAGCGCCCATCCAAGGCACCCTCACCATTACGTGGCTTCAACCCATGACCCCGCTCACCAATGAGCTGGCGCACCAACTCGTTGCCGCCAACACCGATAACGCTGCAACAACCCTCATCCCCGTGACGGCCAAACCGTTCCGACTCAGCCAGGAATACCGCATCACCACCACGACGCCGACGGGAATGGCCAGAGCACGACTCGCTCTCATCGTCTCCACCAGGACCTCAGACCTAGCAGCCGCGGTCATCGACGTAGAAAACACCGAACAGTTCGACACCAACCAGAGCAAGTGAACTCGCAGGTAGTTCTCCAGGGCCTGGAGGAAACGCGTGCCAGTTCAGGACCAGATCGAGGTCCTCCTAGGCCGGCTGCCGGATCCACCATGTGCCAACGGTGTAGACCGTCGCCCCAGGAGTGGCCGCCACGACTCGGCGCTGGGCCTGGCGTCACATCGCCTACGACGGAGCTCCAGATAACGACCGTTTGCGATAGAGCTCAACCACGGCCGTCTACCCGTCTCCCTGCGTTCCGTATGAGGATCGTCTAGCGGTGTATCGGAGGCTGGCGCCGTGGGCTGGTGACGTACCCCTGCAACGACCCGCGCGCAGGCGCAGGCCTCGGGTGACATGTCTGTTGTATCGACCTCGATGTCGTACCGCATGTCGGTGTGGACTCGCTGCGCCTGCGTGCGTGCCATCCCGGGAACTCGGTCAGGCCGTTTTGCCTCCCGGCCAGCCGCGACGGCCGGGTCGCAGTGGACACCGACCCACAGCACGTTCAGCCCTTCCATGGTCGCCCGCATCGTTGTTTGGGTGGCGCCCCCGGACAGGAACACCTCGTCCAGGATCAATGGGGCACCACCCCGTGCCATGGCCGCAAGGCCGATGCGCCATAGGTCTTCGCGAGCGCTGAACTCGGGAGCGGTCTGAACATCGCCGTTCGGGCGAAAGGTGATGTCGGCCCGCGGACTGTCACCGCGACCAGGAAGCGCATCGATGAACGAGTCGACCCCGAAGGTGAGCCACAAGTCCGGGAGCAGCTCTTGGAGCTCTCTGGCGAGAGTCGACTTACCCGAGCTCGATCCACCGTTCAGGACGATGATCTGCACGGCCAGATCAGGAAACACGTGTCCAACCATAGGCTCGGCCATCCTGCCCGCAGACCGATCCCGTTGCGGTGACGGGCGCGATCTTGGCCGCCCCGGCACCTGAGCCGGAACGGTCACCGTAGGACGTTCGCCATGTGGTACATGGGAGTAACAACCCGTGGCCTGGTGCTGGGCCGAACGGCGGAACGTCGGTGCATACCCATATTCAGTCGGCGTTGTCAGCACGGCGTGGGAGTCAATGGCTACAGTCGGGCTGTGCTCGTGGTCGCCATCATCGCTCTCGCAGTGGCATTCGTCAGCGCGGCGGTCACCCTGCGCGCTCTGGCTCAAGCGAAGCGGTCGGCCGACGGTGCCGAACATTCCGCTGCAGCGGCTCAAGTTTCGGCTCAAGCGGCCGTAGCTGCGGACCACCGGGCCCGCACGCCGCAACTCGCCGTGTTCGTAGAGAAGTTGGGTCCCCCCGATGGCACGGAGGCAATCTACCGAGTCCGCAATGACGGGCCTGCCGACCTAGACTCGGTGACGGTGTATAGGCCGGTGCTGGGGCCGGTCGAGGGAAGCATCCGTCACGAGGTCGCGGCTACCGGCCAGGGCGATTACGGCGACGCAGCGGAAATTGGCTCGATCCCAGTCGCGCAGTACCGTCGGTTCACCTTGTCGCTCGGGTCGCGAGAGACTTTGCCTGAGTTCCGAGTAATAGTCCGCTGCAGGGCCGGAAAGGATGATTGGACCCTGAACTTCCTACTCGACACGCCGCGTGTGAAGGGCCAGTCGAGCCTGTCGATGGGCACACCTCGACCAGGTGAGGGGTGATTCGTGCCTCCGCTGGCCAACGTCGGGTGGGTACGAATCATGGGCGATGGCAACAGTCGGTGAGGGATCGAGGGGCGCCTACCGTGAACCGGCTGACGGTGAACCCACAATCGCCTCAAAGTCGCACGCAGCCGTAGCGGTCACCGATGGTGGAACGGGATCGGCGGCGGCGCGGTCAAGCATTGATCGCGGATGCTCCGAACCCAGTCCGGATTGATCGGGCGAGGACCTGGTCCGGACTCTCCGCCGGTGATCACCCGAAGGTCATCGACCCCGATACAGGTAGTCGGCGCTCTCGACACTGACCCCATTCACAGATTCGCCGGCCAGTCCCGCTCCCCGGCGAGCCGCCGCAACCTGGTCGACCGTTTCGTGAGCACCTGATACGTGTGCTGCGGGGTATCGGCGAACACCTGCGAACAAACTCCACCGGCACCTTGGCGTGAAACAGGTCTGACATGGAGCTGTATCTCCAGGGCCGAGGCGCGGGACCGCCATCGGCCATGGTGGCTGGATTCAGATCTCCGTCGAAAGGTCAGTGTCCATGAACAAATCGTGTCACTTGGGCGGCGCAGCCCGTGCGTTTGGCGACGCGCTGGTCTCGATGATGTGGCCGTTGAAGGTGACGCGGCCGACGATCGGTAAGAGAACGGCGATCTCACGACCTTGGCCAAGCGGTGCATATCCCGCCCTCGCGGCGCGCAACCCGATCGCAAACCGAAGAGGTCCTGCGGCTTCAGCAGCCCACAGGACGATGTCGTTCGGCCGAATCGTCGACCGACCTGTCCGCAAACCGCCTCCCCGTAGGCGTATGCATCGGTGACGGCCTCACCGGTCATCGCCTTCCGACCAGTCGCCTGGGTGGGCGCGCCGACCGCGAATCACGGCGGGCGCAGTGAGCCAGCCGCCCACCAGGGCTAGCAACAGCACAGCGATACCGCCACCGATAATCCAGCTGACACGGCTCATCACAACATCCCCTCTGCGGACATGGTCGGATCGACCTGCGTTCGATGATTAAAGCGTGTCTTCATACTCGCCAAGGCTTGAGCGTCTGTGCCGCCCGGCGGGATGCGCGGGGTGCAGGCAACCGTATCCGCGGTTTCAGGTTATCCGGGTGAGGAAAACTCGGAACGCGGTCCGCCCGACGCGCTTGAGGATCGGCGTTGCCGTCGGACCGCCCCGTTGCTGATGCCGGTCAGTTATTAGCGCAGGTAAACAGGTGTATCACTGCCTTTTCTCAATGCCAACGATGGAATCTCGTCGCTGCGATGAGCTGCTAGGCTAAACGGGTGTTTCTCGTAAACGCCATTTGGGCAGCAATGAGCCAGAAACGTGCTGAAGATCATCATATTGACCCCGTTTGGCTCTGCTGGTTGCCACTCTCGTGTCCCCGTTTGGGGGCGTGTAGCACAGGCGGGTAGCTAACGTTCGTATAACGGGTTCCCCAACGGTAGGTGAAACCGCCTACGGGACAGTATCTTTCGACGTCTTGTCAGCTCTTCCCGGTCGCCGGTTGCAGGCTGGTTGCGGGCGTTGACAAATCCTGGTGTCGGGCTTAATTTCTGAGCTGTCTTGGTCGAATCTGGTGCACAACCGAGTGCGAACCGGTCGCAAGGCCCTTGGTTGGGGGAATTCCCATGTCCGGTTCGCTGGCGTTCAATGCTGCCCACAGTCGGTTTCGTACCAGCCGGCGGCGGCGTGTGCTGCTGAGCGGCACCGCCGGCCGGGCAGGTGTCATCATGCTGACCCTGACGTTAGCCATCGCCGGCGCCGGGCCGGTCAACGCCGCCCCACCCGGGCCACTGGTGTCGGCAACGGCCCGGACGGCCCAGGCCCACAAGAGCGCCAGCCCTGCGGCGGCCAAACTCACAGCCGCCAGGTCAAAGCCGCCGGTGGTGTACAGCCCGTCCAGCTCGGTCAACCGGACTCCGACGGGGTCGGTGCCGTTGGGCAGCTGGACGCCGACGTCGCGGGTCCGCGGCGGAAAGACCGGATCGTCGGCGGCGACGAGACCATCCAGTGGGGGTGTGACGATCGCTGCGGCTCCCGTCGGCACCAGTGTCGGGCCGGCCGACCTGGGGATTCTCGGCGGGGTCGGCCTGGAAAAGTTTCCGTTGGAGTCTGCTCTGACCGCGCAGGTCAACGTCGGCAACGGCAACCTGGTGATCACCGGCAAGGACTTGACGATCAAGGGGCCGGGGCTGTCGCTGAACCTGACCCGCTTCTACAACGCGCTGTCCTCCGGAACCGGGGCGTTCGGGCCGGGCTGGACGATGTCCACCGGCCGCGACGTCGGCCTGGCTTTCGCCGGCGGGAACGTGACGTTCACCGGCCCGTCAGGCTTCCAGGTCACCTACACCCCGGCGTCGGGCGGTGGGTATGTGATGCCGCCGAACATCAACGCCGACCTCGCGCACAACAACGACGGCACCTACACGATCACCTACCGCAACAACACCGAGAAGCTCACCTTCACCGCCGGCGGGTTCCTCACCCGCGACACCGACCGCAACGGCAACGCCCTGGCCCTGGGCTACAACGCGGACAACACCCTGGCCTCAGTCACCGACACCGCCGGGCGGGTCACCACCTTCCAGTACAACGGCCCCAGTGGCGGCGGCGGACGGATCACCAGCCTCACCGATCCCACCAGCCGCGCAGTCACCTACGGCTACGACGGCTCCGGGAATCTGACCAGCACCCGGGACTACGACGGGCACAGCACCACCTACCAGTACGACAGCAGCAACCGGCTCACCCGGATCGTCACCGCCGCGAACCACATCGTCGACCTCGGCTACGACACCGCCTACCGGATCAGCTCGATCACCCGCTACGTCAACGGCACGGCCGGCCCCAGCTCCATCAACGGCTTCGCCTACCCCACCGCAACCAGCACGGTGGAAACCAACCCGAACAACAACCGCTACACGTTCACGCTGGATGCCTCCGGTCGGCCGACCAAGGTCACCGACCCGCTCGGGCACAGCCGCGCACAGACTTTCACCGCCAACGGCGACGTCACCACCGCAATAGATGCGTTGGGCGCCGGCAGCAACCCGGGCAACGTCACCACGTATCGCTACGACTCCAGCAACCGGACAACCGGCGCCGCCACGCCCACCGGCGCCGCGACCAAGTACGAGTACGACCCGAGCAGCAGCTGCGCCAGCACCGACCGCACCCACCCCTACCTGGCCAAGTGTGGGACCGACGCCCAAGGTAACAGCAGCCTGACCGGCTACGACACCGCCGGCAACACCATGTCCGTCACTGACACCACCCCCGGCCGGACGGCCACGACGACGGCGACGGCGACCTACCAGGGCGATCCGAAGGCCGGCGGCGGGACCGTGACGTGCGGCGGCCACCCCGGCCAGGTGTGCACCAGCACCACCGCCAACAGCGGACTCACCACCTACGCCTACAACACCAACGGCGAGCTGATCACGCTCACCCCACCCGCCCCGCTGGGAGCGCAGAGCTTTACCTACGACAGCCTCTCGCGGCTCAAAACGGTCACCGACGGCAAAAGCCAGCTGACGACGTACTCCTACAACGCCGAGGACGCGGTCACCTACACCACGTGGGCCGGCGGGGACACCGATCAGCTGACCTACGACAACGACGGCAACCAGACCCAGCAAACGGACAACCGGGCCGGCACCAACAGCTACACCTACGACGGACTCGGCCGGCAGACCTCTTTCGGCGAGACCGGGAACACCACCGCCTCGACCGTGACCTACGACCCGGCCGGCAACGTGCTCACCGCAAGTGATTCGACCGGCACCGTCGCCTACGGCTACGACGCCGCGAACCAGCTCATTAGTCTCGCCGAACCCGGCGGGACCTGCCCGGCCGGCCAGTACGGGACAGCGCTGTGCACCCGATTCGACTACGACGCCAACGGCCACCTACTCAAGACCACCTACCCCGGCTACACCACCCAGACGTCCACCTACGACAACAGCGGCCGCGTCCTCCACAAGATCGCCACCCACGGCAGCACCGTCCTGTCGGACCTGAGCTACAGCTACACCGCCGCCACCGCCGGCGGCCCCGGCAACAGCAAAGACCGCCAGGTCACCCAGACCCGCACCGACACCCTGGGTGTCGGCGCACCCGCAGGTAGCATCACCACCTATGGCTATGACACCCAGCGGCGCTTGACCACCGCCGTCGAGAAGACCAGCGGCGGTACCACGAACGCCTCCTGGTCCTACGGGTATGACCTCGATGGGAACCGCACCTCCAGCAGCAGCCTGCTGGGCGGGGCCACCACCAACACCAGCTACGGCTACAACACCGCCGACCAGCTCACCAGCCGCAACAGCAGCACCACCGGATTCACCTACGACGCCAACGGCAACGAGACCGCGAACCCCGGCTCCCCCAGCCTCGGTCTGCCCACTCGCAGCAACACCCTGAACACCCGGGACCAGGTCACCGCCATCAATACCGTCACCGGCGGCACCAACACCACCATTCCGTTCACCTACGTCGGAGCCGGCAACGCCGAACGCACCAGCGTCGGCGTCACCAGCCAGGCCGGCGGGCTGAGCATCAACAACACCCTGCTCGGCGTCGGCAGTCAAACAGCTGCCAGTTCTCCGACCACCGCATTCACCCGCACACCCGGCGGGACTCTGGTCAGCATCCGCGCAGGTGGCGCCAGCAGCTACTACCTCACCGACAACCTCGGCAGCGCAGTCGGCCTCGTCGACGCCAACGGCACAAAGGCCGCCACCTACGCCTACGACCCGTACGGAACCACCCGCACCGCAACCGGCCCGCAAGCCGCCGCCAACCCCTTCCGCTACACCAGCGGCTACCAAGATCCCAGCGGCCTGTACAAGCTCGGCGCCCGCTACTTTGACCCGTCGCTGGGCCGCTTCACCCAACCCGACCCCTCCGGCCAAGAAAAAAATAACTACACCTATACCGGCGACAACCCCACCGCCAATACCGACCCCACGGGCCTCGATGGTGACTGTAATTCATACAATGCCGACCCCGCATGCGGTAACTATTATCAAAACCCGATGGATCCTAATACCGGCGACTCACTTCCGAATCAAAATACAGTACCGCCCATGAACGAGTCATGTACTAAGTACATGGCAATGGTCGCAATGGGTTACTCCACAAGCCTAACCGCATGGTGGATGGCCGGAGTAACTACATTATCGGCCACGTGGGGTTACTCGGATTCGGGATGTTAATGAAGCCGAACACCAACTATAAGGAGACCCATCATGGTGCCACAACCTCACTCGCGGGAAATCGGGGTCGGAACATGGGTTGCTTTGGCGGGGCTCTTTGCAGGCATGGGAGCTCTAACGTGGACCTTAGTTGATTTCTCCACAACTCCACTCTCTCTACGCGTCCTTTATCTCTTCGTTAGTATCGCGTGTATTACCCGCTCCAGTTGGTATTTACTTCGGCTACGTCGAAGAGGTCCACTAGCCTGAACCATCTGACCGGGGGCGGAGCCTCGGAGGTGCTCCACTCGGTCGTTGATCACTTCGTTGGGTTCTTCTGGGGTCCACCAGCCCGACGTCGAGGCCGCCGACGACCCGCGGCTCACCAAATGGCAGGCCAAGGCCAACGCGTTCCGCATCACCGGCCCCTGGCCTACAGAACCTGAACGTTCGACGTTCGACCACAGGAACGTCCGGCCCGCAGCGGGCCCACCCGGTGAACCCGCGATCTTGTCTTGCACGCCTGCGGAGGCCCACCTCATCGGACGACTAACTGACCGTCTTGTGATCCGTTCGTAGGGGGCGGCTGACGATGCCGCGGCTGTAACCTGCGGCACGGCGTAGCGTCAGGCTGGCCCCGTGCGAGTCGGTCAATGAGGACGGCCATGTTCTTGCGCCGGTTCATCCCACCTGTCCAAGAAGAAGCCGCGGTAGGCGGCGTCGATGCTGGTGAACGATGGGCAGTCCGGGCCCACCAGGAAATACCCCTGACCGGCGCTGACATTGTTGTCGCCGGCCAGCCGGTGGAGCACGTACTCCGCCGACGGTAGCGACGTGCGGGTGCGGTCATGTAACTCGAAGCTCGGACGGTGCTGGAGCTGCCCCGATGAGTGGATGCGAGGCAGCACCACATCAAACTCGCCCACTTGTAGCCGCCCATCGGCCTCCACGCTCAAGGCCCCGATCAACTCCTTTGCAGGCAAGGTGATCGCCACGAAACTCAGCGACTCGTACCGCCAGGTCTGGCCCGGCCACGTCGACGGCTCCTGATCACGGCCTGGCCGTACCGAAGAGTCCAGCAGGTGCCGGACCAATCAATCAGAGCTCGCAGCCAGGCATCCCCATCGGGCACTCGCATGGCAAGCTGTGCAAGCTCAAACTGCTTCACACCGCACGTCCCGTCCTACATGCGCCGCAGGACGCCCAAGTTTCCCCCATCATCATGCAGATGACACCTGATGCGCATCACCCTGACGTCAGTGCGCAGCTTGGGCCACTGACATGCTCGCCACCAACCTGCACACCTCCCCCCTGTCAGGCCCGCGTCTGTACACCGCGGCCAGAGTTCCATCGGATAGTCGGGTCTGCTGCGCGGTCAGCACGTAGCGGACCGGGCCGCCGCCCACCAACAGTGAGGATGGCGCTAGGCCGCCATAGAAGGCGTTCTCCCGGAGGGAACCGCCCCAGGGTCCACCGCGGAAGAGGAAGAAGTCGATGACCATCGGGGGTCAACCTACCCAACGACGGCTTCCGTACTGCCGGCCGGATTGATCTACGTTCCCGCCTGCCACCGAGCTCCCCGCCGGTGGCTGCGGGCGCAGCTTGAATGGGGCGCGTCCCCATGGTCTGCCGGAGACCCACCCCGCTCCGCTTGAACTGGCCAGGACACGGATAGCCCGCGGCGCTCACCATCGTTGCGCTCCGCCCTCGAAACCTAGGGCCCAATTGTGGTCGCTGTCGGTAAGTAGGAGCGCCCCCGCCCCCGCCGTCTCGTTTCCTTGAAAGTGGAACATCGGCGTTGCCGATCCGCGAGCATCGTGTGAAGCGTCGTAAAGTTGTCACCGGCTTCGCTCGCGTAGTTGTCACCACCGCCGGGTCTATGCAATGGCGGGGGCGATGTCGCTGTCCCGCAGGAGGATCGTC
>JAABUY010003026.1_pt1 | contig 19076 bp, 23 predicted proteins | sample 5560271 | NCBI WGS metagenome assembly JAABUY01 (sample SAMN10711886, study PRJNA513374) | rock metagenome | isolation source: Antarctica rocks | place: Antarctica: Victoria Land, University Valley
CGCTGTCCACGGGCAGCGACCGCAGCGCCGCCGGCGCCGGCAGCTCCGCCTCGAACGAGTCGATCTGCGCGCCGAAGAAGTTGCGCTGCACGAGGCAGTCCAGGCCGCCCAGCAGCGCCTGCCCGCCCTGCTTCTGGCCTGCGCGCGGCGCCGCGCCCCGCGTCTCGGCGCGCCGCTCCAGGCCGGGCTTGCGGAGCGGCGCCGGCTCGCCGCCTGACGGCCGCGGCTGGCAGCGCTTGCGTGCGCCTCGCGCCCCGCCAGTGGCAGCGTCCGTTGGCAGACACAGGCACCACACCACGAGCAGCAGAAGTCCTTTGCCTGCCGTGAAAGGAGCGCTGCTGTGCTGTATATGACCAGCCTTCGTCTAGCAGACCAAGCGTCCCTTGGTGGACCGCACGTAGCACTCAAGTCTTGGTGTAACAGGGGTCACAGCAAGCAGTGCGCCGCTGCGGGAGCGCACCGGAGGCGCGGTCGGCGAGGAAGATGAGGCCGGCGCAGGTGCCCCACACGGGGCCGCCCCCCGCGGCAAAGCTGCGCAGCTCCGGGATGAGGCCCCAGCGCTCCGCCACCATAGCCATGGTCGTGCTCTCTCCTGCCGAAGCAGCGGCAGCACGCCGTTCAAGCCGGTTCAGTGCAGGGCGCAGGCACACCGGCGGCCACCAGGGCGTGAGCTACGCGCGGCACCGCACCGCCAGGGATGATGAGCCCGTCCACGCTCGCCAGCTGCTCCTTCGTGCGCACTTCCACCGCGTGCACGCCCGGCAGCCTGCGCAGGCACGCCAGGTGCTCCCGGAAGGCGCCCTGCAGCGCCAGCACACCGACCCACACCTCTGCTTCGTTGTCCACCGCCATTTGTCTCGTATCGGGGTGAAGCTTGCCGGCGCCAATGGAGTACAACACCAGCTCTGGTGTCTGGCCATCGGGGTGCACGTGCTTGTACAGGGTAGGGCTGGAGCGTAACGCAGGCCAAGTTGTTTATGCTCCTTTGCTTTGGCTCCTTTGCTATCAAGGCCATTGAAGCGAGCAAACGAGACCCGTACAAGCTGCCTCACGGCCCCAAATGACACGGCCTGCTGGTATACAGTGCGTCTATTTCAGGGCAGAGTGCAAGGTGCAGCTGAGCGCGCGCGGCCCTGCGCAAGGACGGATCAACTGCGCCACTGCAGCTATGCGAGGCGTGCCATTTGCAGCCGCAGGCGCATGCTCATGCAGCATACAGCGCAGGCGCTGCACCTGTAGCCTCAGGCAGCACTGCTACCCCCACACGTCACTTTGGCAGGAAGAAGACCAGGATCAGGCCCCAGCACGACCAGCCAAATACATTTTTTTCATTGCCGTGACCGGGGTTGTGCGGCTAGCTCCATCTCCTGCGCGCCGGCCGTCCCGCCGCCCGCTGCAGCCTGCCCCGCCGCATTGCGCGGCGCGGCTGCCTCAGCCTCGTGCGGCACGGCCGCCTCGGCCTCGCGCACCGAGGCGACCAGCGTCAGGCTCATGCCCGCCACGGCGGCGAGCGTGAGCGGCAGCCGCAGCGCCAGGTACCAGGGCGGCAGCAGGCCTTTGCTGGCGAACGACCTGTCCACCTGCCGCCCGCCCGCGCGCTCTGCTTGGACAGCGCAGTCTGCGCAGATCGACCTCCTGGATGGTCGTCATGCCACCGGCTGGGCACCAGCAGAGGTAGGTACATGCGGGCGGGGCTGCCAGATCGCTTGAGGGTGGACGAAAATTGTGCCAGCCATGAGGCACCCTAACAATGAATTTGTTTTCTCCAGCCCCCTGACGCCGCTCGCAGTGTCGCTGCCGTGCACAGCGCAGCCTGGAGCCACCCGTGGTTGAGCACACGCTGTGTAACAAACACATGTGGACATTCAGACAGCGCTGTGCGCTTGCCCCGCACAGCGCATGAGGTGGGGTCAACCCCACTGGGCAGCGCACCCCGTAGGCGATGGCCAGGGTGCCCGCGACGACCAGCGAGCCCGGCCCCGGCGCCAGGCTGACCGCGGGCCAGGCCATTAGGCAGGGCGTGACGGACCAGAGGTAGCGCTCGGACGCCGCCGCCGCGCTCCGCACAGGCCCTGCGCGCGCGCCGCTGCTGAGATCCGCGGCGCGCCTAGGCGCTTGCCGTAGGCGCTAAGTTTCCAACAAAAGCGCTTGCCAGCAGCCCCAGGCCTTCTCATCCCCTGTGCTCGGGTGAGAGGACGCATCGCCAAGCAAGCAGGCTGTGGCACGACCGGCCTGGGCGCCGAGGAGGGCCGGCTCGCACCACCGTACTCCGCCATGGCCATGGCCCAGTGGATGCCGCCCAGGAAGGACACGATAGACACGCCGTACCCAACCTGCGGGGAGCCGGAATCGCATTCGCAATGACCACAGTCCTGGCACGCACTGACTGCCACAGTAGCTGCCACATGATGCACGTATGCAGCACACATCAAGCACGCATGCGACTTGCGTGCATCGATTTGCAGACAGACTCCCTGCAGCTGGCACACACGCTTGCAGGCATACGACAATGTCAGTGGGTGTGCGCCTGTAGTACGCCCGCGTTGGCGACCAGGTCTGCTGGCAGGAAGGGCAGCGCGGCCGCCACAGGCGGGGCCAGTGCCAGGAAAGGGATTGCACCTGGCGCCAACGCAAGCGCTTCTACGGTGCCACAACTTGGCAGCACTGTGGCTGCACGGGGATGCCCAGGGGCTGTGTAAGCGGACCTGTAAAGGCCACTCACAGGAGTGCTGGTGGGCCCAAGCTGTACGAGGCAAAGTGACGCATGGGACCTCCGCGTCACACACACGTTGCACCCAGGGCAAGGCCAAGAGGCAGTGGGGGCACCTGCCAGGCCAAGCAGCCTGGGCAGGGATGGGACGTCTGCCAATGAAGCTGCGGGGAGCGCCCGGCCCGAGTGGACTGGCTCTCCGTTGAAAAACTCAGGACCAGCGGGGGTCGAGCCGCTCGCTGCTGGAGTGGCCAGGCCCTGCAGGGCCAGCGTAACTCAAAGGATGTGTACGCTAGGGGCGCTTGCTGGTTATTACATGCATTCATTGTGGAGGAGTAGGCGCGCACTCTGGCAGCCGGAAGCCATTGTGGCGCTGCTGAGCTCCTCAGCGCCCGTGTTGCCTGTGCGTTCAAGTCTGGTCAGGTATGCGTTAAGGCAGCTCGAGGTGGATGTTTTTTGCGCGGCCCGCACCTGCAGCTGTTTTGCGCACGTTCGCGTCAACTGTGAGAGCATGCTGCACGGCCGGATGCTCCCCTCTGCAGCCGAATGCTCCCACTCTGGCTGCAACTCTGCGCTTCCTGGTGCGGCAGCTTTGTCGAGCAAGGTGCATGCGTGGGGACAAATTAGCATGCCTGCTGGGTCGCACGGGGGGCGCATTCCGCTGGCGTCCAGGGGGCAAGATTTCTCGCCTCCCCAGCTTCAAAAAGTGGCAATCAGTTTTCAGAAGCTGTCGGGCGTTTCTGGAGCGGGGAGGCTGCAAGGGCACCACAATGCCTGCCAACCAGATCCAGTACAGCGAGAAGTACTACGACAGCGTGTATGAGGTTCGGGCCCAGGCAATGGTCCGCGGCGCGCCTGCGCTGCGCCCCGCCAAGCGCCTCGCGGCGCACATGGCGGCGCTAGCAGCGCTGGTCGCGGCCCAGGGCGCCTGTGGCGCGCCGCGCGGGCTGCAATGCTGTCTCCCTCCATTGCCCTGTGCTGACATTTCTCACTGTGCCGGGCGCACAGTACAGGCACGTGGTGCTGCCGCAGGACATCGCTCAGCTGCTGCCCAAGGGCCGCCTGCTGTCCGAGGCACGGCGCCCGACCGGCATGTTGCTCTATGCATCCGGGCCTTCCTGCCTGGCCGTGGCTCACCGTCGTCCCTGCTGGCCTGCAGAACGAGTGGAGGGCGATTGGCGTTCAGCAGAGCCGTGGCTGGGTGCACTACGCCATCCACCGACCAGAGCCTCACATCATGCTCTTCAGGTTGGCCCGCCCCGCCATCCCTCTTCGCTGTCTGCTGGCTTGGTGCATAGCGCAGCGCCAGGATCAGGCGGTAACCGGGCGTGTGGTGCGGCAGGCGGGCCAAGAACTACCAGCAGAACGCCGGCGTGGCGGTGCAGGGTGCCGCGCCCGTGGCGGTGCTGTGATGCGGCTCCACAGGCACAGCTCGTGGCGCGGCCACCCCAGCGGTGCAAACTGGGAGGTCTGGCGCAAGGCACAGCACCGCAAATGCACCGCTGACTGATCTAGGCGCGCAGACGGCGCGCAAACAGCAATTCATGCTGTGCAAACCGATCTGGGGCTGCGCTGCAGGCCCCGAACTCCCGGAACCGTGCCGCGAAGGAACGCGCAGCGCCCTGTGACTTAGGTAGCGATGTGAACTCTAGCAGCCGGGTAGCTCAGGAGTACGCTAGCTGCTTGCCCGGCCTGCGCTCGCTTGGAAGCGCTGCTGCCTGCCTGCTGGCACCTCACAATAGACTCGCGAGCTAAGAGGGATTTCATGCAGATTCTTTTTGTGAGCGTGCAGGCTGCGGCACTTATGAATTGCCTGCCGACACGCTCCCCAGCTCCGCACTTGGGTTGGCCAAACTTTGGTGGCGCCGCACAGGTTTGGGGCGTGGCTGGTCAGCCAGAGCGCTGGCTGTGGCCTGCCCACCCCCTGTGCTGTAGTGTATGTAAATTACGCAGGACCAGGCTGGAGCGCTCTCTGCCGGTTCTAATTTTGGCCACAGACAGCCTGCGGCGACGTAGTGTGCCATGGCAGCGTGAGAGCTGACGCCCCGCAGCTACTTTACATACACGCGACTCGCAGCTTGCTGGCAGGCGCGAGCCAGCTCTGCACCGGACGCGACCTGCCCTGCGGGCCCAGCAGGAAGCAGGGCGCGACTCAGCAGCACCTTGGCGCCGTCGCCCCGCCGCGCGCAGACTCAGCACCTCCAGGCGACCCACTCGCTCGCGCGCGCGGCGGGGCGACGCGTCGGCGCTGCGGGGGCGCGCGCCGCGCCGCCCCGCGCGGGGCTAGATGCAGGCCGGCCGCTGGGGGCACAGCAGGTTGTAGAAGGCGTCGCGCACGAACAGCTCGCCGCCGTTGCCGGCTGCGCGGCCGTCGGCGCGCTTCCAGGCGACCCAGCCGCCGGCGCGCACCGCGGGCGCCGCGTCGGCGCCCGTGTAGTGCGGGTCCAGGATCAGGAAGGCGGCCTCGCCGGTCGCCTCGTTCAGGCACACGCCCAGCAGCGTGTACGCCAGCACGCCGCCGCCGATCATCACCGGCGTGCCCTGCCGCGCCCGCGCCGCATGTTCTGTCGAGAGAGGAAGGAAAGCTCTGAGTGCGCCCGCCTTGTGGCGTACCCAGGCGGGTTAGGTTGAATGCCTGTTTCAGCCAGAGGAGAGGACTGGCGTTGTATGCAGGGCATGGGCTCCAGCAGGCATGTGAGACCCGTGCGGCCGCCATGCATGTCCAGCAGGGTGCAGCATGCGCTGCAGTGCCAAGCCTGCCTGGCTCTCGAACAGGTAGGCGCGGCCGGGCGGCTCATGCCAGCTTGCGGCCGCCCAGCATGGCAGTCTGTGACCCACACGCACGGCTGACCTACCAGCGCGTCCAGTGGGCAACCTCCCTGCGCTACCTGTACAGGGGCCAAAGACCAGAACAACCACCAGCTTGAGCGCCGTGCGCAGGCCCCGCGCCTGTGTGTCGAAGTGGCGCGCCAGCTCGCGCGCTTTGGTGGCCATGTCGCCGCCCGACGCGACCGTGACCACGCGGCACGTCACGCCCAGCAGCGCGTCCAGCACGTAGCCCAGCTCGATCGCGCCGATCCACTGCCGGGAGCCCACGAAGGTGCGTGGCTTGTCGCCTGCCAGCGCCCCATGCGCATGATCATGCTGATAGATGAAGGCATCCCATGCGCATGATCATGCTAACAGAAATAAAAACAGTAGCTAGTGCGTCATTTGAAAAGCCCCCTCATCACAGGAGACAGAGGGGACTGCATAGAGATGCATGTGACTCCGGAGCCATGCTGGGGCATGCACCCAGGTCCACAAGCGCCTGCTGGATGCGCGCGTGCGTCGGCACGGGCGCGGCGGTGAGGTGCTGCCGTCGGAACCAGGAGCAGATCGTCTGCAGCGAGCGGTAGGCGCAGCCCCAGCCGCCGTCGTCAAGCTTGTCCTGCCGCGCGTTGGTGCCAGCACGATTTAGTCCGTCGCCACGATGACGATCTCCTGCAGCTGCCGCTTCGCGTCTTGGCTCATGCGCACGAGGCGCCCACACTGCCCAAAATCCCAGGTCTTTGCTTGCATGCACGAGCAACTAGGGTGACTTGTTGCACGTGCCAGATGCCATCCGCAACCCCCGTGCGAGTGCGCACATGCCAAAGAGCGCGTTCATTCATGAGTCAGCAGCATGTTGTCGTTAGTGCGGAGGACCATGCGGGGGTTACCTGGCAGTAGTGGTAGTAATCATAGGAGCCGGACACCAGGTGCTCCACGCCGCCCGGCACGCCCGGCGGCGGCAGGTCGACGTGCACGTCCGACAGGCGGCCCGCTGCCGCGCTCAAGCCGCCAGGCTCGAGGCCGGGGCCAAATACCAGGGCCTGCGCCACGCGCAGCTGCGGCCGGTCGAGCGGCAGGCGCAGGCGGGCGTGCAGCCGGCGGCGCGCCGGCTCCAGCGCGGCCTCAGCGGCATCCAGACCCTGCAGGGTACGCACTCCTCAGGCCGCCCTGTCCTGCACAGCAGACCGCAACATGCATGCCACATCGACGCAGGCATGGCAGCAGACAACGAGCTTATGCCTAGTGGGTATGCATGCATGGCACGGGGTGCATGCCAGGTCCTACGGCCGGCCCGCACCTCGGGCCCCAGCGGCAGCGGCAGCACCGCGCTGACCGCATGCGGCAACTGCGCCGGGCGGAAGTGCAGCGCGCGCGCCGTCAGTGACCCACGCCCCGGCCCAGTCCCTGCCCTATTCTGCGCTGCGCCGCGCAGCTGCCCCTCTGGACCAGGCTCCGCCGCCGGCCCGGCCGGGCTGGCCCCCGAGCCGGCGGCCCTGCGCGCCGCGCGCAGCTGCCGCGCCAGCGCCGCCGCGACCTCGCCGTGCAGCGCGCCGGCAGGCAGGCCGCGCGGCGCATACACCAGCGCGTCCAGCAGCACGGGCGCGGCCGTCAGGCTCACCGGCTGGCCTGCGCGCGGAGGGAGGATTGCCAGCATGAGAATGCTGCCCGGCTGGAGGTGCACAATAGGATCCCAGGCATCTGTTCTGAGCGGAAGCGCAGATGCCACAACAAGATCAAGTGATCACTTCCGGTATCGGCGCTCCTATCATACATAAGCACAGTTGGGTGCCACGGACTGCGGATGGAAGCAACCTGGCAGTGTTAAGGCAATGACGGCAGAGGGGAAGCTCCGCATAGGAAGGAAGAGACCACGCACCGCTGACTGGCTGATAGGAGACTGTCGGTGCCACCCCCGGCGTCTGCCCGAGCGAGGCGCCCGCGCCCGTCCGCGCATCCGGGTCGGAGGCCTCGCCCGGCGACATGACGACTGCCACCTCCAGCGGCCGAGCCAGCGTGCCGCCAGCGGCGGCGTCCGGCAGGTCGCCGCAGGCCGCGCAGGCCGCGCCCGGGTCCGGCCGCCTCGGAAGCAGCATGCCTACGCTGGGAGAACGCATGAGAGGCACCTCTGCATGTAATGATGTCAATGGATTCATCCGGCGCACACACGGCTCGCACGCTTGGCTGCACAATGGGGCTGGCTAAAGGGACAAGAGATGAGCGCAAAGTGGGCATGCGCTGGTCTTGCAGACAAGCATGACGGTGTGGGTCCTGCGCGCGCACCCTGTGAGTCCGCGGTCGGCAGCAGCAGCAGCGCCAGGTCTGGGAGCGCCACCTCGGCCTGCAGCGCCTCGAACGCTGCGTCCACCGCACCGGCGCTGGCAGCGCCAGCTGCAGCCTCGCTGTACACCTGCGGCGCATGGGCGCGCGCATTTGAGAGCACATGTGATACAAGCACTCAAGATGAGACAAGCACGTGCCTCGAGATACTGGCGCCGTGCAGGCGGCTGTGCAGCTGTTGGGAGGACGCTTGCATCGAGCAGAGCGTCCAGGAAAGCGCAAATGGCATGGATATCAGTCTGCAGTGCTGTGCTGGTGCTGGCTGCGAGGCATGAGTGTGGCCTAGCAGCCATACGCCCTTCTGACGCAGGGCTGCACAACGGCCGTCACCTGCAGCTGCAGCGGCAGCCGGCACCGGAACAGCTTGCAGCTGGCCGCCAGCCACTCTGCGGCCGAGCAGCTGCCGCCCTGGCCGCCGCTGGCCGCCACAGGCTCGGCTTCCATGGGCTCAGCCGCACCCGGCGTCAGCCTGTAGTATGCCACGGCCGCCGGCGACACTGCCGCCGCAACGAAGGGCGCTGCATCCTGCGCACCCGAGCGGCACATTGAGAACAGTGAACTTTCACGTTCTGCCAGACTGCAAGGAACAGTGCACACCTGAGGGAGCGCTGGGGAAAGAAGAGTGCGCAGGCGCTCTGCAGCTGCAGACGGGTGTGCGCTTGCTGCGACGTAGGCAAACGCCCCGACCACTTGCAGGCCACCGGGCAGCAGGTCGTCGGCCTCATCTGCAGTCCGGCACAATAATGAACGCGAGCCAGACATCAAGATTGCAGCGTGAAGCGCGGGGGACACAAGCTTGAGAGCATCTGTCAAGTGTGCAACACAGCACGCAAGCCAGTGGGCGCAGCAAGACTGCACACGTGCCTGCCGGCATATGCTCCGAAAGGCAGTTCGCACCGAGGTCTGCGGAGAGGTTGCCGGCAGTCTGCGCTCCTGCAGGCACCAGGCAGGCGAAGCTGCCTAGGATGCAGCCATCCTGCGAGGCGCCTATGAGCCACCCATGCAGCACCGTTTCCTGTCCGTCTGGCTCGACGCGGCCGGCATACAACTGTTCAACCACATCTGCGCAAACACGTATGGCCATAGCCTTTTCCAATTACGTGCGCAAGTATGCGCTCCCCGGTGCACAGATGCATGCATGCGCGCATGCAGCTCAGCAGGCAGGCCTGCCCTAGGGGCATACACTTGGGTCTCCCCAGCAAGGCATGCGATGCATGCGCACGCACTCACGGGACAACGTGTGATCCATGCTGAATTTGAATCATGCAACACGACATGTTTGCTTTCAAACACCGTCTGGCAGGCCCTGAGTAGCACAGAGGTGCTTGCGCGGAGCACCTTGAGCCCATTTGCGTGAAGCACACGCAGCAGTATGCTATGCGCAAATTACATTGCATGCCCACTGTGCCGAGCCAGTAACGCAGTTGTAGCGGGGGTGCATACATGCTCCCCCACTGCGGTCTCACCCGGACTGCTGTCCAGGTGCAAACTCTCTCAAGAAACTGAGCGTGTGCAGAAATAGCAATTGAGCTATTCACGGATCTCGCCAACGTTTCCTCTGTGGCGCAACACAGGCGCTGTCTTGTTGCGAGCACGGCCCTGCTGTCGACAGGCTTGTTGCGGGGGCCACCGAGCAAGGCAGAGGTGGCCGTGCAGGGCTCGCCTCCTGAAGGCGACTGCGTCAACTGCGTAGGCGAGGTGTGGATGCGCCTGTGTCCCACTCTGACCTTGATGGTTGTACGCCTAGTGTTTTCACTGCACTCAAGGAGGATTGGTTTACATGCCAAGTGGAGCACTTTGGTGTCACGTTCTGCCGCGTGGTAACGCAACTGAAAGCACGCAGACCGGCAGGTCAACGACACGCTGAACTCCTGTGCGTTCGAGGCCACTTCTTGCATAAGCACGTCCAACGATGACCGCGAGCACTTCTTTGCCCCGTGGGTGAATTTTTACAGCTTTAACAGCTAAGCAGTGAAGTGTGCGAAGTGCGGGGTGCTGCCTGCGAGCACCGCTGCTTAGTGCATTTTGTGCATAGTATGGGACACGTTCGTTTTTTATTTTTGCTCTGCTTGGGCTGACCGTCGATACTTTACAACGCCCATAGGTGTATGACGGGGACCCCTCAGCGGCCATATCTCGCTTGATCAAGGTCGCAACAGGTACGCCTTGTGTTTCGGCTATGTGAGCTGCACCTCTGTGTGCCTGTCCTTTTTGCGCTTTCCTTTTCGCCTAAAGCTGGGCACCTGTGCCCCGCCCGGCTGTTTTCTGAGCTACCTGAAGGTGCACCAGCCAGACACGCCCCGCCAGAGGCGCACACTGCTCGCCACTGTTTGCCGTGTGTAGTGTGCTGCTGTGATCAGCCCCACTGTTGCATAATACAGGCAGTTATGCACATGGGTCATTGTCTCTGGGGTGTGACAGGTGGGGAGTACAGCGCTGGGCTGATCGACTCCCCGTTTGGTATAAAGCGAACAGACGCTGCCGCCTTCATACTTGGCGGCGTCGCCACGACGCTCCAAGGCGCGACCCTGCACAGCCCCTGCCCCCTGCCAACCAGATTACATGGGTCGGCACAGCATCGTAGGTGTGGCTCCTCCCAGCGAGCGCTGTGGCCTGCTCTTTGCACTGTCTGCTGGGGCCGGCTGGGAGGGCTCCTGTCGGCGAAGCCGCTCTGCATACGCTGCGCAGGCAAGCGGCTGCCGCGCCGGCCGCAGCGACAGGAGGCGGACGCGGCGTCGGCCCGCCGCTTTGACGGCACCGTCGCGGAGCGGCGGCGCACGGCGCGCGGGTCGGAGTATGTGCGCATCGTGTTCGGCGCGCGGCTGGCGGGTGGCGAGCCCGCCGGCAGCGTCATCGATGCTGACTTCCTATTCCTGGCAGGTGCGACACGGCCTGACAAGCAACATTGCATCTCGACTCTGCCTGACGGCCGCGGCCCGCCGCCGTGCGACCTCGTCGGCGTGGGCGGCATGCTGAAGCGAGCGCTCTGCCGCGCAGGTGGGTGTGCCTGCCGTGCACAGCTCAGTAAGCGCCTTGGTCGCCTGCAGGCGTGCGGGGTGTTAATGATGGACAGGCTGAAGAGAGGAGCAGGCTTCGCTGCAGTCCCTGTTGCGATGGTAGCAAAGCATCAGCTCACCCCTGCGAACGACTGACTGATAAGGACTTCCTCTAGGCCATGGAAGGGGCCTGAACCCAGGCTTATTGAACATGCAGGTGACAACATAGTTGACATCCGTGCTGCGTCCCGCACGGCGCCCGGGCTCGACTCAGCAAAGGTGAGCACATGGTGTGCATGCATCGATGCGCCTCAGAGCTTGTTGACATTGAAGCGGCGACGGATGTGTACATGCGCTTGGCCCTTTCGTGCAAGCGTATGACAAAGTGTGTGAAGGTGGCGTGCACGCGATGCGCTGCTCTCTTTGCCCCAGGCCTGCAAAGCTCCTGTCCCCTCCTCCCCGTCAGCATGGACCGGAGCCCTGGCGGTGCCGGCGCACAGCGTGTGCTCAGGTTGCAGACATGCCACTCTGCGGCCTCCCAGCGCGCCACCCTGAGCCGCGGCGGCCGCGAGGCACAGGTCGGCCTCAGCTTCTCGGACGGGCTGGAGATCGACCGGAACACCTCGCGGCGCCTGCTGCAGCGGCTGCGGCAGAGCCTGCGCTGGGAGGATGCGCCCGTGATCACCGGCTTTGATCCGCGGTACAACCAGTCGCAGCCCCTCTGGTGCGCGCCGCGCCGGCGGGGGCCCGGGCCGCTGCCCACGATCTCCCGGTGCCTCCAGGATGTGCTCTGCGCACGTGCTCACAGCGGCCATGATACTATTCCCATCCCAGCTTCTCTGCCAGTACTGTCGTCTGTTTTGCAGCCAGAACATATGGTAGCACTTGCTGGAGCTGGTGCGACAGAGTCGGGCGCATGCGATGCATGCATGGCTGCCATGCATCACTGCTGCGTGCGTGCCTCGCATGCATGACGCCGGTGGCCGCTGTCCAGGTTTGAGCGCCTGTACCAACCCTTCCTGAGGGGCAACATGCGCACGCCCGCCGGCGACGACGAGGACTCCAACGACCTCGCGTACCACCTGCCCCGCTAGCGGCCGCCCGCAAGCCGTGCCTTGCATGTGTTTGCGGTGTGTGGTGTGGTTTTGCGCGGTCGTCTCGTGCGTGGTCGCATCATTACATGCCTGCTGGAGGTCGGCGTCACTGCAAGCCACCTACGAGCAGTGGTGCATGCTCACATCCAAACACGCGGCTAGCGCTCACAGCCAAGCCCCGGCCACACTTCCTTCAAGACCCTGCCAATCTTCCTATTGATGCTGCGGAGCTTCAGGCTGCATGCTGAGCGGCGCTCGAGTCAGGTGCCAAGTCTTGCTGCGGCCTGCCCCACCCTGGCTGCTCAGCATGGTGCGCATAGAGAATGCTGCCCGCGCTGGCGGCGCCCTGCATGCACGCCTGCACCTGCGACGCCACCACCGCCGCGCCGGCCGATGCTGCCAGGCACGCGTCTGCGGCCGCGCCCCATGAGCCGCCGCTGGGCGCCTGCCGCGCGGACGAGGCGCCGGTCCTGCCAGAGTCTGCTCCTTGCGCAGGCCCGAACGGCTCCGCGGCTGGGCCCTCGCACAATAGCTGGCCGGCTGCATACCGCGGACCCTGCTCAGGCATCGCTTCCGTACCTGGCACCAGACCACCGCCTGCCGCCTGGCCGCGCATTGGCACAAGCGCCTCATACGTGCTGGATGGAGCAGCCGGCGCGGCGGCCGCCTCGGGTAGCAGCACCGCCTGCGCTGCAGTGCCTGGCGCTGCCGGCGCGAGGAGCAGCATGGCGGGCGGCGGTGCGGCTGCCGGCAGGGCGCCGCTCTGGGCCGCAGCCATGGCTCCCGCCACAGCGGTTCCCAGGCCAGGGGACGGGTTCCGGAATGCCTGCTCGTTGCCCCAGAATGCTGCAGTGAGCTGCGCGTCCCAGCTGGCGCGCGCGGCCTCGGGTTCGTTGTCCAGGCCAGGGCCGCCAGTCGTCCCGGACGCGTGCAGGCCCGCGTCCGCTGCGGCAGCCGCCGGCGCGCCCACGAGCGGCCCCGGCAGGCCGCTGACACACGGAGGGTCCGAAGAGCTCCCTGGGCCGCGCGTTGCGCCCAAGCGCGCGGCCGGCGGCACGGCAGCCGCCCCCGCCCCTCGCGCGCCCTCCGGCAGGCTCACCAGCTTGCCGAGCAGCTGCTGCACCGGCAGCGCCGTGCCGCGGGCGGTGCTCCTCGCGCGCGCGCCCGACCTGCCGCCGCCCGGCGGGCCAAGCGGCGGGGCATGCCCGGCAGGGCTGGAGGGCGCCAGCGCGCCCTGGGGCCCCTTGCCCGCCGCCGGCGCTGCAGCCTGCAGCGGGTCTGCATGCGGCGCGGCCGGCGGCCCGCCAGGCTGCTGCAGCGCCCGCTGGTGCTCCACGCACCGCCAGTGCTGACTGGTGACGAGAGGCGCCTGCCCATGCGCCGCGCCGACGCAGGGCTCCGCAACCGACCTCACAGGACCTGGGCTGGGCTCCGGCTGGCGCATCGCGGGTGCTGCCCCAGCAGGTGGACCGGGGCGAGGCTGCTCGGAGGGCGCGCTCCCGGACACCCCAGGCCCGGGGCCCTGCACGGGCGGCGCCGCTGCCGCTGCCGCGAGCGCGGCGGGTGCCGCCAGCGCGAGCGCGCGCCGCAGCTGCGCCACCTCCGCGGCCAGCTGCAGCAGCGCGAGGTCGCGCTGGCGCAGCGCCGCCCTGCGCGCGCATGCGGGACACACCGTGCATCATGATTGACTGAAGGCAGGGAGTGCTGCTCGTCAGCACATCAGTCGCTCGCCCAACTCCAGATACTCCGACCCTGCGATGAGCTGACATGTCACTGCGGGCACGGGGCAGGAGCTGCGCGTCGCTGGGCGCCGCGCCGCATCGAGCGCACCCAGGCTGCCAGGTCTGCATGCGGGGCCTGGGCGGCAGGGCGCGCACTGCAGCTGGGGCAGGAATCCCGGCGGGAGGGCGGGCTGCAGCGGCTGGCTTGCGGCGCCCGGCCCCGAAGTGTCTCCGCACTCCGCCTGGGCGGTCGTGCCGACACGTTCAGCATGCATGTGTGCAGCCATCCTGACTAGACGCTGTACCAACACCGCATGCTCCTCACAAACCCTCCTGACCTGGCGGCGGGCTGCGGCCGGCGGCGAGCCCGCCGCCGCCGCGGCCGCAGCCGCGGCCTCCTGGCGCGCGGCCTCGCACAGGCGGCGCGCCTCGCGGAGCGCGCGCAGCTCGGCCGCCAGGCCCAGGCACCCGCCCTGCAGCTCGTCGTGCTCTGCGCGCGTATCCGCGGGACGCGCTGATGTCACCCAGCGCTATGCAGACTCAGCCAGTGCTGAGCCGTCGCCATCATGTGCTGAGGGGCAAACAGTCTCGCGAATTGAGACAGAGCATACGGGGAGGCGGAGACGGCATGCATAACGAGCTATCTCGAGCAGCTGTCGCTGCATCGCATACAGTAAGAAAAGTCAGGGTAAGGTACGACAGGCCAGGCGCCGCCTTGTGCGTGCAAGGCTGCGTGGGCGCGCGCACCCGCGGGCGTAGCCGCCGGCGGCTGCAGCCAGTACTCCATGTGGCCCTGCGCGTTCTGCCGGCGGCGCAGCACCTCGCCGCACGGCGACACTGCCTCGTCGGCCAGGTGCTTGAGCAGGTGGTCCAGCAGGCCCGTGTCGCCTGCGCGCTCACGCGCAGGGAAATGCAGATCCAAATGCAGAATTTTAAAAGCTATTCGCGCGGGTGCTGTCCAGCAGGACCCGCTCGCCTGGCACGCGCAGGTGTGTGTCACGGGTCTGGTGGAAGAGGCGATGTGCATGATGCAGTGCTGGGAGCCCTGAAAGCACCCAGCAAGGATGGCAGCATCCGCACGCCCGGGTCCTTGCATCCAGAGAGGTCTCCCCAGGCCACGCATCGCTCGCACGGCCGCAGAGAGCCTGCATGAGAAGCTAGGGGCGCGCCGACGACCTTGCGCGCCTCCTCGCGCAGCTGCGAGCGCAGCACGAATGGCCGCCCCGCCGCGGCCTGCGTGCGGCGCAGCGCGGCGACCAGCAGGTCGCGCGCGGCCTGGTAGCGCTCGCGGCTCCACCTGCATGCGGCTGCTAGGTCTAGGGTAGGGTAGGGATAGAACCGGGCCACCCGGCTGGTCTGCACCCGTGCGGCACTGAACGACGGCGTGAGCACTGAGAGTCTGGATGTGGGCAACTCGCTCCGCCTGCCTGGTTGCCTTGCGGCGGGCCGCGGAGCTGCCGGCCCAGCGCGGAGCGCACCGGCCGCGATAGTCGCTCGGGAGCGCGACCTGCGGCCCCGTCGCGCCGCCGGGCGCCCCGCGCGCGCGCTTGGCCTTCCGCGTCGAGGCCGCCTCGGGCGCCGCGTCGCGGCGCGCACCGCACTCCGCCCCTTCCCTGCTGCTCTGCGGAATTAGTGCGCCCGCCGCTGCTGCGCCTGCCGCCGCGCCAGCCCCGCCCGCCGCCGCGCCCGCCGCCGCTGCGCCGCAGGCCCCGCCCTGCCCCGCACCAGCCCCCTTGCCAGCTGCCGGCGCGGCCCCCTCCGCCGCATCGCCCTCCGCCGCAGCGGCGCTGCCGCAGGCCGCTTCTCCGCTGCCGCATGCCGCGACGCAGCTGTGCGGCGCGCGCACCGACACTGCCGCCGCCTCGCCCTCTGACGCTGTGGCATGCGCTGAGCGGCTGAGGCCCACTCCGGAGCACCAGGCCGTCGCCAGATCAGGCCCCGCCATCGCTCCAGGACCCTCACTCCCTGCACTGGCTCGATGAGGGTCTGCGGGGTGCTCAGTCTCGCGCGGGGCGGCAGGCCGGTTGTGCGTGGAGCGGGCTGCGGCGAGCGCGGCGCGGTCGGCCTCCAGCAGGGGCCCCACCCGGCTGCGCGCAGCGACACTTGACTAGGGTGTTGCGCTGCCATGGCACTGCATTTGAGCAGCATGGCTGCGCAAGGGGCATTGGAAGGAGGATCTCACATCACGGAACATGACGTGAGCACACGGACGTGCGTGCGTGTCAAGGCCCTTCTGTCAGACAGGCTCAGCGGCATGCGGGGGAGTGACAGGGCATCCAAGCCGGGCACGCAGCACACGCTTTCACTGGGGTGGGTCGACTCGCAGCCTCGTGATGAGAGCCTGGTGCATGCAGCGACCGGCAGCTGACTCGGCCAGGAGAGGCAGGCAGCCGCGCCCGGAGGAAGCGGTGAAGCGCTGGCGGCAGAGGAACACGTCGTCCATGGCGCCGCCGCCGGCGCGCCGCGCGCGCGCAGCATACTCGGCCTCGCCCAGCACCTCGCACGGCGCCAGCACTGCGCGCGGCCCGGCCGCGGTCAGGCTGCGCGAGGGGCCGGTGGCAGGCGTGCCCTCACGCCCGCAGCTGGGGACAGGACCTGCCATGCGGTGGACTATGCAGCTGGGGCGCACTATGCCGGCAAATCGTGTGTGCGTGCATGCCAGTCAGCTTTGTGTGTTCACAACGCTTGTGGTGCTCGCAATGCATGCACTGCTGTTCTGTACCAGAGTAAACGTGGCTGATGCATCGAAGTCAAGACCTGCTACTACATAAGTGTGCCGAAGGTAATGCCAGAAAGCCACAATAGCCCCGAGTCAAAGTATAGCGCTGCATGGTACCTTGCAATACAGATTGCAGGAGACCTAAAAGCCAAGTCGTCAATTGTGCGGTGGGCGCGCTGCAGGCGCCAGCGACTTGGATGCCGCTTTGTCAGATGTGCAGTACGTAAGTACGTTGCATCACAGGAGAGCACTGGCACTACCAGCGGGCAATACATCATGACTTGAGTGCAGAACAGGTTCAAACACCACAAGCAAGCGCGCACCGGAGTCCAGCGCGTGCAGGCCCGTCTCGCTGGTGTAGAAGACCTCGCACGCGTCTGCGGAGCTGCCCGCCGCGCCAGGTGCACCGCCCTGAGGCCCCACTAGCGCCTGCGAACGCATGCCAGCCCTCACAGCGGTGCATGCTTTGCGCCGCCGCGTCGCGCGCACCTCGCACACGCCAGAGCGAGCTGACGTCTTTGCCAAGACGGTCTTCATGTGTGCCAAATGATCCATGATGCACTGACTGCAACCCAATGATGCACTGACTGGCACGCATTGTAAGGTCTGGGCGGGGGCACGCGCAGGGCAGGCGCGCCTGCACGTCGGGCAGGCGATAGAACCAGCGCATGACGGCCTCGGGCGGCCCCCCCGGCGGCGCGAGCACGGCCTGCAGCCGCGCCACGTACGGCGGCCGACCCAGCGAGGCCGCGCGCAGCAGCACCGCGTCGCCTGCGCCTGCGCAAGCTGGGTGATTTGGGGGGGGACTGGTGCGGTGCATGCGTGCTTGCAGCGCACGGAGGCGCTCCGTCTGCAGGCTGCAGACCTTGGCGGCCCGCCCGGAGTCGCGCACAGTGCGTGCACATCGCGTGTCATGGCCGAGCATCACTGCAACGATATTGCCCCTCTCCGATGCAAAGCAGTGACATGTGGTGCATGAGTGCGAATGTGTCTGCACCCGCTGTCACCAAGCCCCATGCATTTGGTCTCATACTGGAAATCTCGCGGGCTAGTCCGTGGTTGCTGTGGCCAGCCTGCATGCTCTACACTGCTGCTGCCTCAGCATGGTAGCCCTCGCGCACTTTCTGTACAGAAGCTCAAGATGGTGAGCATGCGTGCGCGCCGGCAAGGCCCCTGCATGCGTCTTGCAGGGCCGGCTGATCGCCGTGCAACCTAGGCACGGCGAAGACCTGGCCAAGCCACAGTGCATGCCAGCCACTGGCAAACAAAGCACCACAGAGGCCGACGAGTCCGGGCTGAGAGCGCGGTCAGGTGAACAGTGCACATCAACATTGTGCTAAGACTGTGCGCCAGCACTCCTCCCACTACTCTCTCCTTGACCAATACAGGGGCGCCCCAGAGGATATGTGGGTACCCCTGCAGGCTGCAGGCCCTCTTTCGTAGCAGCTTGGGCTGTGCTGAGGCGGGCAAGCATGACATAATATCTGTTAATGCATACGCATCATCTCTTCTCTGTGTGTGCAGCAGCAGGTAGGACATACCCAAGAGGTAGGTGTGCCCGTCCAGGTCAAAGCCCTGGTACTCGGGGCCGTCCGGCCCGCTGCGCAGCGCGCCGAGCAAGCGCGGATGACCGCTGCCCTCCTGCGACTCCTGCTCACGCTGGGGCCGCTTCCGTGTCATGCCGGCATATGCCTGAACTCTTTGCCAGGGACAACGCAAAAATAGTGCCATCAGACAGTGCTCTGCATGTATACCCTACAGGGTGGTTGTTGCTTCTGCCGTCGTGTCCAATCCTGTCCAATCGTCTGCATACAACCAGGAACCATGTAGATGTGCTGTGCTGAACGAAACAAGTACTGTGCTGTGTGAGCAAAGCGTGCTTGGACAAGACGCAAATGCTTTGGAGCAGGTGGTTGGGCCGCTACCAGCAGTTCTGCTGTCATGTATTTTTCTTTTCAGGCTTAGATTAAACATAGAGAGAACTTGCATGCCGAGGCAAAGGAGAACAGGGTGCAAGCTTCATGTTGCATTCTTCAGTTGCGCAGCATGGGCCTCATGCACCCTTGCTGCAGCAAATGAGCCCAACCCTGTCACCTCCTGCGCTGCAAGTGCTCAAGTGCGACATGCGGAATCTGCATAGCTAGGCGCTGAATGCACCCTGTAATAAATATTGGTATAGGGTAGGCACACTGCAAGCACTGCAAGGTAGGTCGCACAGCCACTGCAAGCACAGCCGCTAAAACAGACACTGCATGCAAGCCAGGCCAGCCAGCCGCTGCTCAGCCCGGCCGCTGCCCTTGCTGATGAGGAGGCCGACGGTGCGAGCCCTTGGCATGCAAGCAGAGCCCATGCACAGCATCATCCGCTGCAGGGCAAGACATAACGTAGACTACAGTCACTGGCTTATGATAAAAATGCTACTAGTATTTGTCCCTCTCCCAACCGGCGCCGCCGCAGCGCCGGCAGCGCACGCAGCGCCTGTCGCAAACGAATTGTCCATAAACGTGACATTTGACGCGCGGTCGACAAACATCGCTGGCCCGAGCGCGCGCGCATACGCGCCGAGGCCCACCGCGCGCCCGGCGCCGCAGGCGGCGGCGTGCACCTTGTTGCCCCGCACGAGCACCTCGTCCGCGTCGGTCACGAGAACCGCAAAGCTGGCCGCGTCCGAGATCGCGTTGCCGG
>JAABUY010003028.1_pt1 | contig 19074 bp, 22 predicted proteins | sample 5560271 | NCBI WGS metagenome assembly JAABUY01 (sample SAMN10711886, study PRJNA513374) | rock metagenome | isolation source: Antarctica rocks | place: Antarctica: Victoria Land, University Valley
ACGACCGGCGCGAACCAAATCGACCATCTGACGACGGAACTCAGGTGAATACGGCGGGCGAGTCTTGGGCATCGGGTACACCTCTGGCTAAAGCTTCAGGGTGTCCACCGAACCGGGTCAATCCCACGTTTCGCGAGGCGGCCCGTTCGACCCCAACCGCATCGCGGAAATCTACTGGCAGGTACACGCTGGTCACGAGCCACCCTCGCGGGAGGTCGTTTACCTGCCCGATGGGGCGGATGCCTTCTACAACGATCCGGAGGGCATCTATCGGCCCGATTCATTTCCAATCACAGTACCGCTGGGGGCGAGATGAGCTTCATTCAAACCGTCGAGGATCAAGGCGACAATTAGCGCCCGCTCAATTCGGCTATTCTATTCTCAACTGATCAGATAACGACGCGCTCGACCTCGTCGAGGCTCATCTCATCCCGTCGCCGGTCATAGAGCTGCGTCGTCCTGGTCGAAGCGTGGTTCGCCATGGCGGCCGCCTTCTCCAGCGTGCCGCCGTTCCTGAGGTAGGCCGTGATGCCGGTGGCCCGGAACGTGTGATTGCCCGCTTTGGTGCCGATTCCGGCCGCCTCGGCCCGCCGCCGGATCATGGCGAAGGCATTCGCCTGGGGCAGGGGCGTGGTGGTGAGCCGGCCGGTGCCTCGGCCGATGGTGCGGAACAGCGACCCCTTCGGATCGGACCCCAGCCGGCAAGCGTCGATGTAGGCGTGCAGATAGGCCTCGAGATTGTGGTGGCACGGCATTTCGTGCCGCTTGCCGCCCTTCTCGTTCAGCCGCACCCAGAGACGCCGGTTCTGCGTGAACACGTCCTCGACCCTCATGCCGGTCGCCGCCCCGATCCGGGCGAAGGAGTAGACCATCAACCCGATCAGGGCCCGGTCACGCAGGCCGATCGACGTGCTGGTGTCGATCGCGTCGAGCAGCTGCCGCGCTTCCTGCGGGTCAAGCACCGGCGTTCGGCCGACCCTGGCCGAGTGGCTCGGGCCTCGCACGGCCGAGGCCGGGTTGAAGGGCAGCACGCCGCCGGAGGCCAGCCAGTCGAACAGCCGGCGGATGGCGGCCAGCCGCTGCTTGACGGTCGGGGTCGCCTGCGTACGGCCCAGCTCCTCGACATAGGCCGCCACATGGAGGGACGCGACGTCATGGATCGAGGCGACCCCGTGCGCCTCCAGCCAGGCCAGGAAGTCGCCCACGGCCCGCACGTAGGAGCGCCGGGTGTTCGGGTTCCTGATCTGCGCCGTGAAGAATTCGAGGAAGCGGTAGCTGGCGCGCTCGCCCGCCGCGGCGATCAGCGGCGGAGGCGCGGACCCGGATGAGGGCCGGGCAGTAAGCTGGTTCATGTGCTGAATGCCCCGGGAAGATCGCGCGCACCATGGAGCACGCGCACGATGCGCACCTCTTCGCCCAGCTCGCGGAAGAACAGCAGGTAGCGGCCGTGACGGATCGTCCTGAGCCCCGGGGCAATATCGTCGCGCACCGGAAAACTGCCCGGCCGCTCCCCCGCCTGTGCGGCCCTTGCCTCGAGTTCGGCGACGAAGCTGAACGCCCGCTCAGGGTTGTCCTCGGCGATGTAACGCGCGATCGCCAGCAGGTCGGCCCGCGCCGCGGGCGAGAACGTCAGCAGCTTCATCCTCGCGCTCGGCGCTCGCCGATCAGTGCACGGAGTTCAGCGAAGACCTCACCGGCCGGTATGCCGGGGCCGCTCTCGTCACCGGCCCGGATTGCCTCGCGCAGCGCCTGGAGGTCGCGACGTTCAGCGTCACGGTGGCGTGCCCATTCCCGCAGCGCCTCGCGAACGACCTCGCTGGTCGAGGCGTATTCGCCGCCGGCGACGGTCTGGCGCAGGGTCGCGGCCATCTCGGCCGGCAGCGTGATGGTCATCCGCTCGATCGTCGACATGGAGAACTCCCGGTACAGGACATACATTATCATACTTTTGAAGCGTCACCGACGTCGTGGTGGATGTCCTCGGCGCCGACCCGGAGCATCCCATGCTCCCTCGGGCGGCTTCCTTTAGGCCGCGGCGGCGTGCGACGCCGCACACTGAGTCCTCACCGGCGTAGCTTTCCTCGACGATCGTAGCTTTCTCGACCGTCGTGAAACTTCGCCGGCGCCCCGCGCCGGTGAAGACGTCGAAGCGCCGCGCCCCCTCCGACACGTGCTTAAGCTCTGAAATCGACATGGATCGAAGCCTCCTTCAGCTCCGATCATCGAACGCCAGGCAATCCATCGGAAGGTGGAAGCCGGACGACGCTTACCCTCAAAAACCTGGAGGAGGCTGAAGGTCTTCCTCTGCGATCTGGTTCCCATTTTCTTGACGCACGAAATCTTCCGAGCCGCTGCGATGATATGGACAGGTCTCGTGTCGAGGTCGGACCTGAGCGTGCGCAGGTCGCGCTGGTTATCGTCGCCTGCACGATGACAGGTCATGCTGAAGACTGGGCATCGAAGCCGAAGCCAGAGTGTTGGACGGCAAATCTGCGGTTGCCGTCGGTCAGGAGCATTGCAGTGACGGTTACGGATTGCGGCGCTTCGAACGTGGCCATCCCCACATACACGCCCCGATACATTGGGTACCTGGATACTTGGCGGCTTCCTGATTGGACGCTCAAGCTATACGGAATTTCGGCCGAATCGCCGAGCCATGTGCTGACCATCGACAAGAAGTTGATCGAATCCGCGCGCTCGTACGTAGAGACCTGTCTTGAACAGATGAACACGACGCCGAACTACTCGGTGGGCTTCGTTATCCTGCACCACGGCAGCGCAGCTAATTGGCTGTTGACGCAGTGGTGGACGGATGAATGCATCTGTCGGCAGCATGTGGCTCGTTCAGAATTGTCTATGCCGCATGAGTTCACGCCTGCAAGCCCGGACCTCATGGCCTGTGCCTACGAGCTCGTTCCGATTGATTTCGAACGCCGCGCCTGGGTCTCGACAGCCATGTCAGGCAAGGCTATGGACGACTATCTCAGCGCGTGGCTTCCGGACGGATATCACTGACTGGAAGCACGCTCTGACGCGCGAAGCCCCGCTCGGTTGGCGGTCAGTCGCCGTAGCGAAAAGACCAGATCAGAAGAGGGCGGCGCGACTTTTGTACTGGTTTGTCAGAGCTATCGGGGCGCTTCCAGTGACCGATTCGCGAACCGCCGCTACGGTTCGCATCAAACGAGGTCGGGCTTCCACGTGCCGCCGCTCAGGAAGCGCTGCCTACCGCCGCGAGGCACGCTCGCGCCAAGGTGTCGGCAACGTTCGGGCGTAGCCGCAGACCAAGGTCCGGCTCTATCAGCTCGAGCTCCATCAGCAGTGGACCGTTATCGGCCGGCACCAGGTCCGCACGGGCGTAGGAGGTTGGCCCCGGCACCGCCGCCAACGCCACGGCGGCGAGCGCCAGTTCTTCGGGCGATGGGATGTGCACCTCGATCGTCGTGCCGCCGCTTGCGTCGACGCTGAAGTCAGGCTTGGTGAAGGCATGCGCGAACACGCCGTCGACGAACACGAGCGAGCGCTCGCGCGCGGTCTCGACCTCAGCCAGGTAGGGCTGGACTAATGCGACGCCCCGCCCGAGCAGGTCACCCAGGTGCGCCTCGCCGAGGACAGCCATCTCGACGCCCGCGAACCGCCGCGCGCCCGTCGCGCTCGCCGCGACAGCAGGTTTCACCACCACGTCCGTCCATCCGTGCCGGAGGCCAATGTCTCGAAGCAAGCCCCCGCTGTCCGCCTCGACGAACACGGTGGGCACGCAGGCGACACCGCAAGCGGCGAGGTCACGCAGGTAGCGCTTGTCGGTGTTCCAGCGTAGCACAGCAGACGGATTAACGAGAGTAGTGGCCGTGCTCGCGCGGGCGATCCAGTCGAACCAGTGCCCGGGCGATCGATGGTAATCCAGGCGGAGCGGACCACAGCGAGCGGGGCCGAGGTCCAGTCGACCTGTATGTCGTTCCACATTGCGAAGCGCACAGTCGCGCCCTGCCGGCGCAACGCGTCGGCGAGCAGCAGGTCGTCGTGCGCACCACCCGGAAGCGCGGCATGGACAACGATCATCACGGGCCTGCAAAGCCGCGCCAGTCTGAACGCGCCGCGCGCCGCGCCATTGCAGTGCGGACCTGCGCAGTAGGTGATGAACAGCGTGCCCTCCGGCCACGCCGCCATCTTGGAAGCGATGACCTTGCCGTGCGGCAGGTTGACGGCGCCGGGCACATGTCCTCTCGCGAACAGCGCGGGAGAACGCACGTCGAGCAGCACGAAGTCCGCCCCCTTGCTCATGGACTCGTGCACGTCCCAGCAGTCGGTCTCGAACGTGAACTCGGCGGCGAAGTGGGCCTCCGCCTCGGCCGGCGGCGCGGCAGGGATTTCGGTAACGGCGCTGGGCATGCATGTCTCCTCGTGCTCGATCGCCGGCGTCATGGGCCTTTCCACGGCAGCCGGCGAGTGGCAGACATGCCTTACATGCTGAAGATCCCGCCAAGCTTCCTCCCGTCGTGCACACCGGGTCCGCTGGTCGTGGCGCTCGTCTACGACGGCCTGTGCACCTTCGAGTTCGCCATCGCGGCCGAGATCTTCGGCCTGGAGCGCCCCGAGATGGGTAGCGGTTGGTACCGCTTCGCCGCGGCGGCGGTAGAGCCGGGGCCGCTCCGTGCCCACGGAGGCCTGCGCGTCGAGGTGGACGGCGGGCGCGAGTTGATCGACCGAGCCGACCTGATCGTCGTGCCGGGTTGGAAGGGCGCGGGCGTGCCGGTGCCCGACACGCTCGTCGCATCGCTCATCGCTGCCCACGCGCGCGGCGCACGCCTGACATCGATCTGCTCAGGCGTCTTCGTGCTCGCCGCGACTGGTGTCCTCAACGGCAGGCGCGCGGTTACCCACTGGCGCTACGCGGAAGCGCTCAAGGCAACGCACCCGGCTGTTCTTGTGGATGCCTCCGTCCTGTACGTCGACGAAGAACGCGTTCTCACCTCCGCCGGTTCGGCGGCGGGCATCGACCTCATGCTTCACATCGTCAGAAGCGACTTCGGCCCGGACGCGGCGAACTCGGTGGCCCGCAGGCTCGTCGTCCAGCCGCACCGGAGCGGCGGTCAGGCGCAGTTCGTCGAGCGCCCGGTGCCGCACTGGCCGCAAAGTCGGCTCGCGCCGCTCCTCGACCGCGTGCGTGCCGAGCCGACGCGGCGCTGGTCGGTGGCACAGATGGCGCGCGAGGCGGCGATGAGCGAGCGGAGCTTCGTGCGTCGCTTCGCCGAGGCGACCGGCACCTCACCCGGCGAGTGGCTGGCGGGCGTGCGCGTGGGCGAAGCCAAGCGCCTGCTGGAGACGACCGACGCGCCGGTCGAGCAGGTGGCGCGGCTCGCAGGCTTCGGCAGCGTCGCGGCGCTTCGCCATCACTTCGGCCGGTCGACTGGCGTAAGCCCGCGCTTCCACCGCGAAGCTTTCCAGCACGTCTTACCGCCCGGTGGTCGGGCGGGTCGGTCGCCTTTGCCAGAACTCCGAACAGCGGACCGCCGAACTCTACGCCGTCAGCCGGGCGACGCTGGACCGCCTGTTGCGCGGTGAACGACGGCCGCGGGACGCTCATCGTGCCGACCGCGGCCGGCCGCGATCGATGCCCCTCTCCGAAATCGAACCGTGGTGCGAGATCTTGGCGGCCATGAAGGTCCGCACCACGATCCCCAAGGGACGCTACCTGTCGACGGTGCGCGTCCTGGGCCTGCTCACCGAGTACCGCATCGACACGCCCGACGGCTTCGAGAAGATGCAACCAGGCCGGCTGACAGCCTCAGCCCTCAACCGACACCTTCGACGTCTGGGCTACGACTACGCTCGCATGGTTCGCGAGCCACCCGCCGTCCGCTTCGAGGCCGAGCACGCTAACGCGCTCTGGCAGTTCGACATGAGCCCCTCGGACCTCAAGCAGCTCAAGGTGCCGCCTTGGATCGACCCCGACCGGTCGGGCGCACCCACGCTCATGTTGTTCAGCGTGGTCGACGACCGCTCCGGTGTCGCCTACCAGGAGTACCGATGCGTCTGCGGCGAGGACGTGGAAAGCGCGCTCCGCTTCCTGTTCAACGCCATGTCGCGCAAGGCCGCTGACGGCGATGCCGAAGCGAGCCCCTTCCAGGGCATTCCCTCGTCCATCTACCTCGACAACGGGCCGGTCGCGAAGTCGGCGGTGTTCGGGCGCGTGATGGAGAGTCTGGGTGTCGCGGTGATGACGCACATGCCGGCCGGGTCGGACGGCCGACGCACCACGGCCCGCTCCAAGGGCAAGGTCGAGCGGCCCTTTCGCACCGCTCCGGCGCTTGTTCGAGCGGTGGTATCCCGGGCTGGCAAACGACAATCCGTCCAGTGCCGGTCAGGCAGTGGCGGCGTAAATACCACACACTTCCTCATGGTCCCCTATAACCGGCCTTGCCGATCTCGCCTGCTACGCGGCCTGAAATGTGCAAAGTCGAGCTAAGGGACGGGACGGGCTGCCGGCTATCAGCTCAAACTCGCACGAGCAAGAAGTATAATAGATAGCGCGAGCAGTAAGCATATTACGACGCGCCTATACAGAACCGCCGCCAAACCGGTCGAGACGCGCGTGCCGACCCACATGGCCACCCCATAGGGGATAACGAACGCAATAGCGATGCGAAGATCGCGGGCCGTGTACATTTTGTAGACCCAGTAGTTTGCGCCCAGGATCAGGCTTTCAACACTGAGAAAGACAAAGGCCGTTGACCGAGCGACGAGCGGGTTTCTATAGATCCCGAGTAAGTAAATCATCGCGGGCGGCCCGTAGAGGCCAACAGCGCCGCCGGTCAGTCCAGACAGGCCTCCCGCCACCACGCTGTTGCGACGGCTCTCGCGGAACGTGAATGAGCCCACTAGGAGGTTGAAAAGGGTAACGGCGATGAGGAAGCAAGACACTATCAGCATCAGCATCCTCTGCGGAGCGAGCCGGAGTACGAGAACGCCCACCGGAGTGAACACGACGGCGCTGGCCCCCATCCAGAACACGGTGTTGTAATCGGTCTCTTTACTCGCACGGTAGATGTAAGGCGCCGACGGAAGCAAGTCGACTAAAAACAGCGTGACCACAGCGGTCCTGACGTCAAATGCCGCCGACATGAGTGGTACGTAGACCAGGGCGGTGCCGAAGGCTGCGAAGCCCCTGGAGAAGCCCGCGAGAACCGCTGCGGCTAGGCCGATGACGATGGGGCTCACAGACATGCGTCCGAGGACGTGGATCGCCCGATCTCGGGCGTCAGTTCCCGGCCTGTCGCTGAACCGTTGGCGTAGCGCAGTTCCGGCCACACGAATGCGCTCATTGACGGCAAACAAATACGCAATTCTGCGGCCTCAGCGTGTCGTGACATGCGATTTCTGCAAAGCCGGCCGCCTTCAGCATTGCTGTTGCACTTACCGTTCCCCACATGGCGCCGAGCCCCGGACCGCCTTGGCCTAGGGATAAGGGGACGCAATGCATCATACTAAATGCGTAGTAGAGGATCGCAAGCGGACTGCCTACGTTCTTGGCCACGTCGGAAGAAAATTGAACTCCACCATGAAAAAGTATCCATCCTCTCGGAGGGAGGACGCTATGTTTCGAAGCGTGCTGCCTGGATCCGGAAGGTCGTGCACGGTGTCGAAAGCCAGGATAACATCGGCCCGTTCCCGAAGGCCAGCGTTGACGTCGCGAACGGCAAAGGTCAGGTTCTCGAGACAGCCCGCCGTCGCGCGCGCCATCTCAATGGCGGATGCGGAAAGGTCGATGCCGGTACGTCAGGGCATCAACTGGCCGCCGTTGACATGCAGGATCTGCCCGGTGACGTAGCCGCTCATAACCGGCGAGGCCAGGAACAGGATGGGTCCGACACAGTCTTCTGGGTCGCCGATGCGGCCCAGCGTGACGGCGTTCCGCATGGCTTCCATCCGCTCGGGCGGGGTCGCGGCATGGAAGGGCGTGGCGATCACACCCGGAGCGATGGCGTTGACCCGGATGTTCAGACGGGCAAGGTCCCGTGCCAGGTGCCTTGTCATGTTATGAATGTAGGCCTTGGCAGCCGCATAGTGGCCGGAGCCAGGACCGCCTCCATCGTTGCCCGCGATGGAGCCGACGTTGATGATCGCCCCCCCGGATTGCGCCTGCATGTGAGGGACGGCGCCCTGAACCGCCGAGATGACTGAGCGGACGTTGAGGTTCATTGTGGCATCGTAGAGGGCGTCGTCCAATTCGAGGATTGGCGTCCTCCTCACCAGTGATCCTGCGTTGTTGACCAACACGTCAAGTCTTCCGAGCGCGGCGGCGGCTTCCGCGACGACGCGCTTGCCGTCATGGGGCGAACTGCTGAAGTCGCCTTGGACCAGGACAGCCGTCCCGCCCGTCGCGGTGATCTCGTCGCACACAGCCCGGGCTTCGTCCGCACTCGCGTTGTAGTGGATGGCCACCTTGGCGCCATTCTTGGCAAAGCCTCTCGCGGCGGCGGCTCCAATGCCCGTGCTCCCGCCCGTCACGAGCACACCCTTGCCTGACAATCCCTCAATCATCGTCCCGTCCCCGTTCCAGCCCCTTCTGACGAGGCTTGCCTCTGGCCTTATTGTATGACTAGAATTGATTGACAAGGGGATTTGCAGAGCCTGAATAGGCCCATCTCCCCCCACCCCGGACCATCCCGACGGGAGGTTCCGGTGGAGGTGACAGGACCTACGAGGGAGGAACTAATGAGCATCTCACGGCGGAGTTTTCTCGCCGCATCTGGCGCTGGCGTGATAGGCGGCCTGGCGTCGAATGCTTCGGCTCAGAGCCAAGTCGCCTTACGCGTCTCTTCTTCGATGCCAGCCGACAGCAATGCTGCCCATTACGCGTGGTTCGAAACCTTCAGGTCGAGACTCCAGGCGAGCGTCGGCGACCGCATTCGCCTCGATTACTTCCCCAACAGCCAGCTCGGAAAGGAGTCGGACGTCGTCCAACAGGTGAGGGTCGGCTCGATCGACATGATGCTCACGGGATCGTCGATCTGGGCCACGGCCGTCCCCGAGCTTGGCATGCTCGACCTCGGCTACATGTTCAACAGCTTCGACCATGTGGCGCGAGCGTTGGACGCGGGTGCCGGGAATGCCCTGTCGAAGATCCTGAAAGACCGCGCAGGCGTGACGAACCTTGGTTGGGGGTTCAGCTTCGGGGCACGCAACGTTTATTCCAAGACGCCCATCACCTCCCTTGTGGAGATGCGGGACGTAAAGCTTCGGGTCCTGCCCACACCCGCCTTCATCCAGACCTTCAGGATCATGGGGGCGATCCCGACGCCCATCCCGGTCAATGAACTCTACACAGCTCTGCAGACCGGTGTCGTCGACGGCTTCGAGCACGACGCCGGCACGGTGCTGGCACAGAAGTTCTATGAGGTCACCAAGCATGGCTTCCTCACGGAACACCTCTTCAGCCCGCTCACGGCGACCATCGGGCGACGAGGGCTCGACAAGGTCAAGGACGACCTTCGTCCCGCCTTCCTCAAGGCTGCCGCCGAGGCCACCCAGGCACAACGGATCATCGCCGTGAAGGCGGCTGCCGACGCCCTCGAGGAGCTGAAACGCCTCGGGGTCTCGTTCTCGCCTTTGGCGGCCGCCGAACGGCGGGACTTGCAGAGGCAGATGGCGGAACAGCTCTACGCACCCTTCGCGCAGCAGTACCCGCCGACGAAGCCGATCTTCGACGCCATCGCAGCCACTCGCAGTGCGTGAGGCGAGGCATTCCCGATGACGCCCTGTTCCGCCTAGTCCGTCGAGAGTCCGAACGATGCACACCTCAAACGCCGACGTAGCCTCACTGCCGTTCGAGGGCCATCCAACGGCGAGCCGGGCCATGCTCCACCTGCTGCGCTGGGCGGAGCGTCTCGCCGGACTCATCCTGGCAGCCGACGTCGCCGTCGTCTTCCTGTCGGTCATCTACCGGTATGCGCTACACAGTCCCCTGGACTGGGCAGAGGAGGTTGCCGAGGCCATGATGGTGGCCCTGGTGTTCATCGGCGCCGCGACCGTGCTGGCCCGCAGGGGGCACGCCAGCATCGAGACGCTTCGGGCACTATGCCCCCAGCCCTGGATCCGCGCTCTCGACCACGTGAGCCGGTGGATCATGTTCGGCGTCGCGGCCGGCCTCCTGGTCTCGGCCGTGTACCTCATGCAGGACTCGGCCGGTCAGACGACACCCCTCGGATTGCCCCAGGAGGTGTTCACCTACCCGCTGGTCGCCGGAAGCTCCCTTATGGTGCTGTTCGCGCTCTGGGCGGCGCTGTCCGGCCCCTGGGTGACGACATTGTCGACCTTCCTTGGCCTGTCCTTCGCCCTGGCTGTCGTGCTCCTGTGGAACGCCTACGTTCCGAACGCCCTGGTGCCCACGCCACTGCTGGTCGTCGGCGGCTTCATCGCCAGCCTGGTGATCGGGGTGCCCATTGCGTTCGCGCTCGGGCTCGCATCGCTCCTGTACTTCGTGATCGACCCATCGATGCCCATGCTGGTGTACTCACAGCAGGTGATGGCGGGCGCACAAAGCTTCGTGCTCCTCGCCATCCCATTCTTCGTCCTCGCCGGCCTCGCCATGGAGGCCAACGGCATGTCGTCTCGCCTGATCGAACTCCTCGTCCGGATGTTCGGGCGGATGCGGGGCGGCTTCAACGTGATCATGATCCTCGCGACCGCCTTCTTCTCGGGCATCTCAGGCTCGAAGCTCGCCGACATTGCCGCAGTGGGCTCCATCCTGATGCCGGCGATCCGCCGTACCCGGCAGGACCCCAACGACGCCGCAGGATTATTGGCGAGCACGGCCGTGATGTCCGAGACTATCCCGCCCTGCATCAACGTTATCATCTTCGGCTTCGTCGCCAACGTGTCCATCGGGGGCCTCTTCCTGGCCGGCCTTGTCCCGGCTGCGGTCTTGGCTGCGGCGTTGCTCGTCGTGGCGGTCCTGTATGGACGGCGGGTCGACCCTGACCAGGCGTTCGAGCGGCGTAGGTCGATGCCGCGGCTCGTCGGAGGAGCCGTCGTGGCGCTGCTGATGGTCCTGATGATCGGCCGCGGCGTCACCTCGGGCATCGCCACGTCCACGGAGGTCTCAGCCTTCGCCGTCGTGTACGCGCTCCTGGTCGGAGGGCTGGCCTTCAGGGAGCTGTCCCCTGCCAAGATCATGGACCTCTTCGTCCGGGCAGCGTCGATGACGGGCGGGATCCTTTTCATCGTGGCGGCGGCGTCGAGCCTCTCCTACGCCTTGACCATCGAGCAGATCCCGCAACACTTGGCCGACCACCTTGTCGGCATAGGGCAGGCCTACGGGCCGCGCACGTTCCTCGTGATAGCGGTATTCGTGATGATCGCCTTCGGCGCCGTGTTGGAGGGGGCCCCGGCGCTCATCATCTTCGGCCCGCTGCTGACGCCCATCGCGACCCAACTCGGGCTCAGCCCGCTACACTTCGGGACCGTGATGGTGATCGCGATGGGCCTCGGGCTGTTCTCGCCTCCGTTCGGCCTCGGCCTGTTCGCGACCTGCGCAATCACGGAGACGCGGATGCAGGACGTCGTGCGCCCGATGGCCAAGTACTTCCTGGTCCTTTTCTTGACCCTCCTGCTGCTGGTCTACGTCCCACAGTTCTCGCTTTGGCTACCGGGCCGGTTCGGGTTCTGAACCAAGCACCCCCGGCCCCTTGCGTCCGACATGCATCATCGATGGAGATGGATCCATGCCCCAAGCCGAATGCCCCTACTGCGACGGTTCCGCACCCGGTCGCGTCGTCTGGTCGAGTCCTCGCTGCCGTGTCCTGCTCATCGAGGATTCGCCCTTCGTCGGCTTATGCCGCGTCGTCTGGTCCGGGCACGTCAAGGAACTGACCGACCTGCCACAGGACGACCGTGCCCACGTCTTCGAGGTGCTCTGCGCCACCGAGACCGCCCTGCGTGAACTGCTTTCACCCGACAAGATGAACATCGCCGCGCTCGGCACAGCCATGCCCCATCTTCATTGGCACGTGGTCCCTCGCTACGCCGGCGACACGCATTTTCCGGAGCCGATCTGGTCCACCCCTCTGCGAGACGTGACGGAGCGGAAACTCCCACATGGCTTCGCCGAGGATTTGGTCGTTGCGCTTCGATCCCGTCTCTGACGATAGTTCTCAGGCAACCAACGGACTGACGAGGCACTGCATCTTGGCTTCCGCCATGGCGAGTAGGGACCCGCTGTTCCTGGACATCGAACCCGTGAACCGTCATGTCCACGGGCAGGTCGCGGAGCGGATCGGCCTCGGGATCGTGCGGGGCGATGTGGCGCCGGGCGACGCTCTGCCATCGGAATTACGAATTAGCGATATGATGGGCGTGAGCCGGCCGGTCGTACGTGAGGCGATACGCATCCTCATCGGCAAGGGCTTGCTGGAGCCCAGACCTAAGAGCGGCACGCGCGTGCGTGCACCGGAGAATTGGAATTACCTCGATCCCAACGTCCTGCGGTGGCGGCTCGTGGTCGCCGGTCTGGACGACTACCTGAAGAAGCTCTTCCAACTGCGGCATGCCCTTGACCCCGCAGCCTCGGCCATTGCCGCCGCTACTGCCCGTCCCGAAGACCTCGATCGAATTCAACAGGCTTTCGACGGCATGTGCGCCGCCCGAGTGAACGACGCGTTCGTCAAGGCCGACATCGCGTTCCACAAGGGGATATATTTCGCCACGCGGAATGAGCTGTTCATGCCCGTCGCTCAGATGTTCGACGTAGCGCTCAGGCAAAGCTTCGGCTTGGCCGCGACTGGCGATCATCGCAAACGGGCTCTCGACGAGCATGGTGCGGTGCTTCAGGCGATTACCGATGGTGACATCGAGCGTGCCCGGAAGACGACGGTCCTGCTCTTGACCAATTCGGCGGACGATCTCGTCACGATTATGGGGACTGCCGAGTTCCAAAGCGACGCATGATCTCCGCCTTAGTCAAGTCCGCAGCTCTCTGACGCGGTGGATGCCCGGGTTCCCTTTCACGAGGGCGAGCGAACGATACTGGGAGATCGCCCTATGTGGGTCATGCCTGCGGCGTGCTTCGGGGCGAGGTCGGAGACGATGCGCCTGATCGGGCGATAACTTCTCTCCAACCGCTTCCGCAAGGGATGGCGGCCTTGTCTGGGCCAGACGGTGGGGGACGTCCATAATACCTACTCGTATTTCCTGTCTCGCATCTGCGCTTCTCCTCTCGTCGGCTCCTCTCAGGGCCGAGCCGATTGGGACGTCCTACAAGGTGGTTCGGACGGGCGAGTGCGCGCAGATGGGTTTCCACTACTACGTCTTGCATGAGCGCCGCTCCCTCGGCCCGGTGACCATAAACCTGATCACGCCGCCGCAGAGTGGCGAGGTTACTCTGGCATCCCGGACCGCCCACCCGTCATTCGGCTCGACATAGGCCTTTCAAGGGGCCGGGATGGTGATCGCGGTCGGCCGGCAAGAGGATGCCCTTCCTCGTCAGGAAGGAGGGCTTCCGTGCGCGGCCGCCATGTGACCGATCACCAGATGAGGCTCTTCATGCAGTTCCGTCAGACCGACACCGTGGCGGTGGCCGCCGCCAAGGCGTCGATGAGCAGGGCGACCGGACACCGGATCGCACGAGACCCGCGCCTGCCTTCCATGCGCCAAGCACCCCGCGGCCGGCGGCGGCCAGATCCGCTCGGCGAGGTGTTCGAAGCCGAGATCGTGCCGATGCTCGAAGCCGTGCCCGGCCTGCGGCCGATCGCGATCCTCGAGGAGATCGTCCGGCGCCACCCCGATTTCGGCGTCGGCATCCGCCGCACCCTGCAATTACGTCGAGCACGACGTCGACCCGGGCCGTGACAGGGGTTAACGCGGCCATCTGGACCAGGGTGGCTGCCAGCTCCCAATCCTCTATGTTGGAAACGCTTCCAGACAGGGGTGTCTCATGGGTGTTCCAAATCTGTGCATTGGCTTTCTGCTGTTTCCCAAGCTGACGCAGCTCGACCTGACTGGACCTTTGGAGGTGTTCAGCCGCGTGCCGGGTTGGCAAGTGAAGTTGATCTGGAAGACGCTGGACCCGGTTCCCTCCGATCGCGGCGGTCTTCGCCTATTGCCGAACACGACCTTCGAGGAATGCCCGTCACTCGACGTAATCTGCGTACCTGGCGGACCCGGCCAGATCGAGCTGATGGACGACGAGGAGACGTTGGCCTTTCTGCGGCGTGTGGCCGAAGGGTGCCGGCTCGTCACGTCGGTCTGCACGGGGTCACTCGTCCTCGGCGCAGCAGGATTGCTGCGCGGCTACCGAGCGGCCTGTCACTGGTCGTCGCTGGACCAGCTCGCCTTGCTCGGCGCCGAGCCGGTAGACGCGCGCGTGGTACGCGACAGGGATCGCGTGACGGGCGCAGGCGTAACGTCGGGTATCGACTTTGCGTTCGGTGTGACGGCCGAACTGGCCGGCCGAGACGTGGCTGAAGAGGTCCAACTCCAGATGGAATATGATCCAGAGCCGCCGTTCGAGGGTGGCTCACCTCGTAGCGCATCGCCAGAGCTGACGAACACCGTGCGGGCTAAGATCGCCCCTTTCATTGCCCGAAGGCGTATCGCGACCGAACGGGCCGCAGAGAAGCTCAAGGCGGAGACGTGAAGTTGGTCCTCGTGGGTGCCATAGGTTCCTCTACTTCCTACCGCCACAGCCCCTCGAAGCGCCGGCCTGCCGTTCGGGTGTGTGTACGGTGTGCTGGGAATCGCGGTGGCCGAGGTAGTCCTGAATAAGCCGGAGGTCATGGCCCTTGTTGGCCAGGTAGTGGCCGCAGGAGTGCCGGAGCGTGTGCGGATGGACGCCGGCCAGGCCGGCACGTCGGGCCGCGAGGCCCACGAGGTAGCTTACGGCCTGGCGGGTGAACGGTTGGCCGCGTTCGGACAGGAACAGCCAGGGCCAGGCGCCTTCGCGCACCGCGAGATAGCGCCGGACCGCGCAGTTCGTCGCCAGCGATCGGCTGCTGCACGGACAGGCTGCCCTTGAGCCGATGCACCCACAGCATGGAGCGGTCCAGGTCCAGTTCGTCCAGCCGCAAGCTGACGGCCTCCCTAACGCGTAGGCCGTGGCGGAACATCATCATGAGCAGCAGGTGGTCGCGCGTGCCGTGCCGGCCGGCCTTGGCCGCCTCCAGCAGGGCTGCGAGTGACGCCTTTCCGCCTTACCGGGCTTCCCCGATCAGCCTTTTCCTCGAACGACGCTTCTGACAGTAACCTTCGCGGACATTAGCCTTAGTTGTTCCGCAAACGAGGAAGGGGCGTGCATTGCCGTGAGCTACGACATTGTTTGGGAGTTCTCCGTGCCGGTCTCGAGACGCGCCGACTTTGAAGCTGCATACGGGCCAGACGGGCCGTGAGCGAGCCTATTCCGGAAGGCACTTGGTTTCATCGAAGTAAGGCTAATTTGTTGCTCTGAACAGGAAGGCAATATTTGACCGTTGATCGGTGGACATCGCAGGCGGCGTTTGACCAGTTCTGCCGAGACTTCGCAGCCGAATATGAAGTCCTGGACACGCAACTTGAGGGTTTTGCTGCGCACGAGACCCGGATCGGCGCATTCAGGCCTACCCTCTGGAGTGATGTGCAGAGGTCCCTACCTGTCTGACAGGGCTGCCCAGGGCGGGCCGGAGCTGCGGGAGGACCTGGCCGGGATCGGGCGGGCGCTGGTGGCGACGCAGGAGCGGGCGCGCGAGGCCGAGCGGGAGCGCCTGGGGCTTCGGCAAAGGCGCAGGATGCGAATGTGACGAGGGCGGCCACCCCGGCAGCGCCGAACGGTCCTCCACCTGCTTGCGCCCGTCAAGCTGCTTAATCCGTAGTCTTCTACATGGTCAAAACGGAACGACCCAGCACCCGCATCCCTTGTTCCATCTTTCACTTACCGGCCGTCTCTTGCATGAGCTGTGTCCGATGCCCCCTTACTCGCAGCCTTGGCCTTCTGCCGAGGGCGGCCCAGAAAAGCCTGAATGGCGCGCGGAAGCGTGTAGATTGGTAGCTGCGCCGCGGCGAAGAGCAATGCCATTGTGGGGGTCGTGGCCGTACCAAGTGCTGCCCAGACCAGGCCGACGTTGCGGTTTCCAGCGGTTAACCCGATAGCGGCCCTGGCGAAGGTGTCGCCCGGAAACACCGCGGCGGCTAGTAGCTGCAACCCCATGTTGCAGCCGTAGGCCAGCAGCACGAAACCGAGCGCGCGAGCCGGCGCGGCCTCGATCATCGTCCGTACGCCGGCCATGGTGGCGAGCGCGAACACCAGCAGCGCCATGACGATTAGACCATCAAGCACGAGCCCGTGCTCAGCCAGCACCCGTGCCGCGCGCCGGCGCAGGAAAAGGGCCGCGCCCTCAGCGCTGCCGACCAGCAGGGCGAGGCGCCAGGCGAGGTCGAGCGGGCCGATCGGTACTGGCCCGCCATTGCTGGCGAGGCCGGCCAGGAGCGGCACGGTGAGCGGGGCTGCGGCCATGGACACAAAGGTAGCGACCAGCGGGACGGCGGGGTCGAGGCCGAGCATACGCGCGACCGCGGCGGTGCCACTGGAAGGCGGCGCGGCCGTGGCGAGCACAAGGGCGAGGCGGAGCGCGGGGTCCACCCCAGCCAGTTGTGCCAAAATGCCGACCACCACCGGGCAGGCTACCATGACGAAGAGCGGCAGCAGCACGGAGGCGCGCGGCCGTGCCAAGGCGCCGCACAACTCGGCGGTGTCCACCCGCAAGAGTGTGCCGAGCACGAAGACGAACACCGTCGCTGGCATCAGGGGACGGGCAAGCGTGGCGAGGCCGGGCCAGGCGAGGCCGAGCAGCACGCCCCCGGCCAGCACGCTTGGGCCATGCCGCGTGACCAAGAGAAGCATGGCCTTCATCCGCCGTTCTCTGCCTGCGTCGATCCCGCACGATCTGACATGGTTTTCCCCTGCGCTTAGTTCGGAATGTGCGTTGACGCGGCGGATGCGATAAGCTCGCTTTTATGCCGAACACTGTCGCCCACAAAGAAACAGCCGCGGGGGTGCCACCGACTGATGAGATTACGACCTTCGTCGCCGTGGCCGAGTTGGCCAGCTTCACTCGCGCTGCCGCGCGGCTCGGCAACAGCAAGTCGAGCGTGGGTAAGGCGGTGCAGCGGTTGGAGGACCGGCTCGGGGCGCGGCTGCTGCGGCGCTCAACCCGGGCGGTGGGCCTCACCGAGGAGGGGGCACTTTACTTGGAGGCGGCGCGTGCCGCGCTCGGCGGTTTGGTCGAAGCGGGCCGGGTGCTCGCGACGCGCCAAGGCGAACCGGCAGGGCATCTGCGCCTTGATCTGCCAGCCGGTTTGGGACGGGTAATCCTGCCCACGCTGGCCGGCTTCGCGGCCCGTCATCCCCGCCTCACCCTAGAAGTGGTGCTTGCTGACCGCTTTTCGGACCCCATCACGGAGGGCTGGGACGTGGTGGTGCGGGTCGGCTTCCTGGCCGACAGCGGCCTAGTTGCCCGCAAGCTGTGTGACCTCCGCCTGGGTCTCTACGCCGCACCTGCCTACCTAGCCCGGCGCGGCATCCCTTGTGCGCCCGAAGACCTGCTCGGGCATGAGGCCATCCTCTTCCGTGGACCAGATGGCCGTTTGCGGCCCTGGCTGCTGGACCGAGACGGCGTGCGCGTCGAGATCGCGCCACCGCCGCGCCTGATCCTCTCGGACGGTTATGCTGTGGTCGAGGCGGCGTGCGCCGGCTTCGGCATCACTCAGGCTTACGACGCGACCTGCGCTGCGGCCGTCGGGGCCGGAAATCTCGTGCCGGTGCTGCCGGAACTGGCCGCTGCGGGACCTCCAGTACACGCGCTCTTGCCCGGCGGGCCTGCCGGCACATCGGCCAAAATCCGCGTTCTGCTCGAACACCTCGCCGCGGTGCTGCACCGCGGCGAGCGCCCACTTGTATGAGTCTGTCCCACTTCGTCCCCAGACCACGACCATCTGGGTGGACGACCACAGAGCGGAGCAGCAGGTCCGGCGCCTCGCCTTCCAGGCCGCCGAAGCCCACCGGCCCGGCCGCGCCCACGATAAGGAAGAAGTGCCGGCCCGGCTGGCGCACGTCGTCGCTCGGCAGCCCGGCCAAGTCTCGGGCCTGCAGCAGTTCCTGCAAGCCATCCGGGCCGACCGGCAGGAAGCGAAGAGTGGCCTCTGCAAGAGCCTGTCCGCTCATGCCGTTGCTCCCCGCTCGTACCAGCCCCGGCTCGCGCGCACGATGCGGACAACCGAGAGCATGACCGGCACCTCGACCAGCACGCCAGACCTGCCCACGGCAAACTATCCGAAATCAAGACCGGACCATTCGCTTCTCTCGATCTCGCGATGGCGGAAATCGAAAATCAGACAAAAGGCGCATGCCAGCTCTCGACGGGTATGTGAGTCCATGTCCCACCCATAATCCCGAACAGGTCCCGGCCAGCCTCGCCCCGGCATGAGGGCCAGCGGTTCCGCTCAGAGTCGCGCGCCTCAAGGTGAGCCGAGAACACCGGGATCATGCGACAACGGTCTTCGTTATGCCGGCGACCCGCTTGCCAAGCACCCGATAGACGCTGGCTTGCCACGGCCAAGGCTTTGGTTAGCTCAGGTCGTTCGGCAACCCGTCCGGACTCGACTTCGACGAATTCGCCGACAATGCGCCAGTCGCCGCCGCGCAAGTAGCCTCAACCGCGGCGCGCTGGGCCTCAGGTCCGAGCCCGCTGCGGCCCTGGCGGGCGGTCGAAACGCGGAAGTCGGTGACGAACGCGCCCGACGCTATTCGCTTACATTTCAATCTACGACCGTGGACCGCGATGTGACATACGCGGGATTGAAGCAGGGGCAGGCCGGAATGCCATGTTGCGGCGCAGCCCAGCGGGCCGCTCCGTCCCATACACTCTCCAATGTGTCTGCGACACGCCTGCCAAGGCGAGGTCGGACTCGTATCGTCGAGTGATCGGCGTGGGCCAGGTCGGGTCGCTTGCTGATGACGGTATGGAACCGTAGACTGCCAGCATGACCACCGCACCATCCGATGCCACCGCGTCCTCACGCTCTCTGGAGGAGACTCTGAACCGCGCCGGGTTT
>JAABUY010003030.1_pt1 | contig 19067 bp, 14 predicted proteins | sample 5560271 | NCBI WGS metagenome assembly JAABUY01 (sample SAMN10711886, study PRJNA513374) | rock metagenome | isolation source: Antarctica rocks | place: Antarctica: Victoria Land, University Valley
CTCTACCAGTTGAGGCCGCAACGCCGTCGAGGGCATTGAGGAGTCCCGAGAGTGTGACATGGTCAATTACTGTATTAGAGAGCGTTTGACCTTCCAGGACATGTTCGAGATCTGTGTTGTTCTTATTCCGGATCTGACGACTTAGGCCTGCGCTGTCGATGTCTTCGAGTACGACAATACTGCGCTTTGGCACATTCGCAAAGAGCTGTATGAGATCTTCATCTGAGATATTTCTATCTCCCAGCGAAATGTAGTACATGGGGAGCCCGAAATGACAGGCAGTGGCCTCACAAAGGCTGGACTTTCCTGTACCAGTGGGTCCCTCCAATAATACGCCTTTTCGATAGGGACGGCCGCAACGCGCATACACATTGGATGATTCCGGGTCTAGATAGTAATTTAATTTGTCGAGGAACATCTTCTTCTCGGATTCGTTTAAGATGACTGTGTCGATGCCCTTGTATGGCTTCTCGTCTGCTAGATCCCATAGATGATTATGTTTGGCTCGTACTGATCTTGGACTGGGACGATATATCCGTGTAATCTTCTCTTGTTCGTTGAAATATTTATCCCGAGCTTTTGCACAAAGGTCTTTGAGACCTTTGTTGTTCCAACCGAGCTGCGAAATGCTGAAAGTCTCTAATCCTGACTCCACTGCCAATGTTGATATCCGGACCGATTTCGGAAGTCTCTCGAATATCAATAGTCGCCCGCTAACCCAAAACAAATGATGACCATGATACGGCTGAAAGACTGTGGCTCTCCTCACGTTTCTGTAATTGAAGTGGCCAGTCTGAGGATCCTTGGTTGGCTGAAGCGTACCCTGAGGTCCCGAATGACAATCCTCCGCACCGACTGTGGCGATAAGAGAAAGACAGTAATGCTTCGATCTGAATATTTCCTCAACGAATTTCAGCATGTAAATGTAATTCTCGTCGCCCCGCTCAAAGTGTATCTCAGATGTACCATACTTGAGAAAGGCCCGATACAAATTTCCGAGAGTGGGAACTATCCTCAATAATTCCCTTAAAATGACTCCGAAAATGATCAGTTGCGAAAGGTCGGAAGATGGAATGGCTGTTATTAGAAGATTGGTCAAGATGCGAACAAAATACGCACTGATGAGTGAAGCCAAAAAGCTTAGATCCATGATCAACGGTCTCTGCAGCGAGATATGGGATACGGGCGATCGAGCGTGAGAAAACTCTTCCAACGTAAATATAAGGGGTGGTCCCACCTTCCCCGGTCTAGAAGTCCTTATCTGTCTGATTCTATCGGCAATTTGCATGAGCAGACTTTCCCGAGCGCTGGATCACGGGTCTCGAGGTATTGGTCCCAATCCCTGTTACATTATCACATTGAAAGATCAACCGCCTGCATCTGCGTGAGCACGCTGCACAAGGCGGGCTCGGGTCTAGCGTACAATCGTTAGGTCTTTGCATATCAATAGCACAGTTCAGACTGGGCAGCAATTCTCGACTTGAAAACAGCATGAAGTTGGCGCGTCTCTAACGTGAGCGAACACCGAAGCTGGTACTCTGTATTTTGCGCCGTGTTGAAGCTGCCGCACATTCAAGAAGGAAGCTAGAAGGAAATGGATCATTGTAAGCTCAGGGAGAACGGTATTGCCTGATGTATAGCCTACCGCAGACGACTTTCTCGAGCCTCCCCTCTGAAATTTTGCGCTACCCTGTAAGTGCATCTACCTCATGCCAACTCTACACAAACTCCCTTCCTTCAAGCGCTCTTCTGATGACGACGACGACCATGATAGTGACTTGAACCGATCTCTCAATTTCTTTTCGACACCAGAGCCGGGCGGGACATCCTGTACTCCCCTTGCATCCTCATCGTGGATACGAGAGTCAACTTTGGCATCAATTAAATGCCTGAAATATCAGCCTTGGGGCAGCAGTCGATGGCGTTGTGACAGGCCCTGAGCATGCAATCTCCACGCTGGTAGGCGGTCGTGGGTCGCTCCATCAATGCGCACACCCCAGCCATGCTGCTCTACGATGCCAGCCAGAGGGTGGCACAGCAAGAACCAACCAATCCGCCGCCAACAAACGCTCTATGGTGGTTGGGCACAAATCGGGTGCGTGGATGAGAGTGACGAAACGGGAGGTTCTGTGCCTTGCGATATCTACGCAATTGGGAAGCTCTTTGCTTCGAACGCGTTTGTTCCAAATGCCAACCGCAAATGGAGGCGCACGGCGTATAGGGCTCGGATTAGGGGTCGTTCCCTTCTTTCCGAGGCCCTTCGCTTGGCAAAGTGACGACGATCTTTTGATAATTTGATAGCTCCTATTCATGATCAATCAATTCACCGCTGGGTTACAGATCGTCCCTTGACTCAGCGATTTACGCCCCGATGTATCTTATTGGCATCATCTCTCTTGAAGACCTTTGTCACCAGGTGTGATGAGCAGCAGATCTTGTCACAATTGTTCGAATTCGGAAGATCACAATGGGTTACCAGCTTAGGGTGCTGCAATCAGGAAGCAAAGGTTCGTCTAACGTTTGTTGTTTGCCTTCTTCTCTGCATCGTGCAACGGTCGATACGGCATTTTGAGTGATATGTTTAATACAGAAGGTATGAATAAAAAGTATAAAATGGTCCTTAGATCTCGAAATATCCTCGTGACAGTCCATGTTGATAGAGTACTCTCTCAAATTCGGTTACTGAATCCCCTCTCCATATAACAGTAACGGAGAATCCACCTTACTTTCCATAGAATATTGTGTTTTGAACTGTTGTACCTACTGCGTGAAATAGCTATCATGAAGCGGGAATTTGTTCCCAATAAAGGGACCAAGATCCTGAGCGTTTCCCCATAATGACATGACTATTCTGGAAGCAGCTTGCCGCGAAAATAGCCCTGCAAGAGTAATTGTCCAGTCAAGAGCACCGCTTCTTCAACACTTCTGCTAGTTTTGAGCCCTAGTAAAGCCGAATACGGTCGACGATATAATCGAATATGCGTTGTGTATAGAAGACATCCCTAGAGGTAACATCAGCACTGACTGATAATTACAAAGTGAATGTGACCCTCAACCTCTTGATAAGATCTGCACAGTTGTGTAGGGTTAATTCTTAAGTTGAGGTTTTCGAAGCGAAGTGTCGTGGAATTGGGTTGAGGGCGTAGAGATAGCTGGCCTGAGGGACTGGAGAAAGGTCTCACAAAGGATTGGCGGCTCGGGCCGTGCCTTTAACACTACCTAACATTAACCTTAACCTAGAAGTTGATGTACCTTAATCATGTCTGTCACCTGCGTTGCGCCCACAACCCCTTATGAGAAACCTGGCGATGTCTCGTCTCCGCTTACGCCAGAAGGCGTCCATGGTGGAGGGTTTGGTTTCAATATGTTTTCAAGGCATTGAGGTGCTGATACTAGCGCATAGTCCATCTCACTCGCTTTTGTTTGGGGACTGTGCGGTAGACGAATGGTCAAATACATCGGCATTATGCTCGACTCGATGCTTGATGCGTGAAGATTCGCTGGCATTACTGTGGCACCATGGCAATTTCGAGGGACGAAGCCAATAAAGGTAAATTAGCATAAAGGCAGTCTGGATAGACCTGCCCCTCATGCCTTGATGCTCTTTCGATCTGACACAATGATTCTTCAGCGTTCGATTGCTGCCCATAGATAGGTAGCTGCTGATGTCGGGTTTTTTGGGATTAGACCCCTCTGTCATTTCATAGTACTCTACTTTCGCAAATTGAGAAAGGCCGCTCCTCTCCGCCTCTATTGCTCGAACAAACGCAAGAGACTTGGTAGTGCTAGCATGCCATCGGTGTTCTTTGTGTAACATTCCTGGAAGATATGCAAAGCAGATTGTTCAAGTAATCTGGCCGATTCAAGGCTGCGCTCAGTCCACCAATGTTATAGAATATTTACCAATCATACAAAGAAGGCCAAAGCCGCAAGCATGGGATACAATTTCTCAGTCCCTGAACCAAATATACCAGACAAAATGCAGAAGTATAAGCACAGGCATTTAGGTCAACTGGGTCAGTTGATATTAGCTTGGGAAGTGTAGTTCTACATTGCTCTCTCACACCGTCTCCCATACCACCACTTGCAATGACAAAGCCAAACCCATCCGCTTGAAATGCTACTCAAGAGCTGGTTTGGCATGATAGAGGTCGTGGCGAAGAGAGCAATAGAAGGATCGCCTACTACTTCGCACGCATACATCGGCCCTCGGTCTGGATTGACCACCGACTTCGGCGGTGTCACGTCGCGAGCGGTCTCGTTGCAGGGCGTGTTCGCCTACATGAGCGACGCTGCGGTAGTCAGGATGAGCATGTTGGAATATGCTATACATACCTGAATAGGATTGTTCCAAAGTGTGTTCACATTTTGGCCGATTCGTAAACTCAACAGAGCAAGCAAGATGTTGGAATAAGTCATCTCTGTGCCTTGCTACCCTTGTGATCTTACTCACGTACCCTGGCCATGATCGCGGAGGGCAAGCAACCCGGGTGAGGGTGGTTCCGCGCAGGATCGTTTCAGGGCTCAGCATAGCATCTATGATTCATTGGGAAGCGGAATGAAACTGCCAGCGATGTGCCAATTAAGAACGCTCAACTCATAAGCATGCTACGATACGCCCCTTTTATTGCCCCTAGAGTCACTAGCCGCTCACAGGCTGTCAAGGCAGGCGGCGAAGATAAAGACCTCAAAGGTTTTTTGTTTGTTAAAATGAGAGGCTCTTCCGAAAAAGCTTAGTCTCTAGATGGTTTTAAAAATATTCGCAGATCAAACTACTATGTAAAGGTAATTCTTACAGGCCTAAGAGTCATTGGTGCGATTGCTCAAATGAACCTAAACGTAAAATGTAAAAAAAGCAAAACAGAGAACCAAAACTAAAAGCTAGATTAAACTGAGACGGTATCGATGCACTGAATGAACAGGGTAAAATTGACAAGGGGACTGACTGAAGGAATTAGCCTATTGACCATCTTTGTTCTCGGCTCTTTGCCTTGCGGTCGGGGTTACCTTAGGTAGAGATGTCCATTCCTCGATCCTTCACTTTACAGGACATCCCCTTGTCCCATACCGACCTCCAGACATCCAGTGAAAGATATCTACAAGCCACCAAAATCCAAGTCCTCCAGCGGTGAACAGCTTGCCACATCCATATCCAATATTCCCTGCATAGAAGTGATCGACACCCAAAGCGCCGAGGAAGAAGTTGAGAATCGCCGCTGTTTGTTGTTGACGAATGCAGCGGTCAAGTCCGTTCCAGTGAGTGGATTGTGACACTAACAAGCATTAGAAGGCGACAACAACCTCATTGAAACAGAGGATTGTACGGAAGACACCTCCGTAGATAGCAGCGAAGAGAATATATAACAGCGCAACACCGCCGGCCAGAGATAGAACAGCAGCCACAGACAATCTGGCAACAAGCCGATGACGAAGTGTCTTCTATGGGAGGGAATAGAGCTGACTAGAGCAGTGGAATGAAAGAGGTTCAATGACAGCTACCTATATAGCTGCCTGCCTAGTGAGAGAATATTCCATTCATTTCTAGGCTTCTCTAGGCTTCTATCCCTTAAACCGTCATTAAAGCTGCCATCCCAGGATTACGGCAGCTAACCATATCCGTGCCCCCCACTTTCACTCGGTTCCTCGTTTAATGGCTCAGCCGCACCTTCAGGGTCCACGGGGATATTGGCTACCAATTGATAGGGGTTTCCCGAGCGAAGTTTTCTTCATCACCTTTTTACTTTTACGTCTTTTACGGACGGGCATTCACCCTTTTACAGGCAGACATACCTACCTACCTATCTATCTATCTACCTGTCTATCTAGCTATCTGTATCTAGCCTACCTCCTAGATCTACCTACCTACTAGGCCGACCGTTGCATGTGTTCGTGCTCGCCCTGTTGATTCCGAAGCTCCCTATACCGCACCCCTACTCTATCCCTCGACAATGTCTCATGTGTTTACGAAGTAGGTGAGCCCCCATATGACCTCGTATTCCAACACATATAGAGGTACGGGTTCTCATAACCCTTTGTCGGAGCAGCGATCAAGACTCGTGTTATGAGGAGACGGGTTCTCTGCCGAAGAGGGAAAGTTAGATGAGCTCTTGAACATTCACGAAAATCTCATGAAGCAAGTGAGAACGCGCCTTCTTCGGATTTTAATCATTCTAGACCGAGGTGAGATCTTCTATCTTCTTCTTTGAATACATCTAATCGTCCTCCTACAGCATCGTCACCCCTACCACCGCCCACGGTTACAACCGTGTTGAGATTGAAGAACTGATAAAAACTGCCCAGAAATTTTTCAAAGATCGTCAAGAGACATCAGAATGCAGTATTACCTTGAACGCTCCACATCCTAGAAAACAGGGCCCAGCAACTACATTTCATCGGCCCCCGTGAACACCTTCGAACGCAGGCCCCATGTCATCAATCTCTCAACATTTCAAGAGTGCTTCTGTAAAGCCTACAAAAGCTCCTTGATCAAAGATTCCTCAGTCAATCGCAAGCATATCAATTGCAACTGGGAACCGAGCCCCGAAGTACTCCTCAGTCATATGTATCCTACGAATCCATATCAATTGCCTCTTCCAATTGGCCCCTGCATTGAAGCATCCTGTGAAAGACTATATTCGCAAAGACATGACAAGGAACGACTCTGACGAGGCAGCCCTCGATGTCACAATAGCTGCGAAGCCTTATATCTCATATGTGCGCAATAAATATTCATCCCATGATTCTCTCTTGAGCATGAAGCTGGTCTTACGGTCTTTCAAGAATTTTTTAGTGATCGATTTTTTGTATATCTTGAAAGACCGTAAGACCAGCTTCATGCCCAAGAGAGAATGACTGGCAAGTGTAGCTGCAGAAGAGCTTCTTCAAGCATTCTTGGGGATTTCGAATCATGGGATGAATATTTATTGCGCACATATGAGATATAAGGCTTCGCAGCTATTGTGACATCGAGGGCTGCCTCGTCAGAGTCGTTCCTTGTCATGTCTTTGCGAATATAGTCTTTCACAGGATGCTTCAATGCAGGGGCCAATTGGAAGAGGCAATCGATGTGGATTCGTAGGATACATATGACTGAGGAGTACTTCGGGGCTCGGTTCCCAGTTGCAATTGATATGCTTGCGATTGACTGAGGAATCTTTGACCAAGGAGCTTCTGTAGGCTTTACAGGAGCACTCTTGAAATGTTGAGAGATTGGTGACATGGGGCCTGCGTTCGAAGGTGTTCACGGGGGCCGATGAAATGTAGATGCTGAGCCCTGTTTTCTGTTGTAATACGAGGTCATATGGGGCATTTTGGTATATGGGGTTGAAGCTGGATAGGAGTCTATCTAGGAGCGAGCAGGTAAAACTCTACTAGCGGGCCCCAGCCCTATCAGCCCTATGTAGGCGGAGATTACCATCTCCTCTATTTCCAACATTTTCTAGGATGTGAAGTGTTCAAGGTAATACTGCATTCTGATGTCTCTTGATGATCTTTGAAAATTTTCTGGGCAGTTTTTATCAGTTCTTCAAGGCCGGCGACGAGATCCACCTGTACGTGGTGCCGGCTATGAACCTTTTGATTCTATTCTATTCCGGATAGAAGTCAGAAAAGCCAAGAGATCTCAACCCGACGCAGTTCGAACGAAGTTAGAACGTTGCGTGGCTGTGAAAGCTACCGTGCAGAGCCCAACTATAAAGGCTTCACGGACATACAGCTTACCAAAGCAGTCGCAAAATACGGATTCAAGAGTGTTAAGAGTCATGATATTTATTTTTCTCGATAAATGCTGGGAAAGTAAAGTGGCTATGACTCTGCAAGAAGTGCGGGTCAACACGAATATACCACAGCATCGACTCACGGATCCTGCTGACGAGTCCCTGAAGAAAGGGTATCCTGCTAAGGAACGGGGAAGACCGCCTAAGGCCTCTGATCCCACGATCGCGGCAGATAGCGCCAAGATCAATGAGGCTACCGTGAAGAAGCAACGCGGTAGGCCTCGCAAAGACTCGACAGCGAAGACGCCACCTCCAAAGCGAAAGAAGAAGGCTTCTTTGCCTTCTCAAGCTCAGCCCGAGACAATGATTGCAGCAGGGGACGAGATCTGCGACTCAAGCCCACCGACGCCATCTCCACCTCGGCACCGCCCACCACCCAAATCCCCCACTCAACTCTCACTCAGTCAAGTGACTGCCACGTATTGATAGAGCAACTACTAGAGACGATCAGAAGCTATTGTTCGAATCAATAACGAAAGCAATCACAAGCTTTCCGCCTAGCCACGATCCAAAGAATCTTACTTTCTACGAAAGAATGCTCATGTACGAGCCTATCGTGCTGGAAGTAGCAGTATGGTTGATTGCAGAGGGTCTCGATAGCGTGGGCGAGGATAACGAGGTTTTGCCTTTGCAAGTGAAGCAGTGGTGCGAGGGTAGAAGCGTATGTTGTTTGTGGAGGGAGAATCTGAGAGGCGGTACTAGGGGAAGGTGGTATCGGACGCTGGTGGAGTAGCGTTTTCGCCAGTATTAAGAATTTAGGCAAATTGTTGAAGCTATGTTCTCTGCCGTAAGATCCTAGGCTATGTCATTTGCCTACTAAGTTCTTGGGACAGTCGTCCAGAACTGGTTTTCGTCGATCACGAGCGTAATCTCCTCTATTTCTTACCGAAAAATCCGCAAGGCTTTGCCCAAAAACTGTTGGAACACAAGGTCATATGGGGGCATATTGACATATTGATTGTTGCTGTGAGGTGGCTATCCAGGTGGAAGGTGAAAACTCGACTGGCGGGCCCCAGCCCTATGAAGACGTGATTGTATCATTGAGATGGGATGCTTAGGCCTATTTGGGACTAGTTTAGTAGAGGATCATGTGATCCCCCTGTATTTAGGCGAATCTTTCGCTTCATAGAACGAAGTACGGGCGAGAACAAAAGGATTTGACCTCATGCATTTGCTCCATCAATATGGTCACGTCCCAACTTCGTACGGACATCTCGAGTATCGTTAGAAAGGTAGATCTACAACGCACTGAGATGACGACAGATTAATCTAACGTTCAAATGCGGACAATGCTCTTCTCTGTGCAACCACAAAGACTTCAAGAGCGACATTCAAATGCAGACATGGCCCTTCTTGGCTCTGCTTTTCATCGGCTTACAGAGGCTAATAATACTGGTCATAAGGCATTTTCAGACTTGAAGTGCTTCGTGCGATGCTACGAAAACATGATTATGTCCAACGATGACCACTGGCTCATCATTACGAGCTCAAAACTATGCTGGTTGTTCTAAGAAATATCAAAAAAAGCCTGCAAGCCTGAAAACGGCTCATTCAAGGCCAAGGCCGCTCGAAGATTAGAGACTACAAGAGATCCCGTGGGGGTCCAGAGGTGCTGTCGTCAATATTCACATCACGTACAGGTATCTTAGAGTCTCAGCCTAAGCATTGAAATGTTTCCTGCGCGATTTTTAGTAATCTGTATCAATTTGAATGTTGACATTGAATCTAGAGCCAGCAGACGTCATCAGGTAATCAACACGTTAACGTATTGGATTCACGAATGTGAGGTTTGTCTCCTGCATAAAGCTCGTCGTGAGGAACATTACTTGCCTACGATATGACCCATCTTATAACCAACTGGAAAGGGAGGCCCCCTGCGCACCTTTTGCTGCTGTCCCTCGCTTGGTTTGAACAATGCCGAAGTATCCTTCCGCAGGAAAAACCAATGCACACAACAGCGTCCTTGACGTGCCCGAAACACGGTCATCCTGTCTTTAGGCGTATGTTCACATCTCCAACAGTTTGAGACAACGATCGATCTCATCCCCTTTGACAGGCTTGACAGGCTGGAAAGGTCCTGGCGCTACAGCACAACAAAATGGCAGAGTCTAGCTGGTGACGTGTAGATTGCGAAGAACAGGAACCCTACAGTGCAGATGGTTCTCACATACATCGACAAAATGGCCGTCAGGAACCATCCCACGTTTCCCGCCTGACATCAATCGACATGATCGTTGGCCAAGCACAATTAGCTGCATCAAACGGCAAAGCAAAGCAACTATAGGTTAAAGGAGCCGACTGCAAATGGTATACATGGCCGGCCAATGAGTGATGCAAGGGCTGACCTCCATACCCGCTAGCTTTTCGCGGCCCCTGGATGCACTACGACGAATATAGCGTGCTTTGCATTGAGATTTACGAGTCATTGCGCACAATTCCGAAACTCCAACACGACATCAGGAAAACCCTGTTGAATAGTCACCCCTAAAGGTAACACTGACCATAACTGACTATGCCGAACCGTCCACGTTGCGCCGGGGATGAAACTTCTAGCTTCCGCGGCTACAACGCAGATGCCCCTACTGCTACCTATTAGATTAGTTTAGTTTCTGTCTGGTCTTGTATATATATCAGAGATTTGGCCCGTCCCTTGCTTTCTCACCTGCTGATGACCTGCCACAACCACATATTACGAGTGTACCACTTAGCTCCTTGATCCGAGGTGACAAAACCATCCTAACCTCTTCTCGACTCTCCCTCTCAATACCGTGATAGGCTCGGTGGTGCTCGCTTTCACGTCTTCGCGTCGGTTAGTTCAACGCCGACCTTCAAACCACAGTCACTATTTCGCCTTCAAATTTCGCCTCTTCCCACCGTTGAGCCTCCTTCGCCTCGATCTATTGGAAATACTTCGGGGTATGCTATGTCGCCGAACGACCTAACGAGATCACGCAAGCGATCTGGTAGACGCAATGCGGTGAGGAAGAGGCAAAGAGATCCTCGAGGCAGATTCTTGCCTATTCAAAGGACCACAAATGCAGAAAGTACTGGTCGGGTGGGAAAGGAGGAGAAAGGTCAGGCTTGTAATGGCCAAACCAATGGCTCAACTACCGTCACCGAGATTATCTCCATGGCAATGAAATCAAGTTTTTGTATGGAGGAGGGGCTGAAGGCCTTGCAACGAATAGACAACTGCATCAAGGAAAATTTACCAGCAGGGCTAGACTACGACAGCCGAAATCAGGAGGCATTTAGACTTCTGAAGAACTTGACTCAAGATGTTCTGGAACGCAGGCCCGACCCTCAGAGCCATTCAGGGTTGATTTTCTCGAGTCTTTGCGACCTATTACAGATCTCAGAGGATACCCTTCTTCATCTGTTGACGTCCCTCGGGTGAAAATTGGAACCATAGCCGGGGATTCTCAATCCTCTCGCCGCATAATTTTATTCCATATCATACTTTCCAGGAACAGTTACATCGTTATTGAATACTTATATGCAGATAGACGACATATTCATGGTGCACATGTTGCCATGAGACTTGCACGAAAGAGGATTCATCATAATTTGAAGACAGCCTGCACGACGGCTGGTTTCTCGAACCACTCCGCATCCCAATCATTAGACACATAGATTCGCCCCTCAAAAACCCTTGAGCCTCCTAGAGTATTAAAAGTTGACCTCCCTTGCATGCGCTTTGTTTGTCGAAGAAATGACGCTTCTGACAGGCTGAATGTGTAAGACCCTAATACTCGATGTGAGAGATAACCGATGGAAAGAACTCAATTTTGAAACGGTTGGCCCTAGAATCCTACGGTCTACACTTGGCATATTGGGATCAGGAGACTTAACGCTAACCGCCGCCGTCCTCGAAGCAACAACCAGCACCGCAGAATATTTGGCAGAGAGCTCTTGTGGCCCACATGCAATTCTCCACCAGATTGGGTGAGCGTTGCACGACGATCAAGTCCGACGTTACCGGCCGGCGCTGATCTGTGGCCACAGCTGGACACCCGTCAATGGAAAGCCAATATTATATACCTTTGGCCCCTCCAAATCAATGTTCGCCATGCCTCTCGTCCTCAGATCTCACCACCAAGCCCACCACCAAGTCCGCCATGATACCAACCATCAAGCCCACACCTCTTGTGTAACACCGACGTTCTCTCTCTGGATACACGAGGTCTAGAAGGATGTAAATGGAACCATACCAGTGGGGGCGGCGTTGAGTATTTCAATATAACCAGTACGCCCTGATTTAGTGCCCTTGCGCCCTTGGTACATAAGCTACCTGTCACTCACCTATCTTCCTTAGCTTTGATTCCTCGTTTACTCGCACCTCTATGACTTGCTCTAGGCATGGTCCTAACACTATCATGCGGGAGCACCCTGAGCGTCCGGGTAAGGATTCTTGGACAGCTTACTGTCAAAGACGATTAAAAGCCTCGCAGAAGCTTCGGCTTCAAAAGGAAGAGCTACTGTCACGGGTTATCAATAGATTAGATCGAGATCTGGGCAAGAGATCTGTAGACCAAGTTAGGCTAACGTTAGACTTACACTTTGCTGAATAGGCTGGAAGAAGCTCACTATGAAACATCGAACGGCATAGCAGACTTGGAATCAAGTATCAACGTGGTGTTAGAAGATATCGAGGAGCAAAATATCACTATCAAAGTGATCAATTCCCTCTGCCCCGGCTTCTTAACGAACAGGCTAGAAAGAAAAACAAGCTACCTGATTTATTTCAAAAGCTTAAAAGAGGAAGAACTTCGAATGAAGGAGGTTCGCGTCGAGGAAGGTCAAACATGCCCTCACTGCAAGAATACTGGTCACACTGAAGAGAAGTGCTGGCCGTTGCATCCGGAGCTGGCTGTGGAGCATCTACAAGAGAAGGTCAGAAATGTGCTGAAATCTCAGGCAAGAGATGCATTGGCTAGGATAGGATCGATGACAGCGGGTGTCAGAAGAGCATTCATTGGTTAGAGTCATGAAGATGGCCCGGGCATTCACATATCTGGCAATTGGTCCGGGCATAAAAAGATGGTCCTCAGGATATAAGGGGCATGGTCAGGAAGATCTATTTGATAGGGGCTAGAATGGCTTCGGGCAACAGCTATGGCAAATAGCAGGTTACATGCCTTTCAGCGGGTGTGCGGCTGCATCGGTTGCAGAGGGACCTTTCTGCGCAGAGGGAGAGCTTCCGAATAGCTTCAAAATTTGGCGTCAGCGAGATGATAGGCGATAGGCTTGTTGGAACGGGGAATAGTTCCTACCTACTAGATAGTTCAGTCAATCATGCCTCTCTACCCTCATGTCCTCGTGTACCAAGAGAGGTCACATGACGCACTGTAATTACTTGTGACGGCCAGGTCTACCCGGGGGGTAGACGGGGCCTAAAGGATGGTATGGCAATGTGATATTCTAAGTAGGCACAGAATGGGTATATATTTGTGGTAGAGCTAATTATTAAGGAGCCCTCGATAACTCGAGGGGACCGGTCTACTATAGGGAGTTTGCCAAGCATTGCCAAGTTGGTCACGTCATAGCTCATGGCATATTAAGCCGGAGGTAAGACGTGGCCTAAGCGATGCCTTGGCAGAGCCATAGAGTACCAAGGTCAGCTCAGGTCTGGCCTTCGGCCTAACCCCTGGCCCTAGCCCTTGGTCTAACCCCTATGTATCAATCCATCATGACATTACTCTAACCGAAGCTTCGAACCTCCATAGAACAATGACCTAACACACAGAAATGCTGCAAAACCTTCTAGTTCAGTCATATTTCAACATTCGTCTTCGTCTTCATCTCAGACTTCGAGTTTGTCTTGCATGAAGACATATGTTACGAATGTACCAGGGTTAGATAGGGTTTCATAAAGCCCTACCAGATCCGTACGTCGTCTTATTCTATTCTAACATCTTCCATCCGGCTTCTATTTGCCTTTTTGGCAAACACACTCCTATCACATTCCTTTGTTTCCTACACCCCTAGTCTGGGCCTAGCGCAGCCTCTGAGCATTACTTTCCTCTTCATTCTTGAAGTCTTATTTAAAGTTACCTCTATTGAATAAACAGTTCAACCATGGCCCCGCAGAGTTGAATATCCAGGAACGGTCCCAACATCTAAGAGAATTTGATTAGTTCTTGCAGGATAAGACAAGACATATTATATACATTGTACCTCTTCAGACTCTTTACGTAAGACATGTAATCTTGCTGCAATAAACTTTACTTTCATCGTAATTTGAATGTTTAGTGCGGCACAGACCGAAGCGGCAATGAAATATTTTACTACACGTCGTCGATGTTGAGAATCTCAAAGTGAAGAGATAAAGCGCTTCAAGTCAAGCTGACAGCTTGTACGCTACTTCCTACGTTCCAGAACAGCCCCAGTGTCGCAACATCCGACAATTGTCATCACAGCAGTATTTTCCTTTTCTACATTGAAGGATGACTTCATTTGCAAAGGCGGTATTGCCTCCTTGCTGTGTCAAAATCGACAGGTAGTGAGAGTGTGAGAGCACACTAAAGGTTGAACATAGACACTTACTGTGAGTACAGATATTCAGACACCTGGAGATTTTCAACTCTCGCAGGTGTATCGTACAAAATATTTCGCATTGTCCAGATAGCATAAGCCCATTGTTAAGACAAAGCCATTCAGAAGGGCACGCGATGCCTGACGTTGAAGAACAGGGAATATCATTCTCCTTGGCCATTAGGATAGTAACAACTTTGTCGATTGATGGGAAGAGTAAGGAAAGAGCAAACGATAAGCAATTGAGACTTCATGATGTGCGGAGTGTGGAAGGAATGTGGCAGACGGACAGCGAATCACATCCCCATCAAATCCATGATATATGAGTAGGAAGCGGATTATGAGGAAAAGGTCTGTCCTTCCCCTAGAATTTTTTTGCTCGTTTTAGTAATATGGAGGGCCAGTTCGAGAAATGTTCCCGCTTGTCTGCGTCGTGGCTTATCTACTTTCGGAATGTCCAGGAAGGTATCGCTTGACCGCCGCCAGATATTGATCGGACAGAAGGGCGCCGCAAATGATGGAAAATCGAGAACAAATGCACCTGCCCTTCCTACAAGGACAGCTATCCCAATGATTTCGGGCTATGCACTACAGACTATTATCTATTAGACAAGAAGTAGAGGGCACAGGCTACTCGTCGCGGTGGATTATCGCCATCAATGCTATCCACGGGATCAAATGTTAAATGTACTATAGCATGTCAACGAGGTAACAATCAGATAATTTTTCTGAAAGTGGGATTACGAGGTGAAGGGTGGTGAAAGCAGAGGGCGACAGCGAGATCGTGAATTAGTCATTAGTCTGTTTCTAAATTATATATACATATTCTGTATGCCTAACGCCAAATATTATATTGCTCAAAACTAACCCGGACTACTGTATGTTCCGGGTTTGATTCCGGAGTTATTGATATACAAGATGCAGAAAAGGCATATGTATATTGATTAAGCTACAGAAAGGAGATGAAAACTCTGTATCCTCAGACCAACCAAAACAGAAAATTAAAGAATTTTCTTAAGTCTTTTCTTATTCGGGCCTTTCGGCATAGTCAACTTTTTTCTTTTGATTCCTTCAGGTCCAAAATTTGATATATCTATGGCTTCAAAAGGATTTTCCGAATCTTCGGGTTCATTCGAACTAGAAGTAGCAACCGTTTTGTTCAAACCTGTTGTAATAGGTAATTTAGCCCTTTCCTTTGGGTTCTTCAAGAATTTAGAAGAAGATGGCTTGATTGGCGTCTTAACCAGTCTTAGAGGTAAGGGGCTTAAAGGTGATGAAGGTAAGGATTCCTCAGAGGAGGATCTTGAAAGTAACTCCTCAGAGGAGGATCTTGAAGATAACTTCTCTAAAGCTTTCTTTGAGCTTTTTTTACTAGAGCTTGATGTTGTATCTTCCGTTTCCAGCTTCTTCTGCTTAGATTTTGGTTCAACTAATTTTGTAGGTGTTTTTGTCAAAGCAGCATCCTCCTCTAAATGGTCTTGAGAGGGAGTAGAGCGAGTAGTAGAGCGAGTAGAGCGAGGCATGTTCTATGCCATCACAATTGTTTCTCCATGATACTTATATATTCATGCCTTGATTATAGTAAGACAATAAGCCTAGTAGATAAGACAGTTATAATTCAGTATGTTACTAGAAGTGAGGGTCAGATATGCTGATAGAATGAGGTGAGACTACGATTTATCGTCTATAATTTGTGTATGAAGAGATGACTAGAGGAGCAGAAAACCATCTTTGGTTGTATATGCGTAAGCTAGGTGAACGTCGCTCTACGTTGTATAAGCGTAAGCTGGTTCACAGTTCTTACTGGGATATAAATACAGCAAGGTTCTGCTCTAGATGGGAACAAGATTATAAACTTCGATATGTCCAAATATCTGAAAGAAGTTGGCTTTTTTCTGCACGAATTCTGTCGAGCCTATGATATTCTAGACAAAACTAACGAAGCTAATTTCGACTTAGCTGCAGACCTTCTAGTGACTCAAAGTTGGGCGCAGGTTGTCCATGTTTACAGAGTCGTTCTGAGAGCTGAATTTGACATCAATACTTATCTTGAGTTTCAAAAATTTTTGTTCAACTGCAATCGACACATCTTCGACATTAAAGATCTCGATTTAGATGGGGTTGCGGACTTTTGTGCCAGTTTAGCTAATTACATAAAACCTTTTGATGGAAGGGGGGATTGTAAAATACCAATGGCACGAACCCAAGAGAACTTCTTGAATAACCTGAAAAAACGCATATCGAGAAAAAAATTTAGGCTTCCGATCTTGCCCGCATATCTAGAAGTCAACAGCAGCAGAGTTTCCATACTCGCTAAAGAATTCCCAGTTCTTTTTGGTGACGGAAATAAGGATGCAAAGAGCCTTGCCGGAAGATTTAATTCGACTATAGAATTGTTGAATAAGGAAATATGGAACGGAGATTTCAACATTATCGACATTGTATCAAATCTAAAAAAGAATGCTAACGTGAGTATAGGTGAACCGATGACACCCGACAGTATGATAGAACCGGAGCAAAGATCTAGATCGAAATTCAAACCGAGACCCAAACCGATACTCAAACAAACATCCAAACGACCGGCATTCGAGCAGCCGGTATTCGAGCAGTCGGAACGCGAGCAGTCGGAATCCGAGCAATCGGAATCCGAGCAGTCGAAACCAAGACAACTAAGACAACTGACGCCACGGGAGGAGCGCTTAAAGAATGATGTGCGTATTTTAGGCTGGTTGAGCATAGGCGGTGGTATCGGAACAGTTATATCTTACAAAGACGAAGTTGCTACATATTGTACAGCGTCCAACCTTCCTAAATATTTACAAAAGGCAATTGCCGACACTCCGAAGTACGAGCGTTTATTTCCTCACAACTTGCTGGATACGACAATAGAATATGCCGTTTGTGAGAATAAGTGGCTTTGTGCGAAGAAAAATGGTAAAAAGGCATACTATGCATTTCCGCGTAAAGACCTAGGTTCAAAAATAGACTCACCAGAACTGGGAAAGTGGCTCGCGAAGCAGGAAAAATATATGGTTGAGTGTGAACGAATTAATAAAGTGGTCGAGGATTCGGACGATGCTCCAGATGACGAAGAAACCTAGATAAAAATAATATAGCTCTAAGTTTGCATCTTTTAATTATATTTAAAATGTGGATGGTTAATCGGATTGAATAAGCCAAAAGATTTCATGGCCGCTAATCTGACTTTGCTTGACCTTGAGCTTCATATTGCTGCCGGTCGCTCAAGTTCTATTCTCGGAGACTTTTCTTTACGTGGAAAAGAACGATTCGTTCCATCTACAATTTATGGATCGCACAGGCAGTGAATCGCTTCCGGGGTTAGATGAACCTGTGGAAAGCTCCACTGACTTCGAAACTCACCCCGATACAGATATTAAAGGTTTTAGAGCCAACAGCATTCAAAATCTGAGCCAGTGAAAATTGGCGGCTTATGGGAAAACCGGAAAAGCGAAAAGGAACAGTTGATGTATCAGCCTGCTACAATGCTTCGGGCTGGTGTGTGCGAATATTGTTGGGTTACGAGGTCATATGGGGCATTTAGTATATGGGGTTGAAGCTATCCAGTAGGTAGGAAATCCGGAGGAAGGAAAAGGTGGGTAGAAGGTCAAATACCCTGAATCCCCTGAGTCCACTAGCGCCGGATGAATGCGGCGCTGGATGGATGCGGAGATTACCAACCAAATCACACCTGGAATTTCCAACAAATATGAGTTGGAGTACACAATTGAGGTGAAGCATAGAGAGGCCTACTTTGATCAAAGAGATGCTTTCCTCGAAACGCTACCACTAAGCAATGACAGTCTTCAACATTTCCTGAAAGTGCCTGGGGATAGCTACGTGCTGAGGGGGAGATATTTAGAGTTTGGAACACAAGGATCTGGAGCATTTGGGTGGATAACTCAAGGAGTCGATACCAAGACAGCAATAGCTATCAAAGAGCTTCGCATTGATAGCCGCAAAAGCCGTCGCAATGTCGAGGTAGAGGTTGTTGGAATACGAGGTCATATATAGTATATGGGGTTGAAGCTGGATAGGAGTCTATCTACTCCGTAGGAGCGAGCAGGTAAAACTCTACAAGCGGGCCCCCAGCCCTATCAGCCCTATGTAGGCTGAGATTACCATCTCCCCTATTTCCAACAGGGCCATATATGTTGAACATACTGAAGCTATTTGGAGTTTCATAACGTACAAAGGTTCTATCTATCTAGTTGTTTGCCTGTTTCTACGATGAAAGATCACGGATAGCCGCTTGTTTGACCTTCAAAACACGATTGAAAGGAACCACTGCGCGAATGCTCCATCCGTCTCCATCGGTAATACCTTCGAAAGACACTACGCTGTTATGAAGGCAACCTTTCAGTAGTGAAAAGACAGTCTCCCACCGACCATCTACCAAATGCAAATCTGTTATATAGAACAGCTGTAACTTGCTTTTGTAAATCTTGAAAACCCTGAGAAGATCGTGTAAAGATATCTTCCCGGTACATATTTTTAGATACTGTAGCACAGTTAGTTGAACATCTGCAAAGAGCTCCCCAAAGTCAGTTCGGGATAAGTAGCCACAAGTAGGGGTAATCTCAAGGTGCAAAAATTCTATCAAACCTATGTTAAGCAAGATCTTCCGAAGACCAGCTTTGACGGAACAAGTCTCTTCCAGTGTGCTGCCGTGCTTCGCACATATTCTCAAATGTCGCAAATGGCTCCATACCCCCGTGTAATGTTCGAATTGCCAAAAAG
>JAABUY010003031.1_pt1 | contig 19066 bp, 19 predicted proteins | sample 5560271 | NCBI WGS metagenome assembly JAABUY01 (sample SAMN10711886, study PRJNA513374) | rock metagenome | isolation source: Antarctica rocks | place: Antarctica: Victoria Land, University Valley
CTCATTATTGTAGTTAAATATATGATTTTTAAGTGTAAATACTGTCTTGTTGTACGGACTTGAACAAAGTATTTAATTAAGTTGATAGCATTGTTATTTCACTATAGTTACTCATAAATTTTGTACAGATGATAAAAATATATATTCATAATAATTCTGTCTATTCAGATTTATAGAAATAAGTGTTTAGTTGTGATTTTAACATCAAAACACTGAATTTGAGTGTGATTTTCAAAAAAAAGTTGCAAAAAGTTCTGAGCGAACCGAGGAGCCAACATTCTAGGAATAGCTGTAACTGGCCATTTCGTTTTCGGAAAAGTGCCTGTAATTTATCTGTACGGCGGCGCCTAGTGTCTGGGAGCCTTGCGCGGGGGACGTACCTTGTGTGTATGGTACTGTAAGCTCCTAAACATGGAATCACACTGTCGTCGTTGTGCCCAAGGCTTGGCGTACCTTGACCGCTCGATCGCAGCCTTCGGGTGACGGCCTAATCTATAGATCTCTTAGCTGCATAGTAGTGAGATGAGGACCTAACGTCCGAAGCTTTCCCGCGCAAGTCACTACGTACCTCCCAATTCCTAAATTGCACAGATACAGCGTGAAATTGCACTTCCCAGTCAGGTTCTGGCGAGTTTACGCAGGATAAAGCCACGACATGATCTCATGACCTTCCCAAATCGCCAATCGGCGAGGCTTACTGGCCACGGTGGTATGTCATGAGCACTTCAGTCTTCCCGGTCGCCGATCCGTTGGCTGATCATCAATTCGATAGGACCTGTTCACTGCGTCACCTACAGCGCCGGCCTCGGCCAATACGTCTGTTGTCCCCCTCCACGTTCACAAGCACCAATGCTGTTGCGTTCCTCAGACGACGGGATATCGCTGATAGCCTCCGGAACAGATACTCACAGGCTCCTCCGACCGCTCCGTCCGGCTGTACAATCCTTCCAAGGTCACCCCGACGAACGACGGTCTCGTTCAGGCGTACTCGGCCCACGGGTATGAGGTCCTCGACCTCGCCGTCACTTCCGACAATGCTCGCTTCGCCAGCGTCGGCGGGGACAAGCAAGTGTTTTTGTGGGACGTGGCCACCGCGCGCACGCTGAGGCGGTGGAGCGGGCACTTTGGGAGGGTCAATTGTGTCGGTTTCGGAGGAGACTGGGATTCGGTCGTGCTTTCCGGTGAGCCTCCCGCGGGTGATGGGTTCGAGGTCGCACATGAGCTGGGCGCGGGGGTGTCGATGTTAACACTGGGTGGTGTTAATTGGCAGGAAGCTTTGACGCTACGGTTCGGTTGTGGGACTGCAAAAGCCAGTCGACGAAGCCGATCCAGGTGCTCGACGAGAGCAGGGACAGTGTCAGCAGTTTGCATGTAGTGGGGCATGAGATTGTAACCGGGAGCGTTGATGGGAGGGTCAGATTGTATGATATCAGGATGGGACAGGTCTACGTTGACGTGATCGGCTGTGAGTGTTTCGTTGGAAGTGGGTAAACGATGATATAGCGGGCTGACGGACCTTGGTGTTGACGCGGATGCAGGCCCAGTAACCTCCGTGCAGCAAACGCGTGACGGCAACGCCGTCCTCGTCTCTACCCTTGACTCGACCATTCGCCTGATGGATAAGGGCAACGGCAACCTGTTACAAAGCTACAGGGGTCATACCAACACCGATTACCGGATCCGCTCCTGTCTGGGGCTCGCTGATGCGGCGGTCATTAGTGGGAGTGAAGACGGATGCATTTACGCTTGGGATCTTCTTGAAGGGAAGGTCGTCGAAAAGCTCAAAGCCCACGACGGGAAGGTCGCGAGCGCAGTCGCCTTCAATCACGTCAGGAAGGAATGGGCCAGTGCTGGGGTCGATTGTGAGTTGCGCGTATGGTGGAAAAGAAATCACACTGACCACGTCTAGGTACTGTTAGCGTGTGGGGTTTGCCATAAGTTAATATCAGGAGGTCATGCTGCGAAAAGGGCAAGGCCGCAAAGCAAGCTTCACCACTGAGCCACAGGGATGATACCGCCATCAGCGCTTACTCCTGACGGACCGGCAAAGAAAGTCGGCTTTATCAACGCTCGTAATGACTGAAGATCACGTGTTCAGGCCAACATTCGCTCTTGCACCGTTGTTGCGAGTACGGCAGTGACACTTGCACGGTGCAATTGCCCATTCGATTCTCTATAGGGTCTAATGGTAGAGATCAGATTTGACTCATAGCCTTCTCTGATCAGACTCGACCCTTGAATCTTCGAAAACACATGGAATGGAAGCGGTTACGCCAGACGAGATGGTCAGGGCGACTGGAAAGTCATAGCGGATCAACTCTGCGGCTGCGACAGACATTCATTGCGTACGATCGACATCGCTCATGCTCTCAGGGATGAATTCGACGGATGTCTAGTCGGACGATCCGCCATGCTCCTCTCTGACCATCAGCGCCTCCATGGCCCTATCCAGCTCGCGTTCTTCGAGCATGACCGTCCCGGCTCTCGCCGTGCTCAGATAACTCATCTCGACTGCTTGTGACACCTGCGCTGCCGTCCCGCCGACGAGTTTGCGCGCAACACCACATACGATCCCGGTGGCTTCCAGCGGCAGCTCACATAAGTCAAGGGTGATGGGGATCAAGATGTTTTCTTTACCGCCCAGTAAGACCTCCGCTCCAAATTCCGAGATCAGACGCCGTTCCAAAAGTAGTGAGGCGGGCTCCGTGTCCGTCAGCGTTAGACTCAGAAAACGTGGTTTGTTGGCGAGGCATTTGACGATACCATGCTGCAGTTCAATGTCGTCGTTGGCGCTGCCACCGGGAACGTCTTTCCGACCTGCACACTGCACCAGACGAATGTCCGTGTAGGCTTGCGGTAAGACGTTCCGGCGCTGAAGAAGAGCGAAGGTTCGTTTCTGGAGGTCACTGACAGATGTGGGAGGTGGTGTCGATGGAGGCCGGACCTCGAAAGACGAAGTAGACGAGCCCTTACGATGATGCGTCGTTTGGTTCACAAAGGCCTCGGCGGACTTCTCGAAACGAAATCCACGTTGTTCAAGGACCTGGATGACTTGTGCTTTGGCCTTGAAAGGTACCAGGATGTAGTCAGAGAAGTAGGTTGTGATGAAGAAGATAGAGCTACCATATGTCAGTTGAGTCAGGAGATGAAAGGAAAGGCAGGGCTGCCCACATGCCCGCCATGGCTAGCGGAGTGGTCAGTTCCAGAACTCGCTGACCGGCGTCTAACCCTTCTCCATCAACTTGGACGACGACATAATCTTCGGTGCTGATTGACATTTCTCCTGTCCCCCTCGATGTGCGACTTTGCTCATCATTGACCGTCACGAAAAGCTCTTGAGCCAGCGCGGTGGAACAGACGACCGAGCACTCTACCGGAGTGATTGAGACGTTCAAGAATTGATGACGGCTGGCCCAGGAGGCGTGCCAAGAGTTGGCAGCTCCACCTGCGGCGGCTGGCGTAGCCGTTTCCGCTTTCAAGGGGAAGAGAAGCTTCAGGACGGAATGCAGAAAGAAGGCATACGAATGTAGAGGAATGTGGATCAGGCTCAAGCGAGCATCCTACCAAGCTCTCGTAGCTTCGGTCAGCAGACTTGAGGAGAGCAGGATCTTAGAGACCATATGCACGAGACAAGATCAGTTGAGGAGAGCTTGTCAATCCAACATGGCCATACACCCTAACAACAAAACAACGGTGAAGAACTCAATGGATAGAAGATAGCAATGCGCGTGAGCTTACCAAAAAGCGGATCTGAGCACTGATCAGGGTCATGGACTGCGCCATTTGGGTCAGCGTCCTGTTCTATGGGCAGTTTGTTGTTCCAAGCACGTCGACGGCTTTTACTCTGGGCTTGGGTGGCTTTTGGCACGGTGGAATTCGTGCAAAGGAGTGAAGAAGTGTTTGACGGAATACAATGTGTTATGGTGGGCGTTGGCGATTTGGCTCGGGGGACGTAAGAAAGTCAAGACTATTCGTTTCATTCCCAATACACTCATATACTTGACGTCTGCACAAAACTCTAGGTTGACGAGAACAATCGGTTTTGATCGGGAGTCAGTAAGCTCAGGGAGGTGAGGTGCAGTCGCCGGATATTGAAACGATGCCGTCAAAGCGCCGATAGTCAACCGTACTATTCCTTACTTTGCCAGGAATTTTCGCTGGATATCGAGTGCACTGACGAGACAGGTCGGCGATGACTCAATGAAGGGGACGGCGGGTGGCTCTCAGGAGCGAACGGACTGGTCAATTTTTCGAGCAGCGATGTTGCCCTGGATGCATGGCCTGAGTCGGGAGGTGCTACAAGCTTGGATGTTTGAGATACCTTTAACTTACACCTTCCAACGATCTCGTCCGAGTCACATCCCTAAGGTACCTAGGTATCTGGCAGGTTCCGTAGGTATAAGGCCCCTCTCGCTAACAGTAGAAAGGTACGGGTATCTTGTACACATACAAAGTACCTACAAGTACACTTAGGTACCTTACCTTACCATACTACCTTACCTTACCTTACCTTACTGACCAAGAAACGTCAAGTCAAGAAGAGAGATAAAGAGACATCATACCTTATGCAGGTCTGCTGCAGTGTGGGGTACAGTCCAGGAAAAAGATTAACCTACCTTACCTTACCCTTTCGTTCGTACAAAGTTACTGCTATGTGTGCGAAGTACTGTACCTTTTGATTGGATTCCCTTCCCGTCGAACACACTTCCTTCCAGTACTCCGGTAAGGTCCTGAGCCGGCGTCAGAGGCAATAATGCTGGCACAGACCCCTCTTGATGGAAGTCCAATTCAGGGGTACACAGGTAAGGTCGGATACCTAGCTTAAGGTAGGTATCGGGCAGAGTTCTTCTACCTACAGTACCTACCCATACTACTAAGGTTAGGTAGGTAGGCAAGCTCGGCCACTGAAGTATTTGTACCTTTATCGACATCATCGACGAGGATGGGAACACAAATGGGAACACAGGAGGAACATAATGGGAACAGATGGCACTGTCCTGATCGCGGTGTGGCGAGTGAGCCAAAGAATACAAATACAAATACCTTGATGCAGCTGGGGCAAAATCAGGCAAGTCGAGCCAAAGGCGCCATGAGGAGAGACTGAGCCATTACTACCAGGTACCTATTGTTGAAATGCGTGTTCCTTCCGCGCCACGCGCAACGGATCCACCTTTGGTCAGAGTGAGTTGAGAATGAAGTATTCCGCTCGAGTCAGGGCACGCTATTTCACTGTACCTACCTGACCTCATACATTATAACGCGGGGTAACAGTGTTGCCGGAAGATTACGATAATTTCACCGTCGAGGCCAGGTTGCCAGGTTGCTAGGTTGCCACATTGACAGGTTGGATACGTGAGGCAATGATAATGTTCAAAGTATGAGCCCTTTCATGTATATCTGGCTGCTTCGAGCAACTCTTATCTCCCCAACTCGGGCTAGAGTGAGGTGGGCCGGTTTAGGACAGAGAGCGCATGATGATCGCAACCGCTGGCTTCTGGGTTGGTGGATGCTGAGGCACGGGTGGAAAGGCTAAGGCCAGGTACCTGCTGCTGCTGCTGCTGCGCGGAGATTCCGTGCCTTCGAGCCGTACTTCATTCCTACCTTTGGCGACCCGGGTCTGGTTCCAATCACTACGCTTTTCATAGCTTCCACCTGCCATTCCCATGCTGTGTCACCAGACCGGAATCAATGACCAATTCACCGGGACCGTTGGTTACGTGGTCATTTGAGGCAGCTTTCAGCATGTCCGGACCGAACGACACAGGCCCCGGCCAGGCAGCTACCAAGTTGCATGGTCGTCGTGGCGCTGCCTGACAGGTTCATCCTGGACGCACAACTATCGCGGCGGTAGGTGGCCTTATCGCGACTGCAAGGCTTATGCAAAGAAGTCGTTTCATGAAAAGTCCGAGGGCTATGCAAGATTAATGACGTTTCCAGTGGTGAGCCCGTATGACCGGTTGGACCATCTTCCAGAGCTTGCCTAGGCCGCACCTCAGTATGGAATGCCAACAAACCCGTGCGCTTGATTGAGAAAGACGACTCTCAGGCCTGGCTGTCACCCCCCCAGCAGCATGACTGGTGGGCTTGTTAGGCCCTCCAGCCGCCCCGAACCCCACCTCTTCCTCGATCGTAATGGTGCTGTTCGTTCGGCGTTGGTGGGCCGCCGGGAATGTGAGTGCCATGTCCACTATAGCTGCCAAGTTCCTGCTGTTGGCTCCAGGTACTCGAGGCTGTATGAACTTGGCCCTGGACTCTCCGCGGTCCGGCCGGTGGTGGTTGGGTTTGTTGGGTTGCGAAGCCAGGGAGTGGGGGAAATAAACCCGGGTGTAGGGGAAAACCCATTCCCGGAGGTATTGGTGGAGGTGGTGGAGGCCAGACTCCGGTGTAGTCAGGAGGTGGTGGTGGGATTAGAATGCCGCCTGGTCCGACCGGAAAGCCTTGCGCAAGAGCACCCAGGAAAGGTGGTAGTATGGAAGGATACACACGCTGCGGGTGATTAAAAACGCCCTCGCCATCATGTGTTGGGAACCCTTGCTGGTGAGGCATGTCATGTGGAGGTGAATAGGACTTTGACCGGGACTTTGACCTGGAGCGGGAGCGGCTGCGAAGACTTCTATACCGCTGTGGAGGCGACCTGGACTTTGAAATCCTGCGATTCTTGGACCTCGAATGGGAGATGTCTCTATCATGATAGCGGGCCCTGGCCGGAGAGCCCGAACGAGAGCGGCTTAACGACCTTGACCTTCCACGAGTTCTGCTCCCACTACTCTCACTGCTTCCACGTTCCAAGTACGCGCGTCGCGTTCGTTTCCGATAGTCCACGTCTCGGTCGGAGCTATCACTTCTGGGTCGTCCGATATGCTCGAGCAGACCTTTGCTGGCCTTTCTTCTCCTCATCTTCAGACAAAAGTTTCTGGACCAACCATAATACCCATCACCTCCAATCATTTCTCCAGTGTCTGAATCCCTCATAAGTAGTTGCCCAAGCTCATCAATATCCTGGACTCTTCCTTCATTGACATCAACATTAGTACCATCTATACTCTCAACATCCTTAAGGAAATCTCTCAGCGCCGTGACCAGAATGTCGTCTGCGGGTCCAGCTACGAACTGTAATGGCTTCAAGAGTTTTGGATTTATCGGAATGGCGGCATTGGGTACGATGTGCGGCATCATACTTGCTGCTGGTAGATCATAGTATGCTGTGGACGGGTCGCCATGTGTTGCCGGCATGACGAACGGTGCATCCTTCCCGGCTGCCCTGTCGAGATTGGACAATGCGTCAACACTGGTGCCCCCCGTCACATGCTCACTTTTCGCCGGGTCCAAATTCGCAGCGTCCCAGACGGACTCGCGAAGTTTGTTGATGAACTGCAAACTGTAGTAGTTGTCCCTCTCCCACACATCAAGCAGCTGGGTAATACGCTTGTGATGTTTGGGATGGGTTTGTGACTGGTATGATGCTGCATATTTGAATAGCTCAACAAGGTGAGGTTGCAACGAGCCCGTTAGTGTTGACACGGCGGACGGCGACTCGTTGTGGTACTTCGTATGGTGAAGCAGATCGTTGAGAAGGTAGAGGATGTGTAAACGTCTCCGTCTCCAAGACGGCCCAGATATCGCAACTATAGCACCAGCTTTGGGGTCGCCAGATTTGGTAAAAGTGGCAGACAAGGCCACTAGGAACTTCACGAAGGCGGATATTCTTGCAGGCGAGTGCACAGTGTTGGCGAGAAGCCACTCCTTAGTAAGCTATCCTCGTGTCCCAGACTTAGCATTGTACGGATGGAGTCAGAGAGGATGATATTGTCAAACCTGGATATTCGCCCCCGAGCATCTTGAGATTGCTGCGTCCAGTACCGTATGTAGGTGAGAGATATCATCTCGAGGGATTGAGGTAGGATCAGGTCTCAGTAAGCTGGCTGCGAGAGACGCTTTGAGGATTGCAAGCTGGTGCACTGCTAACATTGCTCTTTCTTCGCTCAGCGAAACCTTCACTCAGGGGTATAACGGGAATATGTATGAGTTTGGAGAAGATAACAACAGCGTGGACCAGTGAGCTAAGGTGGACAGGAACCTTGAAGTCTGCCTCCGGGCTTACTAAGGTAACCAACGTGGTACTTCGTACCTTACGAAGGCGGTGAGTACCTCAAGGTACGTACCCAATTTGGTACGAAGTAGTTACTTTATCTAGTATCAGATGGGCCTTCAAGCTCAGCTACTTTAATATTGAACAATTGTAACAGCTCCGAGAGCTGGGAGTCCTTGGAGACCTTGGAGACCTTGCTGATTGGTGCATGGGCTATACACAGATGAAGGACACATAGTTCAGTCAAGGTACAAATAGTTGTATTCTTTATCCAGATATTGTCATTCGCTTGGCTGTACGATTGTGCTCGCCCCCTTCGTATATGTCTTCTGTACCCTGGTAAGATGCTGGGTTTGTGGATTGCACACCGGCAACCTCTGGCCAGGTTCCAGTTCATTCGGCCATCCAAGCTACTGGTTACGGCATCTCACGTCTTCCTCATACTGATCAAGACGTAGTGCATGTCAACCAGCAGAAAGATGCTGTCGTTGATGCTTGATTCTTTTGAAGGCTCTGAAAGCGTCCGAGGACTATGCTGACGGACTCTAACTAGAAGTCAACATGAATGTCTCCAAAAGTTAAGCACACTTGGCAAGTCTGCTGTGTCAGGTTTGTTGCGCTGTACGGATCGGCTCTCCTGGGTGAAGTACCTCTGTTCACGACAACGTTCATAGCACTCATGAAATTCCAGAATCGCGAAAAGTGGTGGGTTTGGTTGATCAAAGTCATAAGAAACAAAGCTCCCTCAAATCACGCAAGAAATCAAAGAAGGGCCTGATGCCAACCAAGCAGGGGCTGCATTAATCACCATAGTCCCAACCAACCCAGAATCCGAAATAAGTATAATCCACCCCCTACTACACACAAAGCTATTCTGTGTGCAAACTCAAGAAAGGTCTTCCCGTACAGAGAGGCCTGGCCGTGGTTCATCACAACGTTCCAATAATTTGTCCTGAACCCACTCGCTCACCAAGGACCATGTTGGGATCACCCAATCTAGCTGAATCGATCTCCCTTCTTTGCCCGGTATGGTTCACCCGCCTCATATTTACTCTTCTCCCTCACTCTCTGACTATCATTCTCCGGCGCATGCCGCGTCGGTGCCGGATCATGACTGGCCTCTGAACTTGGACTGCCGGCGACATCGAAGCCTCTATTATGTGATGTTGACTTCGGCGACTTAGCACTGTATTCGAGAGACTCTGTGAGTCGTCGCCGCCTCATCTCCACATCATGTCGGTCTTGCCGGTCCGCATTGATTGATCGCTTAGCGAAGTAATAAGCTCCCCCGCCCGCTCCAAAACGGAGGCCTCAGTTTTTGTTTCCGTTTCAATCAACGGAGGATGGACTAGTACCGATGATCAAGGAGCCCCAACCAATCCTGAGACCATTGCACCATTAGAAAGCTACCATGCCGACCCAGTAGTACTTCTGGAATGGGTATAAGTACCAAGTTGATCGAATCTGCATACAGTCAGTCGTAAGAGCTGGCCATCGAATCTGGACTTACCGTGTTCATCACGGAAGCTTGCTGGTGACCTTTGCGTTGCAGAAGAACGGACTCGCTACAGTACGAGCAAGCACATGCAGCGGCGGAAACCAGCGCGAACAGAATCCGTCAGTTCAGGTAAGGTAATGTACCTAGGTACATTACCTTATGACACAGGCTTACGTAAGGATTCCACTTCACCTATGAGGTCCTAATTCGCTCGCTTCAACTGTACATAACAAGCATCAGCTTGGGCTACACATAGCAACTTATTGTACGTTACGCGTTCGGGTTTACCAGGTCTTCTCGAGTCTCTGGATCTCCCTTCTTCAATCGGATGCCTCCCAAGCGGAAAGCATCCACAAGTGCGCGTGGCGGCCGGCCTTCGAAGACCTCGACTCCAGGGCCTGCGACACCGCAGAGCATCGGCAGCAGTGATGAGTACTCGGAGCAAGGGGAAGAGGCAAGTGAGACCGAGGCAGAGAATCTGAACAAGGCGGTGGATACCTTCTCTGTCAACTCCTTCAATGGAAGGAAGCATGCTCCCGGTCAACTGTCGGGGTCAGCTGGGAATCTTCACGGCGTCAACGACTTGTCCAGCCTGATGCTAAAGCCGGACCATGAGAATCGGCCGTTGTGGATCGACCCAGAAAAGGGACGGATTATACTCGAAAGCTTCTCGCCTTTGGCTGCCCATGCGCAAGACTTTTTGACGACGATCGCTGAGCCTCTTTCCCGGCCAACATATCTCCACGAGTATGCTCTCACCGTTCACAGTCTTTATGCTGCTGTATCTGTCGGTCTTATCCCTCAAGACATAATAAATTTCCTGGATCGTTTGTCAAAGTCCCCACTACCCGAACAAATCAAGGATCAAATCCTAAAGTACACAGCAGCCTTTGGCAAAGTCAAGCTAGTGTTGAAGCACAACCGGTATTTCATTGAGACTCCAGATCCTGAAGTGCTACAGCGCCTTCTTCAAGATGACGTGATAGGTAACCAGAGGGTTGGCGGATCAGAGGGCATCACAACTGAAAAAGCACCAAAAATGGGGACTTTGGTAATTCCGGGAACCAAGAATGCTGCCGGGGTCAAGCAGCAACCAGACCAACAGGGGCAAGAGAGACCGTCTGTTGAAGAACCAGGCGTAGCTGGCAACGGAGAGGATATATTTGCTACGTTGCGAGAGGAAGAGGATGATGAGGATGAGGACCAGGGGCGTATACATTCTTTTGAGATACCGACAAGCGGCGTAGAAGCCGTGCAAAAACAATGTTTGGAACTCGGGTTTCCCGTGCTGGAGGAATATGATTTTAACAACGACGAGCGTAACCCTAACTTAGACATTGACCTCAAACCAAACACCACCATCCGTAGCTACCAGGAAAAGAGCTTGAGTAAGATGTTCAGCAACGGAAGAGCTAGGAGCGGAATCATCGTCTTGCCTTGTGGCGCCGGGAAAACCCTAGTGGGTATCACGGCAGCTTGTACAATCAGGAAAGGTGTTGTCATCTTGTGCACCAGCTCCATGTCCGTCGTGCAGTGGCGAAATGAGTTTCTGAAGTGGTCGAACATCAACCCCAACGATATTGCTGTCTTCACCTCCGATCACAAGGAGAAGTTTTCACGCAACACAGGGATCATAGTGTCAACTTATTCAATGGTGACGCAAACGCGATCACGCTCCTACGATGCACAGAAGATGATGGATTTTATGCAGTCACGAGAGTGGGGCTTGATGATATTAGATGAGGTTCACGTCGTCCCGGCGTCGATATTCAGAAAGGTAACCCATTCAATCGCGACGCATTCGAAGCTTGGCCTTACCGCGACTTTGTTACGCGAGGACGACAAGATCACAGATCTCAACTTTCTCATAGGTCCCAAATTATATGAAGCGAATTGGATGGAGCTTGCAGAACAAGGCCATATTGCCAAGGTACAATGCGCCGAAGTCTGGTGTCCGATGACCACAGAATTTTATCAAGAATACCTCAGGGAATCATCAAGGAAACGGGCTCTACTTTACATCATGAACCCTCGAAAGTTCCAAGCCTGCCAGTTCTTGATAGACTATCACGAGAAGCGTGGGGACAAGGTCATCGTCTTCTCGGATAACGTTTTCGCACTTCAGAGGTATGCCTTGAAGCTCAACAAGGCGTACATCTACGGTGGGACGCCTCAGAACGAGCGGCTGAAAATTTTGGAGAACTTCCAGCACAATGAGCAAGTCAACACCATTTTCTTATCTAAGATCGGGGATACATCCCTGGATTTACCGGAGGCAACCTGCTTGATCCAGATATCCTCACACTATGGGTCTCGTCGGCAGGAAGCGCAACGGCTCGGTCGAATTTTACGAGCCAAGCGCAGAAATGACGAGGGTTTCAACGCGTTCTTTTATTCACTGGTGTCCAAGGATACCCAAGAAATGTACTATTCATCGAAAAGACAAGCGTTTTTGGTCGACCAGGGTTACGCTTTCAAAGTTATCACACACCTTCATGGGATAGAGAATCTCAGCGGGCTTGCCTATGCGTCGCCTGCCGAACGGAGGGAGCTTCTCCAAGAGGTCATGCTGCAGAATGAGACCTCTGCCGATATCGAGAAGATTGATGACGATCCATACGGCGTGCGATCTGGAGGCATTTCGGGAAAGGCCAACGGCATGAAGGGCGTCAAACGGACGGCTGGCCGACTTCTTGAGCTGAGCGGAGCCCAAGACATGGCGTAAGTCTAGAAATCTGTTTCGCTTACCAACCTTGAGATCATCTTGAACGGATGAAAAAACTAACGGTTGCCTTTAGGTACATCGAATACAACAAGAGCAAAAACAAAGAACTCAAGGGCAAGCACAACCCACTGTTTAAGAAGATGGCTCGCGAGCAGCAGAGACGGAAAGCGCAGAAATTAGAGATCTAGTCAGGTAATAGAAGTTGTTTTGTCCAGCGGAGTGGGCGATGCATATAACAGTTCCGGGGTGGTCAATAGGGCGTTCAGGGCATTCGGAGATTGGGGTTTTCTGTGGAGCATTTGCAAAGTAGACTGCTCAGTTGCCTAGGGCTCTTGACTACCACGGGCGTGGGTCGCATGGCGTTGTGGATAGTCGGCATTCGAAGCATAACCTATTGAAGCTAGCCAAGAGCTTTGTCATGAGATTTGCTCAGGTCTTGGGTGCGCACATCTAGGATGAATTGCCGCATAGCAAAATATACGGATGACTGACCATGGTCATGACTGATATGTGAGCTTCTTTCGGTCGTTACAACTACCCAATAGGCGAGTCTCTGCGCTTGTGGGAGAGCTGCTAGGAGGGAATCACCCAGACCGAGAGGGCGGCAAGTCATCCGTGGCTCTCAGATAGGCTTTGCACGGCACTACCACCTGGTCACTGCGTGCTCTCGGCTCAGCTCTCGAGTGCTTCGCTCGAGACACATGCGTACGTTCAGGAGCCTCCGCTTGTCTGGAGCAGATCAAAGATAAACGCGAGTCATTCCGGGATTACGAAATAATCTGCTCTATTCTTCTCTATCTTATATTCTATGTCGCGCGTCGTAACACACACCATGTCCGTGTACGCCATCATGCTACTCTGTCCCGACCAGATCTACCGACAACACCCATCAACGCAGGACTCTCACGCTTCACATCTTATGCTCTCCACCGAGAAAGCCGTCCACGACCGCTCGGAGGAGCTGGTTGGCGATGGCCGTCCTCGGAGGTAATCTCAGATTCCCTTCTTTGTAGCCTTCGCCTGCCGGATCTCCCAGTCCGCTCGTACCAACCTTCAATGCTTCTGCCACCTCATCCAACTCCACCCACTTGGCATCTTCCAGCTCCGGATCGTGTTTGAGCACGATCTCCTCCCCACCAGGGATCGTCTGCGCGATCGCTCCGATCATCAGATTGGCCGGATACGGCCACGGTTGGGTGGAGTGGATGACGACGCGCCCGAGGGTCACGCCCGATTCCTCCCAGACTTCCCTTCGCACGGCCTCTTCCACGCTCTCGGCAGGCTCGACGAACCCGGCAAGCGTGGAGTACCAGTAGGGGGGCCAACGCTTCTGTCGGCCCAGAAGGATTCGACGTGCGTCGTGGGAGACGACGGCCATGATGACAGTTGGATCCGTGCGAGGGAAGGATAGGTTGGAAATTCCCTTACGAGTCGCACAAGGCGGGCGCTCGGTGGCGTTGCTCGGTTGCGCCGCCGTCGTCGAACCGATGGATGTGGCGAGGGAGGCCATGTCAGTGGGTGGACAAGTGCGCTTCGTCCCGGCGTTGGTCGAAAGTGTCGGCTGGCCGCACTGACCACAGAATGGGTTGCGCGCATTCCAGTCCAGCAGTGCACGAGCTTGCGCGTAGATGGCAGCTGGCAGCATGGGAACCGTCAGCACTGCAAGTGCGAGCACGCAACGCATGGCGACACTCGCAGGAGATTTAGGGCTCAGCTATACCTTCGGTAGCCGGGAGAGACATGTGCATACGACCTTCTGCGAAGACAAGACCTCTAGATTGCATCGCCTTGATGACACTATTGGCCGCCTCCTCTACCGATCCCTTGGGCGTGACGTCTAACGCAAAGTATGGTGCTCCGCTATAGACACTCCATTGCAGGCCATCTTTGAGTCTCTCATCCAGTCCGAGAAAGACCAATTGAGGAATGGATTTGGTCGAGTTATACTCCGCGATCAGTTCGTCCTCAGTCTTCCCGTATGGGTCGTTCCCTATCAGACTCTGTACGTCTTGGAAGGAGGCATAAGCAAGCTTGGTAGGATCTTTGGCCAAGGGGTTGAGGTTGCTGAACAGAAGGAAGGATGTTGAAGGGTGTTGTAATGCGGCCGACAAGAAGGGGTTATCGGTGCGAAGGAAGGAAACACGGTTCAGCGGAGAGCCTGTACTCAAGCTGGTCAGCAAGCTTTCTCTGCTGCCAATTGACTAATAATATCTACCTGAAAAGTAGTTGGCGACTTCTCGGCCGAATTTGCGCGATAACATCGAGTCAAGGTCAGGATAGGCGGGTTCTGGAAGCTCGGGTTGTGGCATGCCGGCGAATCTCAAAAGGTCAAGCAGTTGATGAATGATATCTAGAGGTGAGGCAGATTGCCGCGTTTCAATAAGGCATACCGTACTACTGTAATGTTATAGTACTGTACCTTATACGGAGTAGTTCAAAGCCTGATGAGACGATCTTCTACCCCACCAAAGCTTATCGATACCTTAAGGTAGGTACTTAGGTACAAATACCTAGGTACAAAGTACATCGTAACTCCACGTTATCGATAGAGAGAAGTAGCTGTCCCCCTATAGTTGATGCAATTGGGATACAATAGTTGTTATGGTTCTCCATACATTTACTTGATCGGGTTGACAAAGCTTTGGTGAGCACGGGGCGAGCTGAAGGGCATAGTTGAAGTTACTGTGTCAGTCGCCGGTCCTTCAGATCCAATCAAGTCCTTTGAAGCGCCGGCCCAATCGCGGACTGGTCTGTTCTGGGTCCCGCCACCGAGTTCTGTTAATTGCGCACCAACAATAACAATAACAACAACAGCATTTATCTCTCTCAATCGTTCGGAAGACCATACCTCGAGACACTCCTCATAACTGTCCTACATCGATTCCGAATCCATGGCGGACTCCAACGATGATTGCGATCGAAACCGTCAGGCCGATGATGAACAGAACCCATTCATCCTATTTCGCCGTTACGCCGACGAACAAATGTCGTCTCTCTTACAAGGCCTCATAGGTCTGCCATCGGCTTTTACACCCCACTCGTCGAACGAGCGATTTCTTCAATCTGAAGAGCATCAGACTCAGAGGCAGGAGAACGAGATGACAGCCGGAGCCCCTTCGAGCTCTGTCAATGCGTCAGACCAGCGGAGGACAAGAGACGCCGGCTTGGAGACTGAGGCCAAGGGCATCTCGGTCAATAAGTACGCATATGTTAATCCACCATCGGGAAGTCACCAAAGGGAAGCCAGACACCCAGCGGGACTATCCGACGATGCTCATAGGCATCACCATGATTACACATTCTCTCCTCCGTTACTTATTGGAGATGACTTTCCCTTTTGGCGTGGAATTCCAAGAGGACTTTCCGGCGATGCCTTTCACACAGCGTGGCCCCTTGGATATATTATCTTTAGCCCGTACTCTCCTTTGCGACTTGAGCAACACGAACGCTTACGAGAGCATGGCTCCAAGTGGAGGGATGCCTTCGAGGATCTGCTTGCCGTACACGCGGGCCAAGGGCTTCTCGAGACGCCACGAGAGAGGACCCGGGTTCGGGATGAGGGTGCCAGCGACTGGGTAGCCGCACTGTTGGCGCACGGTCTCGCGGATGGATGGAAGAGGATTGATGTTGAAGGCAGGTCTCAAGAGCGAGGGGATCAAACGATGATGGGATCCGATACCAGGCATCCCGGAAGCGATGCTGATGAGGATGCGGCGACCGAGCTGGATCTCTATGAGCGCTTTTTCGCTTCGGCAATGACACCATTGGCAGGCAGTGCTGCGACGAAGAGTAGCGCCAGTGTACATAGCTCCTCGGGCTCAAACCATGAAACGCCTGGCGTCTCGGATAGGGCAGAAAGTTCGAGCGTCATATCTGCCCTGACGACCACGGAGCGCAAGGTGATGCCGGATGGCACCGTGCACACCAAGGTTGTGCTCAAGAAGAAATTCGCCGATGGCCGCGAAGAGGGCAGCGAGACCGTCCACATCACACAGAGCACGAGTCAGCATATCGATCGGGCTACACCGTCACCCAAAGGCCGAGCGACCGATCCAAATCCTGCCGGCGGGGATGACGATGGGAGCAAGAGGAAGGGATGGTTCTGGTCTGGCTAGATCTTATCGTAAGGTGTAACTGGATGATCAGCGGGGATGGACACAGGGAGGCGCTGGGAAAGGGGAGCTCTTGGGGTTGCGGCGTGATTTGGACTCATCAAGACAGTACACCAGGCTCTATAGCCCATTGGGAACGGAGAGTAGCGCTGCACCACGAAGATATGACTAGTCCTCGGCTGTGTTCTTTCACTCCAAATCACGGTCAATTCAGCATCAATTTAGGCTCTGACATAGCACTGTCTAATATGGTACGAGTATACCGCTCTCCTTTAATAGACGGCGATGCTAGTATCTCAAGCATGAGTCTATGTGCGAAATCGTGCAACACTGGCCAGGCCCTATAGTACAATGACGTTCTGTACTATACATACCTACGTCTAAGCGTTGATGTAGAGAGTGTTAGATTTGCAACGCCACGTTGATATTATCGTTATGTGAATCCTTTTCCTGACACGTAGCCTGACAAAACTGCAGGCGCTCATTCTCTCCTCGCCCTCTTTGAGTCTATCAGTCTCCAAAAGCTGCCAACATGTTACTCATAGAGGAGCTCTCGCCGTCCCATCACAGTTGCGCCCGGGGTCTGTCTTCGTACTCCTTCCAGGCCTCGTCAAACCCGGCCGATCTGACCCAGGTGGCGCCAGTATCTTCGACGGAATCGATGGCTATCCACCCGATCAGCAACTGTCAGTCGGGGGTGAGATTTGGTGATGCCTACCCATATGCCCCAACTGCGGCCACATCTTCCCTTTGATCCGGAAGCTATCTCGATCTTCGTAAGGCTTGCACACTTGTTCGCCGTGCGCCAATGCTCTGGCGAGCTTTGCCGTGTGCCCATCATCGTCGTGCTCCATCGCTCGCTGGAAGATTCTCAACCAAGGGTCGTCGCCAGTCTTCGTCGGCACTTTGGGCTTATAGTTGGTAATTTCGTCCAACAGTGGCTTCGGCGAGCGGCGTGATGCGTACATGCACAAGTCGAGCCGACCCTTCCATTCGAGGAGACGGACCTTGTTGCTTTGGCTGATCCACGGTTGCTTTAAGAAGGTGGAGAAGAAGATCGAGCTGTTGACGCAGTGCATGTAGTAGAAGTCGAACTTAATCTGTTTGGGAGGATGCTGGGCACCACCGGTATAGTAGACTTGAGGGACGAGTTAGAGAGCAGGGCTAGAGGACTGAGGTGGGTCAGGCATACCGGCAGCACTGATCATCTCCGCCGTTCTCTCCTCCAATTGGTCGGGTTCCACAATCCACTGGCTAGCGTACTTGATCATCTCGTCAGGAGCCCGCTTCATAATCCCATCTCTGATCTTGTTGCCGTCATCCCAGTGCGCAGCAGTGCTCAGCTTCTGATCCGCATGAATCTCATCGAGCAGTTCCACCATTGACTTCGAGCTTCTTTTGCCCTTGGCTGCCTTCTCCGCTCCCTGCAAAAACGCCGAGATCCAGGCATCATGAGACGCGGCTTCTGCGAGAGCTTCGGCGATGATGGCGGGCTGTTTGAATTCAACGCCGAAACCCAGGTGGATCAGCGGATGAAGGAAGCCTGAGAAGTAATCGGTCATGCCGGTTGATCAAGTCTGCCAGGTACCTTGTATGTACTCACCTGCATACATCCTTGCCAGCATGTCATCAGCAAGCTCGTCACCCTTCAGCACGTACTCGTTGATGACGGCCTCCCATCCTTTCTTGTCGATTTCCTGTTGGAAGAAAACGAGAAAGTCGGGGTAGTATTTCTCGTTTTCGAGGTAGTCGTGATATTTGGAGTGGTCGTTTAAGTCTTGTACCACTCGCGTTTCTAGCGGGAGGGTTGGCCGCTGGTAAGATTTATTGTCGTCGTACTGCTTTTGGAGGATGGCGGGCGGGGCAGCTAAAGCGTAGAGCGTGAGAATGTGATGGGCGATGTGGTCTGCAGAAAGTGAGTCAGTTCTCGGTATGTTTTGCTCGTGCTTGCGCTCAGATCGCACGAAGTGTTGCTGACAGCGATTACAAAGTACGAGACAAAGTAAACAACATATAGAAGCTCCCCTTCAACATCGGGCGAAGCAGACGAAGTATGGAGACCAAAACATGTGACTTTGAGCTGTATGCAAGAAGCAGTGTGAAAGCCAAGGACGTGAAAGTCCGGCCAGGGGTGATGAACGAGGTGAGACGACGTACTGTGAAAGCCCGATTGATTGAAGAAAATATGATAGTGGTCATGGTTCTCTTGCAGCAGATCAGATCCTCTCGCGGCCGACTCGGCGCTGATGCCAGGGACATGATACACCCCGCAGTCTTTCAACGACAGCTGTACTCGGGAGGAGGTTGCCATTGTTATTGTTCGGTAAGGATTGATAGCAGAAGCAGACACTGACACTCTGACTCTGGAGAATGTGGATTGGTACTTCCAAATAGCTGTGCTCGACAGACGGAACGAGCGGGGAGCGGGGGAGCATGGGAAGTCTTTACATGGGACAACATTAATGTTAATATTCCCTTCGATGTCGATGATGAACAGTACCCTTACCCTTCTTACCTACAGCAATTCCTAGAATGTTGGCTCCTCGGTTCGCTCAGAACTTTTTGCAACTTTTTTTTGAAAATCACACTCAAATTCAGTGTTTTGATGTTAAAATCACAATAAACAAATAGTTTGCATAAAA